>Ga0182792_1003314_pt1 | contig 10421 bp, 9 predicted proteins | sample Passage237B_FD_130497 | JGI IMG/M metagenome (GOLD analysis project Ga0182792, IMG submission 130497) | Cellulose adapted compost microbial communities from Newby Island Compost Facility, Milpitas, CA, USA - Passage2 37B (version 2) (version 2) ... | reverse complement strand
CCTGGTACATATTCCGGTTACGCGGGTGGCTGTATCGTTTTACCGGAGGCTATGTCAGAGATCAGTGCTAGTCTTGAGAAGTTGTGAGGTATTACCGTCATGGAGGTGGCGCTTGGCTTATCCCAACGTGAAATATGGGGGATTTTTATTCAAAAAAAGGTTCGTGTCTTCACGAACCTTAGCTACATTGCGTGACCGTTGTGGTCTCCGCGCTTTTCTATCTTTTACAGGTAGACGGCTATCCTTCCGCATGCACACCCTCTGCGATTTCTTCAATCATTTTCCGATTAAACGCCTCAAGATCATCAGGCTTCCGGCTGGTAACGAGTCCATTATCCACCAATACTTCCTTGTCTTCCCATGTCACGCCTGCATTTTTCAGATCGGTTTGCAGACTGGGGTATGAGGTCATCCTGCGGCCCTGCAGCAATCCTGTCTCAATGAGCAGTTGCGGTCCATGACAGATCGCTGCGACTGGCTTTGCTTCTTTGAGAAAATGCTGCGCAAAGCCGACTGCTTTTTCGTTCATCCTTAGTTTATCAGGATTCATCACCCCTCCCGGTAACACCAGTGCATCATAATCCTCCGGTTGGGCTTCATCCAGCAATTGGTCGGCATCTATAGTGATTCCCCACCCGTCTTTATCCCAGGCTTTTACCTTTTTCTGAGGCGAAATAATATGCACTGTAGCACCGGCTTGCTGCAATGCCTCTTTGGGACTGGTAAGCTCTACTTGTTCAAAGCCATTTTCGGTAAGGATGGCGACCTTCTTTGATGAAAGATTCTTCATAGCGTATTTGATTTGCCAGGATGACTAAAACATCAGGCCGGGACACCATATCCCCTCCGATGAAAGCAATTCATTGATTTTCTGACTAACATTCCGGAAAAATGCCCTTATGGAATGAATTTTTTGGCTCTTAGCCTTTGTGGATTAAACGGTCATGATGGATTTAGTAAATAAAGCAACAGAACTCCGACACCTGCAGCAGAGAATGATAGAAGAAGTACAGGATTATGCCATTGTGCTTTTGGATAAGGATGGTGTCATACTTACCTGGAATAAAGGCGTTGAACAGATTAAAGGTTATAGAAATAACGAGATCATCGGACGGCATTTTGAAATATTTTATTTGCCACATGATCGGCGCGCTGGTTTGCCCCGGCAGTTGCTGGAACTCGCAAGACGTGAAGGACGGGCAACACATATCGGGAGGCGCTTGCGCAAAGACGGGTCATCATTTTGGGGTAGTATTGTCATCACAGCGCTCCACAACAATGAAAACGAGGTCATAGGTTTTACGAAACTGACGCGTGAGTTGAGAAATAATGAAACAGAATGAGCTGTTCTTCCGGCTTCTTCTGCATAGCGTTTTCATCTTAGTTAGCTAGGTTTGTAGCATGAAAATCTTTCTGGCACAGCAGAATTATCATATAGGCAACTTTGAACGGAATACAGAAAAGATTGTCCGGGCAATACGAGAAGCGAAGACGCAGAGAGGCGACCTTATTGTTTTCTCCGAACTGGCAGTATGTGGTTATCCTCCGAGAGACTTTCTTGAATTTAATGATTTTATTGATCAAAGTCAGGCCGCGATAGCGGCGATACAGAAAGAAGCAGACACCATCGGCGTGATTGTAGGTGCGCCGTCACGTAATCCCGTGCCTGAAGGGAAAGATCTGTTTAATTCCGCATATTTTCTTTATGGAAAAAAGGTGCAGGGCGTTGTACATAAGACCCTGCTTCCAACCTACGACATCTTTGATGAATACCGCTATTTCGAACCGGCGCAAGATTGGAATGTAATTTCCTTTAAGGGTAAAAAACTCGCGGTAACGATCTGCGAAGATATCTGGAACATCCACGAAAATCCCATGTACCGCTTGTCTCCCATGGATCAATTGATGCAGTACCAGCCCGATCTCATGATCAACATCTCCGCTTCTCCTTTCGACTACGGTCACGCGGAAGGAAGGACCAGCACCATCAAACGCAATGTGGCGCAGTACCAGCTTCCCATGATTTATTGCAATACAGTGGGTGCGCAGACGGAAATCGTTTTTGACGGAGGCTCTTTGGTGATGGATGCTCAGCAAAACATTGTAGCGGAATTACCCTATTTCGGCGAAGCAATACATTCAATAACGTTCCATGAGGATGGTGGCTTTGACGAACCCATAATAAGAGCAAAAGAACAGGTGCCGGAACATCAGGATATTCCTGAGCGATTTAATGCAGAGGAAAATATTGCATCAATACATGCAGCTTTGATACTGGGCATTCGGGACTATTTTGAGAAGATGGGTTTTCGCAAAGCCATTGTCGCTTCTTCGGGTGGAATTGACAGCGCAGTGGTACTTGCGCTGGCTTGCGAAGCATTGGGATCGGAAAATGTCAATGCCTTGTTGATGCCTTCACAGTTTTCTACGGAGCATTCGGTACTGGATGCTGTAAATCTTTCGCGAAACCTCAACAATCACTACGATATTCTTCCCATCAAAGATATCTTTCAGGCTTTCTCGGAAACGTTGAAACCTGTATTCAAAGATCTTCCTTTCTCCGTAGCGGAAGAAAACCTGCAGTCGAGGATACGCGGTGCGCTGGTGATGGCTTTGTCCAATAAGTTTGGCTCTATTCTGCTCAATACTTCCAACAAAAGCGAACTGGCAACAGGTTATGGCACTTTGTACGGAGATATGGCAGGAGGTTTAGGCGTGCTGGGCGACTGTTACAAACAACAGGTTTATGCACTTGCGCGGTATATCAATCGTTCTTCGGAGGTTATTCCCACAAATATTATCACTAAGGCTCCGAGTGCAGAGTTAAGACCGGGACAGAAAGACAGTGATAGTCTGCCTGATTATGAGGTACTCGACACGATCCTGTATCAATATATCGAACGCAGACAGGGACCGCGTGAAATCATCGCGCAAGGTTTTGATGAGACATTGGTGAAACGGATTTTAAGACTTGTCAACACTAACGAGTATAAACGCAACCAGTTCTGCCCAATCATTCGGGTATCACCAAAGGCATTTGGCGTAGGCAGACGCGTTCCAATTGTGGCAAAATATCTGAGTTAAGAGGCGAACTATCGGAAATGAGAAACGGGATCTGTTAGACAACAGATCCCGTTCTTGTATTGGTTTTGATGGTTATTTTACGGTGTAAGAAACGTATATGCTGCCTTTCAGTTCCTTGGTTGTCGGTTTGCGGGCTTTGGCGCGCATCACGTAGTAGATCATGCCGCTCCCTGAAACATGATCTTTCAGGTTGATGGTCTTATCTACATTTACGTTTTGTGTAGCAGCATAGCTGTCTTCAATCGACCAGGGCCCCAGTTCAACAGATGAGCGTCCGGATTGGTTGGGAATCAGCATTATACCGATTTCTGAGAAGTTCTGCCAGTTGTTTTCGTTATCAGCATTTTCCAACTCGAGTCTCATTTCATTCAGATAGATACCGTCAATATCATCGATGCCAAACTGATTGGAGGTGTTGGCTTTGATGATCGAATCAAGGTTGGGATCCATAGCGATGGAATCAATACTGAAATAATTTCCCGAAGCATCAGGGATAATGGGAACGGCGAAGTTTCCTACTATCGGATTGGTATTGAAGGCATTAAAATAAGATTTGGCAAGTTCTTTCACCTTGTTGCAGGATGATTGAGTGGTCAGGATCACCGCGGCTAAAAGTAGTACTGCAGCACTTAGTAGGCGTTTTTTCATTAGAAGACTATTTTATAGTTCAAAAGTATATTTCTCCGCCGCAAGCGGCAATACTCACTTTGTAGTATTTTCATGAACAGAACCATTTTTGGTTATCGGCATTAAATGAACTTTAGGTATGGCTGTTTTTTCTGGTTTGCATAAACACTTGAGTGCAGGTTTGTTATTGATGCGTTTGGGATTGGGCACTATGATGATCATGCACGGATATCCAAAACTTCTGGGTGGTCCGGAAAAATGGACGAAGCTCGGAGGGGCAATGGCAAATTTGGGAGTAGATATGTATCCGACCTTCTGGGGCTTTATGGGTGGTGCGTCTGAGACGTTGGGCGGATTGTTGCTGATATTGGGACTGGCATTCCGTCCGGCCTGTTTGTTTTTGATGTTTACGATGATCGTGGCAACGCTTAGTCATTTCAGTCGCGGTGACGACATTATGAAAGCTTCACACGCAATTGAATTGGCTTTTGTATTCCTTGGCTTGCTCTTCGTTGGCCCCGGAAAATATTCTATTGATAAGGGATAATTTGGCTGTGTGAAGTTGTTGAGTTGGAAATCTTGAAGGTGCGAAGGTGTAAATGTGTAAAGCTGAGTGTGCTAAGGACACTTATGGATGCACTGGAAACACTTTTACATTCAACGATTTTTAGGCATACAATTTCACATCTTACTGTTTGTTATTTTACGAATTACGTTAAGCAACTTCCCAGCTTTACTATTTCAAACTTCACCAATAAGAGAGGCTGCCCATCGGACAGCCTCTCTTTTGTTTATTTGATATTATTTCGATACAAGGACTAAGCGTTGTCGGAACCTCCGGAAAATACAGCTCCGAGGTATTCACGGTTCAATCTTGCAATGTTTTCAACAGAAATACCTTTCGGACATTCAGCTTCGCAGGCGCCGATGTTGGTGCAGCTGCCGAATCCTTCTTTGTCCATCTGCGCTACCATGTTTACCGCACGTATCTTCCTTTCGGGATCGCCCTGTGGCAATAGTGCAAGGTGAGAAACTTTAGCAGATACAAACAGCATTGCTGAGGCATTCGGACAGGCAGCTACGCAGGCACCGCATCCGATACAGGCAGCAGCAGCGAAAGCTTCATCAGCCTTATGTTTTTCTATGGGAATAGCATTTGCATCAACAGCATTACCAGTGTTTACGGAAATATAGCCTCCTGCCTGCATGATACGGTCGAAAGCCTGACGATCCACTACCAGATCTTTAATCACCGGAAAGGCATTGGCTCTCCAGGGTTCTACCACGATTGTATCGCCATCTTTGTACTCACGCATGTGCAACTGGCAGGTTGTGGTTTGATGCCAGGGACCATGTGCACGCCCGTTGATATACATGGAGCACATACCGCAGATACCTTCGCGGCAGTCATGGTCGAACGCCACCGGCTCTTTGCCTTCAGCGATCAGTTGCTCGTTCAGTACATCAAACATTTCAAGGAAAGACATTTCCGAAGAAATATTCTTCACATGATAGGTCTCAAAATGACCTTTGCTGTTCATGTTCTTTTGCTTCCAAACCTTAAGCGTAAGGTTCATTGTATAGTGTTCCATAGAACTATTTAGTTGAGAAGTGGAGTAGTTAAGCAGTGACGTAGCCTAAGCTAACAATCAGTGTATGTAACATGCTCAATACTTCTCTGTTTTATTGTTTAATAATATAAATAGATCCGCGTCAAGTTATTAAGATCGTAATCCTATTTTTCCTTATCACTTATACGAACGTTGCGTCGGATGAACTACTTCATAGTTCAGATCCTCTTTGTGCAATTCAAACTGACTTTCACCTTTGTATTCCCAAGCAGCTACATACATATACTTGTCGTCCTGGCGCAACGCCTCACCATCTTCGGTCTGATATTCCTCACGGAAGTGACCACCGCAGCTTTCATTTCTGTTAAGTGCATCCATACACATCAGTTCACCAAGTTCCATGAAGTCAGCCACACGATTCGCTTTATCCAGCTCGGGGTTAAACTCGTTGATGTCGCCAGGAATACGTACGTTACTCCAGAACTCCTTACGCAGTGCTTTGATCTCTTCAATAGCCTGTTTCAATCCCTGTTCATTACGCGCCATGCCGCATTTGTCCCACATGATTTTACCGAGGCGCTTGTGGAAGCTTTCCACGCTTTCACTTCCCTTAATGCTCATCAAACGTGTGATACGCTCACGAACATTTTTCTCAGCTTCTTCAAATGCCGGGTGATTGGTAGGAATTGGCTTGGTGCGGATGTCGTCTGCCAGATAATTACCCAAAGTATAAGGAATCACAAAATAACCATCAGCAAGTCCCTGCATCAGCGCTGAAGCACCCAAACGGTTGGCGCCGTGATCGCTGAAATTAGCTTCACCCAGTGCGTACAAACCAGGAACAGTAGTCATCAATTCATAATCAACCCAAAGTCCGCCCATGGTATAGTGCACAGCAGGATAAATGCGCATGGGTGTTTCGTAAGGATTCTCGCCGGTAATCTTCTGATACATATCAAACAGGTTACCGTATTTCTCCTTCACCACACCCTTACCCAAGGTGATGATCGTATTTTTGTCAGCGTTAGAAAGACCTTGTTTATTGGCTTCAATCTTTCCGTAACGTTCTATTGCGGAAGCATAATCCAGATAAACTGCCTGCTTGCTCGCTCCTACTCCATATCCAGCATCGCAACGTTCTTTTGCTGCACGGCTTGCTACGTCGCGCGGAACGAGGTTACCGAAGGCCGGATATCTTCTTTCAAGATAATAATCTCTTTCGTCTTCCGGAATTTCGTTGGGTTTACGGGTATCGCCTTGCTTCTTCGGCACCCAGATACGTCCGTCGTTACGCAAAGACTCGGACATCAGAGTCAGCTTCGACTGATGGTCACCGCTTACGGGAATACAAGTCGGGTGGATCTGAGTGAAGCATGGGTTACCAAAAAAGGCACCCTTTTTATGCGCCTTCCAGGCAGCCGTTACGTTGCTGCCCATGGCGTTGGTAGAAAGATAAAATACGTTTCCGTAACCACCCGAACACAGCAATACCGCATGTCCGAAATGGCGCTCCAGTTCGCCGGTAACCAGATTGCGAACAATCACTCCCCGTGCCTTGCCGTCAATCACAACGATATCCAGCATTTCGTGGCGGGAATATTGCGTTACATTTCCTAAAGCTACCTGCCTTTCCAGCGCCTGGTAAGCTCCAATGAGCAACTGTTGTCCTGTCTGACCGGCAGCGTAGAAAGTACGCTGTACCTGCGTACCACCAAAGGAACGGTTGCTCAGCAGCCCACCATATTCACGGGCGAAAGGAACACCCTGAGCGACGCATTGGTCGATGATGTTGGCGCTCACCTCAGCCAGACGATATACGTTTCCTTCACGTGCGCGATAGTCACCACCTTTCACTGTATCGTAAAACAGACGGTAAGTGCTGTCACCATCGTTCTGATAGTTTTTGGCAGCATTGATCCCCCCCTGCGCAGCAATAGAGTGCGCACGGCGCGGACTATCCTGAAAGCAGAACGTCTTTACCTTATACCCCAGTTCTCCAAGACTTGCAGCAGCAGACGCTCCTGCGTGACCTGTTCCGATAACGATCACTTCCAATTGGCGCTTGTTCGCAGGATTGACCAGCTTACAAGTTGATTTGTACTTGGTCCATTTCTCAGCCAGAGGACCATCAGGTATTTTAGAATTGAGTGGCATATCTCAAACAAAGATTAGTAATGATGAACAATCAGGCTACCCAACCCATAAACATAGAAATGGGCATTGCAGCGAAAAGCAAACAGATGATAATGGAAAACCAGATACCAAGGTTACGAATCATCTTCTTGTATTTGTGAGTGGTCAATCCCATTGTCTGGAACGCACTGTAAAAGCCATGAATAAGGTGCCATGCGAGAGAGAACACCCCCAGCAAATAGATGACAACCACCACAGGCGACTGGAATACTTCCACCATTCTCTGATAGAGATTGTGAGTAGTTCTTCCGTTGACCAATTGTGTTTCTTCCATGCCTCCGGTAACACGTGAAGGCACCCAGAAATGCGCAATGTGAATAATCAGAAACAACAGGATCAGCGTTCCAAGCAGTCCCATAGAACGGCTATACCATGCGCTGGTCTTGTTGCCAGGCTTAACGGCATAACGCTCTGTGCGTGTGGACATGTTTCTCTTAGTCAGAGCATAACCCTGCACGATGTGAAGGATGATGCCGGCAAACAAGCCGATCTCCATGATGCGGATCGCGATGGTCGTACCCATAAAGTCGGCAGCCGAATTGAATGCATCTTCTCCGACAAAGATCATAGAGTTGACGTAGGCATGGACGATGAGAAACGAGATAAGGAACAACCCTGTGAAGCCCATTACCAACTTCTTGCCTATGGAAGTGGTAAAGTAATGTTTCCAATTCATCTTAGAATGTTTGAATTTTCTTGTCAGATGAAAACCGGGATTAGGTCTCCGGTTTCATTGGCAGTCTTTGAAAATAACTTGTGTAAAAATCCCCGCAAAGATAATCGCCCTGCTGTAAAAACATAAACATATTCACTGCGAATTCTTTACCGATGTGGTATTGCAGTATGTGTCAGGCTATGTCTGGTGCGGCTTTTCGCTACTAATATCACAACAAATTTGACCGACAGAACATCAGTCTACCTTCAGTTCTTTGGTTTTCCGATAGGTTAAATACAACGAACCTATTGAAACGGCGACCATCGAGACAAAGCCCAGAAGCAAAGCATTTTTTTCATTCAGGATTCCTTTTGTCGACCAATGAACTATATACAACAACGCGCCGAAAATCATGAATTGAATCAGCCAGGTTTTTAAGGGTAGTAATGCAGATATTGGTACTTTTAAAATGCTACGGGTATGCCAGATGTAATAGCCCACCTGTATATAAGTGCTCACGACAATACTCAACGCCACACCGGGTAATCCTAGTAGCCGGTACAATGGATACATCAGCGCCACCGCACAAATCAGATCAAAAATCGCTCCTTTGTTGATGGCAGCTCCCTGATGTAGATGCTGCAAAAGCGTAGTGTAGTTGTAAGCTCGTAAGGGCAATACCAGCAAGGCTATCATAAACACCGGTACCGACTCAATATATCGATTCGTGAAAATTACCAGAAATAGCTCGCGACTGAAAAAGAACAGGAAGAAAAACAAAGGAAAAACGATGCAGGAAAGCAGCCTTCCGGAAACACTCAGCAGTTTGTAGCCGGCAGCTTTATTCTTGTGTTCGCTCGAAAGATGAATGAGTACGGAATTGGCTACAGCGCCGAGTAAATATGGAAGTAAGGGAACTTCAGCCGATTGCGAACCGTTGAAATAAATGGCAAACAAACCCGCCGGAATAATGGCGGAAAGAATAAATTTATCAATGTACCGAAAACTGGTTTGAATCAGGTCGTAAAATCCCAGGTGAAGCCATAAGCGTCTGACTGTTGAGAGATTAAGTCCTTCGGGAACAGAAGCCTGAATATGCCTGTAGTACATTGAAAGCAGAAAGGACAGAACAATCGCTCTCAGGGTCATGCCGCCTAACAAAAAGCCGAGCAGCGTACTCAGTTTGTAGTTTTCCATCATGACGATGTGGAGATACAAAAAGAAAACGCCATAGATTGTGTTGGTTAGCAACAAGCCGTTCATTCTTTTGCATGCCATGATCAGCGCTTCCTGAACGGAATGAATAACATACAATGCCAATGCAGCTACAGACAGGATAATAGGGAGCTGATGCTTCTGTAGAAAAAACACCAAAGTAATCCCACAGACCAGAAACCAGATTGCGTACAGACTGCCCTGACGAAAGTTGATACGCTGTATAAAATGTTTGAGTACTTCGGCAGGATAGGTAATGATTGTCACCGGCAAACCTGCATATGCCAGCGTACCCAACAAAAGCAGTTTGACCCAGAAATCCTGATACAAACCATAATCCTCCTGCGGCAACTTCCGCGAGTACAGAATGAGAACAGCAATACTGGCAAGGGCTGGAAACAGCTTTATAAAAAAGATATAAGCGGCGTTTTTTACTACGGACTTATATGCGGTTGCCTGTGCCAATACGTTTTGTTTAGTATGGCTATAATTCTGTATTTGCCGGTTCCTGCTCCTGATTTTTTCCTTTTACTGCCATATACAAACCGGCAAGCAGAATCCCGATCAACACAATGCTGCTGATCATAGCGATAGTATTACCAGTTGCAAAACTTTGCGGACGAAAACGGAATTCGATCTGGTGATTGCCTGCAGGTATCTTTATAGCCCGCAATACATAGTTAGCGCGAATTATCTCCACTTGCTTGCCATCAATATAAGCTTCCCAACCATAAGGATACCAGATATCGGAGAATACAGCCAGTCCGTCGGAGGCGTTTTGAGATACAAACTGCAGATCGTTCAAACCATATTTAGTAAGACGGATGGAGGCATTGCTGTCTTTACCAAATTGGTATCCGGCAAGTTGCTTTTCAAAATTAGCACGAACAATAGCGGTATTCGCCGGATCGAAAGCATTGGCAATAGTTTGCGTATCACCCAGGGAAGGCGCTGTCATCAACAACATTTCCTCGTCGGCGTTTTTTGCCCATTTCACTTCATTTACAAACCATGCATTGCCAAGTGCTCCCGGATTGGGCTGATACACTTCCTGTTGCTGACCTGCTCTGAAGATG
>Ga0182792_1003312_pt1 | contig 10423 bp, 7 predicted proteins | sample Passage237B_FD_130497 | JGI IMG/M metagenome (GOLD analysis project Ga0182792, IMG submission 130497) | Cellulose adapted compost microbial communities from Newby Island Compost Facility, Milpitas, CA, USA - Passage2 37B (version 2) (version 2) ... | reverse complement strand
CGAGGCGATCGGGTTCTGGACCGCGCTGCCGCTGGCGGGCATGCTTGCCGCAATGTGGGGGCTGATCCTCGGCTTCCCGGTCCTGAGGCTGCGCGGCGACTACCTCGCCATCGTGACGCTCGCCTTCGGCGAAATCATCCGCATCGTCCTGCTCAACTGGTATGACTTCACTGGCGGTCCGAACGGCATTTCGGGCATTCCGAAGCCGACCCTGTTCGGGCTGGAGTTCACGCGGGGAGAAGGCGGGTTCGCCGACTTCTTCGGCATCCCCTACAATACGATCCACCGCTTCGTGTATCTCTACTACATCATCTTCATCCTCGCCCTGATCACCAATTTCGTGACGATCAGGCTGCGCAAGCTGCCGATCGGGCGCGCCTGGGAAGCGCTGCGCGAGGACGAGATCGCCTGCCGCTCGCTCGGCATCAACACGACCAACACAAAGCTGACGGCCTTCGCGATCGGCGCCATGTTCGGCGGCTTCGCCGGTTCGTTCTTTGCCACCCGCCAGGGCTTCATCTCTCCGGAGAGCTTCACCTTCATCGAATCGGCGATCATCCTGGCCATCGTGGTGCTGGGCGGCCTCGGCTCGCAGATCGGCGTGGTGATCGCCTCGGTTGTGATGATCGGGGGCATCGAGATCCTGCGCAATCTCGACTTCCTGCAGCGCATCTTCCCGGGCGTCGATCCGGTCCAGTACCGCATGCTGATCTTCGGGCTCGCCATGGTTGGGATCATGATCTGGAAGCCGCGCGGACTGGTCACGACACGCGAGCCGTCAGCGGTGTTGAAGGAGAAGAAGCGAATAGGCGCCGATCTGGTCGCACAGGGAGAAGGTCACTGATGTCGGAAGCGGCCATCACCGAAGTCGCCGCGGCGCCGGAAGCGTATCGCTGGGAGGAGGACCCGATCCTCACCGTCGAGCATCTCACCATGCGATTCGGCGGCCTGGTCGCGGTAGGCGACCTGTCCTTCAACGTCGGGCGGGGCGACATCACCGCGCTGATCGGCCCGAACGGCGCCGGCAAGACGACCGTCTTCAACTGTGTCACCGGTTTCTACAAGCCTACCGAGGGCCGCATCGTGATGCGCCACGGGGCCGGCCGGCAGGCCGACGCGGTGGATGCGGTGACAGCGAGCGGCCTGCGGTTCCGGACATCCGCCAACGGCGCGGTGTTCCTGCTCGAGCGCATGCCCGACTTCGAGATCGCCAAGAAGGCGAAGGTGGCGCGCACTTTCCAGAACATCCGCCTGTTCGGCGGCATGACCGTGCTGGAGAACCTGCTGGTTGCCCAGCACAACCCGCTGATGATCGCTTCCGGTTTCACCGTTGGCGGCATCCTCGGCCTTCCCTCCTATCACAACGCGCAGCGTCAATCGATCGAGACGGCGACCTACTGGCTGGAGCGCGTGCGCCTGATCGAACGCGCGGACGATCCTGCCGGCGACTTGCCTTACGGCGCGCAGCGGCGGCTGGAGATCGCCCGGGCGATGTGCACCGACCCGCTGCTGCTGTGCCTCGACGAGCCTGCGGCCGGCCTCAACCCGCGCGAGTCGCACGAACTGAACGAGCTGCTGAAATTCATTCGTGACGAGCACGGCACCTCTGTGCTGCTGATCGAGCACGACATGGGCGTGGTGATGGAGATTTCCGACCACATCGTTGTGCTCGATTACGGCGTCAAGATCTCCGACGGTCCGGCCTCCTTCGTGAAGTCCGATCCGAAGGTGATCGCGGCCTATCTCGGCGTGGACGACGAAGCCGAGATCGACATTCCCGAAGTGCGCAAGGAGGTCGCCGCAGTGGAGCGCGAGGCCCAGGAGAAGGGATTGGCCGACACCAGCCTGCGCCTGCCTGAGGGAGGAGCGGAATGAGCGGCCCGCTGCTTTCCGTCAACGGCGTCGAGACCTACTACGGCAAGATCGTTGCGCTGCGCGGCGTCGACGTCGAGGTCAACCCCGGCGAGATCGTGACCCTGATCGGCGCGAACGGCGCGGGCAAGTCGACACTGATGATGACGATCTGCGGCAGTCCGCAGGCGCGCTCCGGCCGCATCATCTATGACGGCGTCGACATCACGACCATGCCGACGCATGAAATCATGCGGCTGGGCATCGCTCAGGCCCCCGAAGGGCGCCGCATCTTTCCGCGCATGACGGTGATGGAGAACCTGCAGATGGGGGCGGCGCTGGTTGCGCCCGAACATTTCGAGGAGGATCTGGCCCGCGTTTACGACCTGTTCCCCCGGCTGAAGGAGCGGGCCTCGCAGCGCGGCGGGACACTTTCGGGCGGCGAGCAGCAGATGCTGGCGATCGCCCGCGCGCTGATGGGCCGGCCGAAGCTGCTGCTTCTGGACGAGCCGTCGCTCGGGCTGGCGCCGCTGGTGGTGCGGCAGATCTTCGAGGTGATCCGCGAGCTCAACCGCAACCAGGGCCTCACTGTCTTCCTGGTGGAACAGAACGCCTTCCATGCGCTGCGCCTGGCGCATCGCGGCTACGTCATGGTCAACGGCCGGATCACGATGAGCGGCACGGGCCCCGAACTGCTGAAACGCGAGGAGGTGCGCGCGGCCTATCTCGAAGGCGGAAGGCACTAGGATGGAAGTCATGCAAAAGGACTTGAGCATCCTTTGGGAGGTCTCGGTCTGGGAGTTCCTGTTCATCACCGTCGCGCTTGCCGGCGGGGCGGCCTATCTGACGGGCCGGACCGTGGCGCGCGCCTGGCAAGGGGACGCGCGGCTCATCGTCTACATACTGCTGCTGACTGCCGCGACGCGGTTCATCCATTTCGCGCTGTTCAACGGCACGCTGCTGTCCGTGCACTACTACATTGTCGACTTCATCGTGCTCACGGTGATCGCGTTCATCGGCAAGCGCGTGACGCGAGCCGGGCAGATGGCGACCCAGTACAACTTCGAATACACACGAAGGAACTTGCTCGCCTGGGACCGCAAGGCCGGGTGAGTTCACGATATCGGCAGGGCAGCCTTTATTTCCAACCGGATTTGGGCTTTCATGCCGGGCAAGCGGGATCTTGTCCCGCATCGCGGTCGCCGGAACGACACCTGTCCGGCCCGCTTCGGGAACAGCAGGGTGTTATGGGGAGTGAACATGAAATATACTCTTTTGGCGGGTGCCGCGCTCGGCCTCCTGATGTCGGGGCCGGCATGGGCCGACATCAAGATTGGCGTGGCCGGTCCAATGACCGGCCAGTACGCATCCTTCGGCGCGCAGATGAAGGGCGGCGCCGAGCAGGCCGTCGAGGACATCAATGCCGCTGGCGGCGTCAATGGCGAGAAGCTGGTCCTTTCGGTTGGTGACGATGCCTGCGATCCGAAGCAGGCCGTGGCAGTGGCCAACCAGGCGGCCGGCGAAGGCGTGGTCTTCATGGCCGGCCACTTCTGCTCCGGCTCTTCGATCCCCGCTTCAGCGGTCTATGCCGAGGAAGGCATCGTGCAGATCTCGCCGGCTTCGACCAACCCGAAGTTCACCGACGAGCGTCCCGGCCCGGGCGTCTTCCGCATGTGCGGTCGCGACGACCAGCAGGGTGAGGTTGCCGGCAAGTTCCTGATGGATCGCTTCGCCGACAAGAAGGTCGCCTTCATCCATGACAAGACGGCCTACGGCAAGGGCCTCGCCGACGCCACCATGGCGGTCTACGAGCAGCTCGGCGGCAAACCGGCCCTGTACGAAGCCTACACCGCCGGCGAGAAGGACTATACGGCGCTGGTTTCCAAGCTGAAGTCCGAGGGTATCGGCGTGCTCTATGTCGGCGGCTATCACACCGAGGCCGGCCTGATCGCCCGTCAGATGCGCGAGCAGGGCATGGACACCATCCTGATCTCGGGTGACGCGCTGGTCACCGACGAGTACTGGGCCATCACCGGCGAGGCCGGCGAAGGCACTCTGATGACGTTCTCGCCCGATCCGCGCAAGAACGAGATCGCAAAGCCGGTGGTCGATAAGCTGCTGGCCAACGGCCGCACCGCCGAGGGCTACGCGCTCTATACCTACGCCGCGATCCAGGCATGGGCACAGGCGGTGACCACTGCGAAGTCCACTGACTTCGACGCGGTCGTGAAAGCGCTGAACGAAGGCGCCTTCGACACCGTGCTCGGCAAAGCCGAGTTCGACGAGAAGGGTGACATCAAGCTGCCGGGCTACGTCTTCTACGCCTGGCACGACGGCAAGTACGACTACCTGGAGGAATAGTCCTCCAGGTACACTGCCTCGCTTGCGCGGCCCGGCATGGCGACATGCCGGGCCGTTTGCATATAGCCGGCACCCTTGATCGATTCAGGGAAGTTGCTGCCGGTTGAATCGCGCTGTTTGCAGTGCAGCATTTTCCCGCTAAAGCTGGCGGCTGACGTAACGCGAACCGCCGGTCAGCCGCCTTGAAGATTTCCAGGATCCTCGTCGCCAACCGCTCCGAGATCGCCATCCGCGTTTTCCGGGCAGCCAACGAACTCGGCATCCGCACCGTCGCGATCTGGGCCGAGGAGGACAAGTACGCGCTGCACCGATTCAAGGCGGACGAGAGCTATCAGGTCGGACGCGGACCGCACCTGCCGCGGGATCTGGGGCCGATCGAAAGCTACCTTTCCATTCCCGAGGTGCTTCGTGTCGCCAGACTGTCCGGCGCCGATGCCATTCACCCCGGATATGGACTGCTTTCGGAAAGCCCGGAATTCGCGGAGGCCTGCGCGGAGGCCGGCATCGCCTTCATCGGGCCGCGGCCCGAAACCATGCGCCGGCTCGGCAACAAGGTCGCGGCGCGCAATCTGGCTGTCGAGATCGGAGTGCCCGTGGTGCCGGCCACCGGCCCGCTGCCAGACGACCCGGCAGCGGTCGAACGGATGGCCGCGGAAATCGGCTACCCGCTCATGCTCAAGGCGTCATGGGGTGGAGGCGGGCGTGGCATGCGCACCATCCGCCGGCGCGAAGACCTCGCCCGCGAGGTCAACGAGGGCAGGCGCGAGGCCATGGCCGCCTTCGGCAAGGACGAGGTCTATCTCGAAAAGCTGATCGAGCGTGCCCGGCACGTCGAGGTGCAGGTGCTGGGCGACACGCACGGCAACGTGGTCCATCTCTTCGAGCGCGACTGCTCCATCCAGCGCCGCAACCAGAAGGTCGTCGAGCGCGCGCCGGCACCCTATCTCAACGACGCGCAGCGGGCGGAGCTCAGCGCTCATGCACTGAAGATCGCGCAGGCCACCGACTATGTCGGCGCCGGCACCGTCGAGTTCCTGCAGGACGCCGATACGGGCGCGTTCTATTTCATCGAGGTCAATCCGCGCATCCAGGTCGAGCATACGGTCACCGAGGAGGTGACCGGCATCGACATCGTCAAGGCTCAGATACGCATCGTCGAAGGCGCGCCGATCGGCACGCCTGAATCCGGCGTGCCGGCCCAGGCGGACATCCGCCTCAACGGCCACGCACTCCAGTGCCGTATCACGACCGAGGATCCCGAGCAGAACTTCATCCCCGACTATGGCCGCATCACGGCCTATCGCGGCGCCACCGGCTTCGGCATCCGCCTCGACGGCGGTACGGCCTATTCGGGCGCGGTCATCACCCGCTTCTACGACCCGCTTCTGGAGAAGGTGACGGCCTGGGCCCCGAGCGCCGAAGAGGCCGTGTCGCGCATGGACAGGGCGCTGCGCGAATTCCGTATCCGCGGGGTGGCGACCAACCTCACCTTCCTCGAGGCGATCATCAACCACCCGCGGTTCCGCGACGGCTCCTATACGACCCGCTTCATCGACTCGACGCCGGAACTGTTCCGGCAGGTCAAGCGACGGGACCGCGCGACCAAGCTGCTCAACTACATCGCCGACGTGTCGGTCAATGGGCATCCGGAGACGCGCGGCAGGGCGATGCCGAATGCCGATGCGTCGCCCCCGCGCCTGCCGTTTGTCGACGCCGGGCCGGTGGAGGGCACGAAGCAGCTTCTCGACCGGCTGGGCCCGGCGGAGTTCGCGCGCTGGATGCGAGGCCAGCAGGCCGTGCTTGTGACCGACACGACAATGCGCGACGCGCACCAGTCGCTGCTGGCGACGCGCGTGCGAACCTACGACATCGCACGAGCGGCGGAAACTTGCGCGCGGGCGCTGCCGCAGCTCCTGTCGCTCGAATGCTGGGGCGGGGCGACCTTCGACGTCGCGATGCGCTTCCTCACCGAGGACCCGTGGGAGCGGCTTGCCCTGATCCGCCAGGGCGCGCCCAACATCCTGCTGCAGATGCTGCTGCGCGGGGCCAACGGGGTCGGCTACACCAACTACCCCGACAACGTCGTCCGCCACTTCGTGCGCCAGGCGGCGGCCGGCGGCATCGACCTCTTCCGCGTTTTCGACTGCCTGAACTGGGTCGAGAACATGCGTGTGGCGATCGACGCGGTGCTTGAGGAGGGCAAGCTCTGCGAGGCGGCGATCTGCTACACGGGCGACCTCTTCGACAAGACCCGCTCGAAATACAACCTGGACTACTATCTGGGCGTGGCGCGCGAGCTGGAGGCGGCCGGCGCCCACATCCTCGCCATCAAGGACATGGCGGGGCTGCTCAAGCCCGAGGCGGCGCGCACGCTGGTCAAGGCGCTGCGCGAGGAGAGCCGGCTGCCGGTGCATCTCCACACCCACGACACTTCAGGAATCTCGGCGGCCACCGTGCTTGCCGCTGTCGATGCCGGGGTCGATGCGGTCGACGCGGCGATGGATGCGCTGTCGGGCAACACCTCCCAGCCCTGCCTGGGCTCGATCGTCGAGGCGCTGAAGGGCACCCCGCGCGACACAGGCCTCGACGCAGGGTGGATCCGGCGCATCTCGTTCTACTGGGAGGCCGTGCGCAACCAGTATGTCGCGTTCGAGAGCGACCTCAAGGGACCCGCCTCCGAGGTCTATCTGCACGAGATGCCGGGTGGCCAGTTCACCAACCTCAAGGAGCAGGCGCGCTCGCTGGGGCTCGAATCGCGCTGGCATGAGGTGGCGCAGGCCTATCACGACGTCAACCTGATGTTCGGCGACATCGTCAAGGTGACGCCGTCCTCCAAGGTGGTGGGGGACATGGCTCTGATGATGGTGAGCCAGGACATCACCGTCGCCGACGTGCTGGACCCCGCACGCGACATCGCTTTCCCCGACTCCGTCGTGTCGATGCTGCGCGGCGACCTCGGCCAGTCGCCCGGCGGCTGGCCTGAGGCTCTTCAGAAGAAGGTGCTGAAGGGCGAGAAGCCGATCACCGTGCGGCCCGGTTCGCTGCTGGGACCGGCCGATCTCGATGCGGAGCGCAAGGCGCTGGAGGAAAAGCTCGGCCGCAAGGCGAGCGAGTTCGAGTTCGCGAGTTCGCTGATGTACCCGAAGGTGTTCGCCGACTTCGCCGCAGCGCAGGAGGAGTATGGTCCGGTCAGCGTGCTGCCGACTCCGATCTACTTCTACGGCATGAAGGCCGAGGACGAGATCCTCGTCGACATCGAGCGCGGCAAGACGCTGGTCATCCGCTGCCTGGCGATCGGCGAGACCGACGAGAAAGGCATGGCGACCGTCTTCTTCGAACTCAACGGCCAGCCGCGCCGCGTGAAGGTGCCGGACAGGGCGCATGGCGCAGGCGCGGTCAGGCTGCGCCGCAAGGCGGACGCCGGCAACGACGCCCATGTCGGCGCGCCGATGCCGGGCGTGGTCTCGACGGTCGCCGTGGCCGCCGGGCAGACGGTCAAGGCGGGCGACGTGCTGCTTTCGATCGAGGCGATGAAGATGGAGACCGCGCTTCACGCCGAGCGCGACGGAGTCGTCGCGGAACTGCTGGTCAGGGCCGGCGACCAGGTCGACGCCAAGGATCTGCTGATCGTCTACGGCTAGGCGTCGCGCGGCATCCGGGCGAAGCGCCAGCGGACTTCGCTGCGTTCCGAGACTCTGATTGACAGGACGATCTGGCGGCTCTTTTGCGGTCCGGCGAGGCCGGCGAAGAAGATCGAATCCTCGACCGCCGGCTCCACGGCTTCGCAGGCGAACACCCACAAGTCGCTGGAGGCGCCCTTAAGCACCAGGTGGTCTGAACGGTCGCGGAAGATTCCCACGGCCGGATGCACGTGGAAGCGGATCGCGACGCTGTCACGATCGTTTGCCGGTGACCGGCCGCCGCCGGCGGCGAAGAAGCGGTCGGCACCTTCGAGCAGGCTGCCTTCGCTGGACAGCGTCAGCTCGCGTTCATGGATGATGCCGAAGCGCGGCGCGTAGCCGTCGTGGCTGGCGACGAAGCCCTGCATGCGCTCGTCGTCGCGGCGCTTCACCTCGACCTTGCGCGGTCCGCCGATCAGCGGCGTGCCGATCAGCTCGCTCACCTGTTCGCGAAACGCGAAGCGCGCCTGCGAGGTGTCGTCGAGCGTGGCGGTGCTGTGCGCGGCAGTCGCCCGCGCCAGTGGACGGAACGCGTCGTCGCCATATTCGTCGACGCCGCAATTGACGATGAAGCGCTGGCGCGCCGAGGACAGTTCGAAGGAAAGGCAGCCGGCATGCGCCCGGTGCGACAGCTCGGGCGGCGGCGGTGCGCCGGTGTCGGCGATCACGATGGTGCCGCCCATCGCCAGTCGCTGGTAGCCCGAATAGGGCGCGCTGGCGAGCGGCTGGCCGCCGGTGTCATCGTGGCGCAGGATTGCCGCGATCCGGTCCTGGGCGGTCGCACCCATGCCGTTGAACAGTGCCAGCGAACCGTCCGTGTGGCGGAAGAAGCGCAGCGCCGGCAGCATGCGCTCCACCGCCGCGATCAGCGCCGGCGGCGGGGATTCGGCCTGATTGGCATAGGTGTGGCGTAGCGGCAGCAGGTCGGCGAGCAGCTCGAGCAGCGCCCCGGGGCTGCGCGAGACATGCCCGCCGTCGGGCAGGATCTGCCGCTCCAGCTCGGCGGCCAGGCTCTTGGTTGCGGCGCGCAGCGTCGCGCGCGAGGCGGGCAGCGACAGCGCGGCGAAGGCGAGTGCCGCGCGCGCCCGCAGCCGCTCCTCGCCATCCGGCATCTCCGACGCCATGGAGCGCAGGTAGCGGATCTGGAGCGCCAGTGAACGCAGATAGGCGCGATAGAAGGAAAGCTCCGCACCTTGCAGGACCACGGTCGAGTGCTGCAACCAGGCGATGATGCGCCGCGCGGTGATGTCCGGTTCCCAGGCGACGCCCGCGATGCGGCGTCCATGGGTGGCCATCCAGTCGGAGGCGAGGGCGCGCGCGTTGGCGGCTGCCAGTTCGGTGCCGGCCTCGCGCATGTGGCGCAGCCAGCGGAAGCTGTGCAGCGAGCGCAGCCACGCCGCATCGGCGAATTCGAGCTGGAAAGGCGACAGGCCGCCCGTGTCGATCATGTGGCCGGCAAGCGGGTAGCGGCCGTGGTAGATTTCGTCGGCGATCTGCTTGTCGGGAAGGCGCAGGTCAGGCGGGGCGATCAGCACGCGCTCAGGCGCACGACCTGCATAGCGCCAGCGATAGGCGGGACCGGCGCGGAGCCGACGGCGGAATCGCCGCCATCCGGCACGCACCACCAGTCCCCATAATGGTGGGCCGTCCGCCCTCGCGATCGCCAATCGCTGGTACCTCCTGGCGCTCAGTTCGCGCCGTATTCGAATACACTAGCTGATTCAGCGCGTTATGCGAAGTTCCCGGGCCGCGGGCAAGATTCAGGCGGTTCGGCGCAGGCGGGCCGCGAAAAAGCCGTCGCAGCCCGAGATCGCGGGATCGCCGAGGTCGAGGTCGGCCGGCGTGGTGCGCAACATGCCGTTCGCGTCGATGAAGGGTGCGATTTCCGGCCATTCGGCGTGCTTCAACGGCTCCAGTGCGACGTCCTTCCGCTCGGAAAGAAGCGCGGCGACGAGCGCCTCGCCTTCCTCCGGATCGAGCGAGCAGTTGGCGAAGACGATGCCTCCGCCCGGACGCACCAGGCCGACGGCATGATTGAGCAGGCGGCGCTGCAGGTCGGCGAGCTTTTCGATATCCGCCGGCGACTTCGTCCACGGCACGTCCGGATGACGGCGTACCGTGCCGGTCGACGAGCAGGGCGCATCAAGCAGCAGTGCGTCGAAAAGCTCGCCCGGTTCGTATGTGAGCACGTCGGCCTGCACGATGTCGGCTTCGAGCCGCAGCCGGGCAAGGTTGGCCGCGAGCCGGTTCAGCCTGCTTCGTGACAGGTCGACCGCCGTAACACGCGCGCCTGCAAGGGCGAGTTGCGCGGTCTTGCCGCCAGGTGCGGCGCAAAGGTCGGCGACGCGCAGCCCGGCGACATCCCCGAGCAGGCGGGCAGGCAGGCTTGCGGAAAAGTCCTGCACCCACCAGGCACCATCGGCATAGCCGAGGAGTTCGCGAATCGGCGCGGCCGGCCGGGCAACGCGCACCGATCCGTTCGGCAGCACGATGCCGCCCAGCTTCCCGGCCCAGCCTTCAGGATCGGCCTT
>Ga0182792_1003306_pt1 | contig 10447 bp, 8 predicted proteins | sample Passage237B_FD_130497 | JGI IMG/M metagenome (GOLD analysis project Ga0182792, IMG submission 130497) | Cellulose adapted compost microbial communities from Newby Island Compost Facility, Milpitas, CA, USA - Passage2 37B (version 2) (version 2) ... | reverse complement strand
ATGGTTGAATGCTTTTGGATTGTTCCCAATAAAAGTTTCCACGTCCTGGATAGTTTGCGGTATAAAGTTCTGAAACCGGTTAGTATCGGCATCGGAGCGATATTCAAATACCTCAACGGCATCTTCGATTTGTATGGGCCGGAGCAATAATCTTTCAGATGCTATAATCATTTACCTGGTTTTTTAGATTTTATAATCTGCTTCATCAGGCATAAAATTACAAAAAATGCTTGTTGGGGTTTAAGTCTGTAATCTTTGCTGATTAGTCCTTATTTTCAAATCAGGGAATTGATAGTTTGAGCGTTTATGAATTTTGATTTCCTATTATTTTTAGGTTGATATAATTCTTTAACCGCAATTTGAACTAATCAGCCCCACTGATCACTACTAACTTGATCTTCTATTAAAAAATAAAGCGTGCATTCCCCTGCATGTAATGAGGGAAAGAATCATGTTGAAAACTTGAGAAATGGCGGCTATATATTTTACCGGTTATCTTCCTGTCCGGACAATTGTTGTTCTGCTGTCTCCTTTTCGCAAAATTCAAGATGGGTTTTGCTTCTTTTCCATATAAAATAAAAAGGCAGCCCGGATAGGATCAGCACCAGGCCGATGAGGGATTGCTGCGGAGATTCATAAAAGGAAACACCCAGTAAAACCAGGCAGAACAGTACGAATACTACCGGAACCGCCGGATAGCCTAAGGTACGGTAGGGACGTTCGGCAAAAGGTAATTTGTAGCGCAGTATAATAACGCCCAGCACAATCAGTCCGTAAAATATAAAAGCAGCAATGATCACTAAGTCAGTTAAAAGATCAAAAGAGCCGGAAAAAGTGAGGATACAGGCCCAGGCAGCCTGATACTTCAATGCATTATGCGGGGTTTTATTTTTCGGATGCGAACGATCGGCTCCTTTAAAGAACAAGCCTTTTTGCGCCATGGCATAATAAATCCGGGATGATACCAATATGGTGGCATTCGTACAGCCAAAGGTGGAGATGAGTATCATAAAGCTGACGATATAGGCGCCACCTTCGCCGAAAATTTTATCAATCACCAACACCGCTGCAATCTTATTCTCATTTATTGCAACACCTTCCAGCATCTCCCGGACGGGCATTACGTATAAATAAGCCGTATTGATGAGGGCATATAATACAATAATCAGCAGGATGCCGATGGTCATAGCTTTGGGCATGTCCCGTTTGGGATGTTTCAGCTCTTCACCGATAAAGCCCAGGGCAATCCAGCCTTCATATCCCCAAAAAGCATGGCGAATGGCAATGACCATAACACTGATGAAGGCCAGGAATCCAAAGCCGCCGGAAGGATAATCCGAACCCGGACTGCTGAAGGTCTGCCAACTGCCGGCTGTATTGCTGAAGGCCGCACAAATGATTAATACGATACAAATGGTGATGGAAAATGTAAAGACTAAACTGAGGCTGCCACCCTTTTTGGCGCCTTTGATATTTACGAAGGTCAGCATCAGTATCAATACACAGGAAACTATTTTGGCGCCTATATTCCGAAACAGGGGAATACCGAACAAACGAAAAGATTCCAATTCGGGGGATACATGCGGCAAGGGAATAAACGTATCCAGGGCACCTGCAAATACAAACGCTACGGAAGCGATGGCCGCAGTCTGTATCACCGTGAAGCAGGACCAGCCGTAAAGAAAAGACAGGGATTTTCCATACACTTTTTCCAACCAGGAAAAGGGTCCGCCGGAATGCGGAAACATGGTGCCCAACTCGGCAATGCTCCATACGCCAAACAGGATGATAACACCGGCCAGTACCCAGGCCAGCACAACAAGCCAGGGCAACTGCAGCTCCGCAGACATTGGCGCTGCTTTTTTAAATACGCCCGAACCAATAATGGAACTCATCACGATAATAATGGCCATCTTCAGGCCGAACGATTTCAATAAGCCTTCTTTTTTTTCAGGCATACGCAGACTATTTTTTGCCCGGCAGAATTTTTGCCTTCCGGCAACATCAGCGGAACTGATGCCAGGCTGGTATGAAAAAAATAAACAGAGCCGGATGTTCCGTACGGAAAATGTACTCCCGTTTGCTCTGTAGGGTCATGGAAAATCAGCGGGTAACTTCAAATGTATATAAAAGCATTCAAAATGGCAAACCGGCTTATCATTTACTGCTGTAAATCCTGAATATCCTTGCCAGGACGGGAAGATATTATCCATACGCTTGAAATTTCATAAAATCATTTATCAGTATGCCTGTTTTGCATTTTGAATTCTTATCCCGATCATTCGGGGTTTACTTTTTGCTTAATACTGCAATACCTTTTCTTTACAGCCGTTATATTTGTGTATCGTCTGAATATAGCCTACATTTATGTCCATGTCCGAACATCCCGATCAAAAAAAAGCACATCAAAGGAGTGGATTCCGGAAATTACCGCTTTGGGGTCGCCTCCTGATTTTTATCATGGGAAGCTTTATCATGCTCTTGATTATTGCAGGAGTAGGTTTTACCTGGTATATTAATGCCAACAAATCCACCTTACTCCGTGACATCACCGGCCGTTTGAGCGAACGTTTGGAAGGCACCCTGACCATTGAGGATATGGAACCCACCATCTGGAAAAATTTCCCCAGTTTTTCCATCCGATTGGAAAATGTAATGTTATCAGACACCCTCTACCCTATTCATAAAACACCCCTGTTAAAGGTTACCAGCTTGTATTTGCAAATCAATTTAAGATCTTTGCTTACTAAACATCCGGAGATAGAAAAGATAACTGCAACAGAGGGCACCATGCATCTTTTTACGGACAGCAGCTTTTATTCGAACTCCTATTTGCTTAAACCCAAAGAAACTTCTGATAAACCCCAAAAACGACAACTAGAATTTGACCATATTACGCTAGAGGATTTTAATTTTATATCAGAACATCATCCCAGAGAGAAAAAATTTGAGATTCACATCAATGAACTGAGCACCAACATACGCATTCGAAATGCTATTTGGTATATTTCCGCCCCTGCCGATCTGCATATTCAACAGCTCGGATTCAAATTATCTAAAGGAAGTTTTCTCAACAATACTGACCTGAAAGGCAATCTGGAATTGGAGTTTGACCCCAACAGCAAAGATCTAACCATTAAAGAGAAACAGGTGAAGGTAAATGGTTCAAACGTCATTTTTGGAGGAGTATTTCACTTTGCTGATCAGCCCACATCCTTTTCCTTAAAAATTAATGCGCCATCTATCGACTACCAGAAAGCTGTGGTGTTGATGAATAAGCATATCCAAAGTAAGCTCGAAGTGGTGGATGTAAAAAAACCACTGAACGTTTATACCACTATTGACGGCCGTTTTGCATACCCGGACACTCCGACAGTTCATGTACGTTTTGAAACTAAAAACAACCGACTGATTACCAGCTATGGTGTATTGGAATCCGCTACCTTCTCCGGCACATTTTTAAATGAAGTGGTTAAAGGTGCCGGTCATTCCGACCACAATACTAAAATTGACATACCAATGTTAACCGCCAACTGGGAAGGCATACCTTTAAAGGTAAGTGCCATACATGTCTTCGATTTGTTGGACCCATTCGTGGAATTCCATGTTCAATCTCAGTTTCCCGTGAAAAAGCTCAATAATATTGTGGACAAGTCCTATGCATTTGGAAGTGGCAATGCAAAGGTGGATATCAAGTACTCTGGTCCGGTATTGCCGGGCAACATTAGCAATCGAATGATCAATGGCAATATCCTGATTCAGCAAGCCGCCTTCAGCTATAAACCTAGAGGTTTAAATTTTGATCATTGTGACATCAATCTAATCTTCGCAGGTAATGATTTGTTTATTAAAAATACGGTACTCCACGCTAAAGGCAATGAACTCCGTCTGGAAGGTAGCGCCAAACGCTTCACTAATCTTTATTTTTCTGATCCGCAAAAGGTACTGATCGATTGGCATATCCAAAGTGAGCAAATCAACCTGAATCACTTTATCGGCTTTTTAGGCAAACGAACCGGAGCAACTGTCTCCCCAGGTAAAACTAATCCTCATGCCAAGATAGAACAATTTAACCAGCAATTGAACCAACTTTTAGAGTCAGGTAGTATGAACCTGGCGATTAATGTAAAGAAGATGATCTTCGATAAATTTGAGGGTCGTGACATCAAGGCGCACCTGAGTCTTCTGGCTTCCGGAATCACCATTCAGGATTTCCATATTATGCATGCCGGAGGTTATATGGACTTAAACGGAAGCATCAATCAAAGCGCCCCTTCTAACCCGTTTAAAGTGAAGATCAAAGTGGTGAATGCCAAGGTGGATAAACTTTTTGCATCATTCAGCAATTTTGGATTAAAAGACCTTACGGATAAAAATATAAAAGGAATCGTTTCCGCGGATGTTAACCTCAGTGGTGGTATTACGGATGAAGGTCGGTTGTTACCCTACTCCTACGTAGGTAGTGTAGATTTTAATTTACAAGATGGCAAATTATTGGATTTCGATCCTCTTTTAAAAATTCAAAAATTTGTTTTTAGAAAAAGAAATTTGGACAGTGTGGTGGTAAAGCCCTTAAGTGGACGTTTTGATATTGCAAATGGCAAGATAACTATCCAACCCATGAATATCGAAACCAGCGCTATCAATATTAATGTAAAAGGTATTTACGGATTTCAGGGTGGCACCGATATCAATTTTGAAATACCCATGCGCAATCCAGCAAAGGATAAAAGACGCATTCAAAAAGGCCTAGCTCCTAAAACTCGCCAAGGCATTATCATTTATCTGCGGGCTACAGATGGAGAGGATGGAAAATTAAAAATTGGATGGGATCCTGCGAAAAAAGGTTGGCGGGGCAATGACGCCGATGATGATGTTGAGGATGATGATGTTGAGGATGATTTGGGGAAAACGGGGAATGTATTTCGGGAAAATAAGGAAAAAGAACTTTCTGAACCTACCGAGGCTGCAAGGCCGAAAAAGCGTTTTTCGATTCTTAACCGGAATGGTAAGTCTAGCGGAAAATAACAGAGATGGGAACAACCATTTTTTACTAATGTAGGAATATAAAAATTTTAAACGAATCTAACCAAAGCAAGACCCTCTTTCTAAATTATGTAAATGGCCATTTTACCTGATATACAAAAGTATTTTTAGCTTGTACAGCTACCTTTTATTTACCAATAACCATTGTTTTGTTATAGTTACTTAATTTTGAACCTTTAATTTCCATTACAGCATAAAAGTAATTTATCCATAGCCTATGTCCGAAAAAATCGTAAAGCTCCAAAATGCACAAATCTATCAGGGAAAGGCATTGGTTTTGCAAGATGTGAACCTGCGGGTGGATGAAGGCGAATTTGTATATCTGATCGGGAAAACCGGAACCGGAAAATCCAGCTTGCTCAAAACCCTTTATGGTGAACTATATCTGAAGGAAGGCGTAGGGAGAGTAGCAGGCTTTGACCTCACCCGACTTACCTGGAAAACTGTTCCACTGCTGCGCCGAAATCTCGGCATTATCTTTCAGGATTTTCAACTGCTTACCGACAGGAGTATTTATGACAACCTCTTGTTTGTAATGAAGTCCACAGGCTGGAAGGATAAAAAAGCGATTAAAGAAAAAATAGAAAGTGTATTGGAAGAGGTGCATCTGGCGGGCAAAGGCTATCGTCGCCCTTACGAAATGAGTGGAGGCGAACAACAAAGAGTGGATATTGCACGTGCCTTACTGAATAATCCACGGCTTATTCTGGCAGATGAACCTACCGGTAATCTGGATCCGGAAACTACGGATTATATCATGCAGTTGCTGGTCAATATTTGTCGTTCACACCAAACTGCTATAATCATGGCTACACATGATTATAGCATCTTTCAAAAATTTCCCGGACGCATAGTAAAGATTGAAAATGGCAGTGTTGAAGATACCGTTTTGGAACAACCGGAAACCTGATGTTCTGTTTTTTCGAAAAACCGTTCTATTCTACTAATCTTTATTGTCGCCCATTGCCATACTGTTCACATTTGCTCATGTATTAATTTTGAATTTCTCCTTTTTACTATAAAGCCATTATGCAATCGTCCGCATCTTATTCCAGACAACAACTTGCCGATCTGATCTTTGAAAGACTAGATCAGGAAAAGGAAAAACTTCAAAAAGAATTTGCCCTTCCGGGAAGGATTAACTCCTGCGTAGTGGATGATTTACTGCCGGAGTCTATTGCAAGAGCAATCTATGAGGCCTTTCCGAGTCCGGAAGAAATGGCCATACATAAGTCGATAAGGGAAAATAAAAGAGTGGCAGCACAAATGAACCTGTACCATCCGCTTTTGGAGGAGATCGTGTTTGCTTTCCAGGATCCTAGAATTGTGGCCTGCTGTGAAAGCATTACCGGTATTTCCGGAATGATGCCAGATGAACACCTTTATGCCGGAGGAATCAGCTTGATGAGCAAAGGCAATTTCCTCAATCCTCATTTAGATAATTCCCATGATAATGATCGCAAAAGATACCGGGTATTAAACCTGCTGTATTATGTAAGTCCAGACTGGAAGTTAGAAAACGGGGGCAATTTAGAATTATGGGACAATGGTATGGATGGTCGGCAACGCACTATCATTTCTGCATTTAATCGTCTTGCGCTAATGATCACTAACAAGTCATCTTACCACTCTGTGAGCAAAGTTACTGCTGATGCCAAACGGTGCTGCATTTCGAATTATTATTTTTCGGAAAAACCTGCTGAGCAGGAGGCTTATTTTCATGTTACCTCATTTTACGGAAGACCCGATGAATCGGCATTGAAGTCGGCAGTATTAAAGGCGGACCGCAATTTGCGTAACCTCATTCGCAAAATAACCGGTAAGCGCATTATCCCCACCAAGCATATTTATAAAAAGGATTAATAAGCCGTTGGTAAAGTTAATTTGGGAAGCTGCATGCTGATTACCGCTTTAGCGATAAAGATGTAAAAGATGGTCTTATCTTTGCCTCCAAAAAAATACCGGCATGATTTTACCCCAACATATTTCAATAGACCAAATTGAGGCATTACTGAATGATACCCTAGCTCTTTCTGAAAAAGATTGGGAGCAGGTGCGTGCTAACCGCAATTATCTCGACAAAAAAATCAAGAGTGGCAAGACCTTTTATGGAATCAATACGGGATTCGGATCCTTGTGCAATGTAAGGATCACCGATGAGGAGTTGAGCAGTTTGCAGGAAAACCTGGTTTGTTCTCATGCTTGTGGAATGGGTGATGAGGTGCCTTTGGAAATTGTTCGGTTGATGTTGTTGTTGAAAATCCGGAACATGTCCTATGGCTATAGCGGGATTCATGAAAATACCCTAAAGCTGTTCCTGCAATTTTACAATGAAGATATGTTGCCGGTAGTGTATGAGCTGGGGTCCCTGGGAGCTTCGGGAGATTTGGCGCCCTTGGCCCATCTCAGTCTTCCACTACTTGGGAAAGGTATGTTGCATACGCAAAACGGCAAAATCAATGCTGCAGATGCCCTAAAAGAAAAAGGCATTTCGCCTTTAAAATTACAGGCTAAAGAAGGGCTGGCATTGCTCAATGGCACACAGTTTATGAGTGCTTATGCCGTATGGTCACTCATGAACGCAAAAAGATTATCCCGTTGGGCAGATGTAATCGCGGCCATTTCTTTGGAAGCCTTTGATGGAAAAGCTGAACCATTCTCCGATCCGGTACATCGCGTTCGTCCGCATAAAGGACAGGTAGATACTGCTGCTGCAATACGAGAATTGTTAGCAGACAGCGAGCTGCAACAACGTATGAAGCAACAGGTTCAAGATCCTTATTCCTTCCGTTGTGTACCACAGGTACATGGTGCCAGTAAAGATGCTATTCAATATGTGCAGGGTGTAGTGGAAACGGAGATTAATTCCGTTACGGATAACCCATTAGTTTTTGAAGAAGAAGACCAGATCATCAGTGGGGGTAATTTCCATGGTCAACCTTTAGCACTCAGCCTGGACTTTTTGGCTATTGCTCTGGCAGAACTGGCTAATATTTCAGAACGTCGTACTTACCTCTTAGTTAGCGGACAAAGAGATTTGCCACCTTTTCTGGCGAAGCATCCCGGCTTGCACAGTGGTTTTATGATAGTTCAATACACTGCCGCAGCCATTGTTAGCCAGAATAAACAACTGTGCACGCCTGCTTCAGTGGACAGCATTGTGAGCAGCAATGGCCAGGAAGATCATGTGAGCATGGGCGCCAATGCTGCTACAAAGTTGAAACGAGTTGTAGATAATGTACGTCGCGTACTGGCTGTGGAATTATTAACAGCTGTGCAGGCTATTGATTTCCGGAGACCTGCCAAGATGTCGCCGACATTGGAAAAGATTTATCAGGCTTTCCGTGAAAAGGTGCAGTTTAATGACCACGACCGGGTTATGCATGATGATATGAAAGCAGCTGAACTTTTCTTAGAGCAGGATGCAGATGCATTAATGACTTCATAGGGATTGATTGTAAAAGGAAAAGATGATTATAAAAAGGGAGCCCCTCCTCTTTTAGATATAAATATTGGATCCATCCTACATCAATTCATTTAAAATTTGTCATTTATAATATTTTCTCTACCTTTGCCACCCCAAAAAATGGCATTCCGGCCTTTTTACCTAAGGGTAAGATGTCCAACAGTTGCAGCCGGCATCCGTTTTGAGGTATTTTTTTATTGATAACCAAAAATTTTTTTATGGCAACAAACATCCAGAATTACGAGATGATGTTGATCTTCACGCCGGTATTGGCAGAGGAAGACTTCAAAAACGCTCAGAAGAAATTCACTACATTTATTACGGAGAACGGCGGTAAGATCGTTCATGAAAACATCTGGGGATTACGCTCCTTAGCTTATCCCATTCAGAAAAAGACTACCGGGCTATACACTGTGGTAGAATATACCGCACCAACTGACCTGAATGCAAAACTGGAAATCCAGTTAAACCGCGACGAGCATGTAATGCGTCACATGATTACCCATTTAGACAAATATGCCGTAGCTTACAACGAACGCAAGCGCAATGCACCTGCAAAATCGGAAACTACTTCAGCAGAAACTCAGTCGGAAGCTTAATTTCTCCAAAATTTAAAACATTATAAAATGGCTAGACCAAACGATATAAAATACCTGACTACTACGCGTGTTGAAAAACGTCAGAAAAAATATTGCCGTTTCAAAAAACTCGGCATTAAATACATTGATTATAAAGATGCGGAATTTTTGAAGAAATTCCTGAATGATCAGGGTAAAATGTTGCCCCGCCGTATTACCGGAACTTCTCTGAAATACCAGCGCAAACTTGGGCACGCTGTAAAAAAGGCCCGCCAAATGGCTATTCTGCCTTATGTTACTGACCTTTTAAAGTAAAAACAACATGCAAATCATACTCATAAAAGACGTAGATAATTTAGGTGCTGCTCATGAATTAGTAGATGTGCGCCCAGGCTATGCCCGTAATTTTCTTATTCCACAGAAATTTGCTGTAGAAGCCAACAGTTCCAATAAAAAAGTACTTGCAGAACGTCAGAAAGTTCTCGCACGCCGCGAGGAAAAATTACTGGCTGATATTGCCAAGGTAGCTGATGCCCTCAAAACTCCGGTTAAAATTGGTGCTAAGGTGGGTGAAAGCGGTAAAATCTTCGGTTCGGTAACTGCTATTCAACTAGCACGTGCTATCCGCGAACAAAGAGGATATGAAATCGATCGCCGTCGTATCACTATCTTAGAAGATGTAAAAGAACCAGGAACACATAAAGCTCAAATAGACTTCGGTAAGGATAAGGTAGTAAATTTGGAATTTGAGGTATCTGCCGAGTAATTCCGATCGAAGTATAAAAAAATCTTCCTGAATATTCTTCAGGAAGATTTTTTTTGCGTCATAGCCTTCTCTAATTCAAAAATTCCCCCTTTAGGGGTGAGGAATCCGGTAGATGATTAAACTTTTATTAACCAATATTTGAACTACATTTGTTCAGATATAGTAAGCTGGTCTCACCAACTTAACCTCAGATTTGCTTACGCCATAATTTATCAGAACCATTTAATTTATCAAAAGGCACGATATGCTTCGATTCATGAGAAACAAGATCCTGATTCCATCCCTTATTATTGCAGCTTTGGCTGTATTTTTTTCCTTTAAATATGCCAATGACCGGGAAGAGCTGAATGGAGGGCAAAACGAAATTATTCAGCATACCATCATGGGCATTATATCGCAGGGACATTACAACCCACGTGATATCAATGATAGCTTTTCCCGGGCCGTATTTGACAAGATGCTGGAAAGCTTCGATTATGACAAGAAATTTTTCCTACAAAGTGATGTTGACAGTCTGCAACCTTTCCGCGATAAGATTGATGACGAGATTAGCGCTAATTCACTGGAATTCTTCAACAAGATCAACACGCT
>Ga0182792_1003305_pt1 | contig 10448 bp, 8 predicted proteins | sample Passage237B_FD_130497 | JGI IMG/M metagenome (GOLD analysis project Ga0182792, IMG submission 130497) | Cellulose adapted compost microbial communities from Newby Island Compost Facility, Milpitas, CA, USA - Passage2 37B (version 2) (version 2) ... | reverse complement strand
TCGGCACCGACCCGGCGAAGATCCGGGACTGGGCGCAGGCCGCCGAGGAGCTGGGGTATCACTGCATCGAGGTCGCCGATCACGTCTTCGGGGCCGCGGCGCGCGGCGACTGGAAGCCGCTCTACAGCGAGAAGGATGCCTTCCACGAGACCTTCACGACGATGGCCTTCATCGCCGCCGTCACCAGGACCATCAAGCTGTGCAGCGGGGTGCTCATCCTGCCGCAGCGCCAGACCGGCGTCGTGGCCAAGCAGGCGGCCGAGGTCGACATCCTGAGCGGCGGCCGCCTGCGGCTGGGCGTCGGCGTGGGATGGAACCACGTGGAATATGAAGCACTGGACACCGACTGGAAGACGCGCGGGGCCCGGCAGGCCGAGCAGATCGAGGTGATGCGGCGCCTGTGGACCGAGGATCTCGTCACCTTCAAGGGCCGTTTCCATGACCTGGTCGACGTCAACATCCTGCCGGCCCCCGTGCAGCGTCCGATCCCCGTCTGGTTCGGCGGATCGTCCGACGCCGTCCTCAAGCGGACGGCGCGCATCGGCGACGGCTGGATGCCGATCCTGGCGCCCGACCAGGCAGAGCCTCGGCTGGCCCTGCTGCGCGAGCACCTCACGTCGTTCGGGCGCGATCCCGAGACGTTCGGACTCGAAGGCTGGCTGCGCATGGATGAACGCGACCCACAGCGATGGGCCGCCGCCGCCGCGGGCTGGAAGCGGTTGGGCGCGCAGATGGTGATGCTCTATCCCATGTTCCGCATGCCGACCTTCGACGAGCAGATCGACATCCTGCGCCGGTTCAAGGAAGTGACGGCCGTCTAGGCTCCGATGAGCGTCCGCTCAATGGACGCCATGCCAAGAGGCAACTCGACGCGGAAGCTGACGTTTCTCACAGCATGGAACGCAGCATGAAGTCCTTTTCATACCGTCTGGTCCGTTTCCTGGTGCTGGCAGCGGCGGCAGCCGGCCTCGCCGGGTGCGGCGTCGTCGCAGCGCCGATCCGGGGCACCAGCGCGGTCGTCAAGGTGGTGCCGGTGGCAGGCGACGTCGTCGCAGCGCCCCTGGATGTGACGGCCGACACCATCGATTGAGCGCCCGCTTCGTCGATCACATCGGCACACACAAACGGTCATTTCCCATCAAAAATTCATAAAAGAACGCGCAAACGGTCATCGACCCTTCGCGGAAGCCGGCCCAAATGCCGCCGTGCTCCCTGGAGGGTTCCGATGACGCAGTTCCATTTGAGACGCCGGCAGGCCCTGATCGCCGCCTTCGCGGCCGGCTCCGTCGCAGCCGGTACAGCCCATGGGCAGGACAAGCCAGCAACGTTGCCCCGGCGGCGCCTCACCGTCGGCATGTCCGGCTTTCCACCGGCGTTGGAGCCGGTGCTCTTCAATCACACCGCCACCCGACGCGTCGTCCCTCAGATGTTCGACACGCTGATCGCGTTCGACCATGCCAGGAACATGGCCCTCCGGCCGGCACTGGCGGAGCGCTGGGAGCGAGTCGGACCGCGTGCCCTGCGCATGTCGCTGCGGCAGGGCGTCGTCTTCCACGACGGCAGCCCCTTCACGGCAGAGGACGTGGCCTTCAGCTTCGGGCCGGATCACCTGCTGGGGCCCGGGCGGTCGGGACGCTCCATCGCCATGCAGACGCTGGAGCGGCTCGAACGCGTCGAGATCGTCGATCCCCATACCGTCATCATCCATGCCAAAGGCGATGATGCGCTGCTCGAACAGCGCCTGGCTGCCTGGGCCTCCGAGATCGTCAGCAAGCGCGCCTTCGATGCCGCCGGCTCATGGGACCGCTGGACGGCAGCGCCGATCGGGACCGGGCCTTACCGCCTCGTCTCCCAGAAGCTCGACATGAACGTCGTGCTGGCGCCCCATGACGCCTACTGGGGCGGCAAGCCGCCCTTCGACGGCATAGAGTTCGTGATCATGCCCGAGCTTGCGACACGCATGAACGGCCTGCTGACCGACCAGGTCGACCTGATCACCGACGTCCCGCCCGACCAGTTCATGGAGATCCAGCAACGACCGGAGCTGGAAGTCGCAGGCGGGGCGGTACAGAACATCCGCTACCTCGCCATCGATGCGGAGACGCCCGGCCTCACGGATCCACGCGCGCGGCGCGCGCTTAGCCTCGCCATCGACCGCAAGCTGTTCGTCGAAGCGCTGTGGCAGAATCGCGTCCCCGTGCCCAACGGTTTCCAGTTCCCGAGCTTCGGGGCCGGCTACATCGAGGACTATCCGGCCCTGGCCTACGATCCCGAGCTTGCCCGCAGGCTCCTGAAGGAAGCCGGCTACAAGGGCGAGCAGATCACCTACCGCCTGCTCAACAACTACTACACCAACCAGGTCGCCGGCGCGCAGGTGATGATCGAGATGTGGCAAGCCGTCGGCCTGAAGGTCAGGATCGAGATGATGGAGAATTTCTCGCAAATCCAGAAGAAGCCGGTCCAGGCCATCTACGACAGCTCGTCAACGGCGATCTTCCCGGACTATCTCGGCCATGCGTGGCGCGAATTCGGCCCCAACGGCACCCTGCCCAGACAGGTCGGCATCTGGCGCAACGAGGAGCACTTCGCCTTGGGTGCGAAACTGCAGGACACGTTCGACGCCGGCGAGCGCCGCAAGCTGATCCGGCGCATGCTCGAGATCATCGATCACGACGATCCGCCCTGTGTCGTGCTGCACGCCTCCGGGCAGTTCTACGGCAAGCGCCGCGACGTGCCCTGGATTCCCGGCCAGACACTGGACCTGAACTTCGGCCCCTTCAACGAAGCTGTCTCAAGAACATGAACGACGTGTCGGACTCCAGGCACGCGCCGGTTCGCCGGCGCGATGGTGCAACGCTCGGCGCCGCCCGCCAGCAGCGCATCCTCGCCATGATCTCGCGCGGAGACATCATCGCGGTCGGCGATCTGGCGCATCAGTTCGGGGTGTCGCAGGAGACGATCCGACGCGACATTCGCACCCTCGAAGGAGCCGGCGGATTGCGGCGGGTCCATGGCGGCATCGCTCCTGCAAGTACCGTCGACCTGACGGCACGGCGGCCGGTGGCCGAACGGCTGGGCGTCGATCGCGAGGCGAAGGCGCTGGCGGCGCGCGCTGCGCTGCCCCTGTTCAAGGAGGACATGAACGTCTTCCTCGGCGGGAGCTCGACGATGCTCCTGCTGGCCGAAGCGCTGGGTCAGCAGGGGCCATCGATGTCCGTGACGACCAACATGATCGACATCGCGACGATGCTGGCGGCGAGTGGTCGTTGCAAGGTCACGCTGCTGGGGGGCCTGGTGAACGCGGCGACTCGCACCCTGATCGGTCCCGCCATGCTGGACGGTCTGGAGCGTCAGGTCTTCGACATCGCCGTCTCCGGGGCGAGCGCCATCGATCCGGCGCATGGAATCCTGGGACCGACGGAATGGCACGCGGCGATCGGCGCCGCGCTGGCGAAGCGCTCGCGCAAGCTGGCCTTCGTCGCCGACGTCGGCAAGTTCGGCCGTGGCGACGCCTACGTCGTGCAGCCGCTGGCGCGCGTCGACACGCTGGCGACCGACCGCCGCCCAGCGCAGGAGATCGAAGACGAGATAGCCGCGGCGGGCGTCACCCTGCTCCTGCCCATGGCGAACGACGGCATATGAAGCAAAGCACGAGTATCAGGATGCCCATCACCAGCCGCAAGCACGTTCTCGTCGTCCTGTTCGACGGGCTGCGTCCCGACCTCGTCCGGCCGTCGACCACGCCCAATCTCCATCGCCTGCAGAGCCAGGGGGTGACGCTTGCGCGTCAGCGGACGGTCTTTCCGAGCGAGACGCGCATCGCCTTCACCAGCCTGGTGACCGGCGTGCCACCGGGGCGGCACGGCATCGTCGGCAACAGCTACATCGATCGCGCCTTCTCGCCCGCACGCTATGTCGATACAGGCGAAGCGCAGGCTGTCGAGGCGCTCGACGCGGACGCCGATGGCCGCCTCGCTCACGTCCCGAGCCTGGGCGAGGTGCTCGCCGCCGAGAACCGGACCCTCGCCGTGCTGGCGTCCAACTCCGCCGGCGCGACACGGCTTCTCAATCACAAGGCCGTCCGGCTGGGGCATCTCACGCTGTCGGGGCACTTCGCCAGCGCCGCAAGCTCGGCACAGATGCTCGCCGCGATCGAAGGCCGCCAGGGTCCTCTGCCCGCTCCCGAACCGAAGGGCACGCCCGACCTCGCGGCGCAGCGCTGGCTGGTCGAGGCCTTCCTCGAGACCGTGTGGCCGCAGTCGAAGCCCGACGTCACCATCCTCTCCTTCGGCGAGCCCGACTTCTCCTCGCATTACATCGGCACGGCCGCGCCGGACACGCTGCGCGCGATCGCCTACTGCGACGCCCAGTTCGGCCGCGTGCTCGACTGGTGGGAGGCCGAGGGACGCGATGCCGGAGTCCAGTTGATGGTGGCTTCGGATCACGGCCATGTAACAGCCCGGTCGCGAGCGAACGTGGCAGACGTGCTGATGGCCGCCGGCCTGCGCTGCGGGCGTCCCGGCGAACCCGACATGGATGCCGTGCTGATCCCGAGCCAGGCCGGCGCGCTCTATCTGCGCGATCCGTCGGACGCGACGATACGCCGTGCCGTCGCGGCGATGATGGAGGCCCCCTGGTGCGGCCCGGTGTTCACGGCCGCACGCGACGACGTCGAGGGAGTTGCACCCGGCAGCTTCGGAAGGCACCTCGCCTTCGCCGACCATGCACGCGCCGCCGACATCCTGTTCGCCTACCGCGCCGACGACGACCCCGACCCTTTCGGCCTCCCGGGCGGTACGTGGAGTCCCGCCTGGCCGCTGGGCTACGGAATCCACGGTGGCCTGCACGAGAGGGAGATGGCCTCGGTCGGCATCATGGCGGGCTCGGCCTTCAAGTCCGCCTTCGTCTCGCAGACGCCGTCCGGCATCGGTGACTTCGCACCGACGATCCTGTCCCTCCTGGAGATGGCACGGCCCCCGGAAATGGCGGGGCGGGTTCTCGCGGAGACTTTCCTGCGAACCGACGACGATCCGCCGGCAGTGGAGCAGGAGACGCACGAGACCATCAACGGCAGCGGCTTTCGCCAGGGATTGGTTCGACGACGGGTCGGCGACACGATCTATGTCGATCACGGCTGGGCGGAGAGCCGCTGAAGGCCACTAAGAGCGGTTTCCACGATGACGGAACCGCAAGCGGTTTCGTCATCGTGGAAACGCGCGCACGGGTGATCGAAGTTTCACAAGGCATGCCGCCGCTCGCAACTATCCGGCCCGCTCCTCGCGGCCGGCCATGGCGCGACCGATGGCGCCCACATCGGCACGGACGGCTTCGGTCTCCAGCGCCAGCCGCCCGTCGAACATGACGACGATGCGGTCGGAAAGCTGCAGGATCTCGTCGAGATCCTCGCTGACCAGCAGCACGGCGGCCCCTCGGTTGCGCGCCTGCACGATGCGCGCCCGGATCTCCACCACCGCGGCGAAGTCGAGGCCGAAGCAGGGATTGGCGACGATCAGCAGGTCGCCCTCGCTGGACAGTTCGCGCGCCAGCACGGCGCGCTGCACGTTGCCGCCGGACAGCCCCCTGATGGCAGCGTCCGGGCCCGGCGTCTTTACCTTGTAGGCCTCGATCAGCCGCCGGGCGATCTCGCGCATCGGACCGCGGTGGAGCCTGATGCCGTCGGGCGATGCGGGCGGCTGGTCGAACGAGCGCAGCGCCATGTTCTCGGCCACAGACATGTCGGCCACGCAGGCGTTGCGCAACGGCTCCTCGGGGAGACAGGCGATCTTGTGACGGATCATCTCGCCCCGCGTGGCGCCATAGGGTTCGCCGTGGACGAGGATGCGGCCCGAAGCGGCGTGCCGCTGCCCCGCCAGCGTCTCGACGAGTTCGCGCTGGCCGTTGCCCGACACGCCCGCGACGCCGACGATCTCGCCGGCGCGGATCTCGAGCGAGAGGCCATCCACGGCGGGCTGGCCGATATTGTCGGCGACCGACAGCGCCTCGATCCGCAGGACCGGCCTGCCGGGCGCATGGGCGTCGCGCTCGACGACGGCGCGCGTCTCGCGCTGGCCCACCATCATCTCGGCCATCGTGTCGTTGTCGAGATCGGCCGTCGGCCGCGTCCCGACCAGCCGGCCGCGGCGCAGGACCGTCACCGTGTCGCAGAAGGCGTTCACTTCGCGGAACTTGTGGGTGATGGTGACGATGGTGAGCTTCTTCTGCTCGGTGAGCCCCTTCAGCGTCGACAGGACCTCGTCCGCCTCGTCCGGCGTCAGCACCGAGGTCGGCTCGTCGAGGATCAGGAGATTCCGCTTCAGGTAGAGCTGCCGCAGGATCTCGCCCTTCTGCTTCTGGCCGGCGGCGAGGTCGGCGACCGGTATGTCGCAAGGGACCGCGAAGGGCGTGGTCGCGAAGAAGGCCTCGAGCGCCGCGCGCTCCGCCTTCCAGTCGATGACGGAAGGCACGTGGTCGCGGCTCAGCACGAAGTTCTCCAGCACCGTCATGTTCGGCACCAGCGTGAAGTGCTGATAGACCATGCCCAAGCCGAGCTCGTGCGCCTGGCGAGGATGCGTGATCGAGACCTCGCGGCCGTCGAGCAGGATCTGCCCCTCGTCCACGGCGTAGTAGCCCATGGCGCACTTCACCAGCGTGCTCTTGCCGGCGCCGTTCTCGCCAAGCAGAGCATGGAAGGAGCCGGCCGCCACCTTCACCGACACGTCGTCGAGCGCGGCCAGCGCGCCGAAGCGCTTGGAAAAGCCGATCAGCTCCAGCGACGGCGCTCGGGAGGGGGCGCCGCTCATGCCATCGCCTCGATCACGGCAGCCGAGTCGGCCACGGCACCGAACACGCCGCCCTGCATCTCGACCATCTTCAACGCCGCCAGATGATTGCCCTTGTCGGTCGCCCCCGTGCAATCCTCCAGGATCAGGCATTCGAAGCCGCGGTCGTTGGCTTCGCGCATGGTGGTGTGGACGCAGACGTCGGTCGTGATGCCGGTCAGCACGAGGTTGTCGATGCCGCGCGTGCGCAGCATCAGCTCGAGGTCGGTGGCGCAGAACGAGCCCTTGCCCGGCTTGTCGATGACCGGCTCGCCTGCAACGGGCGCCAGCTCGGGGATGATCTCCCAGCCCGGCTCGCCACGCACCAGGATGCGGCCGCACGGGCCGGGATCGCCGATGCCGGCACCGATCTGCCGTGAGCGCCAGCGCTTGTTGGCCGGCAGGTCGGAGAGATCGGGCCGATGCCCCTCGCGCGTGTGCATGACGTGCCAGCCCGCCTGGCGCGCCGCGGCAAGCAGCTTCCGGAGCGGCTCGATCGGCGCGCGGGTCAGCGACAGGTCGTAGCCCATCTTGTCGACATAGCCGCCGACGCCGCAGAAATCGGTCTGCATGTCGATCACGATCAGTGCCGTGTTCTCCGGGCGAAGGTCGCCGTTCCACGGCCAGGGATAGGGACGCGACTGCACGTGCTTGCTGGTCATGTTTCCTCCTATCGGACCGCGCCGAGTTCACCCGGCGCGCCGCGCAGGCTGCGTTCGGGCGAGCAGGAGGCGATCATCAGCGCCAGCGTGAGCACATAGGGTGCGGCGCTGAACAGATAGTAGCCCTGGGTCACGCCGATCGACTGCAGTGCCGGGCTGATGGCACCGGCCGCCCCGAACAGCAGCGAGGCCCAGAGGCAGCGGATCGGGTCCCAGCGGGCGAAGATGACCAGCGCCACGGCCATCAGCCCCTGCCCGCTCGACAGCCCCTCGTTCCAGCTCCCGGGATAGTAGAGCGACAGGAAGGCACCGCCGACGCCGGCGAACGCCCCGCCGATCGAGGTCGCGATCAGACGCACGCGGCTGACCGAGACGCCCATCGCCAGCGCCGCATCGACGCCCTCGCCGGCAAGCCGCACGATCAGGCCCCAGCGCGTGTTCCTGAGCGCCCAGGCCAGCGCGACGGCGAGCACGATGCCGACGAGGAAGAGGGGGTTGACCTGCAGGGCCTGCCGCACCTGCGGGACGCCGCTCCACCAGCCGAGGTCGAGGGCACCGAGATTGGGCGCCTTGGGCTGGATGAACGGCTTGCCGAGGAAGAAGGCGAGCCCGGTTCCGAACAACATCAGGCCGATGCCCGTCGCGATGTCGTTGACCCGCGGCAGTTGGCAGATGGCGGCATGCAGGGCGCCGAACAGCAGCCCGACACCGGCCGCCACCAGCACACCGAGCCACGGCGAGCCGCTGGCGAGCGCGACGCCATAGGCACTCATGGCGCCCATCACCAGCGTGCCCTCGAGGCCCAGGTTGATGCGGCCCGAGCGTTCCGTGAGACATTCGCCAATGGACACGAAGATGAACGGTGTGCTGACGCGGATCGCGCCCGCCAGCATGGCGAGCGGGACCCCCCAGATACCCAGGCCGCCGTCCATCAGTTCGCTCCCCTCGCCTTCCAGAGTCGCGCCCATGGCCGGCCGTACAGCGTTTCGCTGGCCAGGATGGCGACGAACAGGATGCCCTGGAGGACGACCACGGCGGCATCCGGCAGGTCGAGCCGCCGCTGCAGCAGGCCGCCCGACGCGCCGATGCCGCCCAGCAGCACGGCGACCGGAACGATGGCCAGCGGATTGTGGCGCGCCAGGAACGACACCAGGATCCCGGAATAGCCGTAGCCCACGGCCAGCGAGGCATTCGCCCGACCGTGCACCGCTGCGACCTCGACCATGCCGGCGAGGCCCGCCGCCGCACCGCCGGCGAAGCAGGCCAGCAGGACGTAGCGACCAACATCGAGGCCCATCATGCGCGCGGTCTTCTGGTTGCCGCCGATCACCTCCATGGCGAAGCCCCAGGTGGTGAAGCGCAGGAAGACCCAGACCAGCAGGCAGGCGACGATGCCGTACACCAGCCCCCAATGCACGTCGGTGCCGGGAATCGTGCCGATCATGTTGGCGTCACCGACCGGCCAGCTCGACGGCTTGTTGAGGCTCGACGGATCGCGCAGCGGCCCCTCCACGAAATGGTTCAGGAGGGCGATGGCGATATAGGTCAAGAGCAGGCTGGAAATGGTCTCGTTGACGCCCCGCCACTGGCGCAGCCCGCCGGCCAGGGCGATCCAGAGACCGCCCATCGCCATGCCGGCCAGCGCCATGGCCAGCTGGACGACCAGCGGCGGCGCGCTCGCGACGGCGATGCCCGCCGCCGCGGCCGCCAGTCCGCCCATCACCAGCGCGCCCTCGTTGCCGATGACGACCAGGCCGAGCCGGGCCGGCAGCGCTGTGCAGAGAGCGGTCAGGATGAGTGGCGCCGCCCGCGTCAGCGTGTTCTGCCACGAGAACCAGGTGCCGAAGGCTCCCTGGTACATCAGCCCGTAGGCCTCCATCGGGTCGACGCCCGCATAGACGGCAAGCAGCACGCCGAAGACGATCGCCGACGTCAGCAGGGCCAGCGCCGGGACCGCGATGCGCTCAAGGACTTGGCCCATCGAGAACTACGACGTCGCGCCGACGACGCCCTCGACGAGATAGTTCATGCTTTCGAGCTTGGGTTCGGTCGCGACATACGTCGTTCCCGCGGGAATGACGGTGTTGCCCTTGTTGTCCTTCAGCGGCCCCTGGAAGATCGCCAGGCTGCCGTCGAGAACACCCGCCTTGGCCTTGTCGGCCTTCTCCTTGGCCGCTGCCGACACGGCCGGGCCGTAGGCCGAGGTGCGCACGAAGCCTTCCTTGAGACCGCCGCGCACGAAGTTGCCGGGCGCGTTGCCGGCCTTCATGGCGTTGACCATGTCGACGTAGACCCGCTCCCAGTTCCATTCGGCACCCGTGAGGTAGCCCTTGGGGGCGAGCTTCGCCTGGTTGCAGTGATAGCCGGACGTGTAGATGCCGGCGCGCTCGGCGGTCTCGATCACGACCTTGGGCGAATCGACGTGGCAGGTCACGACGTCGACGCCCTGGGCGATCATCGAGTTCGTCGCCTCGGCCTCCTTGACCGGCAGCGACCAGTCGCCGGTGAAGATCACCTGGGTCGTGGCCTTTGGGTTCACCGTCTGCGCGCCGAGGGTGAAGGCGTTGATGTTGCGCAGGACCTGGGGGATCGGCTTGGCCGCCACGAAGCCCAGCTTGCCGGACTTGCTGGTCGAACCGGCCACGATGCCGGCGAGATACTGCGCCTCGTCGATGTAGCCGAAGTAGCTGCCCGTGTTCATCGGGTGCTTGCCCTGGGTCCACAGACCGCCGCAATGCCGGAACTGGATCTTCGGGTATTTGGCCGCCATCTTCAGCATGTGCGGGTCGAAGTACCCGAACGAGGTCGGGAAGAGCAGCGTGGCGCCATCCATGTTGATCATGCTCTCCATGGACTTCTCGACCGCCACCGTCTCGGGGACCTTTTCCTCCTCGACGACCTTCACGCCCGGCATCTTCTTCAGGACGGCGGCCGCCTCGGCGTGGGCCTGGTTGTAGCCATAGTCGTC
>Ga0182792_1003301_pt1 | contig 10454 bp, 6 predicted proteins | sample Passage237B_FD_130497 | JGI IMG/M metagenome (GOLD analysis project Ga0182792, IMG submission 130497) | Cellulose adapted compost microbial communities from Newby Island Compost Facility, Milpitas, CA, USA - Passage2 37B (version 2) (version 2) ... | reverse complement strand
TCGATGAATGCATCTGCAATGCGCCCCGCCCCCAGTCGCTTCAGTTCGGCCGCCGCCGCCGCGAGCGCGAGCTGCTCGGTGAGGATGCGTGCCGAGCCTTCGTCAGCCAGCGATATCTCGACGGCGGCCTTGAGCACCTTCGCCGTACCTTTGCCCGCGGGCCCCAGATCGCGCTGAATGGCGTCGACCACCATCTCGAACAGCTCCGGAGCGCGGCGCAGCACGCGCATCACGTCGAGCGCCATGACGTTGCCCGAGCCTTCCCAGATCGCATTGACCGGCGCCTCGCGATAGTAGCGCGAAAGCGGTGCCTCCTCGACGTAGCCGTTGCCGCCCAGGCATTCCATCGCCTCGTAGATCAGCGCGGGCCCCGTCTTACAGACCCAGTATTTCACGGCCGGCGTCATCGCCCGGGCGAAGGCCGCGCTCTCGCGCTCCTCCGCCGCCTCGTCGAAGGCGCGCGCCAGCCGGAACGACAGCGCGGTCGCCGCCGCCACGTCGAGCGCCAGATCTGCCAGCACGCGGATCATCAGCGGCTGGTCGATCAGGTTCGCGCCGAACACACTGCGGTGGCGGCAGTGGTGAACGGCTTCGGAAAGCGCTGCGCGCATGATGCCGGAGGTGCCCAGCGCGCAGTCGAGTCGCGTCAGCGTCACCATGTCCATGATCGTCTTCACGCCGTGCCCCGGCTCGCCGACCATCTCGGCGCGCACCCCGTCGAACTCGACCTCGGAGGAAGCGTTCGAGCGGTTGCCCAGCTTGTCCTTGAGGCGCTGGAAGTGGAGCCCGTTGTTGGTGCCGTCCGGCAGGATGCGCGGCACCAGGAAGCAGGACAGCCCCTCGCTCGCCTGCGCCAGCATCAGGAAGGCGTCGCACATCGGCGCCGACATGAACCATTTGTGGCCGGTGAGGCGGTAATAGCCATTGCCCGCCCGCTCGGCGCGACTGGTGTTGGCGCGCACGTCGGTCCCGCCCTGCTTTTCAGTCATGCCCATGCCGAGCGTCAGCCCGGTCTTTTCCATCGGCGGCTTGTGCGAGGGATCGTACTTGCGCGTGACGACGCGCGGCGCCCACTCGCGGAACAGCGTCGGGCTGGCCATGATCGCGGCCAGCGAAGCGTTGGTCATGGTGATCGGGCACAGGTGCCCGGTCTCCAGTTCCGACATCAGATAGTAGCGCGCCGCCCGCGCCTGGTGGCGCACGCCCTTTTCCACATTGCTGTTTTCCCAGACCGAGGCGTGCAGCCCGAGCGCCACCGAGCGGCGCATCAGCGCGTGGTAGGCGGGATGGAATTCGACCTGGTCGATACGATGCCCCTGCCGGTCGAACGTTCTCAGCTTCGGCGTCTCCGAGTTGGCGATTCGCGCCAGATCCTGCGCCTCGGCCGTGCGCACGAAGCGGCCGAGCTGGTCGAGTTCCGTGCGCACCGGTTCGGCGAATGCCTCCGAGAGCTGGGCGAGCAGCGGGTCGCCGCGCCAGGCGTTGGTGCCGGTCAGCAGCGGCGGCTGGTTCAACACTTCTTCCGTCAAGCGGCTCTCCCCGTCCGAAACGCGGCAATTCTGCCGCATCCCGCTTAACATATACAGCGCGGCGCTGTCCCAGCCGAAAGCGGGGGAGAAAGCCAGGCACGTCCGATGCCCTGCTTGCGGGGTATCGGCGTCGGCCCTATAGCAGCCGCTTGAGATGACGGACGCCGCATCCTTCCCCCTCTTCCCCCATCGCCATCTGCTGGCCATTCAGGCTCTTTCTCCCGCCGACATCGAGCTTCTGCTGACCCGCGCGGATGCCGCGGTCGCGATCTCGCGGCAGCCGCAGAAGAAGACCGCGACGCTGCGCGGCCGCACGCAGATCAACCTGTTCTACGAGGCATCGACGCGCACGCAGTCCTCCTTCGAGCTTGCCGGCAAGCGGCTGGGCGCGGACGTCATGAACATGTCGGTCGGCTCCTCCTCGGTGAAGAAGGGCGAGACGCTGATCGACACGGCCATGACGCTCAACGCCATGCGGCCGGACATTCTCGTCATCCGCCACTCCTCCGCTGGTGCCGCCGCCCTGCTCGCCCAGAAGGTCGGCTGCTCGGTGGTGAACGCTGGCGACGGCGCGCACGAGCACCCGACCCAGGCGCTGCTGGATGCGCTCACCATCCGCCGCGCCAAGGGCGACATCGCGCGCCTGACGGTGGCGATTTGCGGCGACGTGCTGCATTCGCGGGTCGCCCGCTCCAACATCGTGCTGCTCAACGCGCTCGGCGCGCGTGTCCGCGCGATCGGCCCCTCGACCCTGATGCCGGCGGGCATCGAGAAGATGGGTGTTGAGGTCTTCACCTCGATGGCCGAGGGCCTGAAGGGCGCCGACGTGGTGATGATGCTGCGCCTGCAGCGCGAGCGCATGGCTGGCTCCTTCGTGCCGTCGACGCGCGAATATTTCCGCTATTTCGGCCTCGATGCGGAGAAGCTGAAGGCGGCCAGGGACGATGCGCTGGTCATGCACCCTGGTCCGATGAACCGCGGCGTCGAGATCGCCTCCGAGGTCGCCGACGGTCCGCAGAGTGTCATTCAGGAACAGGTAGAGATGGGAGTCGCCGTCCGCATGGCGGTGATGGAAGCGCTGCTTGATCCGCGCCGGAACGAGGCCGGGGCATGAAGCCGACGGTCCTCCACAACGCCCGCATCCTCGATCCGTCGCGCGGTCTGGACGAAATCGGCTCCGTCATCATCGAGGCTGGCAGAATCGCCGCCGCGGGCGCCTCGGCCCGCAACCAGGGCGCACCCGAGGGTGCGGAGGTGATCGACTGCACGGGCAAGGCGGTCATCCCCGGCCTGGTGGATTCCCGCGTATTCGTCGGCGAGCCGGGCGCCGAGCACCGCGAAACCATCGCCTCCTCAAGCACCGCCGCCGCGGCGGGCGGCGTCACCTCCATCGTCATGATGCCGGACACCGACCCGGTCATCGACGACGTGGCCCTGGTCGAGTTCGTGCTGCGCACGGCGCGCGACACGGCGGCCGTCCATGTCTATCCCGCCGCCGCCATCACGCGTGGAATGGAAGGCCGCGAACTCACCGAATTCGGCCTGCTGCGCGATGCCGGCGCCATCGGCTTCACCGAGGGGCGACACACCGTCGCCAGCCCGCTGGTGATGCGCCGGGCCTTGACCTACGCCCGCGACTTCGGCGCCGTCATTGCGCACGAGACGCAGGACGCCGAGCTTGCGGCCGGCGGGGTGATGAACGAGGGGCTGTATGCCAGCTGGCTCGGCCTGCCCGGCATCCCGCGCGAGGCGGAGGTCATTCCGCTCGAACGCGACCTGAGGCTCGCGCGGCTGACCGGCGGCGCCTACCACGCGGCCAAGATTTCGACAGCGATGGCCGGCGAGGCAGTCGCCCGCGCCAAGTCCGAGGGGACAAACGTCACCGCCGGCGTGTCGATCAACAACCTCGCCTTGAACGAGATCGACGTCGGCGAATACCGCACCTTCTTCCGTCTTTCTCCGCCGCTGCGCGCCGAAGAGGACCGGCTGGCGATGGTCGAGGCATTGCGCGACGGCACGATCGACGTGATCGTCTCCTCGCACGACCCGCAAGACGTGGATACCAAGCGCCTGCCCTTTGCCGATGCCGCAATCGGCGCGATCGGTCTGGAAACGTTGCTCGCCGTTGCTCTCCGCCTCCACCACAACGGCGACGTGCCGCTGCTGCGCCTCGTCGAGGCCCTTTCCACCGCCCCGGCGCGCCTCTTCGGCCTGCCCGGGGGAACGCTTGCGCCCGGCGCGCCAGCCGACCTTGCGGTTGTCGATCTCGATGAGCCGTGGGTCGTCAGCGAGGCCGGCATCCGCTCGCGGTCGAAGAACACCTGCTTCGAGGGCGCGCGCCTGCAGGGCCGCGTCCTGCGCACCATGGTCGGCGGCCGGACGGTATTCCATCTCTAGAGCCCATCCCCCGGCCCTCCTCCGACGCGGCGGATCGATCTTTCGGCATCGGCCGCATGGATGCTATGGGAGGGTCCGGAGAGAGGGATATCGGACATGGCATTCTACTGGTGGTTGATCGGCGCGCTCGTCTTCGGCTACCTGCTGGGATCGATCCCGTTCGGGTTGTTGCTGACACGCGCCGCCGGCCTTGGCGACGTGCGCAAGATCGGCTCGGGCAACATCGGCGCCACCAACGTCCTGCGCACGGGCAACAAGGGGCTGGCCGCCGCGACGCTCATCCTCGACGCATTGAAGGGCACCGCCGCGGTTCTGGTCGCAGGCATTTGGGGAGCCGAATTCGGCTTGATCGCCGGCTTCGGCGCATTCCTGGGCCACCTTTTCCCTGTCTGGCTCGGCCTTCAGGGCGGCAAGGGTGTTGCCACCTATCTGGGCGTGCTCGCGGCCTTCTCGTGGCAGGCCGGCCTGATCTTCGCCGCGGTCTGGATCGTCGTTGCCCTCGTGACGCGCTATTCGTCGCTGTCGGCGCTGCTCGCAACCATTGCCGCGCCCGTCGGCCTGTGGACCCTCGACGGCTCGGGTGAGCGTGCCGTCCTGCTCGCGATCATGACCGTGCTCGTCTTCATCAAGCACCGCGCCAACATCGCGCGGCTGCTGTCCGGCACGGAATCGAAGATCGGGAGCAGCAAGTGACGGAGGCGCCGGTCGGGCAACAGCTTTCCGACCGGCAGCGGCTGGCCTGGCTGCGGCTGATCCGCACCGACAATGTTGGCCCGCAGACCTTTCGCGACCTGATCAACCGGTTCGGTTCAGCCGAGGCCGCAATCGAGGCGCTTCCGGAGCTGGCCCGGCGTGGCAATGCGAGCACAACCATTCAGGCATGGCCGCTGGAAGCCGCGGAAGCCGAAATGGAGACGGCGCGCCGCTTCGGCGCGCGCTTCGTGGCGATCGGCGAGCCCGACTATCCGCTGCTGCTCAGGCGCATTGCCGCGCCGCCGCCCCTCATCGCCGTCAAGGGAAACGGCGCAGTGCTGCGCCTGCCGGCGGTCTCGATCGTGGGCGCACGCAACGCCTCGCTTGCCGGCATCAAGATGGCGCGCACGCTCGCCCACGAACTCGGCCGCGAGGGTTATGCGATCGTGTCGGGCCTTGCCCGCGGCATAGATGCGGCGGCCCACACCGGCAGCGTCGACACCGGCACCATCGCCGCGCTCGCCGGCGGGCTCGACCGCCCCTACCCGCCCGAGAACGTGCCCCTTTGCGAGGAGATCGCCGAACGCGGCGCGCTGATCTCCGAAATGCCGTTCGGCTGGGAGCCCCGTGCCCGCGACTTTCCCCGCCGCAACCGCATCGTCGCCGGCCTCTCGCTCGGCCTCGTCGTGGTCGAGGCAGCCGTGCGGTCGGGCTCTCTCATCAGCGCCCGGCTTGCGACCGAATGCGGCCGGCTCGTCTTCGCCGTTCCCGGTTCTCCGCTCGACCCGCGTGCGGCCGGCACCAACGGCCTGCTGAAGCAGGGCGCAATCCTCGTCACCGGCGTTCGCGACATCATCGAGGCGCTGGAGCCGATCTCCAACGTTCCGCCGCCACAGGCCGACACATTCGACGAGCCGCCGGACTTCTCGGCAGCGCCGCCACCCGAAGACGACGACCGCGCGCGCATCGTCGAATGCCTGGGCCCGACGCCGGTTGCGATCGACGAGATCATCCGCCACACGGGCCTGCATCCGGCCCAGGTCTTCATGGTGCTGCTGGAGCTCGATCTCGCCGGCCGCCTCGAACGGCATCCGGGCGGCATGGTTTCGCTGGTCGCCTAGAGACTGCTGGAGACTATGAGCGGAAACCAGAGCGGCCAATCCGCACCGGACGTTCGCCGCGCATGATGTCGCTTGCTTCGAGATAAGCCATCTCGATCAGATAGACGAGCATGTCCGCCCGTTCCGCCTCAGCCATCGTTCTGAGCTGGCCGAGCATGGAGCGTACGAATTCGAGCGTCTCGGATCCGCGTGCGCCGGCCTGGCTTGTCGACGCGACGGAGCCTTCTCCTGAATCGGCTCGGGCTGGCTGCTCGAATTGCACGGAACGTATAGCCATGAGCGAGCACTACAATCTAAGGTGGCATAACAACTCCTATCTAAAATTGCATAACTTTCATTACAAGTAACTTAAAGTTGCACAGGTCCATCCGCCCTGTTGAAGGCCGGCCCTTGACCGGCCTTCAAAGCGCAGCCATTTGACGGGGTCTGTTCAATGCGGCACAGGCGCCTGTCGAGCACACGGCGCCCGAGGGGGTATCGTCCGAAGATGGACGTCGTCATCGTCGAGTCACCGGCCAAGGCCAAGACAATCAACAAGTATCTGGGGCGGGACTACAAGGTCCTGGCCTCGTTCGGCCATGTCCGCGACCTGCCCGCCAAGGATGGTTCGGTGCGTCCCGAAGAGGACTTCGCCATGTCCTGGGCCGTCGATTCTGCCTCCGCCAAGCGTCTCGCCGACATCTCGAAAGCGGTCAAGGACGCGGACGGACTGATCCTCGCAACCGACCCGGACCGCGAGGGCGAGGCGATTTCCTGGCACGTGCTGGAAGTGCTGCGTCAGAAGAAGGCGATCAGGGAAAAGCCGGTAAGGCGCGTCGTCTTCAATGCCATCACCAGGCAGGCCGTGCTCGACGCGATGAAGAATCCGCGCGACATCGACGCTGATCTCGTCGACGCCTACCTCGCTCGCCGCGCGCTCGACTATCTTGTCGGCTTCACCCTGTCGCCGGTGCTGTGGCGCAAGCTGCCGGGCGCCCGCTCGGCCGGCCGCGTCCAGTCGGTCGCTCTGCGGCTCGTCTGCGACCGCGAGGCCGAGATCGAGCGCTTCGTGCGGGAGGAATACTGGCAGATCGCTGCCAACCTGCTGACGCTCCGCAACGATGGCTTCGAGGCACGCCTGACCGGCTTCGACGGCAAGCGCCTGCAGAAACTCGACATCAAGAACGAGGCGCAGGCCACCGACATCAAGACGATGCTGGAGGGCGCGACCTTCCGCGTCCGCTCCGTCGAGGCAAAGCCCACCAGGCGCAACCCCGGCCCGCCCTTCACCACTTCGACCCTGCAGCAGGCTGCTTCCTCGCGGCTGGGCTTTTCGGCCAACCGAACCATGCAGATCGCGCAGCGCCTGTATGAAGGCGTCGACGTCGGCGGCGAGACCGTCGGCCTCATCACCTACATGCGAACTGACGGCGTGCAGATCGCGCCCGAGGCGATAGCCGCGGCTCGCGATGCGATCGGCAGGGAGTTCGGCGAAAGATACCTGCCCGAAAAGCCGCGATACTACGCGACCAAGGCGAAGAACGCCCAGGAGGCGCACGAGGCGATCCGCCCCACCGACTTCTCGCGGACGCCGGCTTCGGTGCGCGCACATCTCGATGACGACCAGTTCCGTCTCTACGAGATGGTCTGGAAGCGCGCAATCGCGAGCCAGATGAGCCCGGCCGAGATCGAGCGCACCACTGTCGAGATCGAAGCGATGAACGGCGCCCGCCGCGCCGAACTGCGCGCCGTCGGCTCCGTCGTCCGCTTCGACGGCTTCATCGCCGCCTATACCGAGCAGAAGGAAGACGACGCCGAGGACGAGGAGAACAGACGGCTTCCCGAAATCCGCGAGGGCGAGGAGCTTCGGCGCCAGTCGATCGTCGCCACCCGGCACTCGACCGAGCCGCCGCCGCGCTACACCGAGGCCACTCTCATCAGGAAGATGGAGGAGCTGGGCATCGGTCGGCCTTCCACCTACGCGGCGACTCTGAAGACGCTCGAGGACCGTGAATACGTCATCATCGACAAGCGCCGGCTTATCCCGCATTCGCGCGGCCGGCTCGTCACCGCCTTCCTCGAGGCGTTCTTCGACAAATATGTCGAATACGATTTCACCGCCGACCTCGAGGAGAAGCTCGACGAGATTTCGGCCGGCAAACTCGACTGGCGGCAGGTATTGCGCGACTTCTGGCGCGACTTCTCCGGCCACGTCGACGAGACGAAGGAGCTGCGCGTCTCGGACGTTCTCGAGGCGCTCAACGAGGAGCTTGCGCCGCTGGTCTTTCCGCCGCGCGAGGACGGCTCCAATCCCCGCGCCTGCCCGCGCTGCGGCACCGGCCAGCTGTCGTTGAAGCTGGGCAAGTTCGGCGCCTTCGTCGGCTGCTCGAACTATCCCGAATGCGGCTACACGCGCCAGCTCGGCGATCCGGTCGGCCCAAACGGCGAGACCGCGGAGGGAGAATCCGGCGACAGGGTGCTCGGCACGGATCCTTACACGGGCGAGGAGATCGTGCTGAAGAGCGGCCGCTTCGGCCCCTACGTCCAGCGCGGCGAAGGCAAGGAAGCCAAGCGCGCCAGCCTGCCGAAGGGCTGGAAGCCGGAGGAAATGGACCACGAGAAGGCGCTGGCGCTCCTCTCGCTGCCGAGGGACGTGGGCGGGCATCCCGAGACCGGCAAGATGATCACCGCCGGCATCGGTCGTTACGGCCCCTTCGTGCAGCACGACGGTACCTACGCCAATCTCGAATCGGTCGAGGACGTGTTCTCGATCGGCCTCAATCGCGCCGTCACCATCATCGCCGAGAAGCAGAACCGCTTCGCCCGCAACGGATCGGGCCGCGGAACCCCGGCCGCATTGAAGGAGTTGGGCGAGCATCCGGACGGTGGCAAGATCACCGTGCGCGACGGCCGCTATGGCCCCTATGTCAATTGGGGCAAGGTCAACGCAACTTTGCCCAAGGGCACCGACCCCCAGTCGGTGACGTTGGAGCAGGCGCTGGAGTGGGTTGCCGCCAAGGCGGGCAGCAATGGCGGCCGCAAGGGCAAGGCCGCGGCAAGGCGCAAGCCGGTCGCCAGGAAGAAGACCGCGAAGGGCAAGGACTAGACGATTGGCGCGGCGCATCTCGGCGGGAAGGTCCGGCGGCAAATCCTCCAGGGGCTCCGCGTCCGCCGAGATTGCTGCACCGGATTTTCGCCCATCGCGTGAGGACATCCTCCGCTACATCTCGGAAAACCCCGGCGCTTCCGGCAAGCGGGAGCTCGCCCGCGCCTTCAACCTGAAGGGCGGCGACCGCATCTGGCTGAAGGACATGCTGCGCCAGCTTGCTGACGAAGGGCTGATCGAGAAGCGCGGCAAGCGCCTCGGCCGGCCAGGCTTCCTGCCCCACGTCGTCGTGCTCGACATCTTCTCGCGCGACGCCGGCGGCTTGCTGCTGGCGCGCCCGGCCGAACAGCATAGCGAAGGCGACGGACCGCCGCCGCTCGTGCAGCTTCGCCCTTCGCGCGGCGGCGGCCCTGCCCCCGGCGTTGGCGACCGCGTGCTTGCCCGCGTCTCGCCCAGCGAGGACGAACCCGGCCCCGCCTACACCGGGCGGGTGATGAAGCTGATCGAGAAGAAGCGCGCCACAGTCCTCGGCGTCTTCCGCAGGCTGCAGGACGGCACGTTCCGCATCGAGCCGGTCGAACGCACCCAGCCCGAACTGGTCGTCGATCCGGAATTCGCAGGCGGCGCGAAGCCGGGCGATCTCGTGGAGGTCGAGCCAGTCCGCGTCGGCCGCTACGGTCTGCCGCACGCCAAGGTGACCACCGTTGTCGGCTCGCTGACCAGCGAGAAGGCGGTTTCGCTCATCGCCATCCACGCCCACGAAATCCCGCACGTTTTTCCGCAGGAGGTGCTGGACGAGGCGAAGGCGGCGCGGCATGTGGCGGCTGATGGCCGCGAGGATTGGCGCACGCTGCCGCTGATCACCATCGACCCCGCCGATGCGAAGGATCACGACGATGCCGTCTATGCCGAGCCGGACACGGACGCGGGCAATCCGGGCGGCGTGGTCGCCTATGTCGCCATCGCCGATGTGGCGGCCTATGTCCGCTCCGGCTCGGCGATGGACGGCGAAGCGCTGAAGCGCGGCAATTCGGTCTATTTCCCCGACCGCGTCGTGCCGATGCTGCCGGAGCGCATCTCCAACGATCTGTGCTCTTTGCGCGAGAACGAAGCCCGGCCGGCGCTCGCCGTGCGCATGGTATTCGCCGCGGACGGCCGCAAGCTGCGCCACTCCTTCCACCGCGTCCTGATGCGCTCGCATGCCAAGCTCGCCTATCCTCAGGCGCAGGCCGCGATCGACGGCGCGCCCGACGACAAGACCGGCCCGATCCTCGACACGATCCTCAAGCCGCTGTGGGACAGCTACGCGGTGCTGAAGCGCGGCCGCGAGGCGCGCGAGCCGCTGGAACTCGACCTGCCCGAGCGCAAGATCCTGCTGAAGCCCGACGGCACGGTCGACCGCGTGGTCGTGCCGGAGCGCCTCGACGCCCACAAGCTGATCGAGGAGTTCATGATCCAGGCCAACGTCTGCGCCGCCGAGACGCTTGAGGCGAACAAGCAGCCGCTCATCTACCGGGTGCACGATGCGCCGAGCCTCGCCAAGCAGGAATCGCTGCGCGAATTCCTGAAGACCATCGGCTTGTCGCTCGCCCAAGGCGCCCAGCTCAGGCCCGGCCAGTTCAATGCCAT
>Ga0182792_1003293_pt1 | contig 10485 bp, 9 predicted proteins | sample Passage237B_FD_130497 | JGI IMG/M metagenome (GOLD analysis project Ga0182792, IMG submission 130497) | Cellulose adapted compost microbial communities from Newby Island Compost Facility, Milpitas, CA, USA - Passage2 37B (version 2) (version 2) ... | reverse complement strand
CGAGTTTCGTGACGAAGGCCGTCCAGCCGGGCAGCGGCGCGTACACGCCGAGGTGGCGCAGGCGGCGGTAGAGCAGGCCGGCGTTGAGCAGCGAGGCGAGGCCGATCGACAGCGCGAGCCCGGTATGCTGCAGCGGCACGATGAAGACCAGGTTCATGACCTGTGTCGCGGCCAGCGTGATCAGCGCGAACCGCACCGGCGTGCGCACGTCCTGACGCGCGTAGAAGCCGGGGGCGAGGATCTTGACCGCGATCAGTCCGGTCAGGCCGACGCTGTACGCCACGAGCGCCGTGCGCGTGTGCAGCACGTCGTCCGGCGTGAAGGCGCCGTGCTGGAACAGCGTCGCGATCAGCGGCACGGCCAGCATCGCCAGCGCGAGCGCGGCCGGCAGCGTCAGCAGAAGCGTCAGCCGCAGGCCCCAGTCGAGCATGGACGAGAACTCCTCGGTCCGGCCGTCGGCGTTGAGCTTGGAGAGGCCGGGCAGCAGGATGGTGCCGAGCGCCGCGCCGAGCAGGCCGGCGGGAAACTCCATCAGCCGGTCGGCGTAGTACAGCCAGGACACGCTGCCGCTCTGCAGGAAGGATGCGAAGATGGTGTTGATGAACAGCGACAGCTGCGCCACCGACACCGCGAGCATGGCCGGCAGCATCAGCTTGATCACGCGCTGCACGCCGGGGTCGGACCATTTCAGGTCGAAGCGCGGCAGCATGCCGATCCGGGCCAGCGGCCGCAGCTGCAGCGCGAGCTGCAGGATGCCGCCGATGAACACGCCCCAGGCCAGTGCCACCACCGGCGTGCCGAAGTACGGCGCGACGAGCAGCGCCATCACGATGATGCTGAGGTTGAGCAGCACCGGCGTGAAGGCCGGGATGCCGAAGCGGCTCCAGGTGTTGAGTACGCCGCCGGCCAGCGCGACGAGCGACATGAACAGGATGTAGGGCGCGGTGATGCGTGTCATCTCGACCGTCAGCGCGAACTTGTCCGGGTTGGCGGCGAAGCCGGGCGCCGAGACGTATACGATGAGCGGCGCGGCGAGGATGCCGAGCAGCGAGATCGCCGCGACGACCAGCCCCAGCACGGTCGCGACGCGGTCGACGAGCGTGCGGGCCTCGGCCTCGCCGCGGCGGTTGCGGTACTCGGCGAGGATGGGGACGAAGGCCTGCGAGAACGCGCCTTCGGCGAACATGCGGCGCAGGATGTTGGGCAGGCGGAAGGCGACGAAGAAGGCGTCGGTGGCCACGCCGGCGCCGAAGCTGCGCGCGATGACGAAGTCGCGCACGAAGCCGAGCACGCGCGAGAGCAGCGTCATGCTGCTGACCGTGGCGAGGGCGCGGAGAAGGTTCATTCGGCGGGCGGGGGCGTGAAAGGCGCCATGATACCGGGGTCGGGGCGGAGTCGGGCGCTCGTGCGTCGGCGATGTGATCGCGCGGCTTGCATGCTCGCGCGGGGCACGGTAGACTGCCGCGTTTCGTAGAACCCATCACCACGGAAGAACAAACATGGCCAATTCGGCACAAGCCCGCAAGCGCGCCCGCCAGGCCGTCAAGGCCCGCGCCCACAACGCCAGCCTTCGTTCGCGTCTGCGTACCGCCATCAAGGCCGTGCGTAAGGCCGTCGAGGGTGGCGACAAGGCCGCCGCGCAGGCGGTGTTCAGCAAGTCGATGAGCACCATCGACAGCATCGCGGACAAGAAGATCATCCACAAGAACAAGGCCGCCCGTCACAAGAGCCGCCTGTCGGCCGCCATCAAGGCGATGGCTGCCTGATCCGTTCCGGATGACGCGAATGCGGCGGCGTGAGCCGCCGTTTTCGTTTCTGCCGCAGGGACTCGCCGGTGCGTACGGTGCATGCCGTCGGCCGGCGTTTTCTGTACTTTCGCGGCCTTTTCGCTTAGTATCTTGCGCTTCTCCATCCACGGCGGCGCCAGCCGCCGTGTGCGTTTCTGGATCGATCCGACGGGGATTAACCGATGTCGCACCTGATGAACACCTACGCCAGGTTGCCGGTGGCGTTCACGCACGGCGAGGGTGTGTGGCTGTTTGACGAGACCGGCAAGCGTTATCTCGATGCGCTGTCCGGCATCGCGGTGTCGACGCTGGGCCACAACCACCCCCGGCTCGTGCGCACCATCGCCCAGCAGGCCGCGTGCGTGCTGCACACCTCCAACCTCTACCGCATCCCGCTGCAGGAAGAACTCGCCGACCGGCTCGCCGGCCTGTCGGGCATGGACGAGGTGTTCTTCTGCAATTCGGGCTGCGAGGCCAACGAGGCCGCGATCAAGCTCGCGCGCATGTACGGCCACAAGCGCGAGATCGCCAATCCGACGATCATCGTCATGGAGAGCGCCTTCCACGGCCGTACTCTGGCGACGCTGTCGGCCACCGGCAACCGCAAGGCGCAGGCCGGTTTCGAGCCGCTGGTGTCGGGCTTCGTGCGCGTGCCCTACCGCGACATCGACGCCGTGCGCAAGGTCGCCGAGCACAACTCCAGCGTGGTCGCCGTCATGCTGGAGATGATCCAGGGCGAGGGCGGCATCCACATCGCCGATGAGACCTTCCAGCGCGAGCTGCGCCAGATCTGCGACGAGCGCGGCTGGCTGCTGATCTGCGACGAGGTGCAGTGCGGCATGGGCCGCACGGGCACGTGGTTCGGCTTCCAGCACGCCGGCGTCAAGCCGGACGTGATGACGCTGGCCAAGGGTCTGGGTTCGGGCGTGCCGATCGGCGCCTGCCTGACCTCGGGGCTGGCCAAGGGCCTGTTCGGTCCCGGCAACCACGGCTCGACCTTCGGCGGCAACCCGCTGGCCTGCGCGGCGGCGCTCGAGACCATCGCCACGATCGAGGACGACGGCCTGATGGCCAATGCCGTGAAGGTGGGCGACGCGATCCGCGGCGGCCTGGCCCGCGCGCTCGAGGGCGCGGCCGGCGTGTGCGAGATCCGCGGCCGCGGCCTGATGGTCGGCGTCGAGCTTGACCGCCCCTGCGGCGTATTGGTGACGCAGGCGCTGGAAGCCGGCGTGCTGATCAACGTCACTTCCGAGCGCGTCGTCCGCCTGCTGCCGCCGCTGATCTTCAGCGAGCGCGACGCCGAGCGCCTGGTCGAGCTGCTCGTGCCGCTGATCCGCGATTTCCTGGCGCAATGAGGGCCCCTGATGACCCCGCCCCGACATTTCCTGCAGTTCCGTGACTTCAGCCGCGAGGAGTACGAGCACCTGTTCGCGCGCTCCCGCTGGATCAAGGACAAGTTCAAGCGTTACGAGCCTTACCACCCGCTGTTCGACCGCACGCTGGTGATGATCTTCGAGAAGGCCAGCACGCGCACGCGGCTGTCCTTCGAGGCCGGCATGCACCAGCTCGGCGGTTCGGCGATCTACCTGAACACGCGCGACTCGCAGCTCGGTCGCGGCGAGCCGGTCGAGGACGCGGCGCAGGTCGTCTCGCGCATGTGCGACCTGGTCATGATCCGCACCTTCGAGCAGGAGATCATCGAGCGCTTCGCCGCGAACTCGCGCGTGCCGGTGATCAACGGCCTGACCAACGAATACCATCCGTGCCAGATCCTGGCCGACATCTTCACGTTCATCGAGCACCGCGGCCCGATCCAGGGCAAGACCGTGGCGTGGATCGGTGACTCGAACAACATGTGCAACACCTGGCTGCAGGCGGCCGAGGTGCTGGACTTCAACGTGCACGTGTCGACGCCGCCGGGCTACGAGGTCGAGCCGGAGCGCGCCGGCCTGTATGGCACGGACCACTTCGAGGAATTCGCCGACCCGATCGACGCCTGCCGTGGCGCCGACCTGGTGACCACCGACGTGTGGACCTCGATGGGCTTCGAGGCCGAGAACGAGGAACGCATGAAGGCCTTCGCCGACTGGTGCGTGGACGCCGAGATGATGGCGGTGGCCAGGCCGGACGCGCTGTTCATGCACTGCCTGCCCGCGCATCGTGGCGAGGAGGTGACCGCCGAGGTCATCGACGGACCGCACTCGGTGGTGTGGGACGAGGCGGAGAACCGCCTGCACGTGCAGAAAGCGCTGATGGAATACCTGCTGCTCGGCAAGGTCGAGACCTGAACGGTCGCGTACGCGGGGCAACACGTCCAACCAAGGCGCCACGAGCGCCGAACTGACTGGGAACACAGATGAGCGATGTAAAGAAAGTCGTGCTCGCGTATTCGGGCGGGCTGGATACCTCGGTGATCCTCAAGTGGCTGCAGGACACCTACGGTTGCGAGGTCGTCACCTTCACCGCCGACCTGGGGCAGGGCGAGGAGCTGGAGCCGGCGCGCCAGAAGGCGCTGAAGTTCGGCATCAAGCCCGAGAACATCTTCATCGACGATCTGCGCGAGGAGTTCGTGCGTGACTTCGTCTTCCCGATGTTCCGCGCCAATACCATCTACGAGGGCGAGTACCTGCTCGGCACGTCGATCGCGCGCCCGCTGATCGCCAAGCGCCAGATCGAGATCGCGCGCGCCACCGGCGCCGACGCGGTGTCGCACGGCGCCACCGGCAAGGGCAACGACCAGGTCCGCTTCGAGCTCGGCTACTACGCGCTGATGCCGGGCGTGAAGGTCATCGCGCCGTGGCGCGAGTGGGACCTGCTCTCCCGCGAGAAGCTGCTCGCCTACGCCGAGAAGGCCGGCATCCCCATCGAGATGAAGCACAAGCAGGGCGGCTCGCCGTATTCGATGGACGCCAACCTGCTGCACATCTCCTACGAAGGCCGTCACCTCGAGAACCCGGCTGCCGAGGCCGAGGAAGACATGTGGCGCTGGACCGTGTCGCCGGAGGCGGCCCCGGATCAGGCCGAGTATGTGGACCTGGAGTTCGAGCGCGGTGACCTCGTGGCCATCAACGGCACGCGCATGAAGCCGCACGAGCTGCTCGCCAGGCTCAATGAGCTGGGCGGCAAGCACGGCATCGGCCGTCTGGACCTGGTCGAGAACCGCTACGTCGGCATGAAGAGCCGTGGCTGCTACGAGACTCCGGGGGGCACGATCCTGCTCAAGGCCCACCGCGCCATCGAGTCCATCACGCTCGACCGCGAGGTCGCGCACCTGAAGGACGACCTGATGCCGCGCTACGCCAGCATGATCTACAACGGCTACTGGTGGAGCCCCGAGCGCCAGGCCCTGCAGGCGCTGATCGACCACACGCAGGCCGTCGTCAACGGATGGGTGCGCGTGAAGCTCTACAAGGGCAACGTGATCGTGACCGGCCGCGACTCGAAGACCGATTCGCTGTTCGACCCGACCATCGCCACCTTCGAGGACGATGCCGGCGCCTACGACCAGCGCGACGCGCACGGCTTCATCCGCCTGAACGCGCTGCGCATGCGCATCGCGGCCAACGCCAAGATCAAGCGCGGCGGCTGAGCGGGAGATCATGGATCAACCGACCATCTTCGGCCTGAGCGTGGCGGAGTTCGAATCCGTCTCGCTCAAGGTCCTGCTGACGGCGCTGATCCTCTACATGCTCTTCATCATCGGCAACCTGGCCTGGAAGTCCAAGGCCGGGAAGTACGGCACGGTGTGGCTGTTCATCGCGCTGGGGGTGGGTTTCGTCGGCTTCGTCGCGAAGCCCCTGATCCAGCGTTTTCTCGGAATCCAGTGAAGGACATCGAATGAGCATCACAGAGAAGTTTTCCGGCGTCGAGCTGCAGACCGCCGCCAACGTGTATTTCGACGGCAAGTGCGTCAGCCACAGCTTCGTCACGGCCGACGGCAACCACAAGTCGGTCGGCGTCGTGCTGCCGTCGAAGCTGACCTTCGGCACCGGCAAGCCCGAGATCATGGAGTGCGTGAAGGGCAGCTGCCGCTACCTGCTCGCGGGCGAGAGCGAATGGAAGACCTGCTCGGCCGGAGAGATGTTCAGCATTCCGGGCAATTCCAGCTTCGACATCGAGGTCGACGAGGCCTTCCATTACGTCTGCCATTACGGCTGACCGTTTTCCGCCCGGACGGGCCGTCGTCTCCTCCCGGCGGCGCGGCCCGTCCGGCCTGCTTCCGTAGAGTCGGATCCCGTTCAGGAGGTTGTCCCATGCCTTCCTTCGACATCACGTCCGAAGTCGACCTCGTCGCGCTCAGGAACGCCGTCGACGTCGCCAACCGCAAGATCGCCAACCGCTACGACTTCAAGGGCACGGATGCCCGCATCGAGCAGGTGGACAAGCTGCTGACGCTGCACGGCGACAGCGATTTCCAGCTCGACCAGATGATGGCCATCCTGCTGCCCGAGATGACGGCCAAGAAGATCGACGTGCGCTGTCTCGAGCACGGCAAGGTCGAGAAGGTCGGTGGCAACAAGGTCAAGCAGGAGCTCAAGGTACGTGTCGGCATCGAGCAGGACACGTCCAAGAAGATCGTGCGTCTGATCAAGGACAGCAAGCTCAAGGTGCAGGCGGCGATCCAGGGCGAGGCCGTGCGCGTCACCGGCGCCAAGCGCGACACGCTGCAGGAGGCGATCGCGCTGGTGAAGCAGCAGGTTACCGACATTCCGCTGCAGTTCGGCAACTTCCGCGACTGAAAGTAATATCCATATGTCATCGAGTGTGATGACATATGGATGATCCGGTCCTATATTCCAGGGCATCGTCCGATCCATTCCATCGGAGGTGTCCATGCATGCGTCGCACCCGGCCGCCGTGCGCGGCCTGTCCCTGGTCGAGCTGATGGTGATCCTGGCCGTGGTCGCCGTCCTGGCGGGCGTCGGCATTCCGTCCTACGTAGAACTGCAGCGCGGACACCGGCTGACCGTGTTTTCCAACGAACTCCTGGGGGCGATGCAGCTGACGCGCTCCGAGGCGATCCGGCGCGGTCATCGGGTGACGCTGTGCACCAGCGCCGACGGTGTGCAGTGCTCGGCCGGGGTCGGCTGGGAGCGGGGCTGGATCGTGTTCCCGGATCCGAACGCCAACGCCTCGCGCGATGCCGGCGAACCGATCATCCACGCACGCAACGTCGCCTTTCCCGGCATGGTCGCACCGGGCAACTCGACGCTCGCGCGCTATCTGTCGTATGTGCCGAGCGGCTCTTCCCGGGCCGTCACCGGCGCGCTGCAGATGGGCACGATCCGCATCTGCAACGGTCGGCACGAACGCGCCCTGATCCTCAGCGCGACCGGCCGCGTGCGCGTCGAGCGCCGCTCCGGCTGCACCTGAGGCTTACCAGCACTGGGCGCCCGCCGCCCCGCGTGCTCCGGTCTGGTCAAGGGTCAGCGTGCCGCATTCGTCGGCGGTCTGGCCGCCGCGCGGCGTCGCCGTGACGCGGTAGGTGTTGCCGCCCAGGTTGCCGACAGCGATCGTATAGCGCTGGTTGAGGTTGCCGTTGGTGCGGCAGGCGAGGTTCGGAGCGGCCCCGACGTAGGTGAGGTTGGTGGTGTAGTAGCGCTCCAGGAATTGCGCGTGCTCCATCATGCAGGCCTTGGCGGCGGAGCGGTGGGTGCGGCGGACGTGGTCCTGGTACGAGGGATACGCGACCGAGGCGATGATGCCGACGATCGCCACGACGATCATCAGCTCCACCAGCGTGAAGCCGCGCAGGCCGCGCGGCCGGGGTATCGAAGGGTTCCGTCTGTTCATCGTTATTCCCTGATCAGTTCGCGCCAGGAGCGCCGCGAGACCGGATTGTCGTCGATGGAGCTGTTGATGCCGAACGAGCTGGTGGAACCGTCGTCGAGGCTCACGTGCATCGAGCTGCCGACGAACACCGGGTTGTTCGGCCCCGCGCCGAAGCCTACGCCGGAGACGATCTTGCCGTTGAGCATGTCGGCGCTGTCGAAGGAGCCGTCGCGCGTCAGATCGAAGAAGGTGTATGACAGGCGGGCGCCCGTGAAGGGGTCGATCGCCATCACGAAACCGCGGCCGGTCGGGTTGCACGGATCGCTGCCGTCCGGAATCCGGGTCGTGCCGATCAGTGCGCCGTAGCGGTACTGGTTCTGCGTGATCATGCGCTCGCCTTCCTCGCCGTTCTCGGGCGAGACGAGGTCGATGTACCAGCCGCGCTTTCCGGTCATGTCCCCGGCGCTGGGGCTCTCGATGACACGGGCCGGGAAACCGTTGACTTCGCCCTCGTCAGTGATGGCGCGTTCCACCAGAGCGCTGCGCGAGCCGATCGCGGAGCCGTTGTCGATCAGCCCGTACCAGCTCTGCACGGAGTCGTCGTTGATGTCGTCGGTGTTGAGGTACTGGCCGGTGCCGAAGAACACCCAGCGCTGCTTGGTCTTGAGGTGGATGCCGACCATGGGCGCGGCCGTGATCGGCTGCACGTTGTTGTCGGGCCCGCGGGCCTCGAACAGCTTCGCCGCGGAAGGCGTGCCGTCCAGATTGGTGAAGCGCCACAGGTTGCCGAGCCGGTCGCCGGCATAGGCGAGATCGGTGAAGCCGTCGCCGTTCGAGTCCCACGGGATGACGCCGGACAGCCCGTTGTCGGTGGAGTTGTTGGTCCCGACGACCGTGACGTCACCCGTGAACACGTCGAACATCAGCAGCTTCGCGGTGCCGTCCGAGCTGTTCATGCCGTTGCCGATCAATACGCGCCAGTCGTTATTGCCGAGTTTGACGATAACGGGCTTGCCCAGCACCTGGCCGATTTCGGGCACGTCGGTGCCCGACTTTTCCCACAGGAACTTCACTTCGGCAGGGTCGGTAACGTCAAGGGCGAAGACGGCACGCCCGCCGCGGCCCATGGTGCCGATCAGCACGGTGCGCCAGCCATCGGTCGAGGAATAGACATCTGCAACCGTCAGTTCGCCATCGACGAAGTAACGGTGGGGGATGCCGCCTTCTACATCCTTGCCATAGTCCGGATTGGCCAGGTCGGCCAGATCGTTGTCAATGGCCGCTTTAGGGATGAAGGCATAGGTTTCTGCCCCTGTTACGGCGTTGAAGCCGTGGAGCATGCCGTCGTTGCCGCCGACGTAGATTACCGGGGTACGGTTGCTCTTGGATGCGGCAAAGCTGGCGTACTCGCTGGCGCCGGTGAATTCAGCATTGGCATGCAGGTGAGCGATGGGTGCGCCCACATACACGGGCTGGGAGTTGACGATGTCGCCCAGCACTGAGGTACGTGTGCGCAGCGTGCCGGTGCCGGCTTGCGTTTGTTCGTTCGAGCGTTCGCCGAGCAGATACTTGACGACGTCCTCTGGATCGACGGAGCCGAGCGCAAACGCCGAGCCCAAGCCGGCCCCACTCACGTTGGTCCAGTTAAATCGCTTGTGTGCGTCTGTCGGATCTTCGGCGCCCGTGTTGAAGTAGATATTCCGTGGCTCCGTCCTTGTGTCCAAGGCCGAGCTGGCCCGCCAGCTTGGCGAGTCGGCAAGGCGACCGTTCGCTCCCACTGCATAGGCTGCTAGGTCACCTCGCCAAGTGCCACTCCAGTATTGTGCTTGGTAAGTGAAGCTGCCTTCGTCCAGCGACGTGGAGTTGGCTGCGAGCGAGGCGCCGGAGCCTAGCCGGTCGGCGATGGCGCCGAGGGCGGATTGGAGCGCAGTTGCGAACTCGTCGGCGTCGGAGGCGAGAATGAACTCGCCACGCGAGTTGACGGCGGCGTGCCAGAGGTCGTCGATGTTGGCCGTGATGCCATTACCCGAGCCGCTTGGTTCGGGCCAGTTGCGGGCGCCAGTGGTCAGTTCATGGAGGGTGGCGGCGGGATTGTCCCGGGGGAGAACGCCCTGTGCGCCAATCGAGATGCCGAAGGTGGACATATGCTGCCAGAAGGCCGGGTTGGCGTTGCTGGATGGCACATTGTTGTCCATGTCGGGGCGCAGGTCGTTCATCCAGTAATACATCGCCACGTCGGCGAGCGTGCCACTGTGGTTGTCGCTGTAGGGGCGTTCCGGTGTGTACTGGTAGGTCGTCTGGCCATCGGCTGATTCGATGACCGGGCCGGGGTTGCTGTCAACGTCGCCGCGCGAGTCTTCGTTGGGGGGATTGTGTGGGCTACGACTGTTGCTGTTCCAGAAACCATCGGTGGTCAGAATGGCGAAATTCTGGCGGCACGAAAGCTGGTCCGGGCCGTAGGGCGCGTCGGTTCTGAAATACTCCCCGACTCGGCCGAGCGAGCCGCGAAGAGGGGTGTATTGGGTGCCGCTGGGGTTGACCCCCTGCAAATGGCCAAACCACGTGTTCCGGTTTGCTCCGGAGAACAGGCCGTCGTCGGAGTTGACCGGGATGTCCATGATGTTGCCAGTGGTGTTGATGGTGGTGAAGCCGAGCCGATAGTTCTCTCCAAGGCTGGCGAACGCACGGGTGGAGGCGGCCTTGGCCATCTTCATCCGCGTGCGGTAGTAGTGGTACCAGTTGGCGTAGTTCTGTTTCTCTTGGGCGATGGTGCGGGAGACGGGCTCACCGTCGCCGTGGGTCCAGTTGAATCCGGTGAGATCGGTGCAATTGGTTGTGTCGGTCCGGTTAGAGAAGCTGTATTCGCAGCGCTGGACGGTGGTGTCGTTGCGTCTCTGGAATACCCAGCGGTATAGATTTCGGTTGT
>Ga0182792_1003288_pt1 | contig 10500 bp, 11 predicted proteins | sample Passage237B_FD_130497 | JGI IMG/M metagenome (GOLD analysis project Ga0182792, IMG submission 130497) | Cellulose adapted compost microbial communities from Newby Island Compost Facility, Milpitas, CA, USA - Passage2 37B (version 2) (version 2) ... | reverse complement strand
CTTGGCCTTGAACTCGGCCGTAAACCGTCTGCGTGTCTTCATGCTGGATCGTCCTTTTCATTGGAAGATCCACCTTATGCCCCTGTCTCAGATACCGGCACCACCTCAGAGCGCCAGCGGCTTCGGCCGGCCGTTAATGCGGCCGATGACCGTATAGAGGTCGTCAAAGGTGATGATCGGCAGGATCACGTCGCCTTCGGCGAGCGCGACGGCGTGGAGGCCTGGACGCGGGAATTCGGGCCTCACCGCTTCACGAGCCATCTCGGCGAACGCGATGGCCAACTGGTAGAGCGCTTCGGCCCGTTGCGATTCCGCTTCGACCTGCCCTCGGACGAGAGCGGCCTCGCGATGGAGATGCGTGGATGGAGCTGCCTTGGCATTCCATTACCGATGGCGCTCGCGCCGCGCAGCCGCGCCTGCGAATGGCAGGAGGGCGGGCGGTCCGCTTCGACGTGCCGATCGCGTTGCCGCTCGTCGGCCTCGTCATTCACTATACCTGCTGGCTGGCGCCTGACGCGTGATTGCGGCAATCGCTGTTGATCGACCGCTGGATCGTGAGCGCCGGAGCTAGGCTTCGGCCGGCACAAGCCGCCCGCCCCTCATCCGCAAGGTTCGATGCGCGGTGGCGCGCACGAGGTCGAGGTCGTGCGAGATCATCAGCAGCGCCGTGCCGTCGCGCTCCTGTAGCTCGAGCAGCAGTCGCATGATCGCCGCCTGCGTCGACACGTCGAGTGCGCTGGTGATCTCGTCGCAGATGATCAGCTTCGGCCGCGTCGCCAGCGCCCGCGCGATCGCGATGCGCTGCTTCTGGCCGCCCGAAAGCTGGTGCGGATAGCGCCGCGCGAATTCGGCCGGCAGCCGCACGGCGTCCAGAAGCGCCTCGATCTCGGGCCGGCCGTGCCGCAGCCCGGAGAGCTTCAGCGGCCGCTTCAGGATCTCGGTGATGCGGTGGCGCGGGTTGAGCGAGGTGTCTGGGTTCTGGAATACGATCTGCACGGCGCCCCGGTAGCCGGCGTCGAGTGCCCGCGCCGAAGCGTAGCCCCTGCCGTCGACGCCTATCGTGCCGGTGAACGGCACCAGCCCCGCGAGCGCCCGGGCAAGCGTCGATTTGCCCGAGCCGCTGGGGCCGACGATTGCAGTCGTCCGCCCGGCCGGCACGTCCAGGTCGACGCCGTCGATCACCGGCGCGCCGCCGTCCATGCCGAGCCAGCTCCGCCAGCCCGGCCGGCGGTAGCGCACGGTCAGCGCGTGCGCCGACAGCAGCGTCGTATCACCGCCGCGCGGGCGCGGCCTCCCGGCCGCAAGCCGCTTAGGGCTGCTGTCCAGCAGCAGCCTGGTGTAGTCGCGCTGCGGCCGCTCCACGACCTGCGCCGTGGTACCCGCTTCAACCACCTCGCCGCCTTTCAGGATCATCAGCCTGTTGGCACGGCCTGCCACCGTTTCGATGTCGTGGCTGATGAACAGGACCGCCGCGCCCAGTTCGGCCGCCAGCTCGCCGACGAGATCGAGGATGGCGCGCGCATTGTCTGGGTCTAGAGCGGAAGTCGGCTCGTCGAGGATCAGCAGCCTCGGTCGCGCCGCGATCGCCATAGCGATCAGCACGCGCTGCCGCTCGCCGCCCGAGATCTGGTGCTGAAAGCGGCGATAGATGGCCTCTGGATCGGCCAGCCGGACGCGGCGCAGAAGGTCGAGCGCCGCCGCGCGGCCCGCCTTCGCATCGCCCGACAGCCGCACGGCCTCCAGCACCTGCGGCCCGATCCGCATGGTCGGCGTCAGGGTCGACGGCGCGTTCTGGTAGACGAGGCGCAGGTCGTGGCGGCGCAGGTCGCGCAGCGCCTCGCCGCCGAGCGCCTCCACGGGGCGCCCACCGAGCTGGATGGAGCCGGCCGCAATGCGCGCATTGTCCGGAAGATAGCGGGCGATCGCGTAGGCGAGCGTGCTCTTGCCCGAGCCGGATTCGCCGATGATGCCCAGCGTCTCGCCGACCTCCAGCTCCAGCGAGACGCCGTTCAGGGCCGCCGTCTCGCGCCCATCGGCGCGATAGGTAACGACAAGGCCGTCGGCGCGGAGCGCCGTCGCCGTCATGCGTCAAGCTCCGGATTGAGCAGGTCGCGCAGCCCGTCGCCGAGCAGGTTGAAGCCGAGCGCCGAGATGCCGATGGCGAGCGCCGGGAAGGCCAGCAGCCAGCCGTTGCGGAACAGGTAGTCGCGGGCCTCGGCCACCAGCAGGCCCCAGTCGGAGGCGGGCGCCTGCGCGCCGAGCCCGAGATAGGAGAGCGTCGCACCGATCATCAGCGCCTGCGCGATGCGGATCGACGCCTCGACCACCACCGGCGGCAACAGGTTGGGGAGGATCTCGCGGCAAAGGATGTAGGCGTGCTGTTCGCCGCGCGCTATGGCGGCGGCCACGAAGTCGCGCTCCCGGATCGACAGCGTCGAGGCGCGCGTCAGCCGCGCGAAGCCGGGCGCGAAAGAGATCGCGACGGCCAGCATCGCGTTGACGATGCCGCTGCCGAGCAAGGTCAGGATGAGCAGGGTGAACAGCAGCGCCGGCACCGCGAGCACTACGTCGAGGGCGCGCATGATCGCCTCGTCGACGAGGCCCCCCGCATATCCCGACAGCACTCCCACCGATCCGCCCGCAAGCACCGCGAGTCCGGTGGCACCGATGCCGAACAGGATCGCGGGGCGGGCACCGGTGAGGATGCGGCTGAGCAGGTCGCGCCCGAACTGGTCGGTGCCGAGCAAGAAGTCGAGGCTTGGCCCTTCGAGGCGGCGGGTGACGTGGAAGCCGGTCGGATCGTAGGGCGCCAGCAGAGGGCCGAACAGGATGACCAGCGCGAGCACGGATAGGATGACGGCGCCGGCCAGCCCCACCGGGTTGCGGGCGAGTTTCCGCAGTATCTCACGCATCCGCGCGTATCCTGGGATCGAAGAAGCCGTGCAGCAGATCTGCGGCGAAGTTGGCCAGCACGTAGACCACCGCCATCACCAGCACTCCCGCCTGGATCATCGGCAGGTCGCGGCTCTGCATGGAAAAGATAAGCAGCCGTCCGAGCCCCGGATAGGCGAAGACCTCCTCGACGACGACGATGCCGCCGATCAGGTAGCCGATGTCGAGCGCCAGGATGGTCAGCGTCGGCAGCATGGCGTTGGGCAAGGCGTGGCGATAGAGGACGGCGCGGCGCGGCAGGCCCTTGAGAGTGGCGGTGCGCACATAGTCAGACTTGAGCACGTCGATCATCTCGGAGCGCACCTGCCGCGATATCCGGGAGGTAAGGATGATGGTGAGCGTCAGCACCGGCAGGGCGATCGAGCGGGCGAAATCGGCCAGCCCTGCCGAGGGCGGGCTGTAGCCGCCGGCCGGAAACCAGCCGAGTTCCGGCCGCGCCAGAAGCACCACGAGCAGCGTGCCGACCACGAATTCGGGGACGCAGACACCGGGATAGGTCAGTGCGGAAATGACGAGATCGGCAAAACGGCCGCGCCGCACTGCGGCGGTCACGCCGAGCACGATGGCGACTGTCGCCATCACCAGAACGGCGATGACGGCGAGCACCAGCGATCGCCCGAGCGCGGTCAGCACGGTCTCCATCACCGGCTGGTTCGAGATCATCGAGACGCCGGCGTCGCCTGCCAGTACGCCGCCGATCCAGCGGCCGTACTGAACCCATGCCGACTGGTCGAGGTCGAGCGCGCCCTCCAGCGCCTTCAGCTCCGCCTCGGTGGCGTTCTGGCCGAGGATCATCACCGCGGCGTTGCCCGGAAGGATCTGGGTGATCGCAAAAACCAGCGCCGAGACGAGAAAGAGGATCGCGACGAGCGCGATCAGCCGGCGGAGGATATGGACGAGGCTCATGGCTGTTCAGCCCGTGGGGAGTGCCGCTGCGGCTTCATGGACACTGCCGCGTCGAAGAAAATGGTCCGCGCGGAGATATACCGTGCGGACCTGCGCCGAATACTAGCGGGTCGGCGCCTTGTCGGTAAGCCATACCCTATCGATCTGGTAGGGCTGGTTGAGCGGATGCAGCTGCAATCCCTGCACATAGTTCCGCCGCGCGGCGAGGCGGTCGAGGAAGAACGGGACGATGTAGGGAAGCTCGGTAACAACGAGCTGCTGGGCTTCCGCATAGAGTCGAGTGCGCTCTGCCGCGTCCGTGGTGCGGCGGGCAGCGGCGATGACCTCGTCGAAGCGGGCGTTCGACCAGCCCGAATCCGCGAGCGCGCCCTTGGTGGTCAGCAGCGTATTGTACCAGAAATCCTGGGTCACGCCCATGTTCCACGAGCCGACATAGAAGCCGGCCTTGCGGAAGACGTTGGCCAGGAACTCATCCATCGCTACCGTCTTGACCTCGATACGGAAGCCGGCCGCTGCGGCGAATTCCTTCACCGCGACGGCGAGCGTGGTGCGCAGCGGCGGCACGGCGGCGGCATAAAGAACTACGTCGACGCCGTTCGGGTAGCCGGCTTCGGCGAGCAGCGCCTTAGCCGTCGCCGGGTCGTAGGTCGCCTTCGGCGTCGGCGTGTAGAAGGCGGCCTCCGGCGAGATGATGCTGTCGTTGGCCGGCCTGCCGAAGCCCTCGAGTACGACGTCGACCAGCGCCTGCCGGTCGAGCGCCATCGAGAGCGCCTTGCGCACGCGCTGGTCGTCGAACGGCTTGGTGTCGACGCGCATGACCAGGTTGAGGAAGTTGCCGGTGGCGACGCGCTCGCCGACGATGCCCGCCGTGGAGGCCAGGCGCTCAAAATTCGCCGGGCTGACCTCGAGCAGGACGTCGGTGTCACCGTTCGTCAGCGCGGCCGCCTCGCCGGTGGCGTCGGGATAGACGAGCTGGTCGACGCCGTCGAGATAGGGCCGCTCGGGATCGTAGTAGTCCGGGTTGCGGCGCACCGAGACGATGCGGCCAGGGTCGTACTCCTTGAGCAGGAAGGGCCCGGAGCCGGCCGGCCTGGTTTCGAGCGCGGCGAGGTCGGAAAGCGCAGCCGCCTTGATGATCTTGACGTAGACCGAGCCCAGCACCACCGGCAGGTCGGCGAAGGAGCCGTTCATCTTGAACAGCACCGTCCTGTCGTCCACCGCCTCGACCGAGGTGACCGGACCGATCGCGGTGCGGCCCGGCGAGGCGTTGTCGGGGTTGCGGATCGCCTCGAAGGTAGCGACCACGTCGGCTGCCGTCACCGGCGTGCCGTCGTGGAACGTCGCCTCGCGCAGCTTGAAGGTAAATTCCGTGGCCGCATCGTTGGCCGACCAGGATTCGGCCAGGTCCGGCTGCGGGGTCAGGTCCGTGCCGATGCGCGTCAAGCCGCTGTAGAGGAATTCCACCACCATATGGCCGGCGCTGCTCTTCGTCTTCATCGGGTTCAGGCTGTCGGCGCGCGCGTTCACGCTGATCTTGAGGATGCCGCCCTTGCGCGGCGTCTCCTGAGCGGCAGCGATCATGGCGGATCCGGATACGGATGCGGCCAGCAACAAAGTCGCCGAGGCGCGCATCAGCGTCCGTCGGCTTAGGCTCCAGGTCAGCATGCTCATGTCACTCCCCATCGGTAAGCGGCGACGCTCTGGGCCGCCTCAAGTTTCAGGCACGAATTCGAGGACGGCCCCGTAGGCGTCGCGCGACGCCACGGCGATGCCGCCGCCGGATGTCCCTGCGGTCTCGACGCCGGCCGCCGCGAGGTATCTCCTCGCCGCCGCGGCATCCTTGGTCGTCAGCGTCAGGCCCGCCAGCAAAGGCGTTCCGCTTTCGAAGGCTGGGGCGAAACCGTTTGGCCAGATTTCGCCCAGCCGTGCAGGCCGAACCAGCCGCAGCGAGGTCGACCCACAATCCACCGTCAGGTCGCCGGCTGCATCCAGCTCGGCGCGGCCGAACAGCCGGCGGTAGAAATCCAGCGCCGAGGCCGGCTCCTCGTGCACGGCCGTCACCGCCTTCAGCGCCACGGTGCGGTTGGCATGGGTCAGCAGCGAGGGGTGCCACATCGTGTCCGGTGTCAGGTGCTGGCAGAAATTGACGCGCGACAGGCCGGGCAGGCTCTGCCGCTTCAGCCGCAGCACCTTGAACGCCACGCGCTCGTCGCGCCCGGCGATCCTTGCCGTGCGGGCGATCGAATCGACCGTGCCGTCGAACTGCAGTTCCGCTGTGCCTTCCGGCCCCGTCTCCGCATAGAGCGCGTCGAGGTTGTGCGAGCGCAGCACGAAGGCCTGCACGCCCCTGCCCATGCCCTGCCGCATCCAGTCTGGCACGCCGGTCCAGTCGAGCACACCGGAGATGGAGACATAGGTGTCGCCGGTCATGATCGCGCAGGTGGCGAAGGCCTGCTCGGCGAAACGGGCGGGGGGCGTCACGGTAAAGCCCATCGCGGCGAAGCGATCACGGGCACCCGCCAGATCCTCCGAATAATAGCCGGCATGGTCGAAGCCGGCATGGAGGCCGACGCTGCTCATGGCTTGTCCCCCCAGAACTGTATTGCCGTTCCCAGGCAGTCGGCCTGTGACACCGTCAGCCGCCCGCCATGCTCGACGAAGCGCACGCCGCTTTCGGCGAGCTGCCGCCCGGCCGCCGCGAGGTCGGCGACCTCCACGGCGAAGGCGGCGGCGTTGGCGCCGTTGCGGCGGGCGACCGGCGTCCCGAGACGTGCCTCGGCCGCTTGCGGCGTCGCCAGGAGCAGGCGGCTGCGCTCCAGCTCCCAGACGAGCGTATCGCCGGCGGATTTCGCGGCGCGTCCGAAGGCACGGTCGAGCCGCCCGGCGACCGCGCCGGGATCGTCGGCTACTATGAGCAGCTCGGACAACCGTTTCGCCCCGTTGGGGTGCCGGGTCAAGCCGGGTTGCCAGACCAGTTCCCGGGTGGCGTGTTCGATGAAGAAGAAAACGCTGTTGCCGTCGGTCAATTCGTTCACCGGCGTCAGCCGGAACTGCGCTTCCGCCGGCCCCGACGGGCTGTCGACCATGCGGCCGAGCTGGCGCGGCGCGAAGGCCATCCCGGCCTGCGTCAGCCGCGCGCGCGTCGCCTCTGCGTCGAGCGTGCCCATGGCCAGCAGGTGCAGCCCCTCAAAGCGGTCCAGGAAGCCGGCGTTCTCGCGCGCGCTGTAAGAGGGGGCATCGCGGTTGGTCACCATCAGCAGCTCAAGATAGCCTTGCTCCAGCATGGCGCACTGGTTGGCCGTGCCGGCCGGCACCATGCGGCCGTCCGGCCCCGGCGTTTGATGATGCGATACCGGCATCAGGTCGAAGCCCAGCCGCGCATAGAGCGCGGAGGCTGCCGGCAAATCAGCCACCACATGGCCGACATGATCGAGTTGCAGCGCCTCACTCACGACGCCAGCTCCATGAGCGGCCGTTCGAGCACGTCGTCGCGCGAGACGATGGCGTCGATGACGTCGCGCATCGCCGTTTCCACATGGGCGCGGGCGGTGCGCTCGGCGGCATCGGCGTCCCCGGCCTCCAGGGCGGCGACAATCGGCATGTGCTGATCCAGCATCTTGCCGACCTGGCTTCCCAGCGTGAGCCCGATCATGGCGAAGCGTTCCATCTCCCCGTGCAGGTCCTCGAGCTGGCGCAGGAGGCGAAGGTTCCCGGACGCTTCGGCGATGGCCCTGTGGAACCAGCGGTTGTGATTGAGGGCGACCGACGCATCGCCGGGGTTGCGCCGCAGCGCCACCAGCGCCTCTTCCTCGCGCCGACGGAGCTGCGCGACGTCGATCTGGTCTATCGCCAGCCGCGTCGCCAGCGGCTCCAGCGCCAGCCTGAGCTGATAGACCTCGCGCACGTCGCGCACGCGCACCTGCGAGATCACGTGGCCGCGCCGCGCACGCGCCTCGACCAGCCCGACCGCCGCGAGGTTGCGCAGCGCAGCCCGGGCGCTTGCCAGCCCGACGGCATAGCGCGCGGCCACCGCCGCCTCGCTGATGGAGGAGCCCGGCGAAAGCAGGCTGCGCATGATGTCGCCTCGCAGGCGGCGTGTCACCGCCTCGGCCTGGCTGATCTCTTCTGACATGTCAGTGATCTTGCTTAGGGAAGGCCTGCAATGTCAAGAGCGGCGGCGTAGCGTGAAGGCGAGCGCCATGGCGCCGTCCACAGCAGGCTCGAAGGCCAGCCGCTCGCCTGGCCGTGCGATCAGCGTCGACGCCTCGCCGAGCGCCGTCGGCCCGGCCCCTGGTGCCGCACCTGCCAGCGCCGCGCAACGCCACCGTCCCGCGGCCGCGTGGACGACGCCGAGTTCACCCGCCAGCGGCGCAAGCTCGAACGCGCCACCGCGGATCGTGTGCGCGGCGGCCGTCCATTCCACGCGCTTCATCAGAAGGTTGAAGACGGCGACCGATCCTCGCGCGAGATGTGCGACCATCGCCGCTTCGCCTGCAAAGGCGACGATGTCGCCCGTCGCCACGGCGCCGTCGCGGCCATCGAAGGACAACCCACTGCCCGTGACCACAGCCAGCACGCGATCAATGCCGGGGTAGTGCGAGAACGGTCCCCCCGCGATGATCGGCGTCAGGTTGAATTGGAAACCGGCACGCCCGGCGGCGCTGCCGCGCGGCCACACCTGGAAGCTTGTCCCGCGCCCGTTGCGCCAGGGCACTTCGCGATGGTCTTCCGGCGTGACGAGAATGGGGTGCATGCCGCGGTCGTAGAACGTTTTGCGGCGGGATGGAAACACCCGACGCAGGAAGTCGTACGAAAACTCTGCGCAACAAGGCGGCAACCGAGCAGCGTGCGGATTTTCAGGGGTGTCGTCCGCGACGGAGATGTGGGGGCGTGTTCCACAACACCGAGATCGCCATTCCCGGAGCCGGCAGCAGGCCGCTTGCTCAAATCGCTTTCGCGACCCAATCCACACCGCGTCCCGCCAGCGATAGCGGCTGTACGAGCCCGCCACGCGGCGAACAAGCGCCCATGTCCACAGCCTCAGCCAACCATGCAGAAGGTCGCCCACTCCTGCATGAGATCGCGCCGCCGGTCGATGAAGGTCGTGCGGGCATAGGCAGCGACCACCTTGTCGCTCTGCGTGTGGGCCAGAGACGCTTCGATGATCTCAGCTGAGTAGTCGGTCTGTTCTCGCGCCCAGGTGGAGAAGGCCGCGCGGAAGCCATGCACCGTGGCGCCGTCGTCTCGGATGCCACGCAAACATTGCAGCATGGCCATGTTGGAAAGCGTCTTGGCACGCGGGCCGCGGAAGAGGTGCGGGTTCTTGCCGGTGGGATCGCGCGGCAGTGCCTTCAGCAACGCGACGACCTCGCCGGCGAGCGGCACCTTGTGCTCGGCGCCGGCCTTCATCCGCTCCGCCGGGATCGTCCAGAGCTTCGCATCGAGATCGATCTCGTCCCATGTGGCGCCGAGCGTCTCGCCGGTGCGAACTGCGGTGAGGATGGTGAACAGCAGCGCCTTCGCGCTGGTGGAGCCCAGCTTCTGCAGGTCCGCCACCACCTGCGGGACTTCCTTGTACGGAACCGCCTTGTGATGCTTCTGCTGCCGCTGCACCTTGCTCAGCGAAGGCAGCAGATGCATCAGCGGACCATCGCGAGAAGCTGGATTGTCTCCGGTGCGATAGCCCATGGCGGTCGCCCAGCCGAGGATCTTGTCGATGCGGCCCCGGACGTTGCCAGCCGTCGGCGGCTTCGTCGTCCAGATCGGCTTCAGCACCTTGACGATGTCATCGATGCCGATCTCGTTCACTGGCTTCTTTCCGATATGCGGATAGACGTACATCTTGAGCGTCGAGGACCATTGAGCTCGGTGCTTATCGTTGCTCCATGAAGCTTCATGGGCGTTGATGTACTCCCTGGCGCATTCCTCGAAGGTCGGCACTGAAGCCGCAGCGGCCACCGCCTGCTCTGCTCTCCGGGCCGCTTTCGCCGTCTTCTTCTCCGCAGCAGGATCGGCGCCGTCTCGCACCTTGATGCGCAGGCGCTCGGCCTTGTCCCGGGCCTGGGCCAGCGTGACGTCCTTCGTTGCGCCCAGACCGAGCACCTTCGGCCTGCTATCGACCCAGTAGCGGAACAGCCAGCTTCGAGTGCCTTGTTCCCGGATCTGGAGGTAGAGGTTGTCGGAGACCCAGTGCATGCCGACATCGCGCAGTGCGTCCACCTCCCGTGCTGACAGGGCGCGGTTGCGGGCCATGGTCGACTGCCTCCTCCGGCTATGGCATCAACGACTGCCGGACCATTGCTTGTGACGGACGAACAGTCCAGCCGCACCGCCGGCGAAGTTCAGATGAACATTCCCGACAGGACAGACGATCGGACAGACGGTGCAGCGGAGATCCAAAGCGCCGACTATTCCGGGGCTTAGCTAAACATCCCTGAAGGCGGGGTTCGAAAGCGGCTGAGAAAGCTGCGGAAACCTGGCGCAATGCGACGGATTACGGCGCCTTTACAATCGCTTAGCTAAACATCGCGAGAGCGAAGATGGCGGAGAGGGGGGGATTCGAACCCCCGATACCCTTGCGAGTATGCCGCATTTCGAGTGCGGTGCATTCAACCACTCTGCCACCTCTCCGCGAGGCGTGGT
>Ga0182792_1003286_pt1 | contig 10501 bp, 10 predicted proteins | sample Passage237B_FD_130497 | JGI IMG/M metagenome (GOLD analysis project Ga0182792, IMG submission 130497) | Cellulose adapted compost microbial communities from Newby Island Compost Facility, Milpitas, CA, USA - Passage2 37B (version 2) (version 2) ... | reverse complement strand
GGCCGCGCGGGGCACGTGCGGGAGCTTGCCGGCGGGCGCGGGTCGCACGCGCTGGACCCGCCCCCGGGCGAGCCGGTCGCGCACGCGCTGGCCGCCGTCACCGTGCTGCACGGCACCTGCATGGACGCCGACGCGCTGGCCACCGTGCTGACCGTGCTGGGGCCCGACGAAGGCCTGGCCTTCGCCGACCGCCATGACGTGGCCGCGCTCTTTGCCGAACGCAACGCGGACGGCCTGCTGCGGCTGCGTGAAAGCGCGGCCTGGACGGCAGCGCAGGCGAACCCCACTTGAGCTCCCCCGACCTGCTTCGCTGGCTGGGCGCCGCCGCCGCCGTGGCCGCCTATGCCGCGCTGTGCGCCGTCATCTGGTGGCGCGAGCGCCGCCGCGCCGCCGCCGCGGCCGCCGATGCGGCATCGCTGGCGGGGCCGGACGCCGCGGCGGCCGCGCCCCCGCTGGTGCTGCATGCCAGCCAGACGGGCCCGGCCGAGGAACTCGCCCGGGCGACCCCCCGCTGGCTGCACGCCGATGGGCAGCCGGTGCGCGTGCTGGCGCTGAATGCGCTGGACGCTGCCACGCTGGCCGCCGCGCCGCAGGCCTTCTTCATCGCCAGCACCTACGGCGAAGGCGACGCGCCCGACGGCGCCAGCGTCTTCGTCGACCAGGTGATGGCGGCAGCGCCCCGGTCGCTGGCGGCGCTGCGCTATGCGCTGCTGGCCCTGGGCGACCGGCAGTACGAGCAGTTCTGCGGCTTCGGCCGCCGCCTCGACGCCTGGCTGCAGGGCTCGGGCGCCCAGCCGCTGTTCGAGCGCATCGAGGCCGACAACCTCGCACCGGCGGCGCTGGCCGACTGGCGCCGCCGCCTGCGGCCCGAGGCCGGCGACGCACAAGCCGGCGACGACGACGGACCGGCCGACTTCGCGCCGTGGCGCCTGGTCTCGCGCACCCTGCTCAATCCGGGCAGCCAGGGCGGGCCGGTGTTCGAACTCGGCTTCATGCCGCCGCGTGGCCCCGATCCGCACTGGGAACCGGGCGACCTGGCGCAGATCCGGCTGGACAGCGATCCGACGCGGCCGCGCGACTATTCCATTGCCTCCACCGTGCGCGACGGCGAACTGCAGTTGATCGTCCGGCAGGAGCGCCACCCCGACGGGCGGCTCGGCGCCGCCTCGGGCCTGCTCACCGCCACGCTCACCCTCGGCGACACCGTGGCGCTGCGTCTGCGCCGGCACCGCAGCTTCCGGCTGGAAGACAACGCGCACCGGCCGCTGATCCTCATCGGCAACGGCACCGGCCTGGCCGGGCTGCGCGCCCACCTGCGCGAGCGCGCCGCCACCGGCGCCGGCCCCAACTGGCTGGTCTTCGGCGAGCGCCAGGCGGCGCACGACTTCCTCTGCCGCGACGAACTGAGCGCCTGGCAGGCCAGCGGCGTGCTGGCGCGGCTGGACATGGTCTTCTCCCGCGACCAGCCGGAGCGACGCTACGTGCAGCATCAGCTGCTTCGGGCCGCGGACGAACTCCAGGCCTGGCTGCACCGCGATGCCGCGATCTACGTCTGCGGCAGCCTGCAGGGCATGGCGGCGGGCGTGGATGCGGCGCTGCGCCAGATCGCCGGCGAAGCCACGATGCTCGAGTTGCAGCGCACCGGCCGCTACCGGCGCGACGTGTACTGAGCTCCCTTTTCGCCTGCCTCCGTGTTGCGATGCAGCAACGAAATGTGACGCAGTTCACATAAATGAGGTAGAAGTTGTTGCAAGTCATTATCATTCGCACGGCTCGCGGTTCGCCGCGAACTTTTCCCTGACCACACCCCGACCAGCCAGCCCCCCTCCTTCACGCGAGGGCGCCGCGCAAGCCACGTCGAGTCCTCGAATACCACCTTTACCGGAGGAGGGCCTTCATGGCTTACATCAAGAGTCGCAAGCACGCCGTCGCGCGCGCCGTTCCCCCTTTGACCGCCGCCGCCACGCTGATGGCGCTGTCGCTGCCCGGCATGGCGCAGACGGCCGGCACCGCCACCCTCCCGCCGGTGCAGGTGCAGGATTCGGCGGAGAGCTTCAAGGCCGAGACGGTGTCCAGCCCCAAGTTCACGCAGCCGCTGGTGGACACGCCCCAGACGATCACCGTGATCAAGAAGGAAGTGCTCCAGGAACAGGGCGCCACCACGCTGACCGAGGCCCTGCGCAACACCTCCGGCATCACCTTCCAGATGGGCGAGAACGGCAACACCGCCACCGGCGACGCCGTGACCATGCGCGGCTATGACGCCGCCGGCAGCATCTTCGTGGACGGCGTGCGCGACGTCGGCTCGATCACCCGCGACATGTTCAACACCGAGGCGGTGGAAGTGATCAAGGGCCCGTCGGGCGCCGACATCGGGCGCTCCGCGCCCACCGGCTACATCAACCTGGTGAGCAAGGTGCCCCAGGCATCCAACTTCATCGCCGGCAGCGTGGGCTTCGGCACCGACAGCCAGAAGCGCGCCACGGTGGACTTCAACCGCGTGCTCAACGAATCGGGCAGCATGGCCTTCCGCCTGAACGCCATGATCCAGGACAGCGGCGTCCCCGGCCGCGACGACGTGAAGAACAAGGGCTGGGGCATCGCGCCGTCCATCGCGTTCGGCCTGAACACGCCGACCCGCGTGTACGTGCAATACCAGCACATGAACCAGCGCAACCGCCCGGACGGCGGCCTGCCCACCACCGGCCTGCCCGGCTACTACCTGGCGCAACTGGCGGCGCGCGGCGGCACCGGGCCGCAGCCCGATACCAGCAACTACTACGGCTACCTGTCCGACCACGACAACGTCGATGCCGACATGCTCACGGCGCGCATCGAGCACGACTTCTCGCCCACGGTCAAGCTGACCAACATCACCCGCTGGGGCCGTGCCAAGCAGGACCTGGTGCTCACCGGCGTGTTCAGCAGCGGCCTGCTCACACCCGACATCTGGAACCCGATCGGCTGGCAGACCCGCGTGCTGCCGCAGGGCAAGGGCCAGCGCAACGAGATCCTGACCAACCAGACCAACGTCACGGCCGAACTGATGACGGGCAGCGTGAAGCACACGCTCACCGGCGGCGTCGAACTGGTGCGCGAGCAGCAGGACAACACCACCTTGGCCGCGGTGCTCAACGCCTCCAACGGCGTGCGCTCGGGCAGTTCGTACCTGGCCTACAACAGCCTGTACCTGCCCAACGTGCACCGCGCCTTCGTGCCGGTGCTGCCCACCGGCGCCACCAGCGACGGCCAGGTCACCACGGTCGCCGCCTACCTGTTCGACACCATCAAGTTCAACGAGCAGTGGCAGTTGACCGGCGGCCTGCGCTACGAGCACTACCGCACCAGCTACAACAACCTGGCGGCCCCGGCAGCCAACGGCCTGCGCACCGTCAACGCCGCGCAGTCGGCCTCCGACAACCTGCTGACCGGCAAGATCGGCCTGGTCTACAAGCCCGCGCCCAACGGCAGCATCTATGCCGCCTACTCCACCAGCGCAACGCCGCCGGGGAGCAACTTCTCGTTCCCGTCGTCGACCACCGCGGCCAACGTGAACAACCTCAGCATGGACCCGCAGAAGGCCAAGACCATCGAGGTCGGCACCAAGTGGGACGTGCTGGACCGGCACCTGAGCCTGGCCGGCGCGATCTTCCGCACCACCAACAAAAACGAGCTGGCCCGCCTGGACGAGCTGACCGGCGAGATGGAGGTGTATGGCAAGTCGCGCGTGCAGGGCTTCGAGCTGAGCGCGGTGGGCCAGATCACCCCGGCCTGGCAGGTCATCGCCAGCTTCACCCACCTGAACACGAAGATCCTCGAAGGGACGACCTCCAACACCGGCGCCTCCTTCCGCTGGACGCCGGAGAACAGCGCCTCGCTGTGGACCAGCTACCGCTTCCCCTTCGGCCTGACCATCGGCGGCGGGGCACGCTACGTCTCGACGCAGCCGCGCTCCACCTCGAACGCCGCCATCACCCCGACCACCTTCTTCCCGGCGGTGCCGAGCTACACGGTGTGGGACGCCATGATCGGCTACGAGGTGAACAAGAACGTGTCGATCCAGTTGAACCTGTACAACCTGACCGACAAGTTCTACATCGCGCGCCTGAACAACGCCGGCAACCGCTACACGATGGGCACGCCGCGCTCGGCCATGCTCAGCGCCAACTTCCGGTTCTGATCCCGCGCAAGCCGCACCGCGCAGCGCGGTGCGACACTGCAGCCCCGCCCGCCCGGCGGGGCTTTTTTCTTCGACAACGAGGTGATCCGCCAATGATGCTGCACGTCCCCCAGGTGCTCACGCCCGCGCAGGTGCGCGAGATGCGCGCGGCGATCGATGCGGCCGAGTGGGTCGACGGCCGTGCCACCGTCGGCCCGCAGGGCGCACAGGTCAAGCGCAACCGCCAGCTCGACGAGATGTCGCCGCTGGGCCGCCAGTTCGGCGAGGTGATCGTGCAGGCGCTGCTGAACAATCCCCTGTTCTTCTCCGCCGCCCTGCCGTTTCGCTTCGTGCCGCCGCTGTTCAACCGCTACGAGGGCGGCGAGACCTACGGCCTGCACGTGGACGGCTCGGTGCGCAACGTGCCGGGCACCCGCTTCCAGCTGCGCACCGACCTGTCCTGCACGCTGTTCCTCTGCGAACCGGAGGACTACGAAGGCGGCGAGCTGGAGGTGGTCGATACCTACGGCGCGCACGAGGTCAAGCTGCCGGCCGGCGACCTCATCCTCTATCCCTCCAGCAGCCTGCATCGCGTCCACCCCGTCACGCGGGGCGCGCGCGTGTGCTCCTTCTTCTGGGTGCAGAGCATGGTGCGCGACGACACCCGCCGCGGCCTGCTGTTCGAGATGGACCAGGCCCTGCAGAAGCTGCGCGCCCGCGTCGGCGAGACGGAGGAGACGCTGGCCCTGACGGCCAGCTACCACAACCTCCTGCGCATGTGGGCCGAGGTCTGAGGCGGCCTGAAAAAGTCTGAGGGGCGGCCAAATGCATCCGGCCATGCGATAGACATTGCAAATGCGACGGATTCTTATTTATAATCGTCGCATCCCAACCAGCCAGCCTGTGCTGCCCGCCATGATCGTCTGCGTCTGCCGCCGAGTATCCGACCGAGAGATCGCACGGCATGCGCGTGCGGGCATGACTTTCGACGAGGTTCAGTTCGAACTCGGCGTCGCCACCCAGTGCGGCCGCTGCGAAAGCTGCGCCCGCGACGTGGTGGCGCAATGCAGCGCCTCGCACCCTGTCGCCGCCGTGAGCTGCGACTTCGAGCCCCGCGCGGTCCAGCTTGCCAGCCCCCTCACGCAAAGCAGCACATGGAACTCGTCGCGGCTCTCGCCGGCAGCCTGATCTTCGTGGCAGGCTCAGTCTGGTGGATTTTTCGTAAATAGATCTCTTGTCTTGCAGTCTGCGCCGGGCGCACCATGCGCTGCCGGCCGAACTGCTGTGGAACGTGTCTAGCCGCTTCTCCTCGCCCCCCACCTCGCCGCTGGGGATCTCCCGCACCGCTGCCATCGCTGGCGGCGTCATCCTCTTCCACGCCGCCGCGCTGTGGGCGCTGCAAAGCGGCCTGCTGCGCAAGGCCGCGGAAGTGGTGATCCCGGTGGAGATCCTGGCCCAGATCGTCGAGCCGCCCCGTCCGGCACCGCCGCCGCCTCCCCCGCCGCCACCGCCTCCGCCCAAGAAGGAGGTCGTGAAGAAGCCGCCGCCGCGGCCGGTGGCCGTGCGCGAGCCCAAGCCCATGCCGCCGCCGCCCAACGCGCCCGTCGGCGTGGTGGATCCCCCGCCGCCGGCACCGGAGCCGCCGCCGCCCGCACCGCCGGCGCCCCCGCCCCCTGCACCGCCGGCGCCGCCCGCCCAGGTCGAACTCACCGGCACGCAGGCGCAGTGGCTGGTCAAGCCGCCGCTGGTCTTCCCCGCGATGAGCCGGCGCATGGGCGAGTCCGGCACCGTGGTCGTGCGGATCATCTTCGACTCGGAAGGCGTCGCGAAGCGCGCCACGGTCGTGAAGTCCAGCGGCTACGAGCGCATCGACGCCGCAGGACGCGAGGCCGCCCTGCGCTCGCGCATCTCGATCAATCTGCCCGCGGGCGCCGCACGTGCCAAGGAATACGCGTTCAACGCGCCGCTGGCCTTCGTCCTGAACTGATTTCTTCCCCCTTTTCGCTGGAGTATTTCGATGGATTCCCAATTCGGCTTGATGCACGTGTGGTCGCAGGGCGATCTCGTCACCAAGGCAACCGCCGTGCTGCTGGTCGGCATGTCGCTCGCCTCCTGGATCGTCATCCTCGTCAAGGCGCTGGACATCGTGCGCTACAAGCGCATGGCGCGCCGCTCGGGCGACTTCTGGCACAGCGAGGATTTCGCCACCGCCCTGAACAAGCTGGGCAAGAACGACACCAACCCCTTCCGCGTGCTGGCGCTCGAAGGCCGTGAGGCCGCGGCCCATCATCGCAACACCAAGGCGCACCTGCACGACGCCCTGGACGTGAGCGACTGGATCACCCGCGCCCTGCGCAACGCCATCGACGAGTTCACGGCGCGGCTGCAGACCGGCCTGGCGATCCTGGCGTCGGTGGGCTCCACGGCGCCTTTCATCGGCCTGTTCGGCACCGTCTGGGGCATCTATCACGCGCTGATGAGCATCGGCTCCGCCGGCCAGGCCACCATCGACAAGGTGGCCGGCCCGATCGGCGAGGCGCTGATCATGACGGCGCTGGGCCTGGCCGTCGCCATCCCCGCCGTGCTCGGCTACAACGCGCTGGTGCGCGGCAACAAGTTCGTGCTGACCAAGATGAACAGCTTCGCGCACGACCTGCACGCCTACTTCGTCACCGGCGCGCGCGTCGCCACCGGCAGCGAATCCACCGTCGTGGCGCTCAAGAAGGGCTGAAGCACATGTGCCCCCAAACTCGCATTCGCTCGCTGCCCCCCGAGGGGGCGCATGCCTCCCTCGAGGCGGCTCGTCGGGAGGCATGAATGGCCTTCGGAACGCAAGACGAACCCGATGACGTGATGAACGAGATCAACATGACGCCGCTGGTCGACGTCATGCTGGTGCTGCTCATCATCTTCATCATCACCGTGCCGGTGATGAAGCACGCGGTCAACATCGACCTGCCCCGCGCCACCAACGAGCGCGAGGAGACCAAGCCCGAGACCATCTCGCTGAGCGTGGCCGCCGACGGCGCCTACTGGTGGAACCAGGAAAAGATCGACGACGTCACGCTGGAAAGCCGGCTGGCCGCCGAGGCCACCAAGGATCCGCAGCCCGAGCTGCACATCCGCGGCGACAAGGAAGTGCGCTACGAGCGCGTGGCCACCGCGATGGCCGCCGCCCAGCGCGCCGGCGTGCGCAAGATCGGCTTCATCACCGAACCCAAGACCGAGTAAGCAGTGGGCGGGCCCGCAACACCGTGGGCCCCTCGAAAAAAAAAGTTGAACCCGACGATTGACTTCTTATTGCGAATCATTATCATTACTTCATCGCAATCTGATTGAACCACTGGATCGCGCCATGCAAGCCACTCCGACCGCCTTCAACGTCCTGAGCCACCCTTCCCTCGACCATGCCGGCAGCAGCGGTCAGGCGGCGCCGGTGGCCCGGCCCTCGCACCTGCTGGAGAGCACCGAACTGCTCAAGGGCCAGAAGATCGTCGGCATCATGCACAACGGCTCTCTGTATCGCCTGCAGGCCACCAAGCTCGGCAAGCTCATCCTGACTAAATAGAAGACAACGCGCCTGCGGCGCCCCGTGCAAGTTTCATCGTGGGGCGACTCAAGGAGACCATCTCCAAGGGTCGTTTTTGGCTAGCCACGGTTTTCCCCAGCCAAGCCCTTTTTTCCACGCGGAAACACTGACAAAAAAGCCGGCCCCCAGGGCCGGCTTTTTCTTTGGGTGCGATTTGCGACTCAGAGGCCGAGCGCAGCGATACCGGCCTTGGCCACCTGGGCGTCCTCGTTCGACTTAACGCCGCTCACGCCGACGGCTCCGATGACCTGCCCGTCCTTGACGACCGGCACCCCGCCTTCGAGCATGCCTTCGGCCAGCGGCGCCGTCAGGAAGGCGGTGCGGCCGCCGTTGATGATGTCCTCGTAGCCCTTGCTCTCGCGGCGCCCCAGCGCGGCGACGCGTGCCTTGGCCGGCGCGATGTGCGCGGACAGGGCCGCGGCGCCGTCCAGGCGCTGCAGCCACAGCAGGTGGCCGGCGTCGTCGGCGATGGCGATGGTCACCGCCCAATTGTTCTTGAGCGCCTCGGCCTCGGCCGCAGCGGCGATGCGCTTCACGTCGTCGAGTTCGAGGTAGTGCTTGGTCTTCATGTGCTTTTCCGTCGGCAAAAGGAGCGAGGATAGCGCCCAATTCCTTCCGCCGAGTAAGGCTGCTCGGCCTGCGGTTTTCGGGAGCCCGGCCTCTTGCAAACCTAGAATCGCCCCCAACTGCCTTGCGGCGACCCATCCACCTCCAGGAGCCCTCGACATGAACGACCGCGTCACCACCTTCGACACCCCTGTGGCGTACGGCCAGACGCTGCCCCAGGCCGAACGCCAGCGCGTCCTGCGCAACACCTACTGGCTGCTCGCGCTGAGCCTGATCCCCACCGTGCTGGGCGCCTGGCTGGGCGTGGCCACCGGCATCACCCGCTCGCTGACCGGCGGGCTGGGCCTCGTCGTCTTCCTGGGCGGCGCCTTCGGCTTCATGTTCGCCATCCAGAAGACCCGCAACTCCGCCGCCGGCGTGCCGGTGCTGCTGGCCTTCACCTTCTTCATGGGCCTGATGCTCTCGCGCCTCATCGCCATGGTGCTGGGCTTCAAGAACGGCTCCGAACTGGTGATGACGGCCTTCGGCGGCACCGCCGGCGTGTTCTTCGTCATGGCCTCGCTGGCCACGGTGATCAAGCGCGACCTGTCGGGCATGGGCAAGTTCCTGTTCGTCGGCGTGCTGGTGCTGTTCGTCGGCGCCATCATCAACGTCTTCGTCGGCTCGACGGCGGGCATGATGGCCATCTCGGTGGCCGCCATCGGCATCTTCTCGGCCTACATGCTGTACGACCTGAAGCAGATCATCGACGGCGGCGAGACCAACTACATCTCGGCCACGCTGGCGCTGTACCTGGACCTGTTCAACGTGTTCCAGAGCCTGCTGGCGCTGCTGGGCATCTTCGGCGGCGAACGGGACTAACTGAGCGCTTCGCTGGAACAACAAGGGGGCCTGGCGGCCCCCTTTTCCTTTTGTGCGGCTTCGCCGCATGCGATCGCTTCAATCCCCGGTGCGATCGAACACCGCGATGGACTCGACGTGCGCCGTATGCGGGAACATGTTGACCACGCCGGCGTGGGTGCAGCGGTAGCCCGCCTGGTGCACCAGCAGGCCGGCGTCGCGCGCCAGGGTGGCCGGGTTGCAGCTCACGTAGACGATGCGCGAAGGCGCACGCCAGCCGGTGGCGCCTTCGGGCAGGCCCTGCTGGTGCAGGTCCGCCAGCGCCTTGGCCAGCGCGAAGGCGCCTTCGCGCGGCGGGTCGACCAGCCAGCGGTCCGCGGCGCCGTCGGCCACCAGCATCTCGGGCGTCATCTCGAACAGGTTGCGCGCGACGAAGCGCGTCGCCGCCAGCGTCCGGCCGGCGGGCGCCGCCGGCCCGTTCAGCGCGAAGTTCTCGCGGGCGCGCGCGACCAGCGCCTCGCTGCCCTCGATGCCCAGCACCTGCGCGGCGCGCGTGGCCAGCGGCAGGGTGAAGTTGCCCAGGCCGCAGAACCAGTCGATCACCCGCTCGTGCGGCTGCACGTCCAGAAGCCGCAGCGCGCGCGACACCAGCACGCGGTTGATGTGCGGGTTGACCTGCGTGAAGTCGGTGGGCCGGAAGGGCATGCGGATGCCGAACTCGGGCAGCTCGTAGCCCAGCGGCACATCGGGCTCGGCGTCCAGCAGGTGCACGGTGTCCGGCCCCTTGGGCTGCAGCCACCACTGCACGCCCTCGTGCGCCGCGGCGAAGTCGCGCAGCCGCTGCCGGTCGGCATCGGACAGGGGCTGCAGGTGCCGCAGCACCAGCGCGATCACGCCCAGCGCCGCCTGCCCCGGCGCGTCGCCGCAGGCCAGCTCGATCTGCGGGCAGCTCTCGCGCGCCTCCAGCGAATCCATCAGCCGCCGCAGCGGCAGCAGCATGGCGCTGACCGGCGCCGGCAGCACCGGGCACACGCCCATGTCCGCCACGTAGCGGCTCTTGCGCTCGTGAAAGCCGATCAGCGTGGTGCCCTTGCGCTGCACGTAGCGCACCGACAGGCGCGCGCGGTAGCGATAGTGCCAGGCCGGCCCTTCCAGCGGCCGCAGCAGGGTCTGCACCTTCACCTTGCCCAGGTGCCAGAGGGCGTCTTCGAGGGCGCGCTGCTTGACGGCCACCTGCGCGGCCGCGTCCAGGTGCTGCATCTTGCAGCCACCGCAGGCGCCCGCGTGCAGGCCGAAATGCGGGCAGCGCGGGCGCACGCGCTGCGAGGACTCGCGCCGCAGGTCCG
>Ga0182792_1003280_pt1 | contig 10516 bp, 9 predicted proteins | sample Passage237B_FD_130497 | JGI IMG/M metagenome (GOLD analysis project Ga0182792, IMG submission 130497) | Cellulose adapted compost microbial communities from Newby Island Compost Facility, Milpitas, CA, USA - Passage2 37B (version 2) (version 2) ... | reverse complement strand
TGGCTCTGCACCCGCACCGCGAGGTTGATTCCCGACCCGTAGAGGTCGTCGCCGGCCACCAGCACGTCAGCGAGCACGATGCCGGCGCGCACCTGGAACAGTTCGCCGCCCGGCGCGCGAATCCTGCGCTCGTAGATTTCGCGCTGCACCTGGGCTGTCCACTGCACCGCCGCAACCACCGAGTTGAACTCGGCCAGCAGCCCGTCGCCCATGGTCTTGAACACCTTGCCGCCGGCTGCCCCGATGGTGCGCGCAATCAGCCGGTCGTAGACCCGCTGCACGAGGCGCAGGGTCTGACGCTCGTTGCGTTCCACGAGGCGGGAATATCCCACCACGTCCAGTGATACGATCGGGACCAGGCGACGGTCGGGTTGAGCCATGCGATGAGTTTCTGCTGCAGCACACGCCTTATAGCATTGCCGCCCGTTACACTCCTAGCGGCAGACGAAGTGTTGCGAAGTGTTTCTGAAGTCCCGGGCGGTTGTGTTGCGCGGCCGCAGCGGCGTCACGAAGGGCCGGGAAGGCGGTTGCGGTGCGGCTCCTGCATCATCGCCTGCAGCGCGGCGGCCGGCATCGGCCGGGCGAAGGCGAATCCCTGCAGGATGTCGCAGCCCAGCCGGCGCAGGATATCCGCCTGCTCGAAGGTTTCGACACCCTCGGCCACCACCTTGATGTTGAGCGAGCGGCCGATATCGATCAGCGAGCCCACCAGCTGCTGCTGGCTGCGCGAGGTGGTCAACTGGTCGAGGAACTGTCGGTCGATCTTGAAGCGGGTCGGCCGAAGTCTGAGCAGGCTCAGGATGGAGGCGTGGCCGGTGCCGAAATCGTCGATGGAGAGGTCGATCCCCAGGTCGCGGATGCGATCGAGGTTCCAGCTCACCATGTCGTCTATATCGTCGAGGAAGATCGATTCAAGCAGCTCGAAGCTGAGGGTGCCCGGCTCGAACCTGATGTCGCGCAGCGATGCCACCAGCCGCTCGTCGCGCAGGCGGCGGAAGGAGACGTTCACCGACACGGCCGGCACGTTGAGGCCTGCTTCGCGCCAGCGGCAGAAATCGTCGAGCGCCTTGTGCAGGATGACGCTGTCGATCGAGGTGACGACGTTGAGGTCCTCGGCGACGCTGAGGAAGCGCGAAGGGGGCAGCACGCCCTCGGTGGGGTGCTGCCAGCGCGCCAGCGCCTCGACGCCGCACATCTCCATGGTGCGGGCATCGAAGAGCGGCTGATACCAGGGCAGGAATTCGTCCTGCTCGATGCCCTGGAGGATTTCGTCGGCCAGCCGCTTGGTGTGTACGGCCTCGGCCTGCAGTGCCTCGGAGAAGAACTCGAAGCCATTCTTGCCGCGCGCCTTGGCCCGGTAGAGGGCAATGTCGGCATCGATCATCAGCCGCATCGGCTCCACGCCCTTGCCGTGCTGCGCCGCAATGCCGACGGAGGCGCCGAAGCGGCAGAAATGTCCGTGATAGGGCACTGGCTGCCGCATCTGCTCGACGATGGTCCGCGCCAGCTCGATCAGCCGGTTCTCCCCGCCGGAATAGGAGCAGACGATGATGAACTCGTCGCCGCCCACCCGCGCCACGAAGTCGCCGGGTCCGAGGTTGCGTCGCAGCAGCTCGGCGGCATGCACCAGCATGGCGTCGCCGGCAATATGGCCCAGCGTGTCGTTGATCTGCTTGAAGCGATCGAGGTCGATATGGAGCAGCGCCACGCTCGATCCGTTGGTGGCGGCCTCGGCGGCCCGCTCGGCCAGCACCTGGTCGAGATAGCGCCGGTTGGGCAGCGCCGTGAGCGTATCGTGGAGCGCGTTATACTCGATGCGGGCCTTGGCCGCCTCGAGTTCCTTGTTGCGTGCCTCGGCCAGTTCCTTGGCGCGTTGCAGTTCGCGGCGGGCCGCGACCTCCTCGGTGACGTCCCAGTTCACGCCCAGCATGCGCGGCGTGCCCAGCGAGTCGCGGTACCAGCGGCCCTGCGTGCGCACGATGCGCACCTGCTGGTCGCTGCGGCGGATGATGCGGAACTCCGACGAGTAGCTCGAGCGGCTCTCCACCGCCCGATTCACCCTGTGCATGGCTATGGCCGCATCGTCGGGGTGAAGCAGCTCTTCCCACAGGGTCGAATGGATGGGCTCGTCCTCGCCGATGCCGTAGATCCTGCGCACCTGGCTGTCCCAGAACAGCTCACCGGTGTCGAGATTGGCCTCGAACAGGCCGATATGCGAGACCTCGAGCGCCAGCTCCAGCCGCCGCGACAGGCGCACCAGCTGGTCCTCGGCCGTCTTCTGCTCGGTGATGTCGGTGTCGGTGCCGATGATGCGCTTGGGCAGGCCGTTGGGGAACCACTCGATGGGGGAACCGAGGCTCGATATCCAGATGTAGTTCCCGTTGCGGTGCCGCTCACGGTATTCCATGTGCACGCGCTGCAGCTCGCCGGCATGCTGGCGGCGGATCAGGTCCATGATCCGTGGCAGGTCCTCGGGATGGACACGGTCGGCCCACACGTCGTGCGAGTCGCCCTCGTCGCTGTCGGGGGCCAGACCCCGCATCGCCCGCCAGGTGCGCGAGTGGTAGACCACGCCGGTGCTGATATCGGAGTCCCAGACGCCCTGCCGCGCGCTTTCGAGCGCCATTTCCCACCGGCTCTCCGAGCGGTCGAGCGCCGTTGCCATGTGGTGCAGCGCCGTGACGTTCTGCACCAGGCCCCAGAGCAGGTCGCCCTCGGCGCGCACGATGCCGGTCGCCATGTGATGGCTGCCGTCGGGCAGGGGGATCCGGAGCTCGATGGGGGCGGGAATGGCGCCCGCTCGCGCCTCACGGATGATCGCGAACAGGCCCTTGCGCCCGCCCAGGTGACGCAGCACCTGCAGGATACCGGGCTGCGTGGTGCGCCCAAGCAGAGCCAGCAGGCCCTCCGAGCAGTAAAGGCCGGTCGCCGGCGACCACGACCAGCGCCCCAGCCCGACGAGGCGTTCTGCCTCCGCGAACTGGTGCTTGATCGGATCGGAGCCGTTGCCTCCTGCGACGGCCGCCTGCCGGGAAACCTTCATGCTCTACGTCGTCCTCGCCCCACCCCTCGGACCGTACGGCAAGAGTGCCCGCCGTGGCTTTAGAAATCCCTTACGGAATCATGGTGATGCAGCGCCAGTTGCGCAGGATTTCGCGCGTTCGAGCAGCAGGGTGCGCTCGGCCTGGTTGTGCGTCATCGCGGCGGCCCGCTCGAACTCAGCAGCAGCCTCCCCCATGCGGCCGAGCTTAGCCAGGAAGTCGCCGCGCACCGAGGGCAGCAGGTGGTAGTTCCTGAGCGCCGGGGCGTCGGCCAGCGCGTCGAGCAGCTCGAGCCCATGCGCCGGGCCGAAGGCCATCGCATGCGCCACGGCGCGGTTGAGTTCCACCACCGGGCTCGGCGTCACACGGGCGAGCACGTCGTAGTAGCCGGCAATTGCCTGCCAGTCCGTGTCCTCCGCCTTGCGTGCCCGGGCGTGGCAGGCCGCTATCGAGGCCTGCAGCACATAGGGCCCCGCTACTCCGCCCAGCGCCTGCGCCCTTTCGAGCCCGGCGAGGCCGCGGCGGATCAGCAGCTGGTCCCACTTGCTTCGGTCCTGGTCGAGCAGCAGCACGGGCGCGCCGTCGCGTCCGATCCGGGCCGCCAAGCGCGAGGCCTGTATCTCCATCAGCGCCACCAGCCCGTGCACTTCAGGCTCGTCAGGCGCGAGCCCGGCCAGCACGCGGCCGAGCCGCATCGCCTCCTCGCATAGCTGCGGGCGCAGCCAGTCGGATCCCGAGGTCGCCGTGTAGCCTTCGTTGAAGATGAGGTAGAGCACCTCCAGCACCGAGCCCAGCCGTGCGGCCCGGTCCGGCCCACGCGGCACCTCGAAGGGCAGGCCGGCCTCGGCGAGGCTGCGCTTGGCCCGCACGATGCGCTGCGCCACCGTCGCCTCAGGCACCAGGAAGGCGCGCGCGATCTCGTCGGTGCTGAGCCCGCCCAGGAGGCGCAGCGTCAACGCCACCCGCGCCTCGGGCGAGATGACGGGATGACAAGCAGTGAAGATGAGCTTCAGCAGGTCGTCGCCCACATCATCGTCGAGCGGTGTGTCGAGATCGGGAGCGGTCTGCTCCTCCTGCCTGAGGTCGTGGCCCAGCTCGTCGAGCTTGCGCGCGGCCATCTTGTTGCGCCTGAAATAGTCGATCGCCCGGCGCTTGGCCGTCTGCATCAGCCAGGCGCCCGGGTTGCGCGGCACGCCCTCATCGGGCCAGTGCTTGAGCGCCACCACCAGCGCGTCCTGCGCCAGCTCCTCGGCCAGTCCGACATCGCGCACGATGCGGGTCAGGCCGGCGATCAGCCGCGCCTGTTCGAGCCGGAACGTAGCCTCGATGGCCCGCTGTGTTTCGCGCTGGGTGGTGGTCATGGCGGCGGATCAGACCAAATCCGATCCGCCGCAGCAAGAAGAGCCTAGACCTTGTCTCCGGTCGCCGCGCGCATGGCCTCTTCACGGGCCTGCAGCTCGGGGGTGAACGCCTCGCCGAAATCCTCGGCCGAGACGAACTGCCTCAGTTCGAGCTGCACGTTGCCGTTGCCGTCGAGCGGCGGCCACTGCTTCACCCATTCGAGCGCCTCCTCCCAGGAGGAGACGTCGATGACGGTGTAGCCGGCTATCAGTTCCTTTGCCTCGGCGAAGGGGCCGTCAATGATGGTGGGTTTGCCGTTCGAAAAGCTGATGCGTGCGGCGTGGCGGCTCGACCGCAGCCCGTCGCCACCGACCAGCACGCCGGCGGCCGCGAGCTTCTCGTTATAGGCCGTCATCTGCTCGATAAGCTCGGTCGAGGGCATCACCTCGGCCTCGGTGTCGGCATCGGCCTTGCGGATGATCATGAAGCGCATGTCCCTTGTCCCCTTCTTCCTATTGCTGCCCCAGCCGCTTCTCGTGGGCGGCGCGCAATTCCTCTTCCCTGGCGATCTGCTCGGGCGTGAGCACCTCGGCGAAATCCGCCGCCTCGAACACCCTGCGCAGCTCAACGGTCTCGCCCTCGTCGAAGGGGATGCGCTTCACCCAGCTCAGCGCTTCCTCCTTGTCCTTGGCCGAAATGATCCAGAAGCCCGCGATCAGCTCCTTGGTTTCGGCGAACGGCCCGTCCACCACGGTGAGCTTGCCACCATTATTGGTGACGCGCGCGCCTTCCTTCGAGGGATGGAGGCCATCGCCTGCCAGCAGCACGCCGGCATCGATGAGCTCCTGGTTGAACTTGGCCATGGCCTCGAACACTTCGGGTCCCGGCATCACCCCGGCTTCACTGTCGGGTGTCGACTTGACGATGATCATGAAGCGCATCTTGCGTGTCTCCTGTTGCCGGCAGCATCGGTACCCTGGTGGCCGATTTCAACCTGCCTTCGATGACACGACGAGTGGGGTCGGGCCCGATCGACATGCCCTGCAACTTTTCTTGCGTTTTTTCGGGAGTGCCGCGTCGCGGGCCGCCGGCGCGGTCAGTAGACCGCCGTCAGCACCTCGATTTCCTCGCCGGCGCCCGGCCGGACCTGGAACTCGCGATTGTAGACCTGCTCGCCGCGCTTGGCCAACACCAGATAGTCGCCCTCGGCCAGCACGGTGGAGGGGAAGGCGCCAATGCTCGAAAACACCGTCTGTCCGTCCTGCGTCTTCACCGTCCAGTCGATATCGGCAATGGCCTCGCCGCCGGGTTCCGACACCAGCTTGAATGAGACCTGCGACGCCTTGTGGTAGAGCGTCGCGTCGGTGATCTGGCCCGGCTCGACGCGCAGGTCGGCACGCACCACTGCGTTCACGTCGCCAAAATAGGAGACGATGTGGTAGGTGCCGCCATTGAGCGTCACTACGTCGCTCGGCGCGAGATTCTGCGCCACCAGCGTCCGTTCGTTCTCGGCCCCCGCCGAGTAGATGTCGAAGCGCAGCAGGTTGATGGGGATCGGGATGTCGCCCGTTACCTGCGCGTTGAGGCGGATCGCTCCCGCATCGAGCACCAGCGACTTGCGGTTTTCCCCCTCGGTCACGGTGATCGTGTCCGTGGTCTGCGCCCGACCATAAGCGACATGCACCACGTAATTGCCCGGCGCGAGTTCGAGCCGCGCCGTGGCGTCGTTGGATTTGGCCGCCAGCGCCAGGTCGCCCGAGGCATCGGTGCGGGTTTCGAACACGCGCCAGGTCAGCCCGTCCGGAATCGCAGCCCCGCCATCGGTAATGGTTGCGACCAGCGTCACCGGTTGCGGCACGGCGGCGACCTTCTCCACGGCTTCGAGGGCCGGACTATCCGACACGGCGGCGACGTCCGGAGCGGCTTCGGCGGGCTCGTCCGCCTCTGCCGGGACAGGATCCTGCGCCTGCTCGACGGTCTGCGGCATGCGGTCGGCACGGCGCGGCAGCGGTACGGGCGGCTCGCCCTGCGCCACGGCCATGCTTGGCAGCAGCATGGCGACGACGCCCAACAAGCCGATCCAGTGCCGAATTCTCAAAGCCAGTCCCCGCACCCCGACGTACCCCCACGAGACGCCGAACTTTTGCGGCGTTCGTCTACGCTTGGATTAGGGAAAAGCTGTGTCATAAGGAGCCCGGCCCTCGCAAGGATCAGACCATGCCTATCAACGTTCCAGTGCGCGACTATCTCAAGACCCGCCGCTCGGTGGGTATCGGATTCCTCAAGGATCCCGGTCCCACTCCCGAAGAACTGCACGAAATCCTCACCATCGGCACTCGCGTGCCCGATCACGGCAAGTTCGAGCCGTGGCGGCTGATTCTGATCGAGGGCGATGCCCGCATCCGCGCCGGCGAGAAGCTAGCCGAGATCGTGAAACGCCGCCGCCCCGACATCGACGAGGCCGGGCTCGAGATCGAGCGCCGCCAGTTTCTCCCCGCGCCACTCACCATCGGCGTGCTCCTTTCGCCTAAGCCGAACCCCAAGGCGCCTGAGATGGAGCAGCTGCTCTCGGCCGGCAATGTGTGCTTCAACCTCTCGCACGCCGCCTTTGCCATGGGCTACGCCGCGAGCTGGACCAACCGCTGGTACGGCTTCGACACCGAAGCCCAGACCATGCTCGGCGCTCGTGGCGGCGAGCGCTTCGTCGGCTTTATCCACATCGGCACCCCGACCACGGTCATCGAGGATCGCGACCGCCCCGACCTGAACAGGATCGTCACCCGCTGGGGCGAGTGAGTAGGAGGCAGGTAGACATTAACCTCGCGTTAACCTGCCTGCCTGCAATCCTTAACCAACTCTTACCAGCTCGGATTCCGAGTCGATGGGCGTCGCTCCCATTTCCGTCCCGCAGCCGCTCGCCTATGCCATCGACACGGCGGGCGACAAGAGCGACGTCGACTTCGACTACCTGCTGCGGACAGCCATTCGCGAGTCAAGCCTCAACCCCACAGCCAGGGCGCGCACGTCCAGCGCCACGGGCCTTTTCCAGTTCCTCGACAGCACCTGGCTGATGGTGATGAAGCAGGAGGGGCCGCGGCTCGGCTACCAGAAATACGCCGACGCCATAAAGGTGGACAAGGACGGCGACTACACCATCGCCGACAGGAAGCTGCGGGCCGAAGTTCTGAAACTGCGTGAGGACCCGCAGGTCGCTGCCGACCTCGCTGCCGCCTTCACCCGCTCGAACGGCGAGTTCCTCTACAAGCGCTTCGGCCGCATGCCGAGCCCGGGTGAGCTCTACATCGCTCACTTCCTCGGCGCCAATGGCGCGGCCAAATTCTTCGATGCCGGCCTCGCCGACCCCAACCAGAGCGCCGCGGCCCTGTTCCCGCGCCAGGCGCGGACCAACCCGACGATCTTCTACGATCATGGCAAGCCGCGCTCGATCCGGCAGGTCTACCAGGTGCTGGTGGCCAAGCACGATGGCGCGCCGGTCGCCATCGAGCCCGCCGATCCCGGCTTTTCGACCCAGCAGCTCGCGAGCCAGCCGCGGGGCAAGTGGCCCGATGCCGAGCCGCTGCCCTCGCGCTTTGGCCCCGATGACATGAGCTTTACCGCGCTCTTTTCCACCGAGACTGCGATTCCGGCGCGCGCACTGCTCAGCCCGGCGGAGGAGGCGCAGGGCGCCGCGCTCTTCACCCAGCTCTACGGGCAGGGGCAGGCCCAGCCGCTCACGCCCGCGGTGCCGCCGGTTAACGACGAGTGAGCCCGCATGGTGAACCGTTCCTTAAGCCTTGCCGGTTAACGTCACCCCCGACGATGGCCGGAGAGTTGGATGGTCGGGTACCAGGATTTCGTCGCCCTCAGCCAGTCGCGTGACAGCGAGGAACGGGGCAGGGCGGCGCATATCGCGGCGCTGGCCTATCTGAGCCATTCAGGCCCGGCCGACGAACATGCCGCGCTCTATGCTGCGCTCATCGGCTTCCTCGACGATCCCTCCGTGCGCGTCCGCGGCGCGCTGGCCTATGGCCTGCTCCATGCCGCCGAAGCGCCGCGCCCTATCATTCTCGCCCTGCTGCAGGATAGCCCGGTGATTGCGCGCGCCGTGGTGCAGTATTCCCCGGCGCTGGTCGATGCCGACCTGATGACCGTGATCCGCGGCGCCGACGAGTCGCTGCTCCTCGCCGTGGCCCAGCGCGAGCGCCTGTCGCACCGCGTTGTCGAGGCGCTGGTCGATGCTGGGGGCAGGGCGCTGGCGGCAAAGCTTTTGGCCCGCGAAGACCTCGCCTTCTCGCCCGGCCTGCTCTCCCGCCTCGCCGCCGAGTACGGCGCCGGGGATGCCGAGATTCGCGGCCTGTTGCTGGCGCGCGACGACCTGCCAGCGGCAGCCCGCCTCGAACTCGTCCATTCGGTCGCTGCCGCCCTGCGTTCGACCCGCATCGTTGCCGGTGCCGTCGCGCCGCAGCGCCTCGATCGCCTGCTGCGCGACGCCACCGACACCGCGCTAACCGGCATAGGCGAAGCCGAGGCCGCCGCCGGCCGCGCGCCCTATGCTGCCGTGATGGTCGAGTCCGAGCGCGTCTCCACCCGCGTGCTGCTCCACGCGATCGTGCAGGGCCATGTGCTGTTCTTCGCCGACTGCATTGCCGAACTGGCCGAAACGCCGCGCGACAAGGTCTTCACCCTGCTCGAACATGGCAGCCGGGCCGCGCTCAACGCGCTCTTCGTGCGCTGCGGGCTCGGTGATGCGGTGCGCAACATGCTCTGCCGCCTCATCGCCCACGCCCGCGCCGCCGACCTCGCCGACGATCTCGCGGCCCGCCATTTCGTCGTCACGGCGCTGACCGAAGAGCTGATCGCCGACCATCGCGGCAACATCCCGCCCGAACTCGAGGAAGCCTTCGCCTATCTGAGCGAGCAGAACGTCATCCTCGCCCGCCGCGCCGCCCGTGGCGTCATGGCCGGCTTCGCCGCAACGCCAGCCGGCAGCGAACTGGCGCTGCCCGAGCCGTATGCAGACGAGCCAAGGCTGGCGCTGCCCGCAGCCTAATACCGGAACTGCTCGCTCAGCACGCGCTCCTCAAGCCCGGTGCCGGGGTTGAACAGCAGGTTCACCCACTTGTCGCGCCGCTCGCGCACCGTCACTTCGATCACGTGCTGGAACTCGACATTGTCGGCCACCGCGCTCACCGGCCGCTTGTCGGCCTCGCGGGTGCGGAACGTCACCACCGCGCGGTTGGAGAGAATCGCCCCGCGCCAGCGCCGCGGGCGGAAGGGCGAGATTGGCGTCAGCGCCAGCAGCGGCGCGTCGATCGGCAGGATCGGGCCATGCGCCGAGAGGTTGTAGGCCGTCGAGCCGGCCGGCGTCGCCACCAACACGCCGTCGCAGATCAGCTCGTTGAGCTGCGTCTTGCCGTCGACGATGATCTCGACCTTTACCGCCTGGTAGGTCATGCGGAAAAGCGACACCTCGTTGATGGCGAGCGCCGTGTGCGTGCTGCCATCGGCCAGCGTCACCGTCATTTCCAGCGGATAGATGCGGGTGGGTTTGGCCGCCGCCAGCCGCTCGCGCAGCCCGTCGGGCGAGTAGTCGTTCATCAGAAAGCCGATGGTGCCGAAATTCATGCCGTAGACCGGCACGTCCTGGCCCATCTTGCGGTGCAACGTTTCGAGCATCAGCCCGTCGCCGCCCAGCGCCACGATCACCTGCGCGTCGTCGAATCCGCTGTCGCCATAGCGGGCGCGCAGCGCATCGGCGGCCGTGTCGGCCTCCCTGGTCCCGCTCGAAACGAAGCTGATCCGTTCAATGCTGTCCTGCACGGCGCCCCCCTGAAACTGGGCCCGTGCCTAGCATGCGCGCTGCACAGGGGAAAGCATGGGTTGATCCCTCCCTTGGTCTCAACTACATGGGGCGCAACACGTTAGAGGTGAAAAAATGCGCGCGGAAATCGCCAAGGTCGTCTCCGAGATCGAGCAGGTCGTAAGCCTGCTAAGGAGGCATCTTTGACTGGGATACAGCTGAAGCCCGTCTCGAAGACCTGACTGCCCGTACCGAGAATCCCGAGTTCTGGACCGACCCCGAGAAGGCCCGCACCATCATGCAGCAGCGTGATGAGCTGGCTCTGCAGGTGGGG
>Ga0182792_1003279_pt1 | contig 10516 bp, 10 predicted proteins | sample Passage237B_FD_130497 | JGI IMG/M metagenome (GOLD analysis project Ga0182792, IMG submission 130497) | Cellulose adapted compost microbial communities from Newby Island Compost Facility, Milpitas, CA, USA - Passage2 37B (version 2) (version 2) ... | reverse complement strand
TGGGGCAAAGCCGTGCACTGGCCAGGAACAGGATCCCTTCGATATAGGACTGCGCGTGCTGTTTGGCACCACTCAGGATTAACCATCCACCGCGGAATCCGGCCGAACGGTAGTTTTTGGACAAGCCGCCGAAGGTTACGCACAGGGTATCCTTCACCATAGGCGCAATGGGAATATGTACGGCTCCGTCGTAGAGGATGCGGTCGTAAATTTCATCGCTGAAAACGATCAGCTGATGTGCTTCGGCTAATTCGACGATGGCCTGCAGGGTTTCCCGACTGTAGACCGCACCGGTAGGGTTATTGGGATTAATCAGCACGATCCCTCTGGTCCGCGGTGTGATCTTCGACAGAATGTCGCTGATGTCAGGATTCCAGTCGTTTTCCTCATCACATACGTAGTGAACCGGCTTTCCCCCGCTCAGTGAAACCGACATGGTCCACAAGGGATAGTCGGGTGATGGGATGAGGATTTCATCATCGGGATTAAGGAGAGCCTGCATGGAAAGCAGAATGAGCTCACTGACCCCGTTACCAATAAATATATCGTTGATGCCCACGTCTTCCATCCCCTGGGTCTGGCAGTAGTGCATTACCGCCTTGCGGGCTGCGAAAATCCCTCTGGAATCGGAATACCCCTGGGCATTCCGCATATTCATGATGATATCGTGGACAATTTCATCGGGAGAATCAAATCCGAAAGGTGCCGGATTGCCAATGTTAAGGTTAATGATCTTGAATCCCTGGCTTTCCAACTCCAACGATTTCTGGTAGATAGCCCCCCTTATATCGTACTTCAGATGTTCGAGCCGCTCGGCTTTTTTAAACTCCATCGTCAAATAGCTATAATTTACTTTTGCAAAGGTAGGAAATTGAGTAACTTAGCATACAATACGTTTAATATATTCATCTTCACCTTAACCATATTTTTATGATTAACAGAAGAGCTAAGGCCGTTTGGAACGGCTCTGGTAAAGACGGTAAAGGCTATGTAAGTACCGGCAGTGGTGTTTTGGACAACACCCAGTATTCATTCAATACCCGTTTTGAAGAAGGGAACGGTACCAATCCCGAAGAGTTGATTGCGGCAGCTCATGCCGGCTGCTTCGCCATGAAATTGAGTTTTGATCTGGGTGCTGCGGGTTATACCCCTGAAGAACTGGATGCAACGGCGGTTGTTTCCCTGGATCCGCAAAAACTGGAGGTCGTTAAAAGTCACATTACCCTTAAAGCCAGCATCCCGGGTATATCGGAAGAAGAATTTCAGAAAATAGCGGCCGAGGCTAAGGAAAGCTGCCCCATTTCAAGACTTTTGAACACCGAAATCGTTCTGGACGCGAGTCTGGTTTAATTTCGTACCTTCCTAATTTCTTCTTCGCCTGTCAAGCCGCTGCAGAAGCATATCATTGAAAGCTTTTTCAGCGCTCTGGAGCTCAGCCAGTTGTGAGGGTGAAATGATCGTCAGGAATTTTTCGTGGTACTCTTTTTCGAGGTTTACCTCTTTCTGTTTCAGCTCCTGAATTTCCTTCAGGTTACTGAGAGCCGCCCGGTCGGTCATGCCGCCTTCGCGCTTTTCCATGATAATCCTGCGCTGAGCCCTGCGAAGTTCCCTCCTCTTTTCAGAAAATTCATTGTAGACCGGCCAGAATTTCTCCGACTGTTCGGTAGTCAACTTCAGACGGTTGGTAATCATGCTGACCTTTGCATCCTGAATCTGCTGCAATTCCGCACGGTCACGCTGCTGTGCATGTACCTTCTCCTGACGCGCCAGTAAAATAAGGCCAGCAAAGGTTAACAGCTTAAAAAATGAGCCAAAATTCATCTTCGAAATAGGATTATATACTTTCGTCATAAACTGCATCTTCATTCAGATATTGAAGAATCATATTCTCATCCACTCCTTCGAGGTAATGAATCAGTGTCGATTCTTCCAAAAAAGCTTTTTGAATTACATCCTGACTGGCCAGATCATAATAGTCGAGATCCTGTGCTTCCAGATACTCCAGAATTGCTTCATCACTCACTGCCATAAGGCTGTCGGGAGCAAGTGGTCCCTGTTTTTCGGGAAGCGTAATCCAGATCAGAGCTGCAATCAGCGCTACGCTGGCCGCCACTGCGACCGAAGTAACCGAAGACCACCAGCGTTTCAACGGTCTGACTTCTGTAGTCTCTTCCAAAGCCTGTTGCCCAACCCTTTCCATGATCTGGTCAGAAAGGGCATCGAAATAATTTTCAGGAACTTTAAAAGGATGTTTCCGGTCCAGGTCATCCAGCCTGATACGCTTTTCCATGTCAGTTATTCATTTATCGACCTTTTCAAATCATGCATCCGATTGCAGTCTTTCATAAGACTTTTTAAGAAGTGGAAAGTTTAATCCTCCCCATTTAAAAAATCTTCAATTTTTTTAACGGCCCAATGATAGGAGGCCTTGAGCGCTCCCACGGAGGTTCCGGTAATCTCGGAGATCTCCTCGTAGGAAAGATCTTCAAAATATTTGAAATTAAAAACCAGTCTCTGTTTCTCAGGCAGTTGCAGCAGGGCTTTCTGGAGTTTCATCTGTATTTCATCCCCTCCTATCAGCGGATCTGTTTCCAGTTGGTCCTCCAGGGTCCGTTGAACATCCTCCAGGGGTACCTGGGACTTCCTTTTTTTCTTGTTCAGGAAGTTGATCGTTTCATTGGAAGCAATCCGGTAAATCCAGGTATAAAGCTGAGAATCACCACGAAAGTTGTCCAGACTGCTCCAGATTTTAATGAAGATCTCCTGGGTTACATCATTACTGTCGTCGTGGTCGATCAGCATTTTCCGGACCATCCAATAGACCTTCTGCTGGTATTTTTTTACCAGCGCATTGAAGGCCTTTAACCTGCCCCCTTCTTCCCGGAAAAGTTCCAATAACTCCTGATCGGTCATCCTGTATAGGAAAACTACCAACGAGGTGATCGTTGGTAGTTAACAAAGTTAAAAGGATTCGATAATTTTCAATACCTATAGAACAACAGGCAACACCCGTTTTATCCTCTTCGGGCGATGGCTTTCTTCGCGGCGGCTACGATGTCTGGCGCGGTGAGTCCATACTTTTTCATCAACTGCTCAGGTGTTCCGCTCTCTCCGAAACTATCGTTCACGGCTACATATTCCTGTGGCACGAGCAGGTTTTTCACCAGAACCTGAGCCACACTGTCACCCAGACCGCCCAGTCGATTATGTTCCTCGGCGGTTACCACTGCTCTGGTTTTGGCTGCCGACTTGAGAATAGCCTCTTCGTCGAGGGGCTTGATGGTATGGATGTTGATGATTTCGGCATCGATACCCTCTGCAGCCAGCATTTCACCGGCGAGAATCGATTCCCAAACCAGGTGGCCGGTAGCAAAAATCGACACGTCCGCTCCTTCGTTAACCATCCAGGCCTTACCAATCTCAAATTTCTGATCAGGGTCGGTGAAAACAGGCACTACCGGGCGTCCAAACCGGAGGTATACGGGGCCATCCCAATCGGCAATTGCGATGGTAGCAGCTTTGGTTTGGTTAAAGTCGCAGGGATTGATAACCGTCATTCCGGGCAGCATCTTCATCAGTCCGATATCTTCCAGAATCTGGTGGGTAGCACCGTCTTCTCCGAGGGTAAGACCTGCGTGGGAAGCGCATATTTTCACATTCTTTCCGGAATAGGCAACGCTTTGCCTGATCTGGTCATAAACACGACCGGTAGCAAAGTTGGCGAATGTCGAAGCAAACGGAATCTTACCGCCAATGGTAAGTCCGGCTGCCACCCCGATCATGTTTGCTTCCGCAATACCCGTCTGGAAGAAACGTTCGGGGTTATTCTTAATAAAAGCGTCGAGTTTCAGGGAAGCTACCAGGTCGGCGCACAACGCCACCACATTGGGATTGGTTTTGCCCAGTTCTTCCATTCCGGCTCCAAAACCTGAGCGGGTGTCTTTCTTTTCGGTATATGAGTATTTTTTCATTTCGGTAACTTAAGATTTAACTACGGTGAAAAGGGGAGGATCAATAATCCCCTAAAGTGACAGGAAGCTGGGCCAGCGCGGCGGCCAGTTGCTCATCATTGGGAGCAGTACCGTGCCATTTGTGGGTTCCCATCATAAAGTCAACGCCGTATCCCATCTCTGTGTGCAGCATTACGACTACCGGTTTTCCATTGCCCGATGCCGCAATTGCCTTGTCGATTCCTTCCAGCACCGAAGCCATATCATTTCCGGCGGGCACATCGATCACTTCCCATCCAAATGCCCGGTACTTGGCACCCAGATCGCGGTTGTCCAATACCTTGGCCGTAGGTCCGTCGATTTGTTGTCCGTTGTAATCCACAAAGGCAATCAGGTTATCTACCTTATGATGCGGAGCAAAGGCTGCTGCTTCCCAAATCTGACCTTCCTGTTGTTCACCGTCACCCATCAGTACGAATACCTTGCGGTCATCCTGATTGAGTTTCTTGGCCAACGCAGCACCAATTGCTGCTGATAGGCCCTGTCCGAGAGATCCGGAAGCAATACGTATGCCGGGCAGCCCCTCATGTGTAGTGGGATGTCCCTGAAGACGGGTATCGAGTTTACGGAAAGTGGCAAGTTCGCTCACTTCGAAATATCCGCGCCGGGCCAGTACACTGTACCACACCGGTGATATATGCCCATTGGATAAAAAGAACAGATCCTCTCCAATTCCATCCATGGAGAAGGCAGGTTTTCCGTCTTTTTCAGCTAGTTTCATCTTGTTGAAATACAGGGCGACGAGCAAGTCGGTACAGCCCAACGATCCGCCCGGATGGCCCGATTTACATCCATGTACCATACGGACAATATCCCTACGGACCTGGCCCGCTACTTCTTCTAGTTGTTTGATCTCCATTATACGAGGTTACTTTTTGTTTACTGTTTATTCGAATAACGTTATTCGGTTTAGATCTCTTTCAAAATCTGGCCGGTGTGTTCTTTACTCTTCACCTTCGAAATCACCTCTTCTATCACACCGTTTTCGTCGATTACAAAGGTGGTCCGGTGGGTACCCATGTAAGTCCGGCCATACATGCTTTTTTCACCCCAGACACCATAAGCATTGACCATCCGGTGCTCTGTATCCGCCAGCAGGGTGAAGGGCAGATTGTGTTTGGCTTTGAATTTTTTATGCGCCTTTTCATCATCCACACTTACTCCTACGACGGAATATCCTTTCGCCAGGAGAAGCTCATAATTGTCTCTCAAATTACATGCCTGCGTAGTGCAGGTTGGGGTGTCATCCTTGGGATAAAAATAGAGAACCAGTTTTTTACCTTTAAAATCGGACAATTGTACCCAGTTGCCGTCCTGATCCTTTTCCTTAAAATCGGGGGCTTTTTCCCCAATTGATGGCATCATTATGTATCTACTAATTAAAATTCTGCAAATTTAAGCCTAACTGTTTATAAATGAACGCTAACAGCGGCTAATTAACGTCTGGGTTTGGGTTCTGCGACTTTCGTTTTGATTACCTGTGTATTTCCGGCATTGTCCCTGACTTCGATTTCCACTTCTCCCTCGAAGGGAACCGAGTCATCGGCTTTTTCCGACCAAATATAACTATTCTTATACTCATAGTTCATAAGAACCCATTCTCCGTTGACTTTGGCTCGGAAAGAGGAAATACCCGATCGTTCATCCCGAATCCGTGCGCTGATCATTCTCGGCGTGCATTGCAATACCCTGACCTGTGGCGGAATCGTATCGGTCAGGGGCACAAAAGTCCCCAGTTCGCGGGTTTGAAAGCGGATCCGATCCCCATCCCATACACCTCCCAGAAATGCTTCACTACCGTTTACCCGACGATAAATATGGGTGCGTTCCCTGAGCGTATCGGGAATATCGGTCCGGTAACTGACTTCGATGCTTCCTCTTAAAGGGAAAGTATGATCGTTGATACTCAACTGATTGCCCTCTCTTCTGAGATACATATGGAGCGGCTCAAATACGCTACGCTCCCCGAAAGCGATTTTCAGGTCCCCTGCATGGTATTCAAATTCTTGACCGGCGGGTATGGTAGCAGCGAACCCGGTGGACAGTACATCCTCGCCAATACGGACCGAATCGGGCAGTCCTTCTTTCAGGTTCCACAGATATACGTGCTGCCCGTCATCCTGGTAGGATGCCTCCACCGAAATCATTTTCCCCCCGGCAAAAAACTGCGCGGGACTGTCATTTCCCGTCACCTTGAACAGATCGCCGCTAATGGCCGTGGAAATTCCTGGTGTAATTTCACGTTTGGTACGGGACACTACTTCCTGCGGAGCCGTTTCCCCACGGATATAGAATTTCAGTTCACTGGAGTTTTCAAAGGAATCATATATCCTGATCTGAACCAGGTGCGTCTGCTGATCCCGGATCTGGAGTTTGCCCCTTCGTTCGTCGGTTTGGAAAAAAGGCAGCTGGTTGTTGTCGGGGTTGTAACAGCGGTAGTATCGCTTCCGATCGACAACCCTCGATTTATAATTGATCAGATAGTTATAGTCGCGGCCTACGTCGGTCGGAAATTTTTCCATGTTAAAGGCAAAGATTTCCTCGCCGTCGAGCCGTAATTCGATACACTGCAGCCCGTAGTTGAATCCGGTGCCATCCATGCGGTCGAAGGCCTGAAGTTCCAGCAGCAGTTGTCCGGTTGCCCGGATGGTATCTTTCAGGGTGTAAATTCGGGTATTGGGCTGCAAGACTGGGGTAAATTCCTGCCTGTCTATACGGCCGTTTACCCGGCTGTTCAGGTCGGCCGGACTAAGAGCCAGTTCCACAAAGCGTGGTGGAGTCCGGTCCTTAATTTCCGGGAAACCGAAAAACAGGGGATTGAGGAAATTGTCGCGCGAATCCCGGATTTCAAAGTGCAGATGCGGTCCTTCTGAGCTTCCCGTATTGCCCGAAATGGCAATCAGTTGCTCCCGCTTTACCGGAAAACGGGTTTCATCGAGCTTAAGATCTACCTCGAATGACTGGTTCCGGTACTGTTCCTGCCGCACATAGGCGTCGATTTCCTTACTGAAATTCTTCAGGTGCGCATAGACGGTGGTCATCCCATTGGGATGCTTTACGTAAATGGCTTTTCCATATCCTCTACGGCTCACAATGATGCGCGATACATAACCCTCGGCAGCAGCTGTGACTGGCAACCCTTCCTTCATCTGGGTCCGGACATCAATCCCGGCATGAAAGTGACTCGACCTCAGATCACCGAGAGCACCTGAAAGTGTATTGGGCTTACCGGGATAAACAGGCAGGGAAAAATAATTTTTCGGGTAATTTTCTTTCTGGGAAAAACTGACTTCGCCGGAAAAAACAAAAAAAGATACTAACAGTAAACTTCGACTTAGGATTCCGCCCATTATCTAACACTCAATCTTAACATGTCCTTACCCCCCAACTTCCCTACCAGCTCATCACCTTCCTTGACCGCTGCCACTCCCTTGGGTGTACCCGTAAAAATCAGATCTCCCGTCTTCAGGGTAAAATACCTCGAGACGAATGCTATCAGATAATCGATCGAGTAAAGCATCATCGATGTATTCCCCTTCTGCCGTATTGCACCGTTCACCTCCAGGGAAAAATCGAGCTGCTGCAGGTCGCCGAGGGTACTCTTCGGCACGAAATCCGACACGGGAGCCGACCCGTTAAAACCTTTGGCCAGCTCCCAGGGTAAACCCTTTGTCTTGAGCTCAGTCTGCAGATCCCGGGCTGTAAAATCGATGCCCAGAGCCACTTCGTCGTAATATTTATGAGCAAACTTTTCTTCAATGAATTTACCCATGCGGTTGATCTTTACCACGACTTCGATTTCATGGTGCACATCCTTCGAAAATTCAGGCAGATAAAAATCTTCTCCGGGGCGCAGCAGGGCGGTATCCGGCTTGATAAATATGACGGGGGCGGTGGGGCGCTCGTTTTTTAGTTCTTCGATATGATCGGCGTAATTACGGCCAACGCAAATAATTTTCACGATATTCGATGTCTGATTGAAAACCGTGACAAAACTAAGTTAATGTTCCTGCTTTTAAAAAAAACGGATCATTTTCACGGGCGTCAGCAATTTTTCGGACTTAAGTCGTTTTATAAAAAACGATCAGCGCGGCCAGGTAAAAGGTAATTATGATTTCCAAGATTCTCCGTTTTCCCATTTTTCTTATCATCATCTGCATTTTCAGTGCCTGTGAAGTTTTCCGGACTTCGCCCAGCAACTCCCAGCGGAGCCAAACGTCTCAGCGTCCGGCACCCAACCGGAACGATGAACGTCCGACCCTGATCGGCAATATGAAAAAGAAAAAAGAGGGAGGGCGTACTGCCTCCGACAATCGCCGGACTGCCAATACGAGAACATCCAATACCCGACCTTCTGCCTCGCGAAGCAGTAGCAACACTTCCGCACGGACTACGGCTGCCCGTCCCGCGACAACCACCCGATCCAGCACAGGTACACCCGCACGCCCGCTGGCCACCAAACCTGCAGGTAGCTATGAGGCCGCGGTTCCTGACCTGATCAGAATAGCCCGAACCTATACCGGAACACCGTATCGTTCGGGTGGCAACGACAAAAACGGGATCGACTGCTCAGGGCTGATCTGTCAGGTTTACAGCGAATATGGCCTGAAGGTCCCCCGTATCTCCTGGCAGCAGTCGGAATTTGGCAGGGAAGTAGAGAGTATCCGTGACATTCAGCCGGGCGACTGGCTCTTCTTCGTACCCGAGGGCGGAAAGGAGGGCTATGTATCCCACTCCGGCATCGTGACCGAGGTACGCGGTGAGAAAGATATCCGCTTTATTCATGCCTCTTCGTCGCGGGGGGTCATCGAGGACAATTTGTTTTCCAATTATTTCAGAAACCGGTTTGTGAAGGCGATCAGGCCGTTTTGAGGGTTATAGTGTGTATTCTCGCAAGCCTAGCATTGTTATCCTCTACTTTCCGTAACCAGCGAGCGGGGAAGGTCGGTCGTGTGATATTCTTATTTTGAGAAACACTGACCCTTCATATCGAAACTCCCCCTCGTCTACTTCACCGGATCAAGCACATTTTTTGTGGGGCAGCCCGGAATTGTCATATCTACCAGGTAAGCGAAATTGGTTTAGGGAGTTTAGGCATGACATCAGGGTCTATTTAAGGGTATTATCTAAAATCATGTCACCCACCGGGATTTGGGTTGCCCTGGAAAATTGTGGTTACCTATCATCCAGTCGGTCCCGATGGGGTTTGGGAGATCGGTGATTTTCACATTTTCTGAAGCATAATGTTAGGCAGGCGAACCTGATTCGCCTGTTACCACTGCCCCGTCTCTTATTACCTCTTTCCCAGACACACACCGGTTGAGCCTTCCTCTCGCGCGGGGACAAGCCCTCCCCTCCCCAGAAGCAATTTACTCACTGCGGAAATATTTATCCAGAGCGCACACGTATACAAACGGAAATATCCGGATGTATACGGTTTTCATTAACAGATAACGGCCGTGCGTGTTTGGAGTTCCATAAAATTCCAGGCAGTCTGCAAGTTCGGAGTTTTCGTATTTTCTTTCCACGCGCTATGGCAGGAGGGCAAGAATTCGGGTGTGAAGCTAATTCCCTGGGGATTGATCTTGATTAGTTAGATCTATGGCCTGTGAGATATCATGTCACCCCTGCGGGGTTGCGAAGGTCGAATGACCGAATTATAGATCAACCCGAACAGTTCAGGAATGTTTAGGAGGACGAACATGAGACGTAAATCTTTGTGAAAGTGTCATTCCCCCTATTTCTGAATTAATCCAACACCCTCCGCAACTTTTGAGATTGACCTAAAAAAAGTAGCACATACGGTAGCAAAACAAAAAAATCAGCCTTCCTGCTACCAGGAAGGCTGATTTGTGGAGGCGGAGGGATTCGAACCCTCGTCCAGAACAGGGAAACCCTGCGTCTTCTACATGCTTAGCCTTCGATTATTTGTCGGGCCGGGTTTGGTTCAAGGCGGACCATTGCCTGGCCTTAGATGCTGGGATCTTACAGAACTTTAGCACCGTCCGTTCTGCCAGCGCTGCATTTCGACACCCCTTAGCCCTCCCGGCAGCACGTGGGGAGGAGAGATGATGGCAAGTTACTTAACCCTCCGGATTAAGCAGCCATGGCGTAATTAGATTCGCCAGTTATTTTCGAAAGGCATTGATTTACGAGAGGTACCCTCAACTCTCGACATGCTTACACACAGACCTTCAACCCGCTGTCAAAACCGGTCGCCCCCATAAGCTACCGGAGCGTTGAAACTGATGCTGATTTTAAAACGGTCCCGGCCGGGAAAAAGTTTCACACAAAAAAAATCGCTCATAAATCCCCGATTTACAAGCGATCGTGCAGGTTCCGTGTACCGGGAACGGGAATCGAACCCGTACAGGCATTACTGCCCACAGGATTTTAAGTCCTGCGTGTCTACCAGTTCCACCATCCCGGCCCTACCCCTAGATGGGGGGAGAAAAAGAAAGCACCGTTTCCGGTGCTTTCTGGAGCAGAAGACGGGGTTCGAACCC
>Ga0182792_1003277_pt1 | contig 10517 bp, 11 predicted proteins | sample Passage237B_FD_130497 | JGI IMG/M metagenome (GOLD analysis project Ga0182792, IMG submission 130497) | Cellulose adapted compost microbial communities from Newby Island Compost Facility, Milpitas, CA, USA - Passage2 37B (version 2) (version 2) ... | reverse complement strand
TACGGCGGCGGAAATCTCGCCCATCGGCGTGATCGACCACATGGAATACACCGTCGGCCCCGTCACCCGCAAAATCCGCGAGGCCTATAGCGCGCTTGTCCGCGCACCGAAGGCGGAGGCGGCAGCTTAAACTGAAAGCAGCGCCTCTTTCCACGCCGCCCGTTTATCCGCATAGCGCATGCCCGCATGCGCGGGGCTGGTGGAAGGCAGCGGGATAAGCGTGAGCCGGTTTGCAACCTCTTCCGGCAAAAACGGCATCACGTGCTTTTGGAATATCCGCGCCGCCGTGCCGCCGTTAAGGCAAACGCGCGTGATGGTTTTGTGCTTTTTGAAAAACGCCGCAAAATCATTCACGATCATGCTGTCCTGCCGGATGGCGGCATCGAGGCTCCCTTCCCGCTCGCAATATTTCAGCACATCCCACAACGCCAGATCATGCGCGCGGATCAAGGCGCAACGCGCCGCATAGGTGGATACATCGGCACTGAAAATCTCGCCCATGATCTTCCAGAAAGCGTTTTGCGGATGCGCGTAATATTGCTGCGCCGCGAGCGATTGAATCCCCGGCATGGAGCCGAGGATCAAAACGCGCGGCTGTGCGGCCACGATGGGCGGAAAACTGCGCGCCGCATGCACGGCGGCTTTACGCCGCCTTGCGCTTGTCCAGCGGCTGCACGGGGCGTTGCGGCACGCCGTTGTAAACGGCCAGCGGACGGACAAGCTTGTTTTCCGTCAGCTGTTCCATGATGTGCGCCGTCCAGCCGGTGATGCGGCTCATAACGAAAATGGGCGTGAAGATCGGGATTTCAAAACCCATCAGGTAATAGGCCGGCCCCACGGGGTAATCGAGGTTCGGATGGATGTTTTTGCGCTCCAGCATGGTTTTTTGCAGGATGTCCTCGATCTCGATCCATTTCTGGCCGTCTTTCAGCGCGGCCATGTCGTGGAAATATTTGGTCATATAGGGCACGCGGCTGTCGCCGTTTTTATACACGCGGTGGCCGAAACCCATGACGAGTTTTTTCTTCTCCGCCAGCGCTTCGTCAATCCATGCCTGCGCCTTGTCGGGGCTGCCGATGTCGAGCAGCATGTGCATGACCGCTTCGTTCGCGCCGCCGTGCAACGGGCCTTTGAGGGAGCCGATGGCCCCCGTCACCGCCGAGTAAATATCGGAAAGCGAAGACGTAATGGTGCGCGCGGTAAAGGTGGAGGCGTTGAAGCTGTGCTCCGCATAGAACGTCAGGGAGGCATCGAAGCAGCGCACGATGCGCGCATCCGGCACGTCACCGAAATACATGTGGAAAAAGTTTTCCGCCATGCTGAGGTCTTCGCGCGGCGCGATGGGTTCCTGCCCCTTGCGGATGCGGAAATCGGCGGCGATGATGGTGGGAATTTTCGCCAGCATGCGGATGGATTTTTGCAGGTTGCCCGCAGGCGACATGTCTTCCCACGATGCATCCTCGACACCAAGGAAGCTGACGGCGGTGCGCAGCGTATCCATCGGGTGCGCGTCCTTGCGGAACTGGCGCAGGACGGTCATCAGCTCGTTGCTGATCGCGCGCTGGCTGCGTTCCTGTTTTTCAAAGGCCGCCAGTTGCTCCGCCGTCGGCAGGTCGCCGTGCCAGAGCAGATAGGCCACTTCCTCGAACCGGCAATGTTCCGCCAGTTCCTGCACCGGATAACCGTAGTACGTCAGCGTGTTGGTTTCATCGAAAACCTTGGAGATACGCGACGTGTCGGCATAAATACCGGCAAGACCTTTGGCGATTTGCGGTGTGGTGGTGTCCGTCATCTTGGTGTTCCTTTGCTTGTCTTTTGGATTTGCGCCTTTATGAGTAACGCGGCGGCGACGCAAATTCAAGGCCTGTTTTGCACAAAAATCTGTAAATTATTATTCAAAATCAAAGCGTTAAATCGTAACGCTTTCTTCATGATGCGGATGCTACAATAAAAGGACTGTGACACACGCGCAAAAGGAGCCGCCCCCGTGGAACTTGCCGCCATCGCCGCCAAACAAGCCATGTTCCAGCATCAAATATCGCTGGCCATGGTGAAAAGCAATGCGGAAGCGCAGCAATCGATTGTGCAGATGATTGCGGAAACGGTCAATGCGACCGGCAAGGGCCAGATTGTGAATATCCAGGTATAGGCCTGCTCCGAACCCCGCGCTACGGAATCCGCCACGCCCTATTGCCGGCGGATTTTTTTATGCCTGTTTTTTCTTGCCCACCACATCGGCGCGCGCGGCGACCTGACCGTCGTAATCGATCAGCGTCTGGAAATACACGCGGTCTTGCAGCAAGCCCCGCGCCACCAGATCACGCTGGGAGCCTGTATCGTGGATTTCCTTGTACATCACTGCGGCGGTCTGGCGCTGGCCGCGGTACACGGACAGCGGGTTCAGCACGATATCGATGTTGCCGCCGCTTGCCTTGGCCAGTTCCTGCGGTGTTTGCAGATCCACCTTGCCGAATTCCGTCATATTGGCCAGCACGGGCTTGCCGCCCGCCGCCTGTTTGACGGCGGCATAGGTGGCGGCATCGGGAAAGGCTTCGGCGAAGATCATATCCGCCCCTGCCGCCGCATAGGCCGCGATGCGTTCCAGCGTTTTGTCCAGCCCCTCGACCGCCAGCGCATCGGTGCGCGCCATCATGACGAAATCGGGGTCTTTTTTGGCCGCAACGGCACGGGCCACGCGGTCGGTGGCGGCATCAAGGCTGACAACATGCTTGCCGGGCAAGTGGCCGCAGGCTTTCAGGTCTTCCTGGTCTTCCAGATGCACGGCGGCAACGCCGAGCGCCTCGATCGTGCGGATGGTTTCCGCCACATCGTCAAAGCCCGTATCGATATCGACCAGCACGGGCAACGACGTGCCGCTGTCCATGACGCGCCTTACGTTTTCGACGACATGGTGCAATTCCAGCCGGCCGATATCCGCCCAGCCGCGCGATGCGGCCATCTGGCTACCGGACATGTAAATCGCCTTGAACCCTGCCTTTTCGGCTTCGAGCGCATCGCTGCCGTCGCCGACGCCGATGACATGCAACGGCGCACCGGCGGCAAGCGCGGCGGCCATGGCTTCGCGGAAACGTTTACCGGGAGAAATATTTGCCATTACGCACACTTCCCGACAGCCGCTTTGCAGGCCGTTTCATCACCGCAGCATGCGTTATAAATACCCTTGGTTTTCAAAACGGCAAGTTCCGCAAGGTCAATCGCGGGCGTCAGTTCGCCCAGCATGGATGCGGGCTGATTTTCCAGCGTATCGACAACGTTCAGGAATTTCTCGCGCAGCTTGTCGCTCATGAAATGTTTCGTGAGGCTTTCAAGCTTTTTGATGTACTGCGGGCGTTTCCACGGCGTGCTGCCCAGCGGGTGCGCGTTGGCGCAGGCCTTTTGATCTTCGATCTTGCTGCCGTCTTTCAGCGTGACGATCATCTTTCCGCCGAAGGATTGTTCTTTCGGATCGGTGCTGTGATAACGGCGCTCCCACTCCTCCACCTGCACGGTGCGGATTTTGAGCATCGCCGCGCGGAGTTCTTCTTTTTCCTCCGGCTTGATGTCATAAACATCCTCATCCCAGCGGGCGAGCTGGATGGAGCGCGCAATGGCGAACATGATGGAATGGTCCAGCGTGCCGCGCGGGCTGTCGGGATCGACTTTTTGCGGGTCTTGCGCGCCCGTGCCGATAACGTGGTCGGTGTGGTGGCTGGTTTCCAGCAGGATGCCCTCGATCTGGTCCCAGTCCACGGTTTTGCCGTCGGCTTTTTTCGGCAGTTTCGCCACCATTTCAAGCGCCATATCGATGATCGCCTGCCCTTGGTATTCAAAGGCATGTTCTTTCGGATAGGTCATCATGATATTGCGCAGCTTGTCGCCTTTTTCGGCCAGTTCGATTTTGTATTCCGCATTCGGGTTGTCGCGTCCGTCGAGGAAGCGGCGGATGATGCTGTCCTCCCCTTCGTACACGGGGTTCGGCCCTTTCAGCCCGTGCATGGCGGAGTTGACGGCATCGATGGAAATCTCTGCGGAGAAGCCGGGCACGAATTCCTTTTGCGCGCCGATGTCGCCCTTGCGCGACTGGCGGGAGGAAATGGCGTTATGCACGGCAAAGTTGATGGCATGGTAAATCTGCTCCAGCGGCAGTTTCAGCATCGCGCCGATACCGGCAGCGGTGGCTGCGGCGATATGCGTCATATGATCCACTTTATGCTTGTGCAGGCAAATGCCCGTGCCATTGCCCGTGCCGACAAGCGCGACATGCACTTCATAGGCAACGGCGATGCCGCGGATCAGATCCTTGCCGCCGATGCCGAGCTGCTGCGCCACGGCAAGGATGGGGGAAATGTTGTCGTCGGGGTGCGAATATTCGGCGGCGAGATAGGTATCGTCCTGATCGCGGAAACGCACGGCGACGGCATTGGCAAAGGCCGCTTCGCGCGGGCCGAAGGTGCGGTCTGCGGGCAGGCCGTAAACGGTGCAGCGCCCCGTGCCTTCGCTTGCCAGCGCCTTGCCGCGCGCGACGGTGACGGCGGTTTCGTTCAGCGCCGCAATGGAAATGGCCGCGTTGTCGATGATGCGGTTTTTGACCATATCCACGGTTTCCTCGGGCAGGTCGGCATCTTCGGTTTCAAAAGCCAGCCTGGCCAGCTTCCACGCCAGCTGGTCTTCTTTTTTTAGCAGGCTTTTTTCGGGGTGGAATTTGACGGTATGGATTTTCATGTCTGGCTTTCCTCCTTGGGGATGCCGCGCGGCAAGGCTGCGCGTGACGCTGTAAAAAGATGTGCTTTTTTATAGCATTGCCACGCCCCGCGGTGAAGGAGAACCGCGCGGTTTCATTACATAATGAACAAGATTTCTATTTGCCGAGCGCGCGTTTTGCCGGCTTTTTCTGTTGCGATGCAGCAGGCGCCGGTGCGGACGTATTGGCGGGCGCCTGCGCCTCTTCCCGCGCCTGCATCAGGGCGGCGATGACGACGGCCTTGTTCTGGTACACGGTGATTTCATCAGGGGTCAGATCGCGCTGCTGCTGCGCCCGCACGACGGCGCCCGCGTTTGTTTCGGGCATTTTGCCCATGGCGTAGAGCACCTTGCGCGCGCGGTCGATAATGACCATGCGGTCGGCGAGTTTTTCATTCTCCAGCGTTTCCACGGTTTCCACCAATGCGGCGGGGGCGTTGTCCTGCTCCTCGCGGTTGACCCAGCGGGGAACGACGTTTTGCCCCTGTCTGGCGGCGGCATAGTTTTCCTCGAACCGCATATGCACGGATTGCCGCGCGACGATGGAGGGCGTGGAGACCACAACCGCGCTGATGTCGTATCCGTTCTCGCGGAAAGGGAAAAGGATCATGCGCGTCATTTCCTGCCCCATGGCGGCATCGTCCATGACAACGTTCAATTGCCTTTTGGCCGCTTCCTCCGTCAGCCAGCCGATGAGTTTTTCCGTGGCGGTATCCATCCGCGCGGCGGCATTGACGGGATCATTCTTCACATGCTCGGCATAGCGCGGGTGATATACGCGCAGATCGTCGAAATTGATATGGACGTAATTTTTCAGCTGCGGCTGTTGTTCAAAAGCTTCCCTGACAAAGGTGCTCTTGCCGCTGCCCGGCAGGCCCGTCACGTAAAGCAGCGCGGGACGCTCCTGCGGCTGTTTGCCGTCCAGCAAATCCGCCGCCATTTTTTTGAAAGCCGCGGCATATTCCGCCTCGCTCATCAGATCAGGCCTGGCCGTTGCCGCTTCATCGCTGAAAGCCGGAGACAAAGAAATTCCGGAGATGTGATGGTCTTTTGCCGACATGCTCACCCTCCCCTTGTAACCCCTTCGGGCGCGCCTTCAAAAAACTGTGCAGCGCAACATAACCCCCGAAGGCCGCAGGTTTATTATAGCCGAGATACTTGCCAATCGTCAAATTTATGGGAAAAGCGTTTAAATTCCCGGCTCTATCCAACGCTTTTGTTTCAGCGCGGTTTCTTGACAACCGCACGCCGCCGTTGCCCTGCAGAAAAAACACGCCGGGCCGGGCTCTGTCTTTTGTATTTCCCAAGAAAAAGGGAGAGCTTTGCGTCTCTCCCTTCTCTTTTTGTTGTGCGCGATGCTTTACACGTTAAAGCGGAACAGCATGATGTCGCCGTCCTTCACCACGTAATCCTTGCCTTCGGAGCGCATTTTGCCGGCTTCCTTGGCGGCCTGTTCGCCGCCGAGGGTGAGGAAGTCGTTAATGTCGATGGTTTCGGCGCGGATGAAGCCGCGTTCGAAATCGGTATGGATCACGCCGGCGGCCTGCGGCGCTTTTGAATTTTTTTGCACCGTCCATGCGCGCGCTTCCTTCGGCCCGACGGTGAAGAAGGTGATGAGGTTCAAGAGCGCATAGCCCGCGCGGATCACGCGGTTCAGCCCCGGCTCGGTCAGGCCCATGGTTTCGAGGAATTCTTTCTTTTCCTCCTCCGTCGGCAACTGGGCGATTTCGGCCTCGATCGCGGCGCAGATGATCACGTATTCCGCGCCTTCGGCCTTTGCCATGTCGGCCACGCGCGCGGTATGGGCATTGCCTTTTTCCGCATCGCTTTCCAGCACGTTGCACACGTAAAGCACGGGTTTGGAGGTCAGCAGCTGCAACATGCGGAAGACGCGTTCCTCGTCCTCGTTCTTGCGTTCCACCACGCGGGCGGGACGGCCTGCGCGCAGCTCCACCAGACAGCGGTCGATGACATCGACCTGCAAAGCGGCTTCCTTGTCGCCGCCTTTGGCTTTTTTGCGCAGCGCCTCGACGCGTTTTTCAAGGCTCTCCATATCCGCGATCATCAGTTCGGTTTCGATGATTTCCTTGTCGCGGATGGGGTCCACGCCGCCTTCGACGTGGGTGATGTTTTCATCCTCGAAGCAGCGCAGCACGTGAATCACGGCATCCGTTTCGCGGATATTGGCCAGAAACTGGTTGCCCAGCCCCTCGCCTTTCGACGCGCCGCGGACAAGCCCTGCAATATCGACGAATTCCAGCTGCGTCGGGACGATGTTTTGCGATTTGCCGACCTTGGCGATCCGGTACAGGCGGTCATCCGGCACGGCGACGCGGCCGACGTTCGGTTCGATGGTGCAAAACGGATAATTCGCCGCCTGCGCCGCCGCCGTTTTGGTCAGGGCGTTGAACAGCGTGGATTTCCCGACGTTCGGCAGACCGACGATACCGCAATTAAAGCCCATTTTGTTTTTCCTTTTTCTCTGTCTTGTTTTTGTCTTTGTCTTCGGTGTCTTTTTTATCTTCCCTGGGCGGTTGCAGGTCGTGCGCGACCTTGCTCATGAAACCGTCCATATCGCCTGCCGTGATGCGCGGCGCGTGTTCCGCCACGGCGGCGAGCAAATCTTCCAGCCATTTCTGGTCCGCCTTGGCGAAATCGCCCAGCACGTAATGGCTGACCAGATGTTTTTCGCCGGGATGACCGATGCCCATGCGCACGCGCCAGTAGTTTTGCCCCATATGCGCGTCGATGGATTTGATGCCGTTATGCCCGCCGGAGCCGCCCGCTTTTTTCACGCGGATCTTGCCGGGCAGCAGGTCCAGTTCGTCGTAGAACACAATGATCTTTTCGGGCGGAATTTTATAAAACGCCGCCGCCGCCTGCACGGACTGGCCGGAAAGGTTCATGAAGGTCTGGGGTTTGAGCATCACCACCTTTTCGCCGTCCAGCGTGCCGGTGCTGATTTCCCCCTGAAACTTTTTGCTCCAGCCGGAAAAGTTATGGCGATGGACAATACTGTCCACCGCCATAAACCCGATATTATGCCGGTTAAGCGCGTATTTCGTTCCGGGATTTCCCAATCCGACGAAAAGAAACATGACTGCCTGCCCGGTATATTGTGGTGATTAGCCTTCTTTTTTGGCTTCAGCGGCAGCCGGAGCTGCTGCGGGCGCAGCTTCTTCCTCAGCCGCGGCCTGTACCGTCGGCGGAACGATGGTGACGATGGCAAAGTTGCCTTCTTGCGCCGGTTCCGTGCCTTTGGGCAGCTTCAGGTCTTCGATGTGAACGCTGTGGCCGATCTCGAGGTTTGCGATATCAACAACGAATTCCTCGGGAATGTCGGTTGCGTTGCAATAGACTTCGACCGTGTGGTGGATCATCGTCAGCACGCCGCCGGCTTTCAGGCCTTTGCAGGTGTCTTCGTTGATGACGCGTACGGGCACTTCCACGTTGATGACCGTTTTGCCGGATACGCGCAGGAAGTCCGCATGTTCCGGACGATCGGTCACGGGGTGCAGCTGGACATCGCGCGGGATCACCAGATGCGTCTGGCCGTCAACGTTCAGATCGCACAGGTGGGTGTAGAATTGCTTGTTGGACAGCTCTTTTACCAGATCTTTCACCGGGATGGAGATCAGAACGGGTTCTTTGTTGTCACCGTAAATGACGGCAGGAATCTTGCCGTTGCGACGTTCTGCACGGGCGGCCCCCTTACCGGCCTTCGCGCGTGCCGTAGCCGCGAGTTGTGTTTTTTGTGCCATGATTGGTCATCCTCTTTGTTTTCATTTCAAAATAAGCGTCGCGCCCAGCCTCCAGGGGTGCTGGTGCGTAACCGCGCTATTCATAGCCAAAACGGTCTGAAAATCAAGCGTTTTCTGTATTATGTCAGGCGGAAACCGGCGCCGTGTCGAAAAGTGAGGAAACGGAACGCTCCTCGCTGATGCGCAAAATGGCCTCGCCGAAAAGCGGCGCAACAGGCAAATATTTGATTTTACTGCATTTTTCCGTTTTTTCCGATGCCTTGATGCTGTCGGTGACCAGCATTTCGAGCATGGGAGATTTTTCGATGCGCTCGACCGCGCTGCCCGAAAAGACCCCGTGGGAGGCCACGGCCCGCACGGATGCCGCCCCGTGGTCCATCAGCGCCTGGGCGGCGTTGCAGATCGTGCCTGCGGAATCCACCATATCGTCGATGAGGATGCAATCGCGGCCCTCGACCTCCCCGATCACGTGCATGACTTCGGAGATGCCTGCCTTTTCGCGGCGCTTGTCGATAATGGCCAGCCCTGCATCGCCCAGCCGTTTGGCAAAGGCGCGGGCGCGCACCACGCCGCCCACGTCGGGCGAAACGATGGTCAGTTTGTCCACCGCGCAATGTTTTTGCACATAGGGCACGAAGACGGGCGTACCGGCGAAAAGGTTATCGACGGGAATGTCGAAAAAGCCCTGGATTTGCCCCGCGTGCAGATCCATCGTCAGCACACGGTCGGCGCCAGCAGTGGTGATGAGATTGGCGACCAGCTTGGCCGAAATGGGCGATCTGGGGCTGGTTTTGCGGTCCTGCCGCGCATAACCGAAATACGGGATCACCGCCGTGATGCGGCGGGCGGAACCGCGCTTCAGCGCATCAATCATGATGAGCAGTTCCATCATGTGGTCGTTGGCGGGATAGGACGTGGACTGGATGACGAAAACATCCTCGCCGCGCACATTGTCCAGCACCTCGAGAAAAATCTCCTGATCGGCAAAGCGCTTGACGTTTGCCTCCGTCAGCGGAATGCCGAGATAGGCGGAAATGGCTTCGGCAAGCGGCTGGTTGCTGGTGCAGGAGATCAGTTTCATGGCGCGTTTCCCCGTTTTTCGCGTTGATTCTTCTGAACGGAAACGATCATAGCGGCTGGCGGCGCAGAATAACAGGGCTTGAGTTTTATAAATTTTTCAATAATATAGCCGGATTTTATTTACATATTGTTTCCCATATCCTAGAATGATCCATCTCGCGCTCCGCTACGCGCTTTTGACGCGCCACAAGGCCGTCGGCGCGGACGATGCGGATAAATGCGCACTCGCGCAAACCATGCTTGATGCGCACGTCCGCTTTGTCGAGCGCTTGGTCGATTTTATCGACCGCCGGGACGATGATATGGACACGGAAGAAAGCAGAGGCACGGTGGCTCTGATTTCCAGCTGGGTCGAAGCGCCCCTCGCCGCCTTGACCGCACCGGAAGCCATTGCCTATCTGCCCAAAAACGCGGCGGAACAATTGGCGGAACTGGCGCTGAAGGCACTGGATACGCATGCGGAAAAAGGCAACGACTATAAATTTTACAAAGATGCACATGCCATGATCGCGCAGGTCACGAACAGCCTGCTGAGCCATGCGGATGCGATTGCCGATCATGCAAAAGCCAACGAACTCTCTGCCGATCACATGAAAACGCGCCAGCCCGTTTCCACCCGCAAGCCCATCATCCTGAAACCCCGCGCCGACGCGCCTGCGGCGTAAACATCACTTCAAAACAATTGCCGATATCTGGCGGCCGTAATCGGATTCCTTGCGCTGGCAGCTGCGGCGGTAGCTGTAATAAACATCTTCGTGGGGCAGCGTATCCTGCCGCGTGTCATATATCGCGGTAATACCCGCCTGTTGCAAACGATGCACGGCATAGCCCGGCAGGTCGAAAAGGAAATGCCCCTCTTTTGCAGTTGGTTGGAAAAACGCTGCGTTCTCCGCCGCCTGATCCAGAAACGTTTTTTTGAAATCCGCGCTGACTTCG
>Ga0182792_1003272_pt1 | contig 10526 bp, 9 predicted proteins | sample Passage237B_FD_130497 | JGI IMG/M metagenome (GOLD analysis project Ga0182792, IMG submission 130497) | Cellulose adapted compost microbial communities from Newby Island Compost Facility, Milpitas, CA, USA - Passage2 37B (version 2) (version 2) ... | reverse complement strand
GCGCCCAGCGAGGCCAGGCGCATGCGCACGCCCAGGCCGGGGCGCACGCCCAACGCGCGCGCCTCGTCCATCACCAGGGCCAGCTCGGAGGGCTTCTCGACGACGATGAAGGTCTCCAGGCCGAGCTTGCGCCCGATCAGGGCCAGGCGCACGTATTCACGGTCCTTGTAGCCGTTGCACACGATCAGCCCGCCCGGGCGCGACAGGGCCAGCACCGCCATCAGCTCGGGCTTGCTGCCGGCCTCCAGGCCGAAGCCTTCGCCGTGGTGGCTGGCCAGGGTCCCGGCCACGCCGCGGTGCTGGTTGACCTTGATCGGGTACACGGCGGTGTAGCCACCGGCGTAGTCCCAGTCGGCCATGGCCTGGGCGAAGGCCTGCTGCAGCCGCTCCAGGCGGTCGCCGAGGATGTCGGGGAAGCGCAGCAGCAGCGGCAGCTGCATGCCGCGGGCGCGGGCGGCGTCCACCAGCGCCGGCAGCGGCAGCGAGGGGCCGTCCTCGCCGCGCGGGCGCACCTGGACCACGCCATCACCCACGTCGAAATAACCGCCCGACCAGTGCGGGATGGACCAGGTCTTGCGGGCGAGGTCGGGGGACCAGTCGCTCATCGGCGTCGGGCTCGGCAGGGATAAAGGACGCGCATTCTACCCCTGTGATTCATGTCTCTTCGCTACAATGCGCGCCCGCCCCGGCCAGCGGCCGCCCGCGGGCCCCTCCACCACCGGTCGCCCCCTGGGGCGCCACGTCTTCCCAAGGACTGTCATGAGCACCCAGGACAACTGGTACATCGAGCATTTCCAGCCCACCGGCTCGGCCATCGGCTACCGGATCGAAGGCAAGCTGGACGAGGTCCAGTCCCCGTTCCAGAAGATCGAGATCTACAAGACCACCGACTGGGGCAACCTGATGCTGATCGACGGCGCGGTCATGCTGACCAGCCGCGACAACTTCCTGTACCACGAGATGATCAGCCACCCGGCGCTGTTCACCCATCCGGACCCGAAGCGGGTGGTGATCATCGGCGGCGGCGACTGCGGCACCCTGCGCGAGGTGCTCAAGCACCCGGGCGTGGAAAGCGCCACCCAGTGCGACATCGACGAGCAGGTCACCCGCATGTCCGAGAAGTACTTCCCGGAACTGTGCGATTCCAACGCCGATCCGCGCGCCGAGCTGCTGTTCGACGACGGCGTGGCCTACATGGCCAACTGCGCCCCGGGCAGCGTGGACGTGGTGATCGTGGACTCCACCGACCCGGTGGGTCCGGCCGAGGGCCTGTTCAACAAGGCTTTCTACGAATCCTGCTTCCGCGCCCTGAAGGCCGACGGCATCCTGGTCCAGCAGTCCGAGTCGCCGCTGGCCCAGCTGGAGCTGATCGCCGCCATGCGCAGCGAAATGGGCAAGGCCGGCTTCACCAGCTTCAAGACCCTGCCGTTCCCGCAGCCGTGCTATCCCACCGGCTGGTGGAGCGTGACCCTGGCGCGCAAGGGCCAGGGCTTCGCCTTCCGCGAGGGCGATGCCCGGGCCAAGGGTTTCCCGACCCGCTACTACAGCGCCCACCTGCACCACGGCGTGCTGGTCGCCCCGCCGTTCGTGGCCGAGGCCCTGGGCGAGGCCTGAGGGCCCGCCCCCGGCGCGCCCCGGCCCGGCCGGGGCGCGATTCAGCCGGCGTAAAAATCCGTTAAGGCGTAGTCCGCCCGCACGCGACGCAGCGTGCCATCGGTCGCGCTTGGCGCGCCGCCTCCCGCCCCCGACATAGCCAGACATGTGCAACGCAGCCGCCCACGCCGTGCGTCGGGCGGCATTTGGATTCCATGCAAGCCATCCCTGCCACCGCCCTGGTCCCGCCCACCGCCGACAACGCGCGCCTGCTCAAGCGCGGCGAGCGTCTGCTGGAGCCGGACGTGTACCTGACCCGCCTCCACGGGCAGCCGACCGTGGTCAAGGATTACAGCCGCTACCGCCGCACCCCGCTGGCGCCGGTGGCGCGCATGCTGGTCCGGCGCGAGGCCCGGACCCTGCGCCGCCTGCGCGACTGGGCCCATGCGCCGATGCTGACCGGCATCGTCGGCGGCCTGGCCCTGGCCATGGAATTCGTGCCCGGGCAGCCGCTGGGCAGCCAGGCCAAGGTCGATGACGAGGTCTTCCGCCGCCTGCGCGGCGTGGTGGCGCAGCTGCACGCCAACGGTTACACCCACAACGACCTGCACCCGGCCAACGTGATGGTCGACGGCGACCGCGTGGTCCTGCTCGATTTCACCGCCGCGCTGCGGGTGCCGCGCTGGCTGTCCAACATGCCGGTGATGCGCGAGCTGCGCCGCGGCGACCTGGCCAACGCGCTGAAGATCGAGCAGCGCATGACCGGGCGCAAGCCCGGCCAGTTCGTGTCCTCGGTGCTGGCCGACCCGCGCTGGGTCACGGCCGTGCGCGACGCCTGGAAGAGCTTCTACAGGCGGGTCAAGGGCCGCTGAGGCCCGGGCGCGGGGCGGTCCTCCCACCCCGCGCGCAACCTGCTCAGAGGGCGTCGGCGTCCAGTTCGCCGGTGCGGATCCGGATCACCCGGCCCAGGTCGTAGACGAAGACCTTGCCGTCGCCGATCTTGCCGGTGCCGGCCGCCTTGACGATGGCTTCCACCACCGGTTCGACCTGGTCGTCGGTCACCGCCACCTCCACCTTCACCTTGGGCAGGAAGTCGACCACGTACTCGGCCCCCCGGTAGAGCTCGGTATGGCCCTTCTGCCGGCCAAAGCCCTTCACCTCGGTGACCGTGATCCCGGCGATGCCGTGGCTGGCCAGCGCCTCGCGCACGTCGTCGAGCTTGAACGGCTTGATCACGGCCATGATCATCTTCATCCAGCAGTCTCCGTAACACAGGGTGGGTCGGGCGCACAGGATACCGCGACCGCGCGCGGGGATTTTCCGACACCGTCCCGCACCGCCCGCCGACTGTCCCCCGCGTCCGCCCGCGCCCATACTGGGCGCCTGCCCACAGGCCCTGCCCATGATCGACCTCAACCACATCGACGACCTCGCCCGCCGCCTCAGCGAACTGGTGCCGCCCGGCCTGCGCCAGTCCGGCGAGGAGCTGCAGGCCAGCTTCCGCGCCGCCCTCCAGGCCGGCCTGTCACGCCTGGACCTGGTGACCCGCGAGGAGTTCGACGTCCAGCGCGCGGTGCTGCTGCGCACCCGCGAGAAGCTGGAGGCGCTGGAGCAGGCCGTGGCCGAGCTGGAAGCCCGGCTGGCCGCCGCCGAAGGCGCGGGCCAGCCGCCGCACTGAGGCCCGCATGGGGCTGGCGCTGGTCCACAGCCGCGCCCGCTCGGGGGTCCTGGCCCCGCCGGTGCAGGTCGAGGTGCACCTGTCCGGCGGCCTGCCCTCCACCCAGATCGTCGGCCTGCCGGCCGCGGCCGTGCGCGAATCCCGCGACCGGGTGCGCGCGGCCATCCTCTGCGCCCGCTTCGAGTACCCGCAGCGGCGCATCACCATCAACCTGGCCCCCGCCGACCTGCCCAAGGACGGCGGCCGCTTCGACCTGCCCATTGCCCTGGGCATCCTCGCCGCCAGCGGCCAGATCGACCGCACCCTGCTGGCCGGCTGCGAATTCCTGGGCGAGCTGGGCCTGGCCGGGGAGCTACGCCCGGTGGACGGCATCCTGCCGGCGGTGCTGGCCGCGGCCCGCGAAGGCCGGCGCCTGGTGATCCCCGCCGCCAGCGGCGCCGAGGCGGCCCTGGCCGCCGGGGCCGAGGCCTATCTGGCCCGCACCCTGCTGGAAGCCTGCGCCGGCCTGGCCGAACCCGGCCGGCTGCCGCAGGCGCGCAGCCTGGCCCCGCAGGCGGCCGCGGCCGCGGCCCCGGCGCAGGCCGACATGGCCGACGTGCGCGGCCAGCCCCATGCCCGCCGCGCCCTGGAGGTGGCCGCGGCCGGCGGCCACCACCTGCTGATGAGCGGTTCCCCGGGCTGCGGCAAGACCCTGCTGGCCTCGCGCCTGCCCGGGCTGCTGCCGCAGGCCAGCGAGGCCGAGGCCCTGGAGACGGCGGCGGTGGCCTCGATCAGCGGCCGCGGCATCGACCCTGCACACTGGCGCCAGCGTCCGTTCCGCAGCCCCCACCATGGCGCCAGCGCGATTGCCCTGGCCGGCGGCGGCAACCCGCCGCGTCCGGGCGAGATCTCCCTGGCCCACAACGGCGTGCTGTTCCTGGACGAGCTGCCGGAATGGAGCCGGGCCGCGCTGGAGGTGCTGCGCGAGCCGCTGGAATCGGGCCGGATCACCGTCTCCCGCGCCGGGCGCAGCGCCGAGTTCCCGGCCCGGTTCCAGCTGGTGGCGGCGATGAACCCCTGCCCCTGCGGCTGGGCCGGCGACCCTTCCGGCCGCTGCCGCTGCAGCCCGGACATGGTCCGCCGCTACTGGAGCCGGCTGTCCGGGCCGCTGCTGGACCGGATCGACCTGCACCTGGCCATGTCGCGGCTGCCACCGGCCCTGCTGCGCCCGGATGCCCCGCCCGGCGAATCCAGCGCCGCCATCCGCCCCCGGGTGGCGGCTGCGCGCGAGCGCCAGCTGGCCCGCGCCGGGGTGCTCAACGCCCGCCTCGACGCCTCCGGGGTGGCCCGCCACTGCCGCCTGGCCGCGGCCGAGCAGCAGCTGCTGGAGCAGGCCGCCGAGCGCCTGCAGCTGACCGCGCGCAGCCTGCACCGGGTGCTGCGGGTGGCGCGCACCGTGGCCGACCTGGACGGCAGTGCCACCATCGCCGGCCCGCACCTGGCCGAGGCCCTGGGCTACCGCCCGCCGCCACCGGGCCTGCCGGGCTGAGCCGGCGGGCGCCTCAGCCCACGGCGCGGGTGCCCTGCCAGACCTTTCCGGCCGGATCGAACTCGGCGGTGGTCATCTCCGCGGCACGCCAGCCAAAGCCGCATACGGCCAGCACGCCCTCGCGCATCGGCTCCAGGCCCAGGGCCTGGTCCAGGCAGGCCTCGTTGATGGCGCAGGTGACGAAGGCGCCCAACCCGGCCTCGGCGGCCGCCAGGTACAGGGTCTGGGAAAGGTGGCCGGCCTCCAGCAGGACCGCGCGGTAGGCCTTGCAATGGTTCCGGTACTTCCAGAAGTTGCGCCCGTAGCGCGGGGCCAGGATGGCCAGCGCATGCGCGTCGCAGAACCAGTGCTGGGCGGCCAGGCCACGCAGCAGCAGCTCCTCCAGCGGCAGCTGTGGCGGCGGCAGCGCACGCAGGGCGTGTTCCAGCGGATCGTAGTGGTAGGGCCCGGCGGCCAGCCCGTCCACGTCGCGCGCCAGCAGGTAGCACTCCACCGGGTGCAGGCCGCCGCCGGAAGGGCTGCTCTTCTTGAGGAACACCGTGTCCTCGGCCACCTGCACGCTGCCATGGGCGGCAAACACACGCTCCAGCAGCTGCGCGAGCTGGTCCAGCCCCAGCGCGCGGCCGCGGTCGAAGTTCCTGCAGGTGGTGCGGCTGCGCAGCAGCTGGTCGAAGCCGGACGGCTGCGCACGGGGCAGGGCCAGCGGCGGCCCCGCGTCGGCGCGCAGCACCCGTTCCGGGGGCGGCGCGCCCAGCACCTGGCGCATCTTCGGCGCGGTCTCGGTGCCGGAGGTCCGCATGGCCTCCACCGCGTCCACGTCGGTCCAGCGGGTCAGGCCATGGGCCAGCGCCGACAGCGGGTGCCAGTGGTCGGCCCGGATGGCCTCGTCGCGCTGGCGCTGCGGGGTGTGCGGCTCGGCATCGGACACCACCAGTCCCTGTTCCAGCAGCCATTCCAGGTCGGGGGCGGACAGGCCGGGCAGCTGCGCCGGGTCCACCCACTGCTCGGGGCTGAGCCTGCCCAGCAGTTCGCGCAGGTGCGCCGGCACTTGCACCTCGACCGGGCCATGCGGGGCCAGCGCGAACCACTCCAGGGTCCGGGCCGTACCGTCGCCACCGGCCAGCAGGTTGCCCAGGTCGAAGCCGACGCGCTCGCGCGGCTCCAGGTAGAGCAGCTTGCAACGCCTGATCCGCATCAATCCCCCCTCGGTTGCCCGGACCCGAACCAGGCCACATCATGGATCGCGCCCATCCCGGGCGCCAAAGGAGTGCTCATGGCAAACCAGAGTAATGGGGATACCTCTGTCACGCTGCCAGCCGAGGTGGCCGACCGCCTGCTGGACCTGCTCTCCAGCGACGATGATTTCCGCAACCTGTTTTCCAGCGACCCGGCGCGGGCCCTGGTCAAGGCCGGCTTCGACCAGGGCAAGCTCGCCGAACTGGAAGCGCTGAAGGTCTGCCTCAAGGTCTCCAGCCTTGCCCCGAAGGAAGTGCTCAGGTCTTCGCGCGACCGGATCCGCGGCACGCTGACCTCGGGCATCAACATGCAGCCGATCATTCTCGACGCGGGGACGACGGGCGGGCGCTGACCGCGGCCGGCGCCAACGCCAGGCTGCCGGCCTGGCGTTGGCGCATCTGCTGCAGCAGGGCGGTGTCGCCGGCCAGCAGACGCGACGCCCGGCCGGCGTCGACCACGTTGGCCAGCTGCTGGCACCAGGCGCAGCCGAATTCGGCATAGGCCAGGCCGCGGCGCCCGGCCAGCCACTGCGCCTGCGCCATCGCCTCCTGGTCCTGGCCGGCCATCAACCTGGCCTCCAGCATCGCCACCCGTGCCTGGTAGGGTTCGTTGCCGTCGAGCAGGGGCTGCAGCAGGGCAATGGCCTTCTCCGGCTGGTTCGCCAGCAGGGCATGGCGCGCCTGGACCAGGTCCAGCAGCACGTCCACCGGACGCATCGCCGCCAGCGCGGGGCGGGCGCGGACCTGGGCGCTGACCTGCCGCGCCAGCGCCGGCTGCCCCATCCGCTGGGCCAGCAAGGCCGCATACAGCGCGGTCACCGCCTCGTCGCGGCGCGCCGCCTCGCGCGGTGCCCGCGCCATCGCCGCCAGGGCCTGTTCCACCGCTTCCTGCAGCTGCCCCAGCGCCGCGCCGGTCTCGCCACGGGCCCAGGCCACCACCGCCTGCGCCACCCGCACCTGGCGGCTGCGCGGCATCTCCGGACCCAGCCGCTCGCGCTGGCGTTCCAGCTCGTCCGCCGCTTCGGCCAGCCGGCCTTGGTCGAGCAGGAACGCGGCCTTCTCGAAGCGCGCGACCATGGCCTGGGCGTCCGCCGGCCAGTTCCGTTCGGCCTCGCCGAAGTCCCCCCGGACCGCGTGCAGGGCCGCCAGCCACACCGCCCCGCCGGGGCGTGACTGCGCCGCCATGGCCAGGTGGCGCTGGGCATCGCCGTTGCGCCCGGCGGCCAGCTCGATCCGGCCCAGCACCTCGTGGGCGATGGCCGCCAGCTCGCTGCGGGTGGTGGCCAGCTCCGGCGCCAGTTCCAGCGCGCGGGCGTATTCGCCCTGGGCTTCCAGGGCGAAGGCGGCATTGATGGCGGCCGGCATGTAGTCCGGGTAGAGCTCGGACATCACGAACCAGGCCTCGGCCGCCCGCGCCGGGTCGTCCAGCTGCACCCGCCAGGCGTCCAGATAGGCCTGGTCGCGCGCCGGCAGGTGCTCGCGCAGGCGCATCGCGGCCTCCAGGTAGTGGGCGCCGGCCTCGAACTGGTCCATGGCGTTGTAGGCGCGGACCAGGCCGATGTAGGCCAGGGCGAATTCGGGATCGAGCTGGGTGGCGTGCAGGTAGAAGTCGCGCGCCTGGGCGTAGCGGGCCTGGTTGTATTCCTCCTGGGCGCGGGCATAGGCCCGCAGCGCATCCAGGCTGCGGGTAGCCACCTGCGGCAGTGGCTTGCTGTCGCGTGCCCGGGCCTGGCCGTCCTCGCCCAGGAAGGCGCGCAGCTCGCCGGTGACCTGGTCCACCGCGGCCAGGATCGAAGCCTCGTCCCGCGCCATGGCCACGGTGGAGAACAGCGCCGACTGGGTGCGGGCGTCCACCAGGCGCAGGCTGAGCTGGATCCTGCCGCCCACTTCGGCCACCGCCGGCAGCACCGCGCCCCAGGCGCCCTCGCGCTGGGCGATCTCCAGCGCCACCTGGCGGTCCAGCCGCGCATCGGCCGGGCGCCGCATCCGCACCAGGGTCTGCCTGGCTTTGAGCTCGGAAATGACGTTGACGTGGCGGGACTGCTCCAGGCTCAGCCGGAACGCCTGCTGCAGGGAATCGTCGAAGGCCTTCACGCCGGTGAGGTTCTCCAGGTCGGCCATGACCACCCAGTCGCGCTCGGCAAAGGCCACCGCCGGGTTGGAGCGGGTGGAGAACCAGACGGCCGAACCCAGCCCCAGCGCCAGTACGGCCGCGGCGGCGAACGCGGCCGGCCGCCGCCACAGCGGCAGCTCGCGCCGCGCCTTGGCATCGCCGCGCGGGGTGCGCAGCGGGGCCATGCCCGGCTCGCCCACCTCGAAGATGTTCTGCGCCTCGGGCAGGCCGCGCAGGCGCCAGCGCCCGTGGTCGCGCCACTGCAGGCGCAGGCCGCGCTCGCCCAGCTCCCCGGCCGCGCGGCGCAGCAGCGGCTCGGCCACCGGCGACAGCAGGATCTGCCCGGGCCGGGCCAGCTGCATCAGGCGCGCGGCCAACGGCTTGGCCAGGCCCTCGACCTCCATCTGCTTGGCCCCGGCCTGGACCGCGGCCTGGCTGTTGCTCCAGATCAGCAACTCGCCCACGTGCAGGCCCGAGCGGGCCCGCACCAGGCGCCCGGCGTGCGCGCGGCCCAGGGCTTCCAGTTCGCGGCGGTAGTCCAGGGCAAAGCCCAGCCCGTCCAGCGGCCGCTCGAACAGCAGCAGCATGCCGTCGGAGCGGTCGATCAGGCGCCCGCGCCAGCGTTGCTGCAGCTCCAGCACCAGGCGGTCGTGCTCGCGGAAGAAGGCGGCGGCACGGGCATCACCCAGGGCCTCGACCAGGCTGGTGGAGTCGCACAGGTCCGTCAGCAGCAGGGTCCGCAGCTGCGGGGTCTCATCCTGCGGGGACGGAGCTGTGTCCATGGCGGCTCACGGTGCCGGGCGGGCGATCCCCTGGGCCCAGGAAATGCGGTTGCCGCCCAGGCGCTTGGATTCATACAGCGCGGCGTCGGCGCGGGCGTACCAGTCGTTCCAGTCGCGCTCCGGGTCGACCAGGGTCGCACCGATGCTGACCGGGCAGATGGTGGGCACCGACTGCTGCAGCCTGAGCAGGCTGCGGGTGGTGGCGGCGATGAACTCGGCGTAGCGCAGCACTTCCTCGCGGGTGTCGGCGCGCACCAGCAGGCAGAACTCGTCGCCGCCCAGGCGGCAGGCCACGTCGTCAGGGCCGAGCACCGAACGCAGGATGCCGGCGATGTTCTGCAGCACGCGGTCGCCGGCCAGGTGGCCGTGGTCGTCGTTGACCTGCTTGAAGCGGTCGCAGTCCACCAGCACCAGGCCCAGGCCGGCGGTGGCGCCCTGGCGCCAGCATTCCTGCAGGTGCTGGGTCAGGCCACGGCGGTTGTACAGGCCGGTGAGCTCGTCGGTGCGGATCAGCTCCTCGGTCTGGTTGAGCTGGTGGGTGGTGGCGTAGAGGTTGTCCAGCGCCGCCTCCAGGTCGTTGTTGCGACGGCGCAGCTGGCGGATCAGGCTCTGCTCGTTGAGCACCACCCGGGTGATGGCCCGGCGCAGGAACTGCGCCACCAGGGCCGGGTCACGCTCGACCAGGCGCTGGAAGCCGTCCTGGCCCAGCTCGACCAGCCGGCAGTCCTGCACCGCCATGGCGTCGGCGCTGCGGGTGTGCTCGCCCACCAGCAGGCCCAGTTCGCCGAAAAACTCCATCGTCCCCAGGCGCTTGAGCGCCAGATCGCTGCCGAAATCCAGTTCGACCTCGCCATCGGCGATCAGGTACATGACCTCGCCGGCGTCGCCGCGGCGGAAGATCCGCTCCCCGGCCCGGAACAGGCGCTCGCGGCCGACCGAGGCGAACAGCTCGAACTCGCGCGCGGCAAGGATCGCCGCCGCGCCGTTGCCCGGCGTGGCGTCGCTGCACTCGCGAACGATCTCGGCTACCCCGTCGCTCCGCATTCCGCGGCTCCATGGACCCGGCCCCCCCGCCGGTTCAGCCACAGGATAGCACCGCCCATGCCCGCCCCGGGACCGGCCCGGGAGGCCACGAATGCCCGCCGGAGCGGGCCTGGCGGGTCCGGCCGGCAGCGCCGCCAGGCCCGGCCCGCCGGGGTGGCGGGCCGGCCCCTGGGGCCGCGCTCAGGCCGCGGCACGGTCCTGGAACTGCTCCTCCTCGGTCGAACCCTTCAGCGCGGTGGTCGAGGACTGGCCCTGCTGGATGGCCTGGGTGACCTGGTCGAAGTAGCCGGTGCCGACCTCGCGCTGGTGCTTGACCGCGGTGAAGCCCTTGTCGGCGGCGGCGAACTCGGCCTCCTGCAGCTCCACAAAGGCGCTCATCTGGCGGCGGGCGTAGCCGTGGGCCAGGTTGAACATGGAGTAGTTCAGGGCATGGAAGCCGGCCAGGGTGATGAACTGGAACTTGTAGCCGTAGCTGGCGATTTCCTTCTGGAACTTCGCGATCGTGGCGTCGTCCAGGTTCTTCTTCCAGTTGAAGCTCGGCGAGCAGTTGTAG
>Ga0182792_1003271_pt1 | contig 10528 bp, 10 predicted proteins | sample Passage237B_FD_130497 | JGI IMG/M metagenome (GOLD analysis project Ga0182792, IMG submission 130497) | Cellulose adapted compost microbial communities from Newby Island Compost Facility, Milpitas, CA, USA - Passage2 37B (version 2) (version 2) ... | reverse complement strand
TCATAGCTTTCGGGATATTTTTCGGCCACATATTTACTGAACACATCATGGCGGGCAGATGTCAATCCATTGGAACCCATGCCGCCATTATATTCTTTTTCGTAGGTAGCCCGTCCGTAGGAAGCTAGCCCAATAATGACGTTTCCAGGCTTGATGTGGTGGTTGGAAATGACTTCTTTGCGTTTCATCCGACAGGTCACCGTACTGTCTACGATGATCGTCCGTACTAGATCGCCCACGTCTGCTGTCTCACCTCCTGTGGAGTAAATGCCTATACCCAGTTCGCGGAGTTCCGTCAGGATCTCTTCGGTGCCATTGATGATCTCGGCAAGGACTTCGCCTGGGATGAGATTTTTGTTACGCCCGATTGTTGAGGAAAGCAGGATATTGTCTATGGCGCCTACGCAGAGCAGGTCATCGATGTTCATGATGATGGCATCCTGTGCTATACCTTTCCATACAGAGATGTCACCTGTCTCTTTCCAATATACATAGGCCAAAGAGGATTTGGTACCCGCCCCGTCGGCATGCATGATGTTGCACCAAGCCTCATCGCCACCCAAAATATCGGGGATGATCTTGCAGAAAGCTTTGGGATATAGACCCTTGTCGATATTCTTTATGGCATTGTGTACATCCTCTTTCCCAGCGGAGACACCTCTTTGGTTGTATTTCAAGTCTGACATCTTGCCACAAAAATAATCAAACCGAATGATTATAGCGAAAGTTTTTTCTCGGATCCGTAGCTTTTGTTCCGTCATACGGAATATATTTCTACATTGTTTTGAGGAAAGTTTTGGTAGCTATTACAGATAGGTTGCTTATTGCTAAAGTCCTGAAAGATTTCAAAAGCTGTTAGATATTATGGAATAGTACTGTTATTTTTTTCTCGTTATTTTCTTTGGGTTTTGCCGTGTGTCAAAAATATCGACGATTTCAACCCTATTTTTATCGTTGTTTATCCAGTAAACAATTTTGTAATTTGTACTTACAATATATCTGAAATTCTGAGGTCTTTCTTTTAACAGTTGTTCGATCGGCCCGATTTCAGGAAAACTGCTTAGACAATTTGCTTTTTCTACAACTTGTTTGGCAATCTGTTTCGCTATTTTCAGACTTACTTTTTCTTTGTGATAATCAAAGATGTTTTTTAGTTCTTTTTTTGCAAAACCAGTCCAATATATTATTAATCCCATTTTTCAATTTCTGCAATCAAATCACTTGAGGTTATTAATCTTTCGTTTTTTGAATCTTCCATGGACTTGTCGATTCGTTCATTGAATTCTGCAATAGTCATGGGTTGGAAGCTGTTTTTTTGTGACTTGCCAGAATGTAATAGCTTTTCCAAACGAGTTAATAGTTCCTCATTTTGAAGTTTTAAAAACTCTTGTACAAATGCTATTTTTCTTGATTGAATATCCATAACGTTTTTATTTCGTTACTCAAACTTACATAAATTCATTTTTATATGCAATATAATTGCGACCAGATATAAAATGGATTTATGTAATTCTCCTCTGCCTTTGAAGGCTCTTTTTATAGAGGAAATATACAAAAATTCTAATATACCATTACTTTCCATTCTTCCAATAACCTTTCAAAGCTATATTGTGCATTGGCGGGGCTAGTGCTGGGCAGGGTTTGGAATAGGATCTCCGGAGTTCTTTCGAAATGTCTGTCAAACAGATGGGCGGCTTTTTGACCGTTGAAAAATACACGTTGTATAGTTGGATATTCGACCAACAGTTGAAGAATACCGTTGGGAGACACTTCTTTGATATCTACATCCATGCTACCTTTTCGGGTTGCACTGCCACAGACATCCCACAGGGCGATATGGTTTTTGAGAAGCAGATCTTTCCTGTTTTGGTAATCGATGGAGAAAGGTTCGTCAAACAGATGGAAAAGGATTTTCCAAAACCTGTTTTGGGGATGCGCATAGTATTGGTGCGCAGCAATGGAAAGATCGCCCGGAAGTGATCCTAGAATGAGTATACAGGGGCTTTTTGGAAGAATAGGGGAAAAGGATTGCTTTAGCATGATCTATAGCCTTGTTAAATGTTTAATCCCTGTTGCTCTTCCATTTCGAATACACTGTCTATTTTCCAGTTGGCTTTGTCTTTGGAAGCAGCTACAGCTAGCTGGTCACAGCGTTCGTTCAGTGGATGTCCGGCATGTCCTTTGACCCATACTAGTCTGACGTCGTGCAGTTTGTAGGACTGCATGAGTCGGAGCCAAAGGTCTTTGTTCTTTTTTCCTTTAAACCCCTTCTGCATCCATCCGTACACCCATTTTTTGTCAATGGCGTCGATAATATACTTTGAATCTGAGTAGACAGTAACTCGCTGTTTGCTGTTTTTGAGGGCTTCAAGCCCAACAATGACGGCCATCAGCTCCATACGGTTATTTGTCGTCTTGCGGTACCCACCGGAAAACTCTTTTTCGATTAGCTTGCCTTTGAATTCGGGATTACTACCTTGATATATGGTACGGAGAATGGTGCCGTAACCTCCCGGACCGGGATTGCCACTGGAAGCTCCGTCTGTATAAAGTTCTATCATCGAAACAAAAATACGTTTATCTGTGAGGATCGCAAATGGCAATGTTTAATCAATAATATTTTCTTTATTTAGGAATAGAATGGTGTGTATAAGTGAAAAAGTCTAGAAAAGTATGGCTTTTGTTCACAATGAATGGACTTTTCTTTGCTATCAGATTTTGTATAATATCAGATTTATAGTGGCTGTTGGCTACTTCGATTGCTGAAAACAGTCTTGCTTTGGCACAATTTCTACAATCAGCCTGTCCGTTGTAAGCGGTGCCCATCCATTCCCATCCTGTTTTTAATCTTGCGGATATGGCTTCGTAAATAGAACTGTCGCCTTGGTTTTTTGCTATTTCTGCGGCCAATGTCAATCCGCACATGGAATATTGGGGGTGATGGCAGTCCCTTGAACAGAACTCTAGTATTTCTCCATCCGGCTGGATAATATGTGGCAATAGCTCAAGGATGATTCTTTTTCCATCTTCATAGACATTTTTGCTTCCGAGATAAACTCCGATGGCCATCTTCGCATAGCCGGCAGATACTCCCCAGTTATTGCGTCTACGGTTATTATTTATAGATTTAACCATAGCATTGATGTAATTGTCTTTTAGGTTTTGTACAAACTTGTTGAAAACAGCCCTGTCGGCAGATAACCAATCCGCTGATTTTCCATTCACTTTGTAATGCCTTATAATTTCGGCCGCAGCAACAAAACTGGGAGCTACCCAAGCGGCTTCCAATTGGCTCTGTTGTGTTGATGTGCCTTCCACCGGTTCATATTTTTGAAAATTGGAAGCCCAGCCGTTCAAGATTTCTATAGCCTTTGCCGCGTCTTCGGTTTTGCCAGTTCTCGCCCACTTTAAGGCATAAGCATAGGCGAGGATGGCATCCCTTCGGATATGTGCCTCTGTGGGGGTACTGCCAGAGCCTTTGGCCATTACGATTTCGGGAAATTCTCTTTGTATCGGATTATTTTCTATAAAATCGAGAACTTGTTGGTAAGCTTTTATGCGGTCTGTCTTTCCGGCATCCATTTCTTTTTGTATGGCATCCAACGTCGAAGTATTTCCGATGATACCAGGATGTACAAAACGTGGTTTTTCTGCATTTGATTTTTCACTTGTCTGTGCTTGGGCAAGGATAGGTGTGACAGCGATTACAGCAATCATAATTGCCTTTTTATGTAACATCATAATATTACTTTTTATGAAAGACTTTGCTTGCAAATTCGTATATAGCTATCACCACTTCCTCAAATTTGTCGGAACTGGATTTAGCAGAAAAAGAATGTGTATAGTTGGGATATGTCTTTGCCTCGGCTATACCGCCCGCTTTTTTTACGGCTTCGACCAAGTTTATTGATTGTTGATAGGGTATGGTAGGATCTGCTGTACCATGAAATGTAATGACTGCCGGAATATTTTTCTTGGGGATATTATAAGATGAGGATATTTCCTGCAATTTTTCTTTCGTGGTATGGTCTCTTAAATAAGAATTGCTTTTGCCCGGAAAGCTCCCTCTATTCTCATCCGTAAAATCGTATATCCCGTTGATGCCTATAAATAACTTGGCACCATTTTTCATGGCCGCGAGTGATGCTAGAGGAGCACCTGCCGAACCTCCTGCATATCCGATACGTGTCAGATCCAGGTTCCATTCCTTTGCATGTTGTTTGACAAACTCAAGTGCTTCGTTCAGCTCCTGCATCCCTTGATCGAAATGCCCACCCTGATTTTTTAAGGTGTACGAAATCCTCACTCCGGCGATACCTCTTGTGGCCAGGTACTTAGACTGGTTGATATAACCCGACAGATTGCCACCTGCCCATCCACCTCCATGTACGTAAATAATAAATGGGAAGGGACCTTTTACGTCTTTGGGAATATCGACTTCCATTTTCAGCTGACGGGTTCCGTAATCTTTAAAAACATAGCTTTCGGTAGTACAGCCTTCATAATCCTGTGGTTGTATCCTATTAGGGACATATTTATAGCGTATGCACAGATCGGGGAGTGCGGACAAGTCAACAAGTTTGGATAGTTCTCGGTAGCGTTCTAATGTACAGCTATCTTCCATTTGCTTTATTTTCATACCGTAGCGGTTTTTTTGGGCAAAAATAAAAACCGGAAGACTTAACAGTAATACGAGGATGATATGGTTCTTTTTCATGACGGTAATTTTGTATTAATTGTCTACTAATATAGTTTTTATCGTGACCTTTTTGTTGATAACCAACGTTGACTAGAAAGGTCCCGATTTATTAATCGTTTTTGCATTTTTAGATTCCCCAGGCATTTCTACCAAATGCAGATAGTCCACCTTCTTTTCAGAACGGTTGGGCTTTAGGTATTTTGGTACGGTATCACCGGTTTCGTCCTGCCATTGACGCAAGACTTTCAACAAGCTATTGGTCAATGATGGATTTTCACGGGCGATATTGTTCACTTGATCAGGGTCTTTTTTCCGGTCATACAATGACACTGAATCACGAGGGGTGATAAACAGTGCCTGTTGTATATCATTGAGCGAACCGTTCTTGTAATGCTCATTCAATGATCTCCATGTAGGAGAACCTGATGTGCCCGAGTTCGGCAAATCCGGTCTTTTGTTTTCGACCAATAGGTGGTCTTCCGTAGCAATCATGCGTTCATACGCTTCTTTGACATGCCAATTGTGTTCGGCAAATACATATTGCCTAAATTTTTGATCGGGATTTGCCAATAGTTTTGTAAATGATCTGCCCTGAAATGTCTCTGAAGGTTGGGCATCGGCAAGTTCAATCAATGTGGGTGCCAGGTCGATGATGCTCAACAAGCTTCGGCTCACACTTCCCTTTTGCTTGATGCCATTTGGAAAAGAGACAATAAACGGTGTCATGATCCCATCCTCCAATAACAGTGTTTTTGCACGCGGAAAATCTCGCCCGTTGTCTGCCATGACAATGATCACCGTGTTGTCAAAGACACCCTGTGCCTTGAGTTCCTTCACTACCTCTCCTACGTAATGGTCAAACCGGGTGATCTCGTTGTAATAACCTGCCAAATCTTTCCTTGTGACAGCGTCATTGACAAAAAATACCGGCGGGATAATATTATCTGGGTTATAGACATGTGGCAGGGAATCTTGATCCCAAAAATCACGGTGCGCATCGTGCGACGCAAACCACATGAAAAAAGGTTGATCTTTTGGCCGTTCTTTCAAATAAGGCACCCATTGTTTGGCACCGCTCCTGCCTCCACCATCTCGGCGTGATCCACCTGCTTTATCAAAACAGGGCAATGCAGGGCCATTGGGTTCTGTAGAATCGCCACCAATATGCCATTTTCCTGCTTGTGCGGTGTAATATCCTGCTTCTTTCAACAAACAGGGAAAAAACACCTGCTCTTCTCCAATAGGGGAATGAAGCTCTGCCGCACCCGTATTATGGGGATAGCGCCCGGTCATGATACTGCTGCGACTGGGGCTACATGAACTAATGGTGAGAAATGTGTTGTTAAATTTAATTCCCTGTTTTGCAAGTGCATCTATATTGGGGGTTTTTACCTGGGTATTTCCATAACACCCAAAATCATTACGTGAAATATCATCTGCCAATATCAGGACAATATTGGGTCTTTTCTCGGATTGCGCCTTTGCTTCAAATCCAAACAATAACACAAAGATGATTGCATATGGAAAAGATTTATTTTTCATATCATGAATTTATATTTACCATCTTGAACGATGGTGATAATTTAGGACATAGCATTTGTTCACACTGAATAGACTGTGGTCCGAAATGGAATATCATTTTTTTTCCTTATAAGCCTTATCTAACATAACCTGTTCGCCATGCCATATTTTACGTGATGACCAATCTATATTATTGCCTTGCCACAGCTGATTATCAGGCGGCAGACCTAGGATCAAAAAAGCATTAAGACATAAGTATAAGCTACCTGTAGAAATGTAACCTTCTCCCAATTGAGGCTGATAGCCCGAAAAACCAATTTTTAACCATGAATTTTCGTCAAAGGTGTTAGGCATTTCTACTTGCCTCTTTACCACATTGTATAAGGCATATCTTACTTGTTCGGGTGATACTTTTTGTGGAAGGGCTTGCATGAGAGCGATTTGAGATAAGAGGTGGAATGCGCCAAAACGATAGGTGATAGACCTCCCGACAGCCGGGTAGGTTGCTTCTGGAGAAATTAACATTTCCTGTATAGCGGCATATCTTTGTGCTCTGGCTAAGGCTATTTTGAAGAGGTCGGTTTGTTGTTTTATTCCTGCTTCTCCCATTGTTTTTAAAACATCCAAGAGCATAGGATGGATGACATAGCTGTTGTAGTAGTCAAAATGGAAATCAGGGCCATCTCCATACACACCATCCCCTTTATACCATAAAAAATGCTGTTTAATGGCATAATCTAACCTCATTTCATCACATTGCCCTTCAAATTTCAATAAAGCTGCTTCCACCATCGCACTAAACAATAGCCAATTGTTGTACGGTGGTTTTATAGCACGGGTTGCCTTTAATGCGGTCAATACATTGCTTTTTGTCTTATCGTCCAAAGGTTCCCATAACTGTTTAGGAGCTCTAAGTAATCCTGCCGAAAAAAATGCTGCGTCTACCAAAGTCTGGGGATTGGTTCCGAAATCAAGATAGTCTGGAGAATTAATATCCGTAGCGTTTTGTATGCTTTTTATAGCTAAATCTATATATACCCTTCGTTGTTTTCCTTCTTCGGTATCATCTACCCCCAATGCAAGCCATGGAGCAATACCGGATAATGTGCGGCCAAAGGCTTCTAAATAACTGGTTTTTGCTTTAAGTGCTGATTTATGTTCCACAGGCATCATTTTTTTTAATTCATTCCTACTTAAATGATAGAGTACGGGATGGGCAATTTTGGTTAAGGTCTCAACCATGTATTTCCTTTGTTCTTTTGGACTTACTGTGGAAATGTCTGCTGCCTGAACCGTCCGAAACAGTACAGCAAAAGCTATTATTATTACTAAACTTAACTTATTCATATCATTACGTTATCAACTCCTAATTTTTATACTGTTATGTGGTGTTAAAAATTAACCCCCTTTTCCAATTTATCTTTTTTCAATAGCGCCTCCAGAAAATAATAATCGGCATACACCAATGGTTGATCCACTTCGGAGTTGAAAGGTTTGGCCCCGGTACTGTGCAACAGCAAAAAACCTTTGTTGCTGTGCAATGGTGCTCTGTATGATCTGGTCAAGTTTTCCAGAATGGTATCGGCCCATTTTTTGTATTTCTGTGCATTTTCCTTATCCAAATCACACAAGCTATATAAAGCAGAAGCTGTGCATGTAGCTGCAGATACATCTTTGGGCTCATTTGGAATTTCAGGTGCATCATAATCCCAGTAGGGGATAAGGTCGTTCGGCAGATTGGCATGTGAAAAAATATATGTCGCGATCTTCTGTGCCTGTACCAAGTATTCTTGTTTTCCGGTTTCACGATAACAAAGCATATATCCATACAGTCCCCAAGCTTGCCCGCGAGCCCAAGCTGATTCTTTGCTGTGCCCCTGATGGGTATGTTTATTGCGTACTTCTCCGGTTTTAGGGTCGTAGTCGACTACATGATAGGAACTGTAGTCTGGTCGAAAATGATTCTTCAGCGTAGTATTTGCATGGGTGATGGCTATATTGGAAAATGTGGAGTCTCCCGTCTCTTTAGTTGCCCAGAAGAGCAATTCCAGATTCAACATATTGTCTATAATGACTGGAAATTTCCAATTGTATCTGTTGCCAAAATCCCATGAACGAATACTACCGACTACCGGGTTGAATCGTTTGACCAATGTCTTTGCTGATTTGAGCAGCACGTCTCTGTATACGGTATCTCCTGTGAGGCGATAAGCATTTCCATAGCTACAGTACATTTTGAACCCCATGTCGTGTGTCGTGGCGTTATACTTTTCACGCTCCAAGGCTATGGTCCGCCTGTGTGCAAGGTTTTTCCATTGCTCGCTTCTGGTATATTCATACATATACCACAATTCTCCAGGAAAAAAGCCGCTGCACCAATCTTTTGAAGGTACCATGATCAAACTCCCATCTGGTTCCAAAGAACGGGGACTGACCAATTCGCTCCAACCTTTTTCTGATCTGGCGTGAATACTGGAATCAGATTCATTGGCAATGGCGAGGGTTATTTCTTCCAGGGCATACGTCAATTGCTTGGCGGCAAATTCAAAATTATCTTTTACGATATTTGTGTCGTCTTTTTTAAAAGCAAATGCTATGAAACTCAAAGCTAGTGCCATTATAATCTTTTTCGTCATACCTACCCTTGCTTTTAACGGATTATTGAACATTGTTTTGTGTTTTTATATCGCTATCGTTTATTTCGGGAGTCTTGATATAAATATCTTTAATATTGCTTAAGTTATTTCCCATGATGACCACATTTTTAGCTGTTCCTTCGAAAGCACAAAAAGGGACACGGCTGCCTGTGGGATTAGAATTAAGTATAGATACTTTATCTGCGTTCCTGAAACGAATATACGATTTTGCTTCGTTATCCACTTTAGCGGTTATGCCTTCCAATACAATACCTTGGGTATTTTCAAGATAGAATGCTGGCCGGGCATCTTTGTTTGATGCATCGACCACTATATCTTTAAATCTGATATTATTCACATAATTACAGTTAATGCCGTACGCCGGTGTGATTCCCCAACTGTGGTAGTCGGGATACTTATTGGCCTGTTTATCGATCAATGTTGTGCTTGCGTGTTCCGCATGGCCACCACCAGCAAATTGCAGGTGAATATTGCTAAGGGTAATGTTTTCTACTAAACATTTTTCATTGCCCGATATGATCATTCCGATACGCTCGTCAAATTCTTTTTTGGTATAGGCTTCACTTTTGTCGGCTTTCCATTTTCCTATACCATCGGCGATAATATTGGATATGATGACATTTCTTATTTGGGCGAATTTATCCTTCTGCCTGTTGTCGGCCTTTATGAAAATAGAACCATTGACGTTGTGCATGGTAATGTTGCTAAAGATGATACGATCTGCATATCCTCCATCCACAATTTCTATTGCTATACCCGAGAGCCGGGTATCAAACAACGTACAATTTGAGAAAGTCATATCTTCAAAACCGCCCTTACTTACTGCCCCCAATTTTAGGGCATTTGAATAGCTAGTTACGATACAATTTGTTACGGTCACAAATCTTACTCCTCTTTCACGGTTACTTTTGATACAGATGCCGTCATCGCCTGTGCGGACAAAGCAATTGGATATACGTACGTACGAACAGTCTACGATATCGATACCGTCATTATTGGCCACGATGCGGCTGTCAATAGTAAGCCCGTCGACTACCACGTCTTCACACCCATCGATTTTAATATTCCAAAAGGCACCATCCATCATTTTAAAATCTTTTAGTTTAACGTTGGTGGATTTGGAGATAGAAATGGGAAATGGCCTCACTCCACCACCTATACCGCCATACGGATTTTTGCCTTGGAAATTTTTATGACCACCGTTGCCATCTATGGTGCCTTGTCCGGTAATAGCGACATTACTGACTTCACGTCCTGAGATTAAGGCTCTGCGCTTATGTTTTGGCCCCATATCGTAGGGTTCCCATTCGTAATGATCGTATTCAGGACTGCCTTTTAATACGGCAGAAGGTTCTAAATAAATGGTCACATTACTCTTTAACTTTATCGTCCCGGACATGAATATACCATTGGGGATGACGACTTGGCCTCCTCCTGCTTTAAAGCAATCAGTAGATCATGCTCAGTTCAAAATATCTCTTGTCCGTATTAGGGATAAGCTGTGCATATTTCTCAGCTAGTTTATATTCTTTGAGACTTGAGTCATTTAAGCTCAGATAGTTGTACAATGTAGCTCTGGTTGTATAGAGGATGGCGAGTTGTCGATAATCTTTCAGCAGGAAAGCCAGTCTTTCTACTTCCTTTGATATGT
>Ga0182792_1003270_pt1 | contig 10530 bp, 9 predicted proteins | sample Passage237B_FD_130497 | JGI IMG/M metagenome (GOLD analysis project Ga0182792, IMG submission 130497) | Cellulose adapted compost microbial communities from Newby Island Compost Facility, Milpitas, CA, USA - Passage2 37B (version 2) (version 2) ... | reverse complement strand
TGGCGTGCCGCGGCTTTCCCAGATGCCGCGGTCAGGCTCGCGCCAGATGGTGGTCAGATGCGACAGGAAGGCCTGCATGAGGTTCCAGGCGTCCTCGCTGCCCGGGATGCCGCCGCAGCTCGCCTGGTAGAGCGCGTCCATCACCTCGCCATAGACGTCGATCTGGAGCTGGTCGTGCGCACCGTTGCCGATGCGCACCGGCCGCGCGCCCTCGTAGCCCGGCAGCCAGCCGACCTCCCACTCGGAGAGCCGGTTCTCGCCGGTGATGCTGTACATGATCTGCGCCTGCGGCGGCACGCCGGCCACGGCGCGCAGCAGCCAGTCGCGCCAGGCCTGCGCCTCGTCGTAGTAGCCGGCGTTCATGAGAGCCAGCAGCGTCAGCGTCGCGTCACGCAGCCAGCAGAAGCGGTAATCCCAGTTGCGGATGCCGCCCAGCGTCTCGGGCAGGCTGGTCGTCGGCGCCGCGACCATGCCGCCGGTCGGCGCATAGGTGAGCGCCTTGAGCGTGATCAGCGAGCGCGTGATGGCATGGTGCCGCTCGCCCGGCGCGACGCTCGTCTTGCGTGCCCAGGCTTCCCAGAAGTGGCGGGTGGCAGCGAGCGCCTTCGAGGGATCCATCGCCTGCGGCGGCGGCAGATGGGAAGGCGCGTAGGTCAGCGTGAAAGCGACGGTCTCGCCCGCCGACACCGCGAAATCGCACTCGACGCGGTTGTCCCGCGCGACGACCGGTGCCCCCGCCTTGAGGACGAGCTGATCGGCTCCGGCGACGATGCGCAGCGTGTCATCCTCCTGCCGGTCTATCCACGGTACCCGGGCGCCGTAGCCGAAGCGCACCGCGAGATCCATGCACATGCCCACCGTGCCGCTCTCGCCCTGGATCATGCGCACCATGCTGGAGGCGCCGACACGCGGCGGCATGAAGTCGATCACCTTCGCAGCGCCGCGATCGGTCTCGAAACGCGTCTCGAGGACCAGCGTGTCGCCGGAGTAGCGGCGGCTCGTGCGGCGCACGGGGCCGAACGGGGCCACACGCCAGCGGCCATGATCGGCCGTCCCCAGCAGCGCCGCGAAGCAGGCGTCGGAATCGAACCTCGGCCAGCAGGCCCAGTCGACCGACCCGTCGCGACCCACCAGGGCCGCGGTCTCGCAGTCGCCAATCAGCGCGTAGTCCTCGATCCGCAAAGGCATCGGGGGACCCAACGACCGGGCGCGCGGATCGTTGCACCGGGGCCGTCACACGATGCGGCGGCTCCAGTCGCCGTAGCGCGCGACGATCCGTCCCTTCGGAACGCTGAGCGCCACGAGCGCGGCGGCGGCCGCGGCGGAGGCGATCTGGTGATGCATGCTCGCGTCGGACAGGATCGTCGCCGTCGCCAGGCCGACTGCCCACAGGACGTTCAGCAGCCGCACCGGCCTCGCCACCTCGGCACAGGCGATCGCCGTCGTCGTGAGGACCAGCGAGCCGATCACATGGTCAACGTCGGCGGCGGTGCCTTGCGTTCCCAGCGTAAGGCGGGTGAACATCAGCCAGACGCCGATGGCGCCGGTGAGCGCGAGGTTCCAGGGCAGCGCGACGCCGCCGGAGATCATCTCCCGAACCAGCGCCGGCAACGGCCGGGCGAGCGGATCGGCCGATGACGGGGGCTCGCCGTCGTCGGTATCGCCGAAGACCAGCACGCGCAGCACCCTTCGGCCCGCCCGGCGGCGTCGCGCCAGGAACTGCAGGGTCGCCAGCATCTCGTCGAGCGAATAGGGAATCTGGATCAGCATCGCAGCCGCACCCACCAGGCACAGCGTGCACCAGGTGCCGATGACAATGGGCTGGATGACGATGAAGGTTATCGAGACCACGCCGAGCGGCACGATCATGAGGCCGAACAGCAGCACCAGCCAGGGCATCGTGCGCCAGCGACGCTGCGAGCCGACGATGCCGGTCAGGATCTCGAGCGCGTAGGTCAGGCCGCCCACCGCGGCGTCCGAAACCGGCCAGGCCCGCGAGACCTCGGAGGTGATGATCTCCTCGGTGCCGTTCGTGGCGGCAGGCCCCCCTGCGAAGAAGGGATCCCACACGCCCTGGATATGGCCGAGCTGATAGGCGGCGAGGTAGCGCGAGATCAGCAGGCCGACCACGGCGAGCGCGATGACGGGCAGCCGCTGGATCCAGGCGGAGGGATTGTAGTCCCAGCCGGGCGGCACGATGGGCCCACGCGTCGCGGCCAGCGGCGAGGGACCTGATTCAGGCGGCGTGCCGATGGCGAAGGCGAAGATCAGGCCGCCGACCAGCGTGTCGTTGAGGTAGGCCATGCCGTTCGTCGTCCAGAACAGGAAGGGTGCGGCCATGACCCAGGTGCCGACGGCGGCCGCGCCCCAGCGCGCCCACGCATGACGTTCCTGGAGCGCGAATCCGGCAAGGATCATCACGGCAACGCCCGAGGCGATGTCGCTCCACGCCAGCGGCGCCGCGCCGAGGCCGATCAGCGGCGGCGACGCGGCGAGCCAGGCGCCCATGAACATGTTGGCGAGCGGCGCCCAGAGATATCGGCGATGCTCGCGCCGGTATCCGTCGGCATGCTCGCGTCGGAGAGTTTCGGGGTCGTGCCCGGCCTTGGCCGCCGCGCCGAGCCAGGGCGGCGCCGGAACTCCGTTCCTCCGATACCAGCCCACCGGATCGGCCCGCAACGCGGCCACCAGCCCGGGCAGCTCGTCGCGCAGCCGATGCTGCGGCTCCCACCCGAGCAGCCGCCGTGCGCGCCCGATATCGAGCGCATAGTGGTCGTCGGCCATGTCGACCATGAAGGGACGGATGAAAGGCTTCTCGCCCTGATCGAAGGCGTCGGGGACGACGGGCTCCAGCAGCTGCTGTGCCCAGGCGCCGGCCTTCGCGATGGGCTTCGGCAATGGAACGGTGGGCCAGTCTTCCTGGCCGTGCAGCGCGGCACCGACCGCATCCTGGATGTCGTCGTAGCCCATCGCCTCCGGCTCGCCGACCAGGATCGTGACCTCTTCCGGCAGCGTGCCACGGCGGTCGACGGTCCGACGGAAGGCGTCGATCATGTCGTCCCGATGCAGCATGCTCTGGCCGGCATCGACATCGCCGGCATAGAGGCGGCTCTCCAGGTCGCGCTCGTAGATGCGGGCGATCTGATGCGCCAGGGTCGGAACCGCCGTCTGCTCGTCGTAGAGGCCCGCGAGATGCAGGAACACGGCGTGGATCGCGCCGCGCTCGCGGCGAATCACCTCCTCGGCGGCTGCCTTCGACTGCGGATAGGCCCATCTCGGCTCGATCGGCTGATCCTCGTCGATCCGCTCGTCGGGGCGGCAGGACCTGTGCACCAGCATGGTGCCCGAGTAGACGAATTGCTCGACCTCGAATCCCTGGAGCGCACGCAACAACCGTCGCGTGCCGTCGATGTTGACCGTGCGATAGAGCTCGCTGTCGGCGCCCGTGAAGTCGAAATAGGCGGCGAGATGCACGACGCTGGCGATCGCCTGGCCATGCCGGTGGCGCAGGTCGGCGAAGGCCCGTTCGATATCCTCGTCCGAGGTGAGATCGGCCGCGATCAAGGGGATGCCATGTCGGTCGCCGCCACCGCCGCGATCAAGGCCGACCACCCGATATGTCCGCCGCAAGACGTCGGCCAGCGAACGTCCGATGTTCCCGCCGGCGCCGGTGATCAGGACGAGAGGCTTGGAGGCGGCCATGAGCAGTCCTCGCTGGCTCGAGGGGCAAGGCGCGAATCGGCCACCAACGCGGGCAGGTCGCAGCCGTTGCCGGACGAAGAGCAAGTTCCCGTGACTGCGGGCAACCCGATGCGCCGATTTGCATTGATCGACCCAGTGAATGCCGGCAATGCCCAGTCTGGATCGATTCCCCGCGGAGCGCTGCGCAACGGCAGCCGCCCCTTGGAGGAATACGCCTTGATCGGCGATTGCCGGACGGCGGCGCTGGTGGGCCGGAACGGCTCGATCGACTGGCTGTGCTGTCCGCGGTTCGATTCGGATGCCTGTTTCGCGGCGCTGCTCGGCGATTCCTCAAACGGCCGATGGTCGATCGCGCCGTGCGACCGCAGCGCCCGCGTTTCCCGCTGCTACCGCGACGGGACGCTGGTGCTCGAGACCGGTTTCACGGCCGCCTCGGGGCGCGCGACGATCATCGATTTCATGGTGCCGCACGGTCGGGGCGCCAAGATCGTGCGGCTCGTAAGAGGCGACGCCGGCTCCCTCGACATGGACATGGAACTCGTCCTGCGCTTCGGATACGGCGCCACCGTTCCCTGGGTGAGCCGCGCACCAGACGGTGCCCTCCGCGCTGTCGCGGGCCCGGACATGATGGTGCTGCGCACGCCGGTGGCGCTGCACGGCGAGGACCTGCGGACCCACGCGACCTTCACCGTCCGCGCCGGGCAGACGATCCCGTTCGTGCTGACCTACGGCCCGTCACACCTGCCGGAACCGCCCACGATCGATCCCGACGAGGCGCTGCGCATCTGCGAGTCCTTCTGGCGGGACTGGGTGGACAAGGCGGACGCCTCCGGTCCCTATCGGGACATCGTGCTGCGGTCACTGATCACCCTGAAGGCGCTGACCTATGCCCCCAGCGGCGGCATCGTCGCCGCCCCCACGGCGTCACTGCCCGAACGGTTGGGCGGCGAGCGCAACTGGGATTACCGCTATTGCTGGATTCGGGATTCCACCTTCACGCTGCTGGCGCTGATGGACGCCGGCGTGCTCGAAGAGGCGCGCGCCTGGCGCGACTGGCTGAAACGCGCCGTGGCCGGCGCACCGGCGGACATGCAGATCATGTACGGGCTGATGGGCGAGCGCCGGCTGACGGAGTGGGAGGCGGATTGGCTGCGCGGCTATGCCGGCTCGCGGCCCGTGCGGATCGGCAACGCCGCCCACCGCCAGTTCCAGCTCGACGTCTACGGCGAGCTGATGGACACGTTCGAGCAGGCACGCAAGACGGGGCTGACGACAACCGATGACGGATGGGCCGTGCAGGTTGCCCTGGTGAAGCACGTGGCGGCGCGATGGCGCGATCCCGACTACGGCATGTGGGAGACACGCGGCGTGCCGCGGCATTTCACGTTCTCGAAGGTCATGGCGTGGGTGACCTTCGACCGGGCCATCCAGGCCATCGAGCTGCACGGCCTTTCCGGGCCGATCGAGGAATGGCGGGCCATCCGCGCCGAGATCCACCGCGACGTGTGCAGGCGTGGGTTCGACATCCACGCCAACACCTTCCGGGCCGCCTACGACACGACGACACTGGATGCGAGCCTCCTGCTGCTGGCCCAGGTCGGATTCCTTGCCCCGGACGACCCGCGCTTCGTCGGCACGGTGGAGGCGATCGAGCGCCACCTGCTGGTCGACGGCCTGGTGCTGAGATACGACACCGCACGCGAACCCGACGGCCTAGAACCCGGCGAAGGCGTGTTCCTTGCCTGCAGCTTCTGGCTGGCGGACGCCTATCTGTCGCTGGGCCGCGAGGCCGACGCCAAGGCGATGTTCGAGCGTCTGCTGGGTCTGTGCAACGATGTCGGCCTGCTGGCCGAGGAATACGAGCCGGGCCTGCGCCGACAGGTCGGCAACTTCCCGCAAGCCTTCTCGCATGTCGCCCTGATCAACACGGCGTTCAACCTGACACACGCCGAACGGCCCGCCGAGCAGCGCGCCAAGGCCGCTACGCCACCAGCCAAGCGCACGCCGGAAGCAGCCGGCGGATGATCACTCGCCCGCACATTCGGGAGGCGCGGCCGACGCGGGATGGGCAACGCGGGCGATGTCGTACTCGAGCAGCAGCCCGTCCCAGCGCCGCGTACGGCAGGCGACGGAAGCGACGTGACCCACGAAGAATCGCACGGCGCCGTGTTCGACCGGCATGATGACCGGCCAGGTGTCAGGGCTGCCATCCTGCAGTCGGGCGTAGCGGAAGACGAGCGCACGCCGCGGGGTTGAACCCGTCCGGGCGGCGAAGATGCTGACGTCGCTGGGCTCCTTGCCGCTTTCCGAGCAAAGTACTTCGTTGACCTCGAAATCGTGTCCCGATACGCCCGTCACGCGCTCCTGGAAGGTGGTCGTGCAGGTGAAGAGCGGCCATGCTGGCCGGATCGAGCCGAGCTGCAGCCAGGACCAGGCGATGCCGATCACCAGCGCGCAGACGACCGACAGCCCGGCCATCGCCCTGACGCGTCTGAAAAAGCCTGAGATGCCGCGAGAGGCAATCATCGGCCGATCGACCGGCCGCCGCTGGCCGACTTCGCGCAGGGCGCGACAAGGAACACAGGCCTCCTCCTGGACAAGGATTACTCGCCCGAAGAATTAGCCAGACGTTGGTGGTTGCAATGGGGCGGAAACGCGGGTGCCCGGCGGTTTGCTCAGGCGCGTTTGCGGCGAACCTCGGCCAGGGTGCGCCGCCAGACGAAGAGGCAGAGCCCATAGCCGGCGCACAGGCCCAGGCAGAGGATGGACCCCGCCGCGACGATCAACTGTTCCGTGGCCATGGCGACCTTGCCTCCCTCGCCGACCGTGACGCCTAGCTGCCGATCTGCCGTGCCGAAGACCGGCGCCGCACTTCCGTGCAGCTCTCCGTCCTGGTCGGGCGAACGAGCTTCCAGCACATCGTGTCGCCTTCCGCGACGATGCCGGCGTTGCAGTAGAAGGCGTCCTTCTGCTTCTGCAGCCACAGGCCGCCGGGGACCGATGCCCTGATCTCATAGTTGTCGGCCAGCAGGCCGGCCGCCGATACGCCCGGCTGCGCCTCATGCTGGACGGCACACTTCGCCCCGCCCGCCGCCGCCTGTGCCTGCTTCTCCCCTGACGCCGAGGCTTTGTCCGCCGTCTGCGCATCGACAGCCACCGACAACGCGGAGGCAGCCAGCACGCCCAAGGCGAGGCTGATCTTCGCACGCATTCCCACACCTCACGGAAGGCCGGTCGGGCTTCCCATGCCCGCCAGCCGTCCTCCCCGGGGCGTTGCTAGTATGATTGCACCTTCGCCGCAAGATAAATTTCTTTATCGTATGTGCAATTATATGGCGGAATCGTGCCGTGGCTTCCTTGTACTGAAAATTTCCGGGAATCGAGTCCCTTCTCTTGTATTTTACTCTATCCAAGATATATCTTGTCCCATCTTACAAGGAGGAAATCCGAATTGAGATTTCATCATTTCCACGACGATCACCGCGCAAAGCGTCATTTCGGCCGGCGCGGCGGTTTCTTTGGCCGGAGGTGGGGCCTCGAACCCGATGAAGGTGGCGGTGGCCGGCGCCGGGTCTTCGATTCGAGCGAACTGCGGCTGCTGCTGCTCAAGCTCATCGCCGACCAGCCGCGCCACGGCTACGAGCTGATCCGCGCCGTCGAAGAGCTGACGGGCGGCAGCTACGTCCCCAGCCCCGGCATGGTCTATCCGACACTGACGATGCTGCACGAGATGGGCCATATCGCGGAAGCCAAGGCCGAAGGGACGCGCAAGGCCTTCATGGTCACCAACGAGGGCATAGCCCATCTCGCCGCGCGCAAAGACGAGGTCGACGCGCTGCTGGCGCGCCTGGCCGCCCTCGCGGATCAGCGCGAACGTACCGACGCCGTACCGATCCGACGCGCCATGGCGAACCTGCGCGCCGTCCTGATGCACCGGCTTGGCCGCGAGGACATGAACAAGCAGACCCTGCACGACGCCGTCGCCATCATCGACGAAGCGGCGCGGCGGATCGAGCGGCTGTGACCCCCCTTCCTCCAATCGGACCAAACACCATGACAGTCCAGAGCCAAGTGCGCGTCCCCACGGCCCACGGCCGACGCTATCTCCAGCAGCTTTGCAAGCATTGGAGCCACAACCTCGTCGTGGAGTTCTCGGCGGAAAGCGGCAAGGTCGTCTTTCCACGCGACGCCCGCGGCGCCGACTGGCCAGGCGACGCGACCCTCCTGCTCAAGGCTTACGACGACGCGTTGGAGTGCGTCCTGGAAGCGAGCGTTGAAGGTCAGCTTGAGGCCCTGAAAGGCGCCGTCGCACGCCATATCGATCGCTTCGCCTTTCGCGAGGCCCCGCTGGTTTTCGACTGGCGCGACAGGTAGGCGTCGGCACGTAACGCGCGGTGCCCATCCAGAGGATGGAGAGCGCCGGGGAGCCGGAAGCGCTCTCGCGAAGCCGGGAGCCAACGACTCGTCGAAGAGGTGCGCCACGAAGGGACGCGAAGGCCACCCTTTTGGCGCTACCTCAACGATAAATACACCAGGTCAATCTCTCATCGCGAGTACACCGTCGTCGATGTCGTCGGCGCCGGAGTCGTGGTGGTGTAGGTCGTGGAGGAGCCCATGGGGGTGGTCACCGTCGTGGTGCCCGTCTCGGGTGTCCCGTAGGTCGTCGTCCGCGTTGCGGTGGGCGTCGGCTGGACCGTCGTCCGCTCGTACGAACAAGCGGCGGTGGTGGCGGCAAGCGCCAAGGCGACGATTGCGATTCTCATGTCGGTTCCTCCTGCCATGAACGGCACCATCGGCAACGGTATTCGGCCCCGACGGTTGCGCGGTACGTGCCAAAGGAACCGGCTACTTCAGCTCGCCCGGGAAGATCACCTTCCGGTCCATGTTCATGTCGATCACCAGCCAGTCACGGCGCACCGCCTCCGAACGAGCTCACGCCCCGCTCCGGCGGGAGATCAGCCGAACGTCGCGAAGACTTCTTCTATCGCCTTCATCTGATTCCCGGCCGCCGAGGACGGCACCAGGATCGGGGTATGCACGCCTGCGGCACGCCACGCCGCCACCCGCTCGCGCACCTTCGCGGCCGAACCGAAGAGCGTGTTGTCGGCCAGCCACCTGTCGGTCAGATACGTCGGCACGTCGTCGCGACGCCCCTCGGCAACGGCCGTCTCGATGGCGTCCATCTCCTCGACGTATCCCGCCTCCTTCCAGTAATTCCGGTAGTTGGGCAGGAACGCATAATTGGTCAGCGTGCGCCGGTTCACCGCCTTGGCGGCCTCCTCGTCATCGCTGATGCAGGTCGGGATCATGTTGCCGATGAAGAAGCCGTCGTCGCTGCGCTTGCCGGCCGGCAGCGCCGACAACGATTCAGCCATGTGGGACAGCGAGGCGTTGGCGAACACCACGCCGTCCGCCAATTCGCCGGCCAGCGCCACCATGCGCTTGCGCAGCGCGGCCACGATGATCGGCGGCAGGGGGCCGAACGACTGCTCGGCACGAAACTTCTCGATGAAAGCCCGGGTGTCGGCCAGCGGCTTGCCGGGCGTCACCCCCATGCGCACGTATGAAGGACCGTGTGCGATGCCGATCCCCAGGCGGAAGCGGCCGTCCGAGATCTCGTGCATCATCGCCGCGCTCTGCGCGAAGTCGACGACGGTGCGCTGGTAGATCGGCGCGATCGCCGTGCCGAACGGAACGGTCGTCGTGTTCCAGGCCATCGCCTCGCACATCGACATGTTGCCGAACGGACTCGGCACGTAGATTCCGGCGTAGCCGCGCCGCTCGGCCTCCTGGCAGAGCTCGATGGTGCGGCGGCGACGGCCGGGGACGGCGATCAGGCATAGGGCGGGAAGCGGTTCGGTCATCGGGACGGTCCCTCGAATCGTTGACGCGTACGACGCACTATGGCGTCCTGCCATCGACTACGGGAAGGTCGAACGAGAAGATCGTGCCGCCAGACGGGTTGGGCTCGGCGACCAGGTCACCACCATGCCCCTGCACGATCGACCGGCAGATCGAAAGCCCTACCCCCATACCCTGCGCTTTGGTCGTCACGAAGGGCTGGAACAGTCGTTGGGCGACCTCCGGTGCGAGGCCCGGTCCGGTGTCGATGATCCGGACGCCGATTCGGCCGGCCTCTGCCGACTGATCCGCCTCGATCGTGAGCTCGCGCCGAGGGGCGGCGTCCATCGCCTCAATCGCATTGCGCACCAGATTGACGATCACCTGCTGGATCTGGATGCGATCGACGTGGACCGACGGCAAGCCGGCCGCAACCCGCAGATGCACCGTCACGCCTCGTTCGTGCGCGCCGACGAGCGCGATCGCACTCGCCTCCTCGATCAGCACGCCGATCGCCTCGCCCCGTTGCTCCGGTTCCTCCTTGCGGATGAAGCCGCGCAACCGCTGCAGGATCTGCGCGGCACGCGTCACCTGCGCCGCTGCGAGGTCGATGGCTTCGTGCAGGCGCTCCACGTCGACCGCTTCGCTGCGGCCCCGCAGCAGCTTGGCCGCCTGCAGATAGTTCGAAGCCGCCGCAAGTGGCTGGTTGATCTCGTGCGCCAGCGCGGACGCCATCTGTCCCATCTCGCTGACCCGGCTGACATGCGATAGTGCCGCCTGCAGCTCCTGCAGACGCAATCGGGTCTGCTGGCGCTCGGTGATGTCCCGCACGAAGCCGGTGAACAGTCTCCGCCCGCCTTGCCGCACCTCGCCGACGGCCAGTTCGATGGGAAAGGTGCTGCCGTCCTTGCGACGACCGACCACGACCCGGCCGATTCCGATGATCCGCCGCTCGCCGGTCTCGAGATACCGCCGGATGTAGTCGCC
>Ga0182792_1003267_pt1 | contig 10536 bp, 8 predicted proteins | sample Passage237B_FD_130497 | JGI IMG/M metagenome (GOLD analysis project Ga0182792, IMG submission 130497) | Cellulose adapted compost microbial communities from Newby Island Compost Facility, Milpitas, CA, USA - Passage2 37B (version 2) (version 2) ... | reverse complement strand
GTAGATACAAATTAGGGCGGCCAAAAACGGCTACCCTAAACAGGCTGGCAATAGACCGCCTAAAACCCGAAATTACAAAAAAAAGATAAAATTGACTTGTATTTTAACACAGAATCTAAAAAGGTCTCTTAAAAGAGAACCCCGTCATTAAAAAATGGCGGGGTTTTTCTGTTTTTTTGTCCTTAAGATTTTGTATCTTAAGGTGGACCCAAAAAACAATATGGCAAACATACAATTCAAAGCGCTTCCATCCAATAGTCCGAGTCTTTTTCCTGAGAATATTTTCGAGCGTATCCCATTAAACCATCCGGTTCGATTGGTGAGTGAGGTTGTAGACCGGTTGGATCTTGAACATATCATCCGTCAGTATAAAGGCGGAGGCACGACGAGTTTCCATCCTAGGATGCTCATCAAGGTATTGTTCTACGCCTATTTGAGCAATATCTATTCTTGTCGCAAGATCGAGCGGGCCCTTCACGAGAACATCCATTTCATGTGGCTTTCGGGGAACAGTACGCCGGATTACCGTACGATCAATTATTTCAGAGGGAAGCGTCTTAAGGGACAGATACAAGAGCTATTTGCCAGTATCGTTCGGCTGCTGCATGAAATGGAATATGTCAGCTTGAAAATCCAGTATGTAGATGGTACCAAGATCGAATCGGCCGCAGGTCGCTATACCTTTGTTTGGAAGAGATCGATCCAGAAGAATAAGGTAAAGCTGGAGGCCAACATCGCTTCGGTCCTTTCGGATATCGACATACAGATCGCCAAAGACCAATCTTCATTAGGGCATCAAGAGGTCAGCAGGGGTATTGATAGTACCCAACTGAAGGAAAAGATCAAAGCGATCAATGCCAAGCTCAAAGGAGTGGATAAATCCACTGATAAACAGCTTAAGAAGCTTGAAGAGGACTATCTGCCCCGATTGGAGAAATATGAGGAACAACTGGAAGTACTGGGAGATCGCAACAGTTATAGCAAGACCGATACCGATGCCGTGTTTATGCGGATGAAAGAGGACCACATGAAGAATGGTCAGCTTAAACCGGCCTACAATACCCAGATCAGCACCGAAGACCAGTTCATCACCCATTATAGCATCCATCAAACGACTGCCGACACCACAACCCTGCCGGAACATCTGGAAGGGTTTGAATCCCATTACGGAAAACAGAGTGAATCCATCGTGGCAGATGCCGGCTATGGTAGTGAGCAGAACTATGAGCTGATGGAAGGGCAAGATATAACCGCTTTTGTGAAGTACAATTACTTTCATATGGAGCAGAAGCGCAAGCATAAACAGGATCCTTTCTCGGTACAGAATCTGTATTACCACCAGCAGGATGACTATTATGTATGTCCGGCCGGACAGACGCTCAGCTTTATCGGTCATGCAACCAGAGTTAGTACCAATGGATATGCTGCCCGGGTGAGCTGTTATCAGGCTCAGCGATGCGAAGGCTGCCCAATGCGTAGTGGCTGCCATAAAGCGAAAGGCAATCGTATTATTGAAGTGAACCACCGACTTGATCAGCTCAAGGCTAAAGCTCGGGAAAGCCCTGCTGTCAGAACAGGGAATGTATCATCGAAGCAGACGACCTATAGAAGTGGAAGCCGTATTTGGTCAGATGAAAAGCAACAACAGGTTTACCCGGTTCACTATGAAAGGACTGGAGAAGGTTGCTGTGGAGTTCGGTTTGATGGCCATTGCCCATAATCTCAGAAAATGGGCGAAAAAGTGGGCAAACGATGTGTTCTTTGGGAATGGTTATAGCGATAAAACACCAGATACGATAAAAATTGGAGTCAGGAGCGTTAAAACCACAAAATATAGACTTACTGCTTAAAACTCAAAAATGAAAACAGTAATGAAATCGAAAAAGATATAAAACAGAAAAAGGTGCCTTTTTAGACAACTTCTTTATTTTTTATGCTTGTTCACACACTTGCCGTTGCTTCCCAAGTCCGGTAACACTTAGCTCGACGACATCTCCCTCTTTGAGATACACTGGAGGGGTCAGTCCGAGCCCCACGCCTGCCGGTGTTCCTGTCAAGATAAGATCTCCTGCTTCCAGTGTCATAAATTGTGACAGGTAATGGACAATGTAGTACACATTGAAGATCAGGTTTTGGGTCTTGCCATTTTGCATAGTTTTCCCGTTTACGCTCAGTTCTAATTGAAGACGGTGCACGTCCGCCACTTGATCCTCTGTCAATAGCCAGGGGCCGACAGGAGTGAAGTTGTCGCAGGACTTTCCTTTGGTCCACTGTCCGCCACGCTCCAATTGGAAAGCCCGCTCAGAGACGTCATTGACCACGCAGTAACCTGCGATATAGTCCTTTGCCTGCTCGGTGGTTTCCAGATATCGGGTCTTTTTACCGATTACTACGCCCAATTCTACCTCCCAGTCCGTTTTTTCACTCTTGCGAGGGATGAGGATAGGGTCATAAGGACCAACTACCGTATTTGAACCCTTTTGAAAGACAATGGGTTCTTGGGGGATGGCCATGCCGGATTCTTTGGCGTGATCCGAATAATTTAACCCAATGCAGATCACTTTACCGGGACGTGCGACAGGAGCTGCCCACCGCTCATCTTCGGTCACCGCAGGTAAGGTAGGTTCGTTGGTCAAATACGCCTTGAGCGCTTCCAACCCTCCGTTTTCAAAGAAATCTGTGTTCCAGTCTTGAAACTGACCGGAGAGATCCCGACGTATTCCTTGTTCATCCAAAATACCCGGACGTTCTGCTCCGGATTTGCCAAAACGAATTAATTTCATAGTGTCAAATAAAGAATTATCCTACCAAAACTGATGCCTTGGCATTTGTTTTCAGTATAGAATCACACACTTGTTTCGTTTTCTCCAAAGTCTCCTCGATATCTGCCAACGTATGCGCATAGGAGATACTCCCCTGTTTGATAGGTGTAGGAAAATTGAATATACCCTGCTGAATCAATTCGTATCTATACGATTTATCTAAGGCAAAGTCATGGTTTTCCGCCACATCGTGGAAATCTGTCGGTGCATGATCCATGAAATATGTACAGTAAGCCGAGCCTTGACGTGCTATGTAGAAAGGACGGTCATAGGCCGAGAAAATGTCGTTCAGCCCCTGCTCCAATATTGCGCCCAGATGCTCCACGTGCTCATAAACGCCAAACTTCGCATCCGATAGTTTTTCCAACGTCGCAATAGCTGCCACTGTCGTCAATGGATGTGCATTGAACGTCCCTGCGATCAATACTCTCTTCTCCTTTTCTGGATGGATGAAATAGTCCATGTATTTTGCTTTCCCTGCGATCACCCCGATCGGGTAGCCATTGGCAATAGCTTTACCAAAAGTGCTAAGATCAGGCTGTATGCCGCAGATCGACTGGTATCCGCCAAGTGCATGTCTAAATCCTGTCTTGACCTCATCGAATACCAATAAAAACCCTCGTTCGTCTGCCATCTTGCGCAGACCTTCCAGATAACCCTCTTGAGGTTTGACGATACCGATATTCTGCAAGATAGGTTCGAGGATGATACAGGCCACCGGATAGCGTTCGGTGATATAAGCTACAGATTCCAAGTCATTGTAGTTGACCACGTGCACCAGATCCTTGTGTCCCTGCGGAATACCTGCCGACAGCGAATCGAAGGGATATTCTCCCGGGCTAACCCTTGGGCCGATATCTGCCAGGTCGCTGATTACATTACCGGCTACATCATTATGCCATCCGTTGTATCCGCCCTGCATAATGATAACATGGTCTCTACCTGTTGCCGCACGTGCGATACGCATGGCATGGTAAGTCGCCTCGGATCCAGTGGTGGTAATCTGTATCTTCTCGGCCGTAGGTACACACTTGCAAAACAACTCTGCAAAATATCCCTCCAACTCGGTAGGTCCAGCACCCATCAAGATACCGTTGCCCTGCAGCGATGCTGCCACAGCCGCATTGACATCCGCATCGTTATGCCCCAAAAAGGCTGCCGCAAACCCGGCTTGGTAATCGATATATTCATTCCCTTCGACATCCCACACGCGACTGCCTATACCTTTGGCAAAACATATATTTGGAGCTGATTTTCTGTTCAGCGACACCACTCCACCCGGGATGTACTGCTCATTTTTATGCAAAAGAGCGTCTGATTTTTTCCAATTATCTATCATCTTAACTTATTTTTAGATATTTATATCAAATATTTAGTAATCAATTTTAAAAAAATTTTGTTTACAAATATAATTAATAATGTAAACAAATAAAACAACAATATATTAACAAACCTTCTATCATCATTTTAAAAACCTAATTTCTGTATCTCTGAAGCAACCGTTGCCCCAATGGATAAACAAGATGTAGCAGCCGGAGATGGAGCATTGCGAACGTGTATCGTATGTCCTATTTTCTTAATATCAAAATCATCCACCAACTGACCTTTCCTGCTACAAGCCTGTGCACGAATCCCTGCCCCTCCCTCTACAAGATCATTTTCAGAAATTTCAGGTATTAGCTTTTGCAGAGCAGATGTAAAAGCACTTTTCGACAATGTACGGTATATTTCACCGATTCCCGTCTGACCATATTTGGCGGCAATCTTCCAGAATCCTGGCCAACCAAACGTCTCCAAAGTATCCTTCAAAACAAAACTCCAATTCTTATAACCTTCTCTACTCAATGACAATACAGCATTCGGCCCTGCTTCCACTCCTCCTCTCATCATACGGGTAAAATGAACACCAAGGAAAGGAAATTTAGGATCAGGGACTGGATAAATCAGATTTTTTACCAGATATTCCTTTTCTGCTTTCAATTTATAATATGATCCTTTAAAAGGGATAATTCGCAAATCATTAGCCCTATCAACAAAATTGGCTATACGGTCGGATTGTAAACCTGCACAACAAACCACATAAGATGCTTCAAAATCTCCAACACTCGTCTCGATGACTGAATGACTGTCCTTATTTTGGATAGAGAGCACCTTTGCACCCAACATCAAATCTCCTCCCTGCTCATTCTGAAAAAGATCAGCAAGTTTCTTTGCTACAGCAGGGAAATCTATAATCCCTGTCTGTGGAACCCATAATGCCAATTCTCCAGATACGTGCGGCTCAAAATCCTTTATCCTATCTTTCTCTACGATTGTAATCCCCTGCAAACCATTGCCAACACCACGAGTATGGATATCATGCAATCTGGATATTTCTGAAACATCAGTCGCAACTATCAACTTGCCACATATCTCATAAGGGATATCATAACGTTCAGAGAACTCAACTATGTTATTATACCCCGAAATACAGTTCAGAGCTTTCAAACTTCCTGGCTTGTAATATATACCACTATGGATGACCCCACTGTTATGACCAGATTGGTGTGCTGCAACTTGGTTTTCTTTTTCCAAAACCAATATGCGCTTATCTGGATAGATCTTTTTCAACTGATATGCCGAGGATAACCCAACCAAGCCTCCCCCTATAACGATGATGTCATAAAAATTTTTCATATTATTCTGATTCATACTACTTAACCAATTTATTATCCATGAGGTTCTCCATCCATTTTGTTTGCCGTACGTGTGTCTTTCATAGATATAAACATAATCAACGAGACAAAAATACCTAAGGTAATGTACCAACAGAACCAAGTCTCGTGACCGATATTCTTGAGCCATAGCGCAACATATTCTGCCGTACCACCAAATAGAGCAACCGTAACAGCATGGGGTAAGCCAGAACCCACTACACGTATTGAGGCAGGAAATAACTCGGCTTTCATAACGACACTGACACTAGAATACATACTTAGAATCAACAGATACAGCACGAGCCAACCAAGGATTTCCCAGTTTGATATAGAAGTGCTGATAGCTGTCATTATCGGGACTGTTGTCAATACCCCTAACACGCCAAAAGTGATAAGTAATGGGCGTCGGCCAATCCGATCGGAGATAGCGCCGAAAATCGGCTGAGCTAAAGCAAATACCAAAAGACCGACAAAAGTGATTAGCGTAGCATCCTCTTTGGAGATGCCCCCTGTATTGACGAGGTATTTCTGCATATAGACAATGGCCGTGTAAAAAGCCAGTGTACCGCCTAATGTAAGCCCTACGACCATCATGATAGCTTTGGGGTGTTGGGCAAGCAATGCCCATGTGCTTTTTTTCGTTGTAGGCTCTTTCGTGGCGGTATCTTGATAAGCTTTGGTTTCCTGAAGGTAGTTTTGCAGGTAAATCATCCCGAGTGTCAGTACGGCACCAATGGCAAAAGGGATTCGCCATCCCCAATCGTGGAGCTGTGTATCAGTCAACAAAAATTTCTGTAAGACGATCAATAAACCTAAAGCAACTATTTGCCCACCTACTAATGTCAAATACTGAAAGCTAGCATAGAACCCTCTGCGGTTTGGCGGAGCCATCTCCGATAGGTAAGCTGTGGTAATCCCTGTACCTCCACCGATACTCAGTCCCTGGATAAGTCTGGCCAATAACAGAAGGATCGGAGCATAGATGCCGATAGAGTTGTAAGCAGGGGTTATTGCAATCAGTAATGAGCCGAACGACATCATGAAAACGGATAACAGCATCGATTTTCTGCGACCGAAACGATCTGCAAAAGACCCTAACAGCCAACCTCCAAGCGGACGCATCAAAAATCCCAATGCGAAAACACCGGCAGTCTGTAATAGCTGTACCGTCTGGGTGCCGTGCGGAAAAAAAGATGCCGAAAAATAAATAGCGAATGCCGCATATATGTACCAGTCGTACCAAACTAGAAGATTGGCCAAAGAACCGCCAATAATAGCTTTCTTTGAAGAACTAGTAGGCTTATTGATTTCTTTTGTCATAAAAAGAAGACATGAAATAAGACAATAAAAAACACATAAAACTCCTCTCTTAAAAAGAGTTGTTAATCCTTTCAGATATCATCGGCACATCTCACGATGTGCCGATGAAATATTCCAATCTATCTAATCTTTATCTCCACGGAAATATACATCCAGTGTCGTAAAGATAGGATGGTGTAGTGTCAAACCTGTCGGCGGACCTGGCAGGATTGAGACCTTATAATCTATGACATCAAACCTTTTCTCCGTTTTATAAAGCATACCATACGTCCATCCTCCTTGTGTAGTCACAGTGGGACTAGCATTATAAGTTCTACCACAAGTTTCACACGGCAGTACAAATCCTGCTTCTAAAAGTTTTGGATAGATAGTCGTAGCCTGATGTGGATCCCGATTTTCTTGAAGATGGCCTGCCAAAACAAGAGGATGAGTTATTCCACTCAATTGACCTAATGCCTGATTGACTTGATTGACCTGATTATTGGCTTCATGAGTAATATGTATACCCGCCACAGCCAATGTCTGACCATGTACATCCAACTCTACTATTCCCAATGGACGTGTATCCCCTCCGGCAAGAGTAACCTGTGTAAACTTCGTAATAGGATAACGAGAAAAGATACTCAATCCAAACTCACCTCCCTGTAAAGCCTGGCCTTTTACGAATCGGAAGTTCTTCAGATTGGTAAATTGGTCTTTCATGAGATCAGACATATCCCGGTTGGTCGAACGAGTGGTATTCTTATCCATCTCACAAACCACGACAACATCAGGATCTTCCGGATTTACGATATTAGCCACTTTCATCACGTCAAAATTTCCGGAAGTATTCGTAAGCACTCCCACCTTAATCCTGACGGGAGCATTGTCCATAATCAGGATTTTGTAATACATTGTCCTCTTTCGCTCATCTATTTTTAATCCACCTGTAGCATCAGCAATTGTAACCGGAAGTAGGTATTCAACAAAAGAACTTAAACCCGACAAATCTACTGTAACCAAGAGTTCTGAAGTTTCTTTTTCTCCTTTAGCTATTTTTGCCGTTGATGTACCGATATTGGTAGCTGCAACAGGGATAGAGACATAGCTAGTACCATTCTTGGTATTATAGGCCTCTACCAAAGATGCATCTACCTTAAAATTAAGATCGATCTCTTTTGGAGCCCCTTTCAATTGATCCTCTATTTCCGTAAATGCCCCTACAAAGTCCAGCGTTAATGAAGCTCCGTCCCTTTCTAGCTCAACAACCTTTTCATGAAGCTTTTCAGCACCTTTGATATACACAATAGGCTCTTCTGACGAACCCAAATCATCTGACTTATCTTTACAGGAAACTACTGTAAAAATCATAAGAAATATCCATCCAATATTCATCCCTTTAGATCCTATATAAGACCCCAATAATTGGACAATTGAAATACTATTCATTCTTTTCATAATTACATTTTTTGTTTACAAATTAGTTACGATATAGCTCTTTTCAAGAGATTGTGTGTGATCTGCTTTACACGTTCATCCGGTCCATGTGGACGATTCCAATGTGACCAAGGCAATGTGTGACCCGGAGGCATACTTAATCCCTGCGCCCAAAATATGGTAGACGCATTAAATATAAAATTCCCTTTTGGGCCGGGGTAGACGACGGCACACCATTTGCCTATCGTGTCTGTCGATGACCAAGCATATCCTTCGGCAACCACCTCCAGACCATCTATTGGAGGTGGATCTCCATGAAATTCCCATCCAATCAGTCCCGGTATAGCATCTCCTTGTTTTATCCCGGTTCCCTCAAACACCCAATGATCAGGTTTAACTATAGCCCAATCACCACCTCCCGTAATGGGTCTAACATTCCGTACGCCCATCAGCAGCCCCTCATCAGGCCCTTGTTCCGGAAAAGGCCCGTACAATTTTATGCGTTCCTTAGACCATTCGTGATCACCATAAGGTCCTGCCCGAAAAATAATCCGATTGGGATTTCCTTCGGCACTATCACGGAATGGAGTGACCCATAATGCTGTATTGCCCGAGAAGAAAAGCAAATCAACCCCCTCTTCTTTCAGCTTCGAAACACTTTGAAACTGACGGATATCCCAATACTCATCATGCCCCACACTGATAAAGGCATGACATTTCAGCCCCCTATCCGGTGTGATCATATCACTGTTAGAACAATAGGTCACGTCATACCCGTGTTCCTCAAGAAAATAAGACAAAGGGTATTCAAAAGACAAGAACTCTCCCGATCCAAATGAAAGAGGATCATTGACAATACCGTTGAATTGGGATTGTCTGCCATAAGGCCTGTCAAAACTCACATCTGCCCAAGGTCCTTGCTCACCATCTGGATGTGTGTACAAGGAATATTTACTGGGCCAACGATTGTAAGCCTGCCAAGTATTGTCCGAGCATTGGAAAAGTATATCTGCCGGTCTATCGTCTTTAACGATAAAAATCACATAACTCTGCCAATAAGGATCTTGTTCATTCTGCTGAATGGTCGTAAGCCGTCCGAGATACACACCACTGACCCAATCATTAGGGATAGTGATAGAGGTAGTTTTCTCCCACAGACATTCATGAATATTTTTCTTTCCAGGTGCAGGAACTTCCTGCTTTTTAGCAGGGAATGGTCCCAACTTTTGCATAAGACGTGCTCCTCTTCCTCCATAGTAACCTGTCCTGAAAATCTCAATTATAAAGTCGCGTTCTGGATCTGTTGACACCATAATATCGATCGTCTCCCCTGCTTTGACACTCTGCTTGCTACAGTACCCCTCGATCCAAGGCGTACGTTGGGCAGATTTGTCCGGCCTCACTCTCGTCAGTTGCCAATCCAAAGAGCCTTCTTTTGCATTTTCCTCTATAATGAGATTACTTCGCTTAGACTGAACAGATGCACTAATGCAACTTGTAGACAAAAGACTGGCTATCCCAAGCATTGTAGCCCCTTTCAGAGCCTCCCGTCTTGTGACATTAGAAGAGACTTTGTTTTCCCTATAATTGCCTTTCATTTCTTTTCCCATGATTTACCTCCTTTCTAACCTATATGTGATGTACGAATAAATCGCACAGATTATTTTACGTTAATTTTTTACCAAGTTTAGGACCATGACCTCAAATGGTTTTAGCTGAATTTTAAAATTTCTTTCTGAATGCGCTACACCCACTTTCTGGTCGTTTACAACATTAAACAAATCGTAGTACCCCTCGTAACCTGCCGGTAATTCCAACACATCTCGTAGCAAAAAGGTATATTCTTGAGATTGTGCAGACGGATTTCTCAACATCAAGGTACTTCGCTTCGGACTCCATGCTGCATACCCATATACTTCGCCTTTTTCTGGATCTCCTCCTGCCCAATTGGCATCTATCAATACATCTTTATTTTCCCTTGCCCACAGTATAGCTTTGGCCAGCACATCCCAAGTATAGGAGTTTAACTTATGCGGGTTGATATACAGTTCTTGCAGGCTAGTACCACTGGCAAAGAAAGACCATATATCCTCTGCAATGACAGCGTCATCAGATTCATACTTGGCTATTGGCCCCAGATCGGCAAAGGTCACACCGTGCAACATCGCGGCACTCACCGGCCACAATTGGGATCTCGTCTTTTTCCCTTTCAAAACGCCCAAGTCACGGAATTTAATCCACCTTTGTCGTGTATTGCCTTAACCGACAAAGCCATAATCCAT
>Ga0182792_1003264_pt1 | contig 10538 bp, 6 predicted proteins | sample Passage237B_FD_130497 | JGI IMG/M metagenome (GOLD analysis project Ga0182792, IMG submission 130497) | Cellulose adapted compost microbial communities from Newby Island Compost Facility, Milpitas, CA, USA - Passage2 37B (version 2) (version 2) ... | reverse complement strand
CGGAAGATAAGCAGGCGGTCAGCTTGACCAGCGGCACCGCACTGAAAGACCTTGCCAGGTATGAACTGCATATCTCAGAAGCATTGACCGGGGCTGGGGGCGAAGGGTTTTCCGGGATGGCCAAAACCCTGTATACCACGGTAGATCCGACGCCCAAGCGACCCATCATTCCGGATGAGGAATTGCTCACCTTGGTGCAACGGCAAACGTTCAAATACTTCTGGGACTTTGCCCACCCAAGCAGCGGGATGGCCCGCGAGCGCAATACATCTGGCGATCTCGTAACCAGCGGCGGCTCGGGATTCGGTGTTATGGCCTTGGTTGTCGGTATGGAGCGGGGCTTTATCACTCGCGAAGAGGGACTTGCGCGGTTGGCGAAAATCCTGGCGTTTCTGGAGTCGGCCGACCGCTTCCATGGGGCGTGGTCGCACTGGATCAACGGCAATACCGGCGCGGTCATCCCATTCTCTGCCAATGACAACGGCGGCGATTTGGTGGAAACCTCGTTGCTGATGCAGGGATTGATAACCGTACGGCAATACTTGAGCGCTACGGTGCTGGCCGAGAAACAACTGATTGATCGGATCAATGCGCTTTGGCATGGTGTGGAGTGGGATTGGTATCGGCGCGACGGTCAAGATGTGCTTTACTGGCACTGGTCGCCGGACAAAGGCTGGGTGATGAACCTACCGATACGCGGATGGAACGAATGCTTGATTACCTACGTACTCGCCACGGCGTCACCTACGCATGGCATACCGGAAAGTGTCTATGCCAATGGCTGGGCCAGGAACGGCGATATCCGCAACGGCGCAATGTATGAAGGTATCGAGCTACCGCTGGGCGCCGAGTATGGCGGTCCACTGTTTTTGAGCCAGTATTCCTTCCTCGGCATCGATCCAAGAGGGTTGAGCGACCAGTATGCCAACTACTGGACCCAAAATGTCAACCATACGTTGATCAATTACCGCTACTGCGTGCGCAACCCGAAGAACTATGCGGGCTACGGTACGCCTGCCGGCACGTGGGGGCTGACGGCAAGCGACAATCGCGACGGTTATTCGGCACATTCCCCCACGAATGACCTGGGTGTGATTACGCCCACGGCTGCACTGTCGGCATTCCCCTATACGCCCGATGAATCGATGGAGGCCCTGAAATTTTTCTACTATTCGATGGGCGACAGGCTGTGGGGACCTTATGGGTTTTACGATGCTTTCAACGTGACCGAACAATGGGTGGCCGACTCTTATTTGGCCATCGATCAGGGCCCTATTATCGTGATGATCGAAAACCACCGTACCGGACTGCTTTGGGACTTGTTCATGAGCGCACCTGAAATCAAGGCCGGACTGGAAAAATTGGGCTTTAACAGCCCTAAACTATAGCAAACATCCGTAATGAAGACAACGATAACGACTGTCATATTTCTATCACTATTAAGTGCCATTAGCTGTTCCGGCCCGTCGCGAAAGCAGGCGAGCGGCACGGAGAAATCGTTGTCTGACGATTCGCTGCTCACGCTCGTGCAGCGGCAGACCTTCCAGTATTTCTGGGAGGGAGCTGAGCCCGTGTCGGGGCTTGCCCGGGAGCGCATCCACATCGATGGCGAATATCCGCAAAACGATCAGGATGTCGTGACCATCGGTGGCAGCGGCTTTGGGCTGTTGGCCATATTGGTGGGCATGGAGCGGGATTTCATTACCCGTGAAGAAGGTATAGCACGTTTTGAACGCGTGATCGGCTACCTCGAAAAAGCCGACCGCTTCCATGGCGCATGGCCCCATTGGCTGCATGGCCCCACGGGCACAGCAAAACCATTCAGTAAAGACGACAATGGCGGAGATCTGGTCGAAACCGCCTTCATGGCACAGGCACTGATCTGCGTAAGGGAGTACTTCCAGCAGGGCGATGAAAATGAAAAGCAATTGGCTGCACGCGCCGATGCCCTCTGGAAAGCCATTGAATGGGACTGGTATCGCCAGGATGGGCAACAGGTGCTGTATTGGCACTGGAGCCCTACGGCGGGCTGGGCCGCCAACCATCCCATAAGGGGCTATGACGAATGCCTCATCACCTATATCCTGGCTGCCTCATCGCCCACCCATGGTATACCGGCCGAGGTGTACCACCAAGGGTGGGCGCGCGGCGGCACCATCAAGTCGGCGGCCGAACGGTACGGGCATCCCATCATCCTCAAGCATAATGTGCCGGACAGTAACGGCGTAGGTCCGCTGTTTTGGTCGCATTATTCCTACCTCGGCTTGGACCCGAGGGGATTGAAAGACCGGTATGGCGACTACTGGGAGCTTAACCGGAACCATGCGCTCATCCACCGAGACCATTGCATCGAGAACCCCAAGGGGTTCAAGGGATACGGTGAGCAGGCTTGGGGGCTTACGGCAAGCTATTCCGTCAAGGGATACTCCGCCCATAACCCCGACAATGATTTGGGGGTGATTTCTCCCACGGCAGCGCTATCGTCATTTCCCTATACCCCTGAATACAGCATGGAGGTAATGCGCTACCTTTATGAGCAGTTGGGTGACAAGGTTTGGGGAAAATACGGATTCTACGATGCCTATAGCGAGACGGATGACTGGTTTCCCCAGCGTTACCTCGCCATCGACCAGGGCCCTATACCGGTCATGATCGAAAACCACCGCACCGGATTGCTCTGGAAGTTATTCATGGGCGCGCCCGAAATCAAAACAGGATTGAAGAAACTGGGCTTTGAGTGGTCAGTGATAGGGGGTCAGTGATGGGTGATGGATCGTCGGTAACAGCAGTATCGTAACAAAAAGCAAAAGTACAAAAAGGCGAAAAAGCGGAAAAACAAAAGCACAGAAACACAATGAAACAGGATTGGAAATACGGTTGGCTGGTCGTTGCGGCATGGCTCCTATGCAGCGGGATAGGGTTTGCGCAGGCGCCCCGCACGTACTGCAATCCAATCGATATCGACTATGGCTATACGCCCATTCCCAATTTTTCCGAGTGGGGGCGGCACCGCGCCACAGCCGATCCGGTGATTGTCAACTACAAGGGTGACTATTACCTCTTCAGCACCAACCAATGGGGGTATTGGTGGAGCAGCGACTTGTCCAAGTGGAACTTCGTGTCCAAGAAATTCCTGCGCCCATGGAACGGCGACGTATACGATGAGCTGTGCGCCCCGGCCGTGGGCATCGTGGGCGATACCATGCTGGTATTCGGCTCTACCTATACCGACAAGTTTACGTTGTGGATGAGTACCAACCCGAAAGAAAATGAGTGGAAACCGCTGGTCGATTCCTTTTCCATCGGCGGCTGGGACCCCGATTTCTTTACGGACGACAACGGCCGTTTTTACATGTACAACGGCAGCAGCAACCGCTATCCGTTGTATGGCATCGAACTCAACCGTCGGACCTTTGAGCCCATCGGCGCACGCAAGGAACTGTATTTCCTCGAAGACTGGCGCTACGGTTGGCAGCGCTTCGGCGAATACATGGACAACACCTTCCTCGATCCGTTCATCGAAGGAGCGCATATGACCAAGCATAATGGTAAATATTACCTGCAATATGCGGCACCCGGTACCGAATTCAGCGGCTATGCCGACGGTGTGGCTGTGGGTGACAGCCCGCTGGGACCGTTTACCACCCAGTCCGATCCCCTGAGCTATAAACCGGGCGGCTTTGCGCGCGGTGCGGGACATGGCTCCACCTTCCGGGATAATGACGGCAACTACTGGCACGTCTCCACCATCGCGCTGGGGGTAAAGAATAATTTCGAAAGGCGGCTGGGCATATGGCCGGCCGGTTTTGACCCAGACGGCGTGATGTATTGCAACACGGCATTCGGTGATTATCCGCACTACCTGCCCAATGGACCGGCCAATCACCTGGAAAGCCGTTTCACGGGCTGGATGCTGCTCAACTACAACAAGCCAGTGCAGGTGTCGTCTACGCTGGGGGCCGCTTATCCGGCGAACCATGCGGTGGACGAAAGCATGAAAACCTACTGGAGTGCGGCTACGGGGGATAAGGGCGAATGGATACAAAGCGACCTAGGCGAATTGAGTACCGTATACGCCATCCAGGTCAATTACGCAGACCAGGATGCGGACAGTGCCTTTCTCGGAAAGATGCAGGGCATCTACCACCAATATATCCTATCCTATTCCGAAGACGGCCGTAAGTGGAAGGTATTCGCAGACAAAAGCCGGAACAACACGGATGTCCCCCATGCGTACGTTGAACTGGAAAACCCGGTGAAAGCTCGGTATATCAAGCTGGAGAATATCCATATGCCCACGGGCAAATTTGCCATCAGCGGCCTTCGGGTATTCGGCAAGGGGCAGGGAAGCAAGCCCGCAGCCGTCAACGATTTTATCATCCTGCGGACGGAGAAGGACAAGCGCAGTGCCTGGCTGAAATGGAGCCCGGTAAATAATGCCTATGCCTACAACATCTACACCGGGCTGGCACCCGACAAACTGTACAACTGCATCATGGTGCATGGCGCCAACGAATACTATTACAAGGCGATGGACAGCCAAAAGTCCTATTATTTCAGCATCGAGGCAATTAATGAAAATGGAGTTTCCGAACGGACAGAAGTAAAGCGGATTGATTAAGATGGCAGGATTCGATGGGATACGTTACGGCTATAGCGATATGATAGCGTATGTGTGCTTAACGGCGATTGGCATGCTTCTGGCTTCCGAGCTATTCGGACAATCTTTGCAGCAAAGCACCTACTGCAATCCGCTCAATCTCGACTATGCGTATGCCACCCGCTTCGATAGCCTGTCTTATCGCTCGGGTGCAGACCCCACGGTGGTGGATTTCCGCGGTGAATACTATCTATTCGTTACCCGGTCCATGGGTTATTGGCATTCGCCTGACCTGCATAGCTGGACCTTTGTCCGGCCCGAACGGTGGTATTTTGAAGGCGAAAATGCGCCCACTGCCCACAACTACAAGGATTCGGTGCTGTACGCCATGGGAAATCCTTCGGGTTCAATGGCCATCCTCTATACGGACAACCCCAAGAAAGGCGACTGGAAAGCGGTGCCTTCCGTACTGAACCAATTGCAGGATCCCGACCTCTTCATCGACGACGACGGACAGACCTATCTATTCTGGGGATCGTCCAACAAGTTTCCCATCCGGGTGAAGACGCTGGACCGGACCAACCGCTTCCTGCCCTCATCCGGTACCCACGAACTGTTCAACCTCGACGGCGATAAGCACGGCTGGGAGCGCTTCGGCGAAAACCACAGCGACACGGTGCTGGGGGGCTACATCGAAGGACCCTCCATGGTAAAGCACAATGGTAAATATTATTTGCAGTATGCGGCGCCCGGTACGGAGTTTAATGTATATGGAGATGGGGTACACGTGGCTGATTCGCCATTGGGCCCTTATACGTATGCACCCAATAACCCGTTTTCCTACAAACCGGGCGGTTTCATCAACGGGGCCGGCCACGGTAGTACGACAAAAGGACCTGCCGGCCAATACTGGCACTTCAGCACCATGGCCGTAGCGGTAAATATCGGCTGGGAAAGACGGATAGGGATGTTCCCCACGTACTTTGATGACGACGGGCTGATGCATGCGAACACGGCTTATGGCGATTACCCGCACTATGCGCCCCACGTCCCCGATAAAATGGGGCAGTTCACCGGCTGGATGTTGCTATCCTATAAAAAGCCGGTCAAGGCATCGTCTCACTTGGCCGAGTACGTGCCTGCTTACGTGACCGATGAGGATGTCAAGTCCTTTTGGGTAGCCGGGCGTAATGATGACCAGCAATGGTTGGAAATCGATCTGGAAAAGCCCGGTGTTGTCCATGCCATACAGGTCAACTACAACGACTACCTATCCGACCTGTACGGGAAGCCGGAGGGGCTTTACCACCGCTATGTTGTCGAAGGCTCCGAGGATGGGCAGGAGTGGCGCATATTGGTGGACAGGCGACACAGCTTTAAGGATGTGCCCAACGATTATGTGGAATTGGGAAATCCGGCACGTGTACGGTACGTCAGGTACCGCAATATCCATGTGCCTACACCGAATCTTTCGATCTCGGGGCTCCGCGTATTCGGTATCGGGGAAGGCAAGAAACCAGCCTTGGTGAAAAGCTTTGCCGTGGAGCGTCAGGCTGACCGCCGGGATGTCAGGTTGGGATGGGCCGGGCAGGAAAATGTACAGGGATACAACGTACGCTGGGGTATTGCACCGGATAAATTATACAGCTCGTGGATGGTGTATGGCCTGAACGAGCTTGAAATCAAGGGGCTGAACGTAGGCCAATCCTACTTTTTCACCGTGGAAGCATTTAACGAAAACGGCATATCGGAACGCACAGCGGTCAAGAAGGCCGAATAATTTATTATATTTAATGACCATGAAAATAGATACCCAACCACTGGTTTTTGCCAGCTCCGTATTTTTGTTGATATTCATGATGAGTACGGGCCAAGTAAGTGCCCAACAGCAAAGCAATGCGATGGATAGTTTCATCGAAGGATTGATGCAGCGGATGACCATCGATGAAAAAATCGGGCAGCTCAATTTGGTCACCGCAGGTGAAGTGACCACCGGTGCGGCGGTCAGTACCGATGTCGAGTCCAAGATCAAGGAAGGCAAAATCGGGGGGATTTTCAGCATGACCAGCGTCCCGCGTATCCGCGCAGCGCAGGAATTGGCGGTAAACCATTCGCGGCTCAAGATACCCATCATTTTCGGGTTGGACGTTATCCATGGGTATAAGACCATCTTTCCGATTCCCCTGGGTCTCGCCTCCTCTTGGGATATGAAGCTGATACAGGAAACGGCACGCATCGCAGCCGTGGAAGCTTCCGCCGATGGGCTGAACTGGACGTTTTCACCCATGGTGGACATCTCGCGCGATGCGCGTTGGGGCCGCATTTCCGAAGGTAGCGGTGAGGATACGTACCTCGGTTCGCGCATTGCCGAGGCGATGGTACGCGGCTATCAGGGCGATGATCTGGCCGCCGACAGCACGCTGATGGCCTGCGTGAAGCACTTTGCCCTGTACGGCGCAGCGGAGGCTGGCCGTGATTACAACGCCACGGACATGAGCCTGCACCGTATGTACAACGAATACCTGCCGCCTTATAAAGCTGCCATCGATGCCGGTGCCGGCAGTGTGATGACCTCCTTTAACGATATCAACGGTATACCCGCTACGGCCAACAAGTGGCTGATGACGGATGTCCTTCGCAACCAATGGGGATTCGACGGTTTCGTAGTCACGGACTACACGGCCGTCAACGAACTGATTGACCACGGGTTGGGCAATTTGCAGGAAGTGTCCGCCCTGTCGCTCAAAGCAGGGGTAGAAATGGACATGGTTGGCGAAGGATTCCTGACTACCTTGAAGAAATCACTGGAGGAAGGCAAGGTGACCGAAGCCGATATCGACCGCGCCTGCCGGCTCGTATTGGAAGCCAAATACAAACTGGGCTTATTCGAAGATCCCTTCCGCTACTGCAACGAAGAGCGGGCGAAGCAGGCCATCGGGAATCCGGCCCACCTGGCCAAGGCCCGTGAGGCCGCCGGAAAGTCGTTCGTGCTACTCAAAAACGACCAGCAATCGCTGCCGTTGAAGAAGCAGGGTACAGTAGCGCTGATTGGGCCATTGGCTAATACGGGCAGCAACATGCCCGGCACCTGGAGTGTCAGTGCCGATTTGGAAAACACGCCTTCCCTGCTGGAAGGGATGCGGGAAGCATTGGGCAATCAGGTGAACATCGTGCATCACCATGGGTCCAATCTGATTGAAGATACCGCTTACCAGGAACGGGCCACGATGTTCGGCCGTACCATTGCGCGCGACGATCGGCCCGAGGCCGAAATCATAGCGGAAGCACTGCAAACCGCCCAGCAAGCTGATGTCATCATTGCGACATTGGGCGAAAGCTCGGAGATGAGCGGTGAAGCATCCAGCCGTACAGATATCGGCATTCCCGACGTGCAGCGACGCCTATTGGCCGAATTGCTGAAAACCGGCAAGCCGGTGGTACTGGTCTTGTTCACCGGGCGGCCGCTCACCCTGACTTGGGAACATGAACACGTACCCGCAATCCTCAATGTGTGGTTCGGCGGCACCGAGACGGGAAAGGCCGTGGCCGACGTGCTCTTTGGCGATGTGAACCCGTCCGGAAAGCTTCCGGCGACATTCCCGCAGCATGTGGGCCAGCTGCCTTTGTACTATAGCCATAAAAATACAGGGCGTCCACTTCCGGAAGGGCAATGGTTCCAGAAATTCCGCTCCAATTATTTGGATGTCAGCAATGATCCGCTTTATCCGTTTGGCTATGGGCTGAGCTACACCATGTTCGCTTATGGCGAAATGGTACTGAGTGGCGGCAGCCTGCAGCGGGGCGGTAAGCTCCAAGTGCGCGTGGAGGTAACCAATACAGGGGACTACGCGGGCGAAGAGGTGGTACAGCTCTATATCCGCGACCTGGTGGGGTCCGTGACCCGGCCGGTCAAGGAACTTAAGGGATTCCAGAAAATCCGGTTGGAACCGCGGCAGTCAAAACAGGTCGTCTTTGATATCACCGAAGAAGACCTTAAGTTTTACAACGCCGACCTGGAGTATGTGGCTGAACCCGGGGAATTTGCCGTGTTCGTGGGTACCAATTCCCGTGACGTACAGGAGAAGCATTTCACGCTAGAGTAAAACGAACCTGTTGGCCAGCAACGTTTCGTCAGCACTGATACTATGGGGTTTGCCCGGGTAGACTTCCAATTTGACTTGAGCACCCAGATTACGGAGTATGGTCACCGTCTCCTCGATTCGGGACAAGGGTACATGCGGGTCGTTGTCGCCAGACGTGATTAGGATGGGTGTACCCGAGAAATCACCGGTATAAATTGTGCGGTCCAAGGATGCGCCGATCAATCCACCGGTGAACGCGACGACACCGCCGTAACGCTTGGCATGGCGTGCCACGTATTCAAGCGCGAGGCATGCACCTTGGGAGAAGCCGATAAAGAAAAGGCGTTCGATTGGTATGCCATATTTGACAGCTTCGGCGACCACGTCATCGAGCAGGTTCAATGCCGAATCCAGCGCGGGCTGGTTGTTGGCCACCGGGGCAAGGAAACTATAGGGATACCAAGAGTTGTTGGTGGCTTGGGGAGCCAACAGGAGGGAATCCGTCACCTCCAGGTGCTGCCGCAAGGAGAGTATCCCTTGTGCGGTGCTGCCCCTTCCATGGAGCAGCACCACGGCTTTTGGAGCGTGTGCAGCCAATTTGCCGGCTTGTAGTAGCTGTTTTTCGTGCGTATACATCATGCTTCAATCCAATTTGGGTAAAACGCTTTCGATTCGCTCCCGGTAGCCTTCGTATTGTGGAGGCAGTTTCAATCCACTTCCCAACTCGGCCACTGTTTCATCCGTAGCGAAGCCGGGGTTGTCGGTTGCTAGCTCGAACAGCACCCCTCCCGGTTCGCGGAAATAAAGTGAATAGAAATAATTGCGGTCGATTTTTTCCGTGATATGAAGCCCCAGTGTCCTCACCTTTTCCCGGTAATGCATTAAGGCCGCCTCGTCTTTTACGCGGAAGGCCACGTGATGCACGGCCCCCCCGGCAACTAGCCCGACGGCTTCACCGGGGGCTTCCACGATATCCACAAGTGCTGCCTGTTCCACGGCATCTGTGATGAACCGGTAGCGGTTTACCTCCTGTTGCAGCAGCCGGTAACCGAACACATCGGTGAGTATGCGGGCGGTGGCGTCCATCTTCTCGGTGGTGATGGTGATGTGGTGGAAACCACGCGTTGCATGCTCGGCGGTCACTTCGTCGGTCTCCCAAGGCGTCCGCGTGTCTCCTTTATCGGGGACAGTGAGTTCCAGCTTAAGCCCGTCGGGGTCCAAGAACGTTAGGTACTGCTCACCGAATTTTTCTGCTATGTTATTGAAGAAGACGTTATTTGCTTCCAGCCGTTCTTTCCAGAATGCCAGGCTCCCTTTTGGAACGGAATAGCCGATTTCGGTCACCTGCTGGGTGCCTCGACGGCCCTGCCTCACCCGATTGCCCCAAGGGAAGAAGGTGAGGATGGTGCCCGGCGTGCCCACTTCGTCGCCGAAGTAGAAATGGTAGGTTTCAGGGTCATCGAAGTTAACCGTTTTCTTCACCAAGCGCAATCCAAGTACACGGGTATAAAAGTCGTAATTGCGTTTGGCATCGCTCGCGATAGCGGTAATGTGGTGTATGCCCAAGATGCTGTTTTCCATGACATTGTTCCTTTCTTTGCTGGTACAAAGGTAAGGGGGTGTATATTTTCCTGCATTAATCTAGGACAAGAATTGGAGGGAATGGTTTTTTGGGTTTTGCCCTCTTTCGCCGGGCGGGCTCGTTCTTTGTCTTGACACAAAGAACCAAAAGTCAAGGCTTGGCGGCTCCTGTTGCTGCCCGTTGCCGTCCATCCGGCGCGTATTTGAGCCGCCCCTTCCCGCCCATGCCCCCGCTCCGCTCCTTAAATCCGCTTACCCGCGTACGCACCTGCGGT
>Ga0182792_1003262_pt1 | contig 10540 bp, 11 predicted proteins | sample Passage237B_FD_130497 | JGI IMG/M metagenome (GOLD analysis project Ga0182792, IMG submission 130497) | Cellulose adapted compost microbial communities from Newby Island Compost Facility, Milpitas, CA, USA - Passage2 37B (version 2) (version 2) ... | reverse complement strand
AGATCATTTGATCGAGGGTAATGGGCAGGGTGGTTTCGTTACCCGCCATGACGTTGGACGCAGAATCACCCACCAGTATGATCTCCACGCCGGCTGCGTCTACCAGTTTGGCCAGCGAATAATCATAGGCTGTCAGGGAGGAGATCTTTTCTCCCCTGTTCTTCATTTCCTGAATAGTGTGCGTTGTAATGCGCTTGACTTCCTTCTTATGTACGGACATTTGGAAACTTCAGTTAATGTTGAAATATCAAAGGTTAGCGTTTCATCAGCCAGGATTCGGGGTTGAGTTTGGTCGTATTCTGCCAAACCTGAAACTGGAGTTCGGAAGTGCCTTCCCCGTTGGTGGCTACCACCCCGATATTGTCTCTGGCTTTTACCCGTTGGCCGGGTCTTACCGATACGCTCTTCATTTTGGCATAAACGGTCATATAGTCTCCATGCTGAATGGCTACCACATAGTTGAAGCCCGGCATATTGTTGACGTCGAGTACCAGTCCGTCATAAACAGCCCTGACGGGTTCACCGGCGTTAGTCTGGATATCGATCCCCAGGTTGTCCACCATAATTCCATTCAGGACGGGGTGTGCATGCCGCCCAAACTGCTCAGTCACAAATCCTCTAACCGGCCAGGGAAGTCTTGACTTGGAAGCCTGGAAGGAAGAGGCCAGTTTAACTTCCTCCTCGGTCATACCACTCAGGTCGAGCTTTTTGGTTTCAGCAACCGGTTCTTCACCCCGAGCCTCCCGTTCTGCTCTTTCCCTTTCGGCTTTTTCGCGGGCTGCCTTTTCCCTGGCGAGACGTTCTCGTCGTTCTCTTTCGATGATTTCCTTCAGACTTCTGTCGAGCATTTCGGCCTGTTGACGACTTTTGGCCAGCTCAGCCCGGAGTTCACTCTCCTGTTTGGAGAGCTCGGTTACCACCGCGTTTTTCTGCGTCTGCATGGTGGCCAGCTTCTGGGCTTCCGCCATACGATTGTCCAGCGTTTTTTTCTGCTCCTCCTTTTTGGCCGTGATCCGTTCCTGCTGTGCAGCTATCTGGATCTTGAGGGCTTCCATTTGCCTGGCCTGCGACTGCCGTTCGTCGGTGTATTGTTTCAGGTATTTGTACCGAAGTAAAAACTGATTGAACGTATTGGCTGAAAAAAGGAATATCAGGTTATTGAGGGTAGTGGTACGCTTGGCTGCTTCGTAAATCATTTTGGCGTACTCTTTTTTGAGATCTTCCATTTTCTCATCGAGTTTGCGCCTTTCACCAGCCAGCGTGCTGAGCTCACGGTCGAGCAGCTTCAGGTCGTCGTTCAGCAGGTCGATCTGCTTTTTCTGCGCCTGAATCTGTGAATTGATCACCTGAAGCTGTTTCAGGTTGACATTTTTTTGCGAGGAGGTCTTTTTTAATACACCCTGTATCTGCCTGATTTTTTCCTGGTTTGCTTTCTTTTCCTTTTCCAGTTGTTCCCGGTTGTTCTGGGCATTGACGGGGACGCTCAACCCGAAGGTCAGGGCAGTCATAAACAGGAATATGTGAAAAAGCTTTTTCTCTAAATACATAGGATTATTCCCTCCTTTGTTTAAAAGCAAAGTTAATCAGGATTGGCAGATTAAAAGGCTTTTTTAAAGTTATTTGGCACCTGAAAAGGAAAGGACAGCGTACTGTCGGCCAGATTTATGCCTGAATGCACCACGGAAATGACGATCTGCTCCGTTTTTTCAGGCTGCGCCCTCGGTTTGACAGTCAGTTCCAGCCAGACATTTTTCGGGATGGTGTCCGTAAAATCGGAATACTCCGATTTGGCCTGATTGCCGCTGATGAGGTCCAGGGCTTCCATGCGGACGGGTTTTTTCAGGGAATGAGCAATCAGGTTGTATATGGTCACGTAGGCATCCGATTGCTTGGTAAGTGTCTGGGAAGTGTCAGAGCGGAGTTCATATTTCTGACCGGGATAAACAGGGATTTCTCCGAGAAACATGCTTTCCAGGAGGGGATAGTCGAGGGCAAAGCCAAGTCTCTCCGCCAGATTCCGGTAACTTGCTTCCAAATATACCTTGTTGAACCGGTCCATCATCCGCACTCCCTCCCGCGACAGGACGGCACGTATCACCTCCATGCCCATGGTGCTGGCCGACATCCAGATGGCACTGTCTTTCCTGACCCTGAAAGATACCGAGGCATTATCGATGTTCTGGTTTTTACTTTTGATGCTGATTTTCGAACGGGTAGACAGGTAGGTAAACGACAGGGGCTGGTAGAGCGAGTCGGGGAGGGCATCTACTACCGCAAATTCACCCTGACGGCTGGTCAGTGTATCATCCAGTCTGGTAATCTTCTGCCTCTTACAGCCTGTCATTACCAGAAATACCAGCATTAGCAGGTAGGCTGCCCTTTCAGTCATGAACGATTCCGGAAGCTATTTTTTTGTCAATATCCTCACTGGCCTGTCCCAGGGTCTTCGCTTTTTTCCACTGTTCGATCGCACGGTCTTTCTGCCCCAGTTTTGAAAGAACATCCCCGTAGTGTTCTACGATGGTGGCGCTGACGTTCGCCTGGTTGGCCAAAGCCTTTTCCAGATACGTTTTTGCCCCTTCATAATCTTTCTGCATGTAGAGCACCCAGGCATGGGTGTCGAGGTAGGTGGCATTGTCGGGGTGCTTTTTCACCAGTTTCAGCGACATTTCCTTTGCCTTTTCCAGGTTGGCCTTCCTGAGCGACAGGAAATAGGCATAGTTGTTCAGGACATGCGCGTTTTCGGGGTCTTCCCTGAGAACATATTCGTAGGCACTGTCCGATTTTTCATATTCTTCTGTGCCATTATAGGCGTCGCCCAGCTGGGCGTGGATGTAGCGCAGCAGAATCGGATTTTCTCCGACAAGTTTTTTGCTTTCCTCCAGCGAGGCTGCCGCTTCGGCATAATTTCTTTTGATCAGGTTGGCCGATCCGTTGGAGTACCAGAGGATACCCTGATTCGGGAAAAACTCCAGTGCCATTTCGGAGTGCACCAGGAGGCTGTCGTACTGATTGAGTTCCCCATCGAGCTGAAGCAGGGCTTCCCAGATTTCGTAGATCGAGCCGTCGAGCCGGGCAGCACGGGCGTACATATCCCGGGCTTTTTCCTTCTGATTGGTCTGTACCAGCAGGTCGGCAAAGAGGATGTAAGGCTTGGCCTCACCGGGATGCGTTTCGATCAGCTGCTCCACCAGTTCCAGGGCATCCGAGCGGTCGTCGCCGCTTTTGAGCATGGCCAGGTAGCCCGACATCACCCGGATTTTCGGAGTTACCTCGAAATTGGGATTCCTGAAAACGGTCATCAGTTCCTGTTTGCACTTTTCGAACTCCCCGTTTCGGCGGTAGATATCAGCCAGGAGGATATTGGCCTGTGCTTCGTTGGGGTTTAATTTCAGGGCTTCCCTGAGCAGCGGTTCGGCTTTTTCCACCATTTCATTGGCGATATAGAGCTCGGCCAGCTCCACATAGTAGAACGATTCACCCGGCTCTGAATCGATCAGCTTCTGAGCTTCGCCCAGGGCTTTGTCGAGCTTGTTCTGACGTAGGTACAGCTGCTGCTTCTGCTTGCTTATTTCCTCCGTAATGCCGATGTTTCTTTCCAGCCGGTCATAGGTTTCTATCGCCTTGTCCAACTGGTCGTTAAACACGTAGACGGCGGCCAGTTCGATATTGTTCTGGATGTCCAGCGGGTTTTGGGCCAGCAGCTCCTCGTAAATGACCGCAGCCTCCTTGTACTTCTTCTGCCGTACCAGGTTTTCGGCATAGAACTTTCCGAAATATACGTTCCTGCCATCGAGCTGATATGCCTTTTTGGCCGATTCGAACGCTTCGGGTTTATTCAGTTTGATCTGCGCCGTGGCGAGCAGGTAATGGGCGGCAGCCTTGTTAGGTGCCATTCCGACCAGTTCCTCGAAGTAGGGGAGTGCACGATCGGCCTCGTCCCTCATCATATGTTTCATCCCCTCGATCACCAAACCTTCTTCCACGGGATTGAATTCAGCTTCCGTAGGCTGCAGTGCCGACGAATCTTTGCTTTTTTTCTTGGCAGAGCGCTGAGCGTGAGTTTCATTACCTCCCAGGCACAGGAGAGAAAATGCGAGGACAATGAAAAATATACCGTGGGTCAGGTTCAGCTTTTTCCCTACCGAACGGATCTGTAGCCGGTTGAAAGGTTTTTGCAAGGCGTTCCAGGGGCTATGTGTTATTAACTTATTCAACATCTTACTCAATTACTTCCTGCTTCCGCCTGAAAAGTAATCTGTCCAGTTATTACTTAAGTAACAAATATAAGGATACCATTACACAAAATTCGTTGCAATGGCTCTAAACTATAATCAATAACGTAACTAATTCAGTTTAATATATGTCCGCGAGGTGGTTGGCCCGGAAAAAGGGGCCATGGAGTATTTGTCGCCCGAATCGCTGGGCTGAATCAGTACGACCCCGGCCAGCACCATGTACACGAGGGTTTGGGAGGCCTTGCGCAGGCTGATATTGGCTGCCCGTGCGAAAGACTGAACCGTTACCGTTTTCTCATTGTCGAGAATCTGCATCAGCTGACGTTCGGTATCACCGTAACGGATGAGGGTATTGCCCGCGGCAGAAGATTTGCGGAGTATGGTGCAAAGTTCACGGCTGGCCTGAATCGAGCTTTCTCCTATGCGGAAATAGGCTTTCCGGGTTCCTTCCGGATGTTCTACAAAATGGGGGGGATTTTCACTCTTCCTGACTTCGTAAATGAGCAGGTACTGATCGGCAACGGAGGTGGGAATGATAGTCGACGTGTATTCGAAAACGGGGCGGCAGTAACGCTCGATGGCCGTGGAGATAAGGTGATGGGCTTCATGGGGATATCTGACTCCGATGATCTTCCGGTCGTCACTTACCCCCACGATCAGGAAACCACCCTGGTTATTGGCAAAAGCTACCAGTTCGCGGATGATCTTTTCAGGGTGGTTGGCTTTCAATTTAAATTCCACCCTTTCATCCTCGCCTTTGGAAACCCATTTTTTGATCTGGTTGAAATTCATGGCCTGCCAGCTTTATCCAGGCACAAATATACAACCGTCGTTTTTTTTACCACCGTGGGCAAGTGGTAGTATAAGAAAAACGCCCTCGAAGGGCGTTTTTCAGGAAATTAATATTCGTCTTCGTTAAAGAAGAAGTCGTCTTTGGTAGGATAGTCGGGCCAGATCTCTTCGATACTTTCGTAGGGCTGACCGTCATCTTCCAACTCCTGCAGGTTTTCTACAACTTCTAGAGGGGCACCAGTGCGAATCGCAAAATCGATTAATTCGTCCTTGGTAGCAGGCCAAGGCGCATCCTCCAAATAAGAGGCAAGTTCAAGTGTCCAGTACATATTGCTAAACTTTAAAAGATGTTTCAAAATTTGGAGTGCAAAAGTAGAAAAAAAAATGTATCGTCAAAATTTTCATATGGTTAATTCAAGGAATAATTTCCCTCCGCCAATAATGTTTTAATTTTGTTTATAAATAGCTGTAAATCAAGTTGTTGCAAAATGTTTTATTCCTCCACTCAGGAGTGCTTGAAAATTCAGCAGGACCCTTTGCTGTCCGGCCCGTAACGGTGCCTAGATTTGCATCATATTTTTCGATCCAAAACGATGGATTGGCGGTGTATTACGGACTGCCTGGATTAAAATTTCATATTAAAATACACAAATTAGGATAATCTAACGACGGAAAACGAAAATAGAATGATGCAGGTAGAAGTATGTGCCTATTCGCTTGAATCGTGTGTGAATGCCGAAGCAGCGGGAGCAGACCGGATTGAGCTCTGCAGCGGACCTGGAGAAGGGGGGACAACGCCTTCGGGCGGACTGCTGAAGCTGGTGAAGCGGAAAGTCTCGATCCCTGTCTATGCCATGGTACGGCCGCGGGGCGGCGATTTCGTGTATGATGAGCTGGAGCTGGAGACAATGCTGGCGGAAATTGAGGAATTGAAAAGACTGGGGGCCGACGGACTGGTATTCGGGGTACTGCAGCCGGATGGATACATCGATCTTCCTGCCATGCGGAAACTGGCCGAAGCGGCTGGGACTACGGGGATTACGTTTCACCGGGCTTTCGACCTGACGGCAGATCCGTACCGGGCGATCGACGAGCTGGTGGATCTGGGCGTCGAGCGCATTCTGACTTCCGGACAGCAGGCCAACGTGGACCTCGGCCGGGAGATGCTGCAAAAGCTGTCCGAATATGCCAGAGGCCGCATTCAGATCATGGCTGGTGGAGGGGTACGCCCATCCAACGCCCTTCCGCTAGCACAGGCCGGCATCGACTGCATACACCTTACCGGGAAGTCATTCCGGCGGGGCAGACAGGAATATTTCCCAGCGTCGGTTTCGATGGTGGGAGAACTTCCTGACGAACGGTCGGTCATGTACAGCGATGTCGATATCATCCGTCAGGTTGTGGGTCAGCTGCGACATTGTTAAATGAATCATTCATTTTATATAGATCTTTCCACAAATTGCTATATTTGCGCCTTATTAAAACTAGGATAAACATAACCAGTAAATTACCGTGAATTCGAATACATCCCTGATATGGAATGGCTTGTTGACACTCGCTGTCATTACCCTGTTCGTGTTATACTTTACCGGTGGTAAAAAAGGAAGCAGTGGGGCATTAGGTTCCGACTCGCTGTCTCTGGCCGGACGTAAAGTTGTTTATGTGCAGGTAGACTCACTCCTGAGTAATTACGAATACTTCAAAGACGTAAGAAAAGAGTTGGAAACCAAGCGGTATCAGCTGGATTATGAACTGAACAAAAGAGGTAAGTCGCTGGAAAGTGAAGTGGCATTCTTCCAGCAAAAGGCACCTACCATGACCATGGAGCAAGGCAGAACCATCGAGGAGCAGTTGTTGAAAAAACAGCAGGATCTGGTTCAGTATCGTGACCGCGAGGCTACCAAGCTTGCTCAGGAAGAAATGGAGAAAAACGAAGAACTGTATAACCAGATCTACGATTATATCGATCAGTACAATGCCGAGAGCCAGTACGAATTCGTATTGGGTTATTCCAGAGGAGGCGGTATTCTTTATGCCAACAAGGAACTCGACATCACCGACAAACTGATCAAGGGACTGAACGAACAATATCGTCAGAAACAGCAGGCGAAATCAGGTAAAGAGGAAGCTAAAAAGGATACCACCAGCAGCAAGTAATTCCTCTATGGATCCATATTTCCGGAGGGTGCCTCAAAAGGGCACCCTCTTTTTTTATCCGTGTCTCAGGTAAAATTGTCGGGTAAACCTATACGGTTGCTGACGCTTGAAACTTTACCAGCAACCATCCGTTAACATTCTGGGACGAGCATGGATTAATTACCCATAAAGCGTAGATTAGCAGGCCGGCATTCGAGATTGAATTGTAGACCCAGTAGCGTTGGAAATGTGCTGCTTTCTGTGCTGTGGTCTATTAAGGCCAGGGGGTGCAGGTTGGGCAGTCAGCCGGAAAGACAATCTTTTCCGATAACGAAGGAAGGGAGAGTATCGGTTCTCTATCAAATTCACCCGGGTATCACTACCTTAGTGGCTGGAAATTTTTTTTAACATGCTAAAAGAAGAAATTGCTGAAGCGTTCAGAAGTCTGCAGGACCGAATCTGCAACGCACTCGAACAGGAAGACGGTAAGGCCGCTTTTCATGAAGACCTTTGGGAGCATCATTCCGGCGGTGGTGGCCGAACACGGCTTATCCAGAACGGGAATGTCATCGAAAAGGGAGGAGTAAATTTTTCGGCGGTTGAAGGTCCGGTTCACCCCCGTCTGAAAGGGCAAATGAACCTGGCCGAGGAAGACCTTCATTTTTTCGCGACGGGAGTGTCCATTGTTCAGCACCCGGTCAGTCCGATGGTTCCGATCATCCACATGAATGTTCGTTATTTTGAGATGAGCAACGGCACGAGCTGGTTCGGCGGAGGTATTGACCTTACCCCTCATTATGTCGTACCTGAACAGGCCGCCTATTTTCATGCACAGTTGAGGGAAACCTGCAACCGTCACCATCCGGCGTTTTATCCTGAATTTAAAAAATGGGCAGACGACTACTTTTTCCTGCCTCACCGTCAGGAAACCCGCGGTGTGGGAGGAATATTTTTCGACTACCTTAAGCCTGAAGATGCCCGATATGGTCTGGACAAGAAAGCGATTTTTGATTTTGTACTCGATGTCGGTAATACGTTCGCTCCGGTATACACTCATCTGATGCATATCAACAAAGACAGGGCTTTCACCGACGATCAAAAAGCGTGGCAATACCTGCGAAGAGGTCGTTACGTCGAGTTTAATCTTGTCTGGGATCGCGGGACCAAATTTGGGCTTGAAACGGGTGGACGGACAGAGTCGATCCTGATGAGCCTTCCACCGCAGGCAAACTGGGCTTATGATCATGTGCCACCGGCCGGCACCCCGGAAGCTGAGACACTCGGCTATTTGAAAAAAGGAATTGAGTGGATTTGACGGAGTAACAGTCCGCGCTGAAGCTCTCAGAATCACGTTTCACCCTTATTCAATCATTTGGATCAGCAGATCCTCATTTCATAATCCTTAAAACCAACCGATTTATTATGAGTACGATTAAACTGAAAGGAAATCCCGTTCAAACCATTGGACAGCTACCGGAAACAGGTTCAGATGCACCTTCGTTCACGCTGACGGGCGTAGACCTGTCTGATGTGAGCCTGGCGGATTTCCAGGGAAAGAAAGTCATTCTAAACATATTCCCCAGCATAGATACGGGTGTTTGTGCGGCTTCCGTGCGAAAATTCAATGAAGAGGCTTCCCGACTCGATAACACCGCCGTTCTCTGTATTTCCAATGATCTCCCGTTCGCGTTGAACCGTTTTTGCGGGGCGGAAGGCTTGTCCAATGTTAAACCGCTGTCAGCATTTCGTTCCTCGTTCGGGAATGATTACGGGGTAACCATCACCGATTCTCCACTAAAAGGTCTTCTAAGCCGTTCGGTGGTCGTCATTGACGAACATGGGAAAGTGGTATATACCCAGCAGGTCGAAGAAACCACAGAAGAGCCCGATTACGCAGCGGCACTCGCTTCGCTTTAAAACTTAATTCATTGGGATGTCCCTGTCAATCTGTTTGCGGCAGGGACATCTAAATCTTTTCCCCTACAACCCCATGCTATTACGCTCCCTAATACTTCTCGTCTTCCTAGGCACCAACACGCTTGCTTTTAGTCAGTCAAAACCCGATCTGTCGGTTGTTTCCCATATCGAGGGGCACTGGAAGGGTGAATTCAGCGGCGGCCCCATCGAAGGTTCGTGGTCAGCCCCGGAAGGCAGCAACATCGTGGGTTATCTTCGGATGATCCGAAACAATAAACCTCATCTGTACGAAATTTTTGTGTTTGAGCAGACTGAGAATGGCCCAGTGGCACGTGTAAAGCACTTCACACCGGGTCTGATTTCGGTAGAAGAAAAAGAAGCAGCCGATACCTATCAGTTTATCGAAAGTTCAAAAAACAAAGCCCTGTTCGAGCGTTCGGACAAAAAAGTCCGGATCATTTACGAACTCAGAAAGCCCGATCAGCTGATAATCCAAAGGGGGACTCCTGCGTCTTCAGGTGGCTGGGAATTTGTTGATCTTTTCGACTTTCAGCGGGTAAAATAGTGATCTGTATCTAACCTTCCTACTGTGATCTATATCATTATCTTTATGGGTGTGACCTTCCTGGGCGTTGGTTACATGGTCAATGAGCGGAATGCCGATTTTCTGCTTTCAGGGTATAACACCATGAGTAAGGAGCAGCAGCAGGCCTTTGATCTGAAAGGCTATCTGGGGCATTTCAGAAAATTTCACCTTTTTCTGGGTATCTCATTTACCGTCCTCGGCAGCTTACTGTACCTTGTTTGGGGAAGCGATGCTGCCGGTGTATTTGTGGGGGTATATCCCATTGCGGCGTATTTGTTTTTTCTCCCTATCTCCCGACGTTATTTCGGCAATAGCAAGCAAATAAAGATTTCCCTTGTCGTGATGATTCTTTCATTGGTACTGATAATTGGACTATTTGTGGTCGGGTTTCGGGAAGATCCTCTGGTCGTAACATCCGAAGGGATCTACATCAAAGGCATTTACAGCGAGTCCCTTCGAAAAGATGAGATCGAGTCGGTTACGCTCACAGGGAAATTACCGGAAATCTCCTACCGCTCCAATGGGTTTGCGCTCAGGTCGATTAAAAAAGGGTACTTCAAAACTAAGGAGGGAGAAACGGTGAAACTGGTGTTAAATGCCCTGAACAGTCCGTATATTCTGATCACCAAAGCTGACGGTAAGAAAGTCATTTATTCGGGAAGGGGAGCAAATGAAGTGGTGGCAGCTGAATTGAAAAAGAGGTTTCCGGAGATTTATCAGGAGTAGTACGTACCACTCCCAAAAATTGTGGTGGGCGTTGGATTAAACCAGGGATTGGGCATTGGTCCCTTCTGTAAAAACCCCAGGTTCGATCCTATACACCAAAATGCGGGAAGGTTGACCGGTTGTTATGCTCGACGGTTTGTGGAGT
>Ga0182792_1003259_pt1 | contig 10550 bp, 8 predicted proteins | sample Passage237B_FD_130497 | JGI IMG/M metagenome (GOLD analysis project Ga0182792, IMG submission 130497) | Cellulose adapted compost microbial communities from Newby Island Compost Facility, Milpitas, CA, USA - Passage2 37B (version 2) (version 2) ... | reverse complement strand
GCGCAACATCCCATTCCGGAATCGCAATATGGCCAAGATCAACGGCAACGAAATTCGTCCGGGCAACGTCATCGAACACAATGGCGGCCTCTGGGTGGCTGTGAAGACGATGGCGGTGAAGCCCGGCAAGGGCGGCGCCTACAACCAGGTCGAGCTGAAGAACCTCATCGACGGCACCAAGCTCAACGAGCGCTTCCGCTCGGCGGAGACCGTGGAGAAGGTGCGGCTCGAACAGAAGGATTTCACCTTCCTGTACGAACAGGGCGACATGCTGGTGTTCATGGACAGCGAAACCTACGAGCAGCTCGAGCTGCAGAAGGATTTCGTCGGCGAGCGCGCGGCCTTCCTGCAGGACGGCATGACGGTGACCGTCGAGCTCTACGAGGACAGGCCGATCGGCGTTTCGCTGCCGCAGCAGGTCACGCTGCAGGTCGCCGAGGCCGATCCGGTGGTGAAGGGCCAGACGGCGGCGTCTTCCTACAAGCCGGCGGTGCTCGAGAACGGCGTGCGCATCCTGGTGCCGCCCTTCGTTTCGGCGGGCGAGAAGATCGTCGTCGATACGGACGAAATCACCTATCTGCGCAGGGCGGACTAGGAGTCGGTCGTTGTTCGTTATTCATCGGTCGCAAGTCGCCGACCGCACGACCGACTACCGACGAACGACGAACAGCGAGTAGAAAGATGGCCCGCTCCGCTCTCCTCAACGTCATGGTGCAGGCGGCAACCAAGGCCGGCCGCTCGCTCGCGCGCGATTTCGGCGAGGTGCAGAACCTGCAGGTCTCGCTGAAGGGCCCGGGCGACTACGTCAGCCAGGCAGACCGCAGGGCCGAGCAGATCGTCTTCGACGAGCTGTCGCGCGCCCGGCCCGGCTATTCCTTCCTGATGGAGGAGCGCGGCGTCGTTGAAGGCGACGACCCACAGCACCGCTGGCTGGTTGATCCGCTCGACGGCACCACGAATTTCCTGCACGGCATTCCGATATTCGCCGTCTCCATTGCGCTCGAGCGGCAGGGGCAACTGGTTGCCGGCGTAATCTTCAACCCGGCGATGGACGAACTCTACACGGCCGAGCGCGGCGGCGGGGCGTTCCTGAACGACCGGCGCATGCGAGTGGCCGCCCGCAGCCGGCTGTCCGACGCGGTGATCGGCACCGGAATTCCGCATCTCGGCCGAGGCCACCATGGCCGGGCCTTGATCGACCTCAAGAACGTGATGGGCGAGGTTTCCGGCATTCGCCGGCTCGGCGCCGCCTCTCTCGACCTCGCCTACGTGGCGGCCGGCCGCCTCGACGGTTTCTGGGAGGACGCGCTGTCGCCCTGGGACGTGGGTGCGGGCATGCTGATGATCCGCGAAGCCGGAGGGTTCGTCTCCGACCGCAGCGGCGCCCAGGACATTTTCGGCACGGGCTCGATCGTCGCGGGCAACGAAGCCATTCACCGCGCACTGCTGAGACAGCTCGAACCGGGCTCAGCCATTCCCGCAAGCGCGAAGGCGCCCTGACGGCGTTCCCTGCCGTCGCACGACGACCCGCAGCCGGCCTGCCGGGCGGGTTTGCCTTTCAATTTCGTCACAATTCCGTTTAGAGTCGCGAACACTCTTGGGGTTGGGAAAAAGCCGAGGCGCGCCGATGGCACTGCTGAGATCGCTGGGAATGGAGCGGGTTGCCGATGATCCCGTCGAATACGACCTGCGCGACCTTTCCAGCCCCCAGGTGTTCCTGCTGTCCATGCTGGTCTTTCTGGCCATCGTCGGGTTCGTCGCGGCAATCCTGACCCGGCAGATCAGCAGCGCCTTCAGCACCAATCCCGGCCTCAACGGCCTGATCATCGGCGTGCTGCTGGTCGGCATCCTGCTCTCCTTCATCCAGGTCATCCGGCTGTTCCGCGAAGTGCGCTGGGTGAATTCGTTCCGTGCGGGTTCCGAGGCCACCGAACCGGTGCTGCTCGCGCCGATGAAGGCGCTGCTCAGCCGGTCGTCGTCCTCCGCGATCTCGACGACGTCGATGCGCTCGATCCTCGACTCGATTGCAACCCGGCTCGACGAGAGCCGCGACATCTCGCGCTACCTGATCGGCCTGCTCGTCTTCCTCGGCTTGCTCGGTACCTTCTGGGGTCTGCTCCAGACGATAGGCTCGATCGGCACGACCATCCAGTCGCTCGATCCCGGCTCGGGCGACGCCAACGACGTGCTCAACGCATTGAAATCGGGCCTGAGCGCCCCGCTTGCAGGCATGGGCACGGCTTTCTCGTCGTCCCTGTTCGGCCTTTCAGGCTCGCTGGTGCTCGGCTTCCTGGATCTGCAGGCGGGCCGTGCGCAGAACCGCTTCTACATCGAGCTCGAAAACTGGCTATCGACGGTCACCGATCCGAATTCCGACTTCCACGTCGCGGAGCCGACGGGCGGCACGACCGACGAGTTGAAGCTGCTGTCGGAACGGCTGCGCGCGATGCAGGAGACCGGCGGCGCGGCGAACCCGCGGATCGCCGCCTCGATGGCCAATCTCGCCGACGGCATCACCGGGCTCGTCAAGAACATGCGCAACGAGCAGCAGATGATGCGCGACTGGGTCGAGGCGCAATCGAAGGAGCAGAAGGCGCTCCACGCCACGCTCGAACGCATAGCCGACGCACTCGAACGCGAGGGAGTGCGCTGAGATGGCGCTTGCCCGGGCGCGCCGGTCGCGCGGTGTCATCGACTACTGGCCGGGCTTCGTCGACGCGTTGTCGACGCTGCTGCTCGCGATCATGTTCCTGCTGTCGGTGTTCGTGCTGGCGCAGTTCCTGCTGTCGCGCGAAATCAGCGGCAAGGACGAGGTGCTGAACCGGCTCAACTCGCAGATCAACGAGCTGACGCAGCTGCTTGCGCTGGAAAAGGCCAACACGCAGGACGCTCAGGACCAGCTCGCGAACCTGCAGGCCTCGCTTGCGACGGCCGAATCCGAGCGCACGCGCCTGCAGGAGCTGCTCGACCGCGGGGCAGGCGCCGGGGTTGAGGCGCAGGCGCGCATCGGTTCCCTCAGCAGCCAGCTCGACGAGGAGCGCCAGATCAGCCAGCGCGCGCTCAGCCAGGTCGAATTGCTCAACCAGCAGATCGCGGCGCTCCGCCAGCAGATCGGCGCGCTCGAGGCTGCGCTCGAAGCCTCCGAGGCGCGCGACAGGGAATCCAACGCCAAGATCGCCGACCTCGGCCGCCGCCTGAACGTCGCGCTCGCGCAGCGCGTGCAGGAATTGAACCGTTACCGCTCCGACTTCTTCGGTCGCCTGCGCGAGATCCTCTCCGATCGAGAGAACATCCGCATCGTCGGCGACCGTTTCGTGTTCCAGTCGGAGGTGCTGTTCCCGTCGGGGTCCGACATCATCAACGAGGCCGGGCAGGAGGAGATGAAAAAGCTCGCCGGGGCCATCATCGACCTGTCGCGCGAGATTCCGCCGGAGATCAACTGGGTGCTGCGCGTGGACGGCCACACCGACAACGTTCCCCTGTCGGGCAGCGGCCGCTACCGCGACAACTGGGAGCTGTCGAGTGCCCGTGCGACCTCGGTGGTGAAGTTCCTGATCGAGAACGGCGTGCCGGCCGACAGGCTGGTTGCCGCGGGCTTCGGCGAATACCAGCCGCTCGACCCTGAGGATACGCCGGAAGCACGCGCCAAGAATCGCCGCATCGAACTGAAGCTGACGGAGAAGTAGCCCGTGCCTTCGGCCACGCTTGGCCGGATCGACGCTATCGAGCGAGCATCACTTCCAGGCCCGTCGTCTCACCTTTGATACCGGCGGCTTCCCGCATGGGTTTTGGCAAAACCATGCTCCGTCATGCTGTTCCTGCCGACACGCATTGGAGCGTTCATGTGACATCGCCTCCTCGAGTGCCCGCCGAGAACGTACATGAAAACCCCGGAATGAGCGCACGCGACGCCCTTGCGCGCGACACCGGCTTCGTGTCCTTGTCCCAAGCGCACGAATCCCGAGGTGATCAATGTCCTTCCAGAAACTCGACGAACTCGGCCGGCGGCTCTCTGCGCTCGAACATGCGCTGGCCATTCTGGGCGCCGACGAAGCGACCCATATGGCGGTCGGCGGTGGAGAGGCGCGCGCGGAGGCAATGTCGGTGTTGGCCGGCATGCTGCATCGGCAAGCGTCCGATCCGCAAATCGCGGATTGGATGGAGGCGGCCGAGGCCGAGGACCTGAGCGAGGAACAGAAGGCGGCCGTACGCGAGTTCCGCCGGCAATATGTCAACCTGACCTGCCTGCCCGCCGAATTCGTCGAACGCCAGACCAGGACGCGCATGCGCTGCGAGCAGCTGTGGCGGGACCTGCGCGCCAAGAACGACTGGGCGGGCTTCCAGCCGGCGCTGGAGGGCGTGATCGAGCTTGCGCGGGAGGAGGCGCAACGCCGCGCCGAGGTGCTGAAGCTCGCTCCCTACGACGCGATGATGGAGCAGTACGACCCGGGCACGCGCGTTGCCCAGGCTGCGCCCATCTTCGCCGAACTGAAAGCCTTCCTCGTCGATTTCGTGCCGAAGGCGCTCGAGGCGCAGGAGAAGAGGCTGACGAAGCGTCCGCTCAAGCCGCTCCCGGGCAACTATCCAGTTGAAAGGCAGCGCGAGCTGGGGCTTGCCATGATGGCGGCGGTCGGCTTCGACATGACACACGGCTCGCTGTCGATCTCGCACCATCCCTTCTGCGGCGGCGTGCCGACCGATGTGCGGATCACCACCCGCTACAAGACCGGCGAGTTCCTGTCCTCGCTGATGGGGGTACTGCACGAAACGGGCCATGCACTGTACGAGCAGGGCCTGCCCAAGGAGTGGTCGCACTGGCCCTTGGGCAAGGCTCGGGGCATGGCCGTTCACGAGAGCCAGAGCCTGTTCGTGGAAAAGCAGCTGGGGCGCAATCCGGCCTTCTGGCGCTGGGCGCTGCCGGTGGTCGAGCGCCATCTCGGAGAGGCGTGGACGATCGACGACATCCTGCCGCACGTCCACTACGTGACGCGGGGGCTGATCCGCGTCGATGCCGACGAAGTCACCTATCCGCTTCACATCATCCTGCGTTTCGAACTGGAGCAGGAGCTCATTTCCGGCAAGCTCGAGGTTGCCGACCTGCCGGAGGCGTGGGACGCGCGCATGCGCGAATATCTCGGCCTCCCCACCATCGACACGCCCCAGGACGGGCCGATGCAGGACGTGCACTGGCCCTCCGGGGCGCTCGGTTACTTCCCGTCCTATACGCTGGGCGCGATGATCGCCGCGCAGCTCTGGGCGAAGATCGAGCAGGACATTCCGGACGTGGACGACCAGATCGCCGCCGGCCGCTTCGACGCAGTCAACGAATGGCGGCGCGAGCGCATCTGGTCGCAGGCCTCGCGCTGGTCCACGCCGGAGCTGATCACCCGCGCGACCGGCGAGCCGCTGAACGCCGAGCATTTCAGGCGGCACCTGGAGAAGCGATACGGTGCGTAGGCCCACCCTCTTGCCCGTCCCGGCGTTCCGTCGGACATTGCCGGCGGAAAAGCGGGGAGGAACGTCATGCCCGAGGGGGTGGATGCCATCGTCATCGGCGCGGGCCTGGCCGGTCTGGTTGCAGCGGCGGAACTCGCCGATGCCGGCCGCAGAGTAATCATCCTGGAGCAGGAAGGCGGCGACTATCTCGGCGGCCAGGCGTTCTGGTCGCTTGGCGGCCTGTTCTTCGTGAACAGCCCCGAGCAGCGCCGGATGCGGATCCGGGACAGCCGGGAGCTGGCCTGGCAGGACTGGCTGGGCTCGGCTCAGTTCGACCGGCTGGAAGACCACTGGCCGCGCAAGGTTGCCGAGGCCTATATCGACTTCGCCGCCGGCGAGATGCGCCCGTGGCTCCATTCGCTGGGCATGCGATGGTTCCCGATCGTCGGCTGGGCCGAGCGCGGCGGTGCGCACGCGCACGGCCACGGCAATTCGGTGCCGCGCTTCCACATCACCTGGGGTACGGGCCCCGGCGTCGTCGAGCCGTTCGAGCGGCGCGTGCGCGAACATGCCAAGGCAGGCCGCATCGACGTCAGGTTCCGCCACCGCGCCACGAGGATCGTCAAGACGAAGGGCGTAGTGACCGGCGTTGCCGGCGAAATCCTCGAGCCGACGTCGGTCGAGCGCGGCCAGCAATCGAGCCGAACCGTCGTCGACGAGTTCGAGATCGCGGCAGAGACGGTACTCGTCACGTCCGGCGGCATCGGCGGCAACCTCGACCTGGTGCGCAAGAACTGGCCGGTCGAACGGCTCGGCCCGCCGCCCAGGCACATGGTCTGCGGCGTCCCGCATCACGTCGACGGGCGCATGGTGGCGGTCGCCAGGAAGGCGGGGGCAGCCACCATCAACACTGACCGGATGTGGCACTACACGGAGGGCGTGAAGAACTGGGCGCCGATCTGGCCGCACCACGGCATCCGCATCCTGCCTGGACCGTCCTCGATGTGGTTCGATGCGCGAGGCAACCGGCTGCCCGCACCCTGCCTGCCGGGCTTCGACACGCTGACGACGCTGAAGCACATTCTCGCGACCGGCCACGAATATTCCTGGTTCATCCTGAGCCAGGCGATCATCAAGAAGGAATTTGCGCTCTCGGGTTCGGAGCAGAACCCGGACTTCACCTCGAAAAGCTGGCGGGCGGTGCTCAAGAGCCGGCGCGGCGCCGGCGCGCCGGCGCCGGTGGAAGCCTTCAAGCAGCACGGGGAGGATTTCATCGTCCGCCACAATCTGTCCGATCTCGTCGCGGCGATGAACGAGCTTGCCGGCAGCGATCTGCTCGACCACGGCCATATCGAGGCCCAGATCGCCGCGCGCGACCGCGAGCTTGACAATCCTTTCGCCAAGGATGCGCAGGTCATCGCCATCCGCGCGGCACGCGCCTATCTCGGCGACCGGCTGGTGCGCACGGCGAAGCCGCACAAGATCCTCGACCCTGCCAACGGACCGTTGATCGCGGTGCGGCTCCACATCCTCACCCGCAAGTCGCTTGGCGGCCTCCATACGGACCTGGACGGCCGCGTCCTCGACTCCAAGGGCGAGCCGATTCCCGGTCTCTATGCCGCCGGCGAGGTGGCGGGCTTCGGCGGAGGCGGCTATCACGGGTACAACGCGCTCGAGGGGACGTTCCTCGGCGGCTGCATCTTCTCTGGCCGCAACGCAGGGCGGGCGGCAGCTCGACAGTAGAAGGAAGAGAATGCAACTCACCAATCAGGACATCGCCGATCTCGTCGCCTTTCGCCGCGAGCTTCACCGCAACCCCGAAATTTCGAACGAAGAATCCGAGACCGCAAGGCGCGTCGTGGCGTTCCTGCGGGACACCGGACCCGACGAAGTGCTGACGGCGCTCGGCACGCACGGCGTCGCCGTCGCCTACGACAGCGGCAAGCCGGGGCCGACCGTGCTGTTTCGCGCTGAACTTGATGCGCTGCCGATCGAGGAATTGTCCGACGTTGCCCACCGTTCGACAGTTCCTGGCAAGTCGCACATGTGCGGTCACGACGGCCACACCGCTATCCTTGCCGCCATCGGACGCCAGTTCGGGCGCCGTCGTCCGGAGCGCGGGCGGGTCGTGCTGATGTTCCAGCCAGCCGAGGAGACCGGCAATGGCGCGTCGGACGTGATCGCCGATCCGCGCTATGCGCGGATCGCGCCAGACTACGCCTTCTCGCTCCACAATCTGCCGGGCACGTCGTTCGGGCACGTCCGGCTGAAGCCGGGCGTCGTCAACTGCGCCTCGCGCGGCATGCGCATCGTGCTCAAGGGAAAGACCGCGCATTCCTCGATGCCTGAGACCGGCATTTCGCCGATGCGGGCGCTGTCCAGGCTGATGCCGGAACTCATGGGCCTCTCGCGTGCAAGCTTCGACAGCGACGAGTTCCGCCTTGTCACCGTCGGCCACTGCCACATGGGCGAAGCGGTGTTTGGCATAGCGCCGGGCTACGCCGAGCTCTGGGCGACGCTGCGCACCCGCCTGGACGACCGCATGGCCGAACTCGTTGCCGATGCCGAGGCTCTGGTGCGCGAAGCAGCCACGGCCGACGGGCTTGGTTGCGAGATCAGCTATCACGAGGTCTTCGTGGCCAGCCTCAATGACGAGGAGGCGACGGCCCATCTGCGCGCCGCGCTCGATGCCGAAGGCATCAGTCATGACGAGGAACAGCTGCCGATGCGCGCGTCGGAGGATTTCGGGCGGTTCGGGCATGGCGCGAAGTCGGCGATGTTCTTCCTCGGCGCGGGCGAGAATCACCCGCAGCTCCACAATCCCGACTACGACTTTCCCGACGACCTGATCCCCATCGGCGCCCGTGTGTTCATGCGGGTGGCGAGGGATTTGCTTGGTTGAGCTGGATTTTCATATGTTTCAGTATTACTGGTTCATATGAAGGAGTTGCGCCCATGGGCATCGCCAACAAAGACCGGGCCACTTTCTCAATCGATCCGGCAGTCAAAAGAACTCTGGAAGAGCGCATCCCGAAGAGCCGCCGTTCTGCCTTCGTCGAGGATGCGATCGCGGAGGCCTTGCGAAAGGATGCGATAGCTAGACTTGGCGAAACGCTCGACCGCCTCGCCGCCACCTCGCCAGAGGTTGGCGAAAACAGCGTGGAGCTGCTCAGGCGCCTCAGACGCCAGTGGGATGGCCGACCGGTCAAGGTTCTGGATGAGGGGTGATGCTCGTCATCGACGCATCGGTCTTCATCAAGCTTTTCAAGGTGGAGGACGACAGTCCTCAGGCGCGCGCTCTCGTCGATGCGCTCGTCAGGCGCCGGGCGCCGTTTCTGGCCCCGTCGATCGCGCTGTATGAGGTGCTGGCCGGCGCCATGCACGTGCAGCGTCCATTCTCCGACGTCATCCACATCTTCGAATTGCTCCAGTCGCTTGGCTTGTCGCTCGAAGATCCGAGCAAGGCGGAGCTGACGCGCGCCGAAACGATCGCGACAACCGAGTCTGCAATCGGCGGCTATCCCACTCTGTTCGATTCGATCTATCATGCCATGGCGATCGAGCGCGGCGGCACGTTCGTTACGGCAGACCGCAAGCACGTCGAGAAGACGCGCAAGTTCGGCAACGTGATTTTGCTTGAGGACTGGAGGCCGGCCTGAACCTGCCTACTCGGCAGCGCCCCTGAAGGCGTCGGCCCCGCTCTCGAACTGGAGGCGCGCAAGGCGCGCATAAACGCCCCCCTTGGCGACGAGGCCCTTGTGGGTGCCTTCCTCGACGATCCGGCCGCCATCCATGACCAGGATGCGGTCGGCCTTGAGCACGGTCGCGAGCCGATGCGCGATGACCAGCGTCGTGCGGCCCTTCATCAGCCGCTCGAGCGCCGTCTGCACCAGCGTCTCGCTCTCGGCGTCGAGCGCGGAAGTTGCTTCGTCTAGCAACAGGATCGGTGCGTCGCGAAGGATCGCCCGGGCGATCGCGATACGCTGGCGCTGACCGCCCGACAGCGTCACGCCTCGCTCGCCGAGTGGCGTGTCATATCCTCGGGGCAGGCTCCGGATGAACTCGTCCGCGTGCGCGTCCCGAGCGGCGGCCTCGATGGCGGCCGGGGTAGCAGCCGGCCTGCCGAAGCCGATGTTGTCGCGCGCGGAAGCCGCGAACACGGTCACGTCCTGCGGCACGATCGCAATGCGCCGCCGGGCCTCGGCGGGGTCGGTGGCCGCGAGATCGATGCCGTCGATAAGCACCTGGCCTTCGGCGGGATCGTAGTAGCGCAGGAGTAGCGAGAAGATCGTGCTCTTGCCTGCCCCGGACGGACCGACGATGGCTACCGTTTCGCCCGGCTTCACCACGAACGAGACACGATCGAGGATCGGCCGGTCGCGCTGGACGGGATAGTGGAAGGAGACGTTGCGGAACTCGACGGCGCCGCTCGCGGGTTGCGGCATTGGCTGTGGCGAGGGCGGCGCCACTATCGCCGGCACTTCCGCCAGAAGCTCGGTGAGCCGCTCCGCCGCGCCAGCCGCCTGGCTGAGCTCGCCCCATACCTCCGACAGGGAACCCAGCGCTCCGGCAGCCAACACCGAATAGATGAGGAACTGGCCGAGCGTGCCGGCCGTCATGGTGCCCGCCAGCACGTCGCGCGAACCCACCCACAGCACCGCAACCACCGACGCGGACGACAGGAGGATGACGAAGAAGGTCAGGATGGCGCGCGCGAACACCGAACTGCGCGCCGCCTGGAACGCCGTCTCCACGGCCGCGGCGAAGCGGCGGGTCACCATCGTCTCGTTGGTGAAGGCCTGCACGATGCGCACCGCGCCGACCTGCTCCGCCGCGAAGGCAGTGGCATCGGCCAGCGTGTCCTGCGCGTTGCGCGATTTCCTGCGGACCGAGCGGCCGAAGGCGACCAGCGGCAGCACGATCAGCGGGATCGCGCCGAGTACGAAGGCCGACAGCTTGGGACTGGTGATCACCATCATGCCGGCCGAGCCGAGGCCCATGATGGCGTTGCGCAGGGCAACCGAAGCGGTCGCACCGACGGCCGACTTGATCTGCGTGGTGTCGGCCGTCAGCCGGGAGACGATCTCGCCAGTCTGGGCGCGGTCGAAGAAGGC
>Ga0182792_1003257_pt1 | contig 10563 bp, 10 predicted proteins | sample Passage237B_FD_130497 | JGI IMG/M metagenome (GOLD analysis project Ga0182792, IMG submission 130497) | Cellulose adapted compost microbial communities from Newby Island Compost Facility, Milpitas, CA, USA - Passage2 37B (version 2) (version 2) ... | reverse complement strand
GAGATCCTGGACGCGACCACGATGGAGGCGGCCCTCGCCTTCGCCGAGACCGGCCACCTGTGCCTGGCCACGCTGCACTCCCACAACGCCGCCCAGACCATCGAGCGCATCCTCAACTTCTTCCCCGAAAGCGCGCACAAGAACGTGCTGATGAACCTGGCGCTGACCCTGCGCGCGGTGGTCTCGCTGCGCCTGGTCAAGGGCGTGGACGGCCGCCGCCTGCCGGCCACGGAGGTGCTGCTCAACACGCCGCTGATCCGCGACCTGCTGCGCCGCGGCCAGGTGCACGAGATCAAGCAGGCGATGGAGGCCTCGCTGGAGGAAGGCATGCAGAGCTTCGACCAGTGCCTGTTCCGCCTGGTCAAGCAGGGGCGCATCGAGCAGGAGGAGGCGCTGCGCGCGGCCGACTCGCGCGACGGCCTGGCGCTGAAGTTCCGCCTGTCCGAGGGCGCCGACGCCGAGCACGACCCCTACGCCGACGTGAACAACGTCCCGTCCGGGCCGCAGATCACCCACGGTTTCCTCTGAGCCGGCGCGGCGGCGCCGGCGCGGCTCAGGCCGGGCCCGGCGCGTCCGGCTGCGCCTCCGGTGCCGCGGCGCGGAAGGCGGGCAGGGCCAGGCACGCGCGCTCGATCCTCGCCAGCGTCGGCCACGCGGCGGGGTCCATGCCGAAGCGGCGCGCGTTGTACAGCTGCGGCACCAGGCAGCAGTCGGCCAGGCCCGGCACGTCGCCGTGGCAGAACGCGCCGGTGTTGGGGTCGTCGGCCAGCATCGCCTCCAGCGCGGCCAGCCCGGTGGCGATCCAGTGCCGCACCCACTCGTCGCGCTCGGCCTGCGGCACGTTCCATTGCCGGTCGAAGAACTGCAGCACGCGCAGGTTGTTGAGCGGGTGGATGTCGCAGGCCACCGCCTGGGCCAGCGCGCGCACGCGGGCGCGGCCGCGGGCGGTATCCGGCAGCAGCGGCGGCTCGGGCCAGCATTCGTCCAGATACTCGAGGATGGCCAGCGATTGCCGCACCGCGCGCCGGCCGTGCATCAGCACCGGCACCAGCTCCTGCGGGTTGAGCGCGCGGTACGCCTCGGCGTGCTGCTGGCCGCCGTCGCGCAGCAGGTGCACCGGCAGCGCTTCGAAGGCCAGGCCCTTGAGCGCCAGGCCGGCGCGCACGCGGTAGGCGGCGCTGGACCGCCAGTACGTGTAAAGGCGCAGGGGCTCGTCCATCCGGCGTTCCTCTTCCATCCTCACACCTTAGCGCGGGGCCGCACGCGGCCGAGGCCGCCGGTCGCGGCCAGGGCGCCGTCCGCCGGCTCAGCCGCCGGACGGCGGCTGCTGCTCGATGCGCTGGTCGATCGCGCCGAACAGGCTGCGGCCCTCGCGGTCCAGCATCTCGATGCGCACGCGGTCGCCGAACTTCAGGAACGGCGTGCTCGGCTTGCCGTCGCGCAGCGCCTCCACGGTGCGCCTTTCGGCGAAGCAGGACGCGCCGCGCGACACGTCGTGGTTGGCGATGGTGCCGGAGCCCACGATCGTGCCCGCCGCCAGCGGCCGGGTCCTGGCGGCATGGGCCACCAGCTGGGCGAAGTCGAACTGCATGTCCTCGCCCGCTTCCGGCGCGCCGAACCATTCGCCGTTGACGTGCGTCAGCAGCGGCAGGTGCAGCTTGTTGCCGCGCCAGGCCTCGCCCAGCTCGTCGGGGGTGACGAACACCGGCGACAGCGCGCTGCGCGGCTTGGACTGCAGGAAGCCGAAGCCCTTGGCCAGCTCGGCCGGGATGAGGTTGCGCAGGGACACGTCGTTGACCAGGCCGACGAGCTGGATGTGGCCGGCCGCCTGCTCCGGCGTGGCCGCCATCGGCACGTCGTCGGTCACCACCACGATCTCGGCCTCCAGGTCGATGCCGTAGTCCTCGCGGGTGACCCGCACCGGGTCGCGCGGGCCGAGGAAGCCGGCGCTGGTGGCCTGGTACATGAGCGGATCGGTGTAGAAGCTCTCGGGCACCTCGGCGCCGCGCGCGCGGCGCACCCGCTCCACGTGCGGCAGGTAGGCGCTGCCGTCGACGAACTCGTAGGCGCGCGGCAACGGCGCGGCCAGCGCGGCGTGGTCCAGCGCGAAGGCGCCTTCGGCCTCGCCGGCCTCCAGCGCGGCGGCCAGGGCGTTCAGGCGCGGCGCGGCGGCGTGCCAGTCGTCCAGCGCCTGCTGCAGCGTGGCGGCAATGCCGGTCGCGCACACGGCGCGTGCCAGGTCGCGCGAGACCACCACCAGGGTGCCGTCGCGGCCACCCTCCTTCAGGGATCCGAGCTTCATCCGGGCTGTGCTCCTGCGGGCTGGGCCCGCGATTGTAGCGGCTGACCGGCAATGGTTTCACTGGAAACTTGACTGCCCGCAGATGAACGCGCGTCCGCGGCGGCCGGCAACCGGCAGTCGCATGGCGTAGAATCCGCCGCCTGATTGCCTGCGGCCGTCCGTTTCCCTCGGGATCCGGCCGGCGCCTCCCCGGAGGCGCCCCGCCCCACTCCGACGCCATTCGCGGCAATCGGGCCGGTGCCCTGCGCACCCGCCGTCCTTCCCTTCCCTCGCAGCGCGGTTCACGGGAACGCTCCGAGCCCCGGCCGGCAACGGCCAGGCCCGCCATGCCGCGGGCCGCTGCCATGGAGTCATTCCGAATGTCGTTCCAATCCCTGGGCCTGGCGCCCGCCCTGCTGCGCGCGCTGTCCGAGCAGGGGTACGAAACCCCCACCCCGATCCAGGAGCAGGCCATCCCGCTGGTCCTGGAGGGCCACGACCTGCTGGCCGGCGCCCAGACCGGCACCGGCAAGACCGCCGCCTTCGGCCTGCCGCTGCTGCAGCGCCTGGCCGCCGAGCCCAACCGCACGCGTAGGCCCCGTGCGCTGGTGCTGACCCCCACCCGCGAGCTGGCGGTGCAGGTGCACGAGAGCCTGCGCGACTACTCCAAGTACCAGCGCGTGCCCGGCGCGGTGATCTACGGCGGCGTGGGCATGGGCAACCAGCTGGAGGCGCTGCGCCGCGGCGTGGACCTGCTGGTCGCCTGCCCGGGCCGGCTGATCGACCACATCGAGCGGCGCAGCGTGGACCTCTCGGGCATCGAGGTGCTGGTGCTGGACGAGGCCGACCGCATGCTGGACATGGGCTTCCTGCCGTCGATCAAGCGCATCCTGGCCAAGCTGCCCAGGCAGAACCGCCAGACCCTGCTGTTCTCGGCCACCTTCGCCGACCCGATCCGGCAGCTGGCGCTGGAGTTCATGCGCCAGCCGCGCGAGGTGATGGTGACCCCGCGCAACACCGTGGCCGAGACCATCGACCACCGCGTGCACCCGGTCGACGCCGGGCGCAAGCGCGAGCTGCTGCTGCACCTGCTGGCCGCCGACGCGCGCGTGCAGACCCTGGTGTTCGCGCGCACCAAGCACGGCAGCGACAAGCTGGCGCACTTCCTGGAGAAGGCCGGCGTGCAGGCCGCGGCGATCCACGGCAACAAGAGCCAGAATCAGCGCCAGCGCGCCCTGAACGACTTCAAGGCCGGCAAGGTGAAGGTGCTGGTGGCCACCGACATCGCCGCACGCGGCATCGACATCGACCAGCTGCCGCGGGTGATCAACTTCGACCTGCCGATGGTGGCCGAGGACTACGTGCACCGCATCGGCCGCACCGGCCGCAACGGCGCCAGCGGCGAGGCCATCTCGCTGGTGGCGCAGGACGAGGCCAAGCTGCTGCGCCAGATCGTGCGCCTGCTCGGCCGCGACATGGACATCCGCGACGTGCCCGGCTTCGTCCCGGCCGTGCCGATCCGTTGGGGCAACAGCGCCCCGGGCAAGGCCGAGCAGCCCGGCGGCCAGCGCCCGCCGCGCAAGCCCGGCCGCGGCCGGCGCGGGCATCCCGGTGACGGCCAGCGGCATGCCCAGGCCCACGCCGGCCCGAAGAAGCACGCCGGCGAGCGCCGCCCGCAGCGGCGCAGCGACCGCCGCGACGGCTGAATCCCGCGCCGCGCCACGATTGCCGTGGCGCGGCTGGCGCAACGACAATGCCGCGCATGGACATCTTCAAGGTCTTCACCCTCGAGGCGGCGCACCGCCTGCCCCACGTACCCGAAGGGCACAAGTGCGCGCGCCTGCACGGCCACTCGTTCCGGGTGGAAATCCACGTTTCCGGCGAACCGGACCCGCACACCGGCTGGGTGATGGACTTCGCCGACATCAAGGCGGCGTTCCGCCCGCTGTACGAGCAGCTGGACCACCATTACCTCAACGAGGTCGAGGGGCTGGAAAACCCGACCAGCGAGCGCCTGGCCGCATGGATCTGGGCGCGACTCAAGCCGTCCCTGCCCCAGCTGAGCGAGGTCGTGGTCCACGAGACCTGCACCTCGGGCTGCCGCTACCGCGGCTGACCGCGACGCCGCGGCGGCGATCCGCGGCCTTGGCACTCTCCTGAGGAAGCTTGCCCGGACCGGGCGCCCGGCAGGCAACGGCCGCGGCCGTGCACCGGCGCGCTTGCCGCCCTCCGCCGCCGGGAATCCGCGCGAACGACCGGGTCCGAACCGCCCACCCGCGGCGCGGGAGACGCGGGACGCCGCCTAACTCATTGACAACTGGGCGTTTTCGGCGGGGCGAAAATTTTTCGTCGCCCCTTGTTGCAATGCACAAAAAAACGGCGTATGCTGCGTCGCACCATAGAGGCAAATCCGTCACGGAGTCCGCCATGTCGTACCAGTTCAACGAGCAGTTCAGCGCCTACACCCACCAGTTCGCCGCCGTCGCCGCACGGGTGAACCGACTGGCCCTGGAAAACGCGGAAACGCTGTTCGGCGTGCAGCTGCGCACGCTGGAGAAGAACGTCGACGCCACCACCAGCTACCTGGGCGAGCTGGCCGAGGCCCGCGACCTGGACGCCTACCGCAGCCTGTGGCCGAAGGGCCTGCAGGTGGCGCGCGACAACGCCGAGCGCGTTGCCGCCGCCGGCCAGGAGGTGTTCGGCCTGACCCTGAAGACCACCGAGGCGCTGGGTCAGCTGGCCAAGAGCCAGTTCGAGGCCGCCGCCGACCAGGCGCAGGCGACCACCGCCAAGGCGACCAAGACCGCCAAGCGCTGATCGCTTCGACAGCTTCAACGTCTTTGCGCGGCTCCCCTCCCCCGCGCAAACCGGACCCGGCAGCTCCCTCCCGCTGCCGGGTCTTTTTATGCCCGGGCGATGGCGTCCGGCGACAGCCGCGCGGCCAGCGCCGCGGGTTCGGGCGCCGGGGCGTAGGGCAGGTGGCCGAGGCACGGGGCGGGCAGCCGCGCCGCCAGCAGCGCCAGGTTCTCCTCGCGGCAGGCCATCTGCGGATCGACCTCGGTGGCGATCCAGCCCACCAGGCGGGCGCCGTCGGCGACGATGGCTGCCGCGCTCAGCCGCGCGTGGTTGAGGCAGCCCAGGCGCATGCCCACCACCAGGACCACCGGCAGGTCCAGCGCGCGCACCAGGTCGCGCTGGTCCAGCGTGGCCGACAGCGGCGCGGCCCAGCCGCCAACGCCCTCGACCACCACCAGCCCGGCCTGCGCGCGCAGCCGCGCGAAGGCGGCCTGCAGCGGCGCCAGCGTCACCTCGGTGCCGGCCGCGCGCGCGGCCAGTTCCGGCGCCAGCGGCTCGGGCAGGGCGACGGGGGTGAGGTCGGCGTAGTCCGGGCGCGGCTCGCTGGCGGCCTGCAGCGCCAGCGCGTCGGCGTTGCGCCAGCCGTCGGCGGTGCGCTCGCAGCCGCTGGCCACGGGCTTCATGCCCACCGCGCGCAGGCCGCGCGCGCGCAGCGCGTGCAGCAGGGCGCAGCTGGCGAGGGTCTTGCCGGCGCCGGTGTCGGTGCCGGTGACGTAGAGGCGGTCGATTCCGTGCAGGTCCATCGTGCGGTGTCGCGAACAGGATTCGGCCCGGGCGCGGGCCACGCGGGCGGCATGATACGCAGCGTGCCGGCGCCGTGCGCCGCGGGCGCGCGCCGGCGGCGTTACCATGGGCGCATGTCCTTCTCCGCCATCCCCCTCACCGGCGACAAGCCGGAACAGTACCGCCAGCTGCTGGACCAGGCGCGCGCGCTGCTCGCCGGCGAGCGCGACCGCGTCGCCAACGCCGCCAACCTCTCCGCGCTGGTCTACCACGCCCTGCCGGAACTCAACTGGGTGGGCTTCTACTTCCACGACGGCAACGAGCTGGTGGTGGGCCCGTTCCAGGGCCTGCCGGCCTGCGTGCGCATCCCGCTGGACAAGGGCGTGTGCGGCGCCGCCGCGCGCACGCGGCGGACGCAGCGGGTGGCCGACGTGCACGCCTTCCCGGGCCATATCGCCTGCGACGCGGCCTCGCGCTCGGAGATCGTGATCCCGCTCCTGGACGGCGAGCGCCTGCTGGGCGTGTTCGACCTCGACAGCCCGGTGCCGGACCGCTTCGACGCCGACGACCAGCACGGCCTGGAAGCCATCGCCGCGGCGTTCGTGGCCTCGCTGCGATGAGCACCGCGGGCCTGCGCAACATCGGCCCCAAGAGCGCGGCCTGGCTGCGCCAGGTGGGCCTGCGCACCGCCGAGGATCTGGCCGCCGCCGGCCCGGTGCAGGCCTTCCTGAAGGTCCGCCGCGCGGGCTTCAAGCCCAGCCTCAACCTGCTCTACGCACTGGAAGGCGCGCTCGCCGGCAGCCACTGGCACGACGTGCCCGAGCCGCGCCGCCGCCAGCTGCTGGCCGAACTGGAAGCGGCCAGCGCGGCGCTGCCGCCGGCGCGCGGCCTGCCGGTGGCCGGCCCGGTGAGTACCTCGTACCGACGCGACGACGATGCCGCCGACGCCCTGGAGGCTGCCGTCCCGGACGACGCCGGCGAGGACGAAGCCGAAGGCCGCTGAGCCGCGCCACGCCGCCGCCGATCGCATACAATCGCCCCGCTGCAAGGTGACCCGCCGGCGTCCGCCGGCCGGGTTGAAACGGGAAGCCGGTGCGTCCTCGGACCAGGCCGGCGCTGCCCCCGCAACGGTAGGCGACCCCAACGCCGCGACATCCGCCACTGTGCACCGCACGGGAAGGCGTCGCGGCCGGAACCGTCCGGTTCCGGGTCGCGAGCCCGGAGACCGGCCTTGCGGAACACACAGGTTGCGATGCGGAGGGCGTCGCGGCGTGCCGGCGCCGCGCGCGCCCGTCCGCTCGTGCAGCTCCTCCGTCCGCGGCTTCCCGACGCCCCACGCATGGAGTTGCCGATGACGTTCCGTCCCCCCACTGCCCTGTCCCTCGCCGTCGCGCTGGCCCTGTCCGCGCCCGCGCGCGCCGACGACGCCACCGACCTGGACGAGGTGCTGGTCACCTCCACCCGCACCGAGATCGCGCTGCGGGACAGCCTCTCGCCGGCGCAGGTGATCGACCGCGCCGAGATCGAACGCAGCCAGGCCACCACCCTGCCCGAGCTGCTGGCCGGCCGCGCCGGCATCAACCTGGCCAACACCGGCGGCGCGGGCAAGCAGACCTCGCTGTTCCTGCGCGGCGCCGGTTCCAACCAGCTGCTGGTGCTGGTGGATGGCGTGCGTATCGGCTCGGCGACCGCCGGGCTGCCGGCGCTGCAGGACATCCCGGTGGAGCAGATCGAGCGCATCGAGATCGTGCGCGGCCCGCATTCGAGCCTGTACGGCGCCGATGCCATCGGCGGCGTGATCCAGGTCTTCACCCGCCGCGACCGCGGGCCGGCGCAGCCGCGGCTGATGTTCGGCGCGGGCAGCCACGGCCTGCGCGAGGCCAGCGCGGGCGTGGGGCTGGGCGGCGAGCGCGGCTGGTTCGGCGCCGACGTGGCGTTCCAGCGCACCGACGGCATCGACGCCTGCTCGGGCACCGCCGCCGGCTGGGGCGCCGGCTGCTTCGCCGACGACCCCGACCGCGACGGCTACCGCAGCCGTTCGGCCACGCTGCGCGGCGGCGCGCGGCTGGCCCCGGGCTGGACGCTGGAGGGGAGCGCGCTGCACGCGGCCGGCTACAACCACTTCGACGGCAGCTGGGCCGACTATTCGGAGACCGAGCAGCGCGTGTACTCGGGCCGGCTGCGCTACGCGCCCTCGCGCGCCCTGTCGCTGCAGGCCACCGTCGGCCGCAGCTACGACGACTCGCAGGACTACGGCGCCCCCGGCCACGTCGGCGGCCTGACCACGCGCCGCGACCAGGCCTCGCTGCAGGGCGACGTCGGCCTGGCCGAGGGCCAGACGCTGACCGCCGGCGCCGACTGGCTGGAGGACCGCATCGAGGGCACCACCGCCTACGACGTCGACCGCCGCGACAACGTCGGCGTGTTCGCCGAATACCAGGGCCGCTTCGGTGCCCAGCGGCTGCAGGCCGGCCTGCGCCACGACGACAACGCGCAGTTCGGCAGCCACGCCACCGGCAACCTCGGCTGGGGCTGGCAGCTGGGCGGCGGCCTGCGGCTGTCGGCGCGCTACGCCACCGGCTTCCGCGCGCCCAGCTTCAACGACCTCTACTACCCCTACTACGGCAATCCGTCGCTGCGGCCGGAGGAATCGGAGAACCTCAACCTCGGCCTGTCGGGCGAGCACGGCGACTGGCACTGGAGCCTGGACTTGTTCGAGAACCGCATCGACGACCTGGTCAGCTACGACGCCTCGACCTCGCTGCCCGGCAACATCGACCGCGCGCGCCTGCGCGGCGGCGAGCTGACGCTGGCCGGGCAGTTCGCCGGCTGGGACCTGTCGGCGCAGTACAGCCACGTCGACCCGCGCAACCGTTCCGACGGCCCCAACCGCGGCAACCTCCTGCCGCGCCGCGCGCGCGACAGCGGCCGCATCGACCTGGACCGGCGCTTCGGCGCGGTGGCGCTGGGCGCCACGCTCAAGGCCGCGGCCGGCCGCTACGACGACGCGGCCAACACCGCGCGGGTGGGCGGCCACGCCACGCTGGACCTTCGCTTCGAATACGCGCTGCATCCCGACTGGACGCTGCTGGCGCGGGTGACCAACCTGTTCGACCGCGACTACCAGGTGGTGGACTGGTACAACCAGCCCGGCCGCGAGTTCGGCATCAACCTGCGCTGGCGCCCGGCGCGCTGAGCGCGGCGGTCCGGCGCCGTGCGCGGCGCCGGACCGGCCTCCGCCGGGCAACGGAGCTTTCCGCCTGCGGGGCCGCGGCGGCGCGGGGCCCTGCCTATACTGCCGGCGTCCTTCCCCCCACGGACGCCCCCATGCCTGTCAGCCGCGCCCTCGTGGCCAGCAACGACGCGCCGCGCCTGGTGCGCACCCTCGCCAACCACTGGCGCCACCGTTTCACGGTGCGCCGTGACGACGACACCCACGCCCACGTCCCCTTCACCGAGGCCGGCGGCGCCGACTTCCAGGTGGAGGACGGCGCGCTGCGCATCCGCGTGGTCCACGAGGACGCCGCGGGCATGGCGCAGCTGCGCGGAGTGATCGAGTCGCACCTTCAGCGCTTCGCCCGCGAGGAGACCCTGGTCTTCGACTGGCGGGACTGAGCGGCGACACCGCACTCCGCCGCGCATGCCCGCTCGCCCGCTACGGCGGGAACAGGTCGCCCTGCGGCACGGTTTCCTCCGGCTCGCGGAAGCCGGACAGGCCCACGCCCACCAGGCGGTAGCGCGTGTCCGGCGGCAGCGCCACGCGCGCGCGCAGGGCCAGCGCGATGCCGGCCAGCGCGTCCGCCGAGGCCGGCGGATGCTCCGACGTGTGGCTGCGCGTCAGGATGCGGAACTGCGCGGTCTTGAGCTTGAGCACCACCGTGCGCGCCACCCGCGGCGTCTTCCGCGACGCTTCCCACGTCTTCCCCGCCAGCTGCCGGATCGCCGGCTCCAGGGCGTCCAGCGGCAGGTCGTCGGCGAAGGTGTCCTCCGAGGACACCGACTGCACCGGCTGGTCCGGCGCCACCGGGCGCTCGTCGATGCCGCGCGCACGGCGGTACAGCGAGGCGCCGAAGCTGCCGAAGTGCCGCTGCAGCGTTTCCAGCGGCAGCGCACGCAGCTCGCCCACCGTGGCCACGCCCAGCGCCTCCAGCCGCGCGCGCATCACCTTGCCCACGCCCGGGATGGTGCCCACCGGCAACGGCGTCAGGAAGCGCTCCACCTGCTGCGGGCGGATCACGAACAGACCGTCGGGCTTGCGCCAGTCCGAGGCGATCTTGGCCAGGAACTTGTTGGGCGCCACGCCCGCCGAGGCGGTCAGCGCGGTCTCCTCGCGGATCTGCGCGCGGATGGCCTCGGCCACCGCGGTGGCGCTGGGCAGGCCGGACCGCGGCACGGTGACGTCCAAGTAGGCCTCGTCCAGCGACAACGGCTCCACCAGGTCGGTGTGGCGCAGCAGGATCCCGCGCACCTGGCGCGAGACGGCCTTGTAGCGCGGGAAGTCCGGCGGCACGAACACCGCGTCCGGGCACAGCCGCTCGGCGCGCAGCGCCGGCATCGCCGAGCGCACGCCGAACCGGCGCGCCTCGTACGAGGCCGCGCACACCACCGAGCGCGCGCCGCGCCAGGCCACCACCACCGGGCGCCCGCGCAGCGCCGGATCGTCGCGCTGCTCCACCGACGCGTAGAACGCGTCCATGTCCACG
>Ga0182792_1003256_pt1 | contig 10564 bp, 8 predicted proteins | sample Passage237B_FD_130497 | JGI IMG/M metagenome (GOLD analysis project Ga0182792, IMG submission 130497) | Cellulose adapted compost microbial communities from Newby Island Compost Facility, Milpitas, CA, USA - Passage2 37B (version 2) (version 2) ... | reverse complement strand
GACGCCGATCACGGCGCCACGCTCGGCGAGTATCTTTTCCTTGCTCCAGCCCTGCTTGAGTAATTGGATCGCTTCTTGTGGTTGTGGGCCGAACACCTTGTAGAGGTTCTGCACCACGATCTTTCCAGCCTGCATGGGATATGTCCCCTTCAGTAGACAGCCAGACAGTCGTTTCCGGAGGCCGGAACGCGCACGGCGGCGCGAGCGGCGCAGTGAGGCCGACTGCCTGTGTGAATAACAATGTCGAGGGCGGGTGCCCTCTGGCAGTGTTACGAAGCCCTTCCTTGAGAATGCGACCTCCATTCCTGGAGGCCCGTACTTCCGAAATTTCTTCTAGGCCTGCCTTCGGGTCGAGAGGGGAAGGCGGCCACTTGTTGCTCTTCGGTCCGCGGCTGAGAGCCGCGGTCTGCCGGCCCACGGAGCCGGCAGCGACGAATCGGGTGACTCAACGATAAAGCCTTGGGTTCTGGGCAATTGTCGGTTTGCGACCTTCATGTGCTGGGTGACGACATGCCGTTTTTTGGCGTGATTGGGGCCGTTGCCGTCTAGGGTGCCAGCTACGGGGAGGAGAGAAGGAAGCAAGGGCGATGCCAAGGCGACGCATTTGGACATGTGCAAGTCGGTGTGGAGCGTCCGGGCAGTTGGGAAATGCCCATGATGGAAAATCCGCAGTACAACCACCCGACCTGGAGGAAAGCCCCGTGGCCATCAGCGTATTCGACCTGTTCAAGATCGGTATCGGTCCGTCCAGCTCGCACACCGTCGGCCCCATGCGCGCCGCCGCGCTGTTCGTGCAGGCGCTGGACGAGCGGGGGCTGCTGGACCGCGTGCGGCGCATCGAGGTGCGTCTGTACGGTTCGCTGTCGGCGACCGGCGTCGGTCACGGCACCGACCGCGCGGTGATCATGGGGCTGATGGGCGAGTGGCCGGAACGCATCGACCCCAGGGTGATCGAGCCGCGTATCGCCAACCTGCGCGCACGCAACGAACTGCTCCTGGCCGGCCGTCTGCCGGTGCCCTTCGAATGGGCACGGGACATGCGCCTGCTAGACGAGAACCTGCCGTACCACCCTAACGCCATGACCCTGGTCGCCTACGACGCGGTGGGCGAGCTGCATGCCGACACCTACTACTCAGTGGGCGGCGGCTTCGTGGTGGATGCTCGGCAGGCGGAAAGCGGCCTGCTCGACCAGGACCACAGCACGCTGCCATACGACTTTTCCACCGGCCGCGAGCTGCTCGAGCTGTGCCGTCGCCACGGCCTGAGGGTCTCCGAGCTGATGCTGGAGAACGAGAAGACCTGGCGCAGCGAGGCGCAGATCCGCGAGGGACTGCTGCGTCTCTGGGCGGTGATGCAGGAATGCGTGAACAACGGCCTCAACGCCGAGGGCATCCTGCCCGGCGGGCTCAACGTGCGGCGCCGCGCCGCCCGGCTGTACCGCAGCTTGCAGGAGCTGGAACGGCCCAACGTGATCGGCACGACCATGAACGCCATGGAGTGGGTCAATCTCTACGCCCTGGCGGTCAACGAGGAGAACGCCGCCGGCGGGCGCATGGTCACCGCGCCCACTAACGGCGCGGCGGGGATCATCCCGGCGGTGCTGCACTACTACATGCGCTTCAACCCGGATGCCTGCGAAGACGACGTGGTGCGTTTCTTCCTGGGGGCGGCGGCGGTGGGCATCCTCTGCAAGAAGAACGCCTCCATCTCCGGTGCCGAGGTGGGCTGCCAGGGGGAGGTGGGTTCGGCCTGCGCCATGGCCGCGGCGGGCCTGGCCGAAGTGCTCGGCGGTACCCCGCAGCAGGTGGAGAATGCCGCGGAGATCGGCCTGGAGCACAACCTGGGCCTGACCTGCGACCCGGTGGGTGGGCTGGTTCAGGTGCCCTGCATCGAGCGCAACGCCATAGCCGCGGTGAAGGCCATCAATGCCGCGCAGATGGCCCTGCGCGGCGACGGCGAGCACTTCATCTCCCTGGACCAGGTGATCCGCACCATGCGCGATACCGGTGCAGACATGCACGACAAGTACAAGGAGACCTCCCGTGGCGGCCTGGCGGTCAGCGCCATCGAGTGCTGAACCGTTTTGGCTCGCCGGCCGATCGGCCTGCCCGACGCTGGTGCGCGGCCCGGGCGGAAGCGGAGGAGGTCGGCGTTACCGGAAACAGCTTGCGTTACCGGAAACAGCTTCGGCCAGGGCGGTGTTTCCAGGGGTGCTACTGGAGTCCACACGGGCTCGGTTCGCGGGTGACCAGACGGTCACCCATTTGCGTTGGTCGTCTTTTTTCTGCTCGCGTCAGAGCGGCTCCGGAATCTTTATTGAATGGTTGATCAATTTAGGCACGGGGTTTGCCTTGTTCCCCGTGCGTTTCCGAAACGCGCTGCCGGAAGTGTAACCAATAACAATCAAGGCCTCCTGCCTCGGAGGCCAGCCGTAATGCCATGCGTGAGGGCACCCAATGTCTGAGTTCAAGCAAGGATCTCCGATCCGTAACCGTGCACCGCAAACCATCGGTTTCCTGCTGCTCGATAATTTCACCCTGATATCCCTGGCCTCGGCGGTGGAACCGCTGCGGATGGCCAACCATCTGTCCGGCCGCGAGCTCTATCGGTGGTGCACACTGACCCAGGACGGCCACGCGGTGACCGCCAGCGACGGTCTGCAGATCACCCCGGATGCCGGGCTGGCCAAAGCGCCGCCGCTGGACATGGTGATCGTCTGCGGCGGGGTCAACATCCAGAACAGCGTTACCCGCGAGCAGGTGCTCTGGCTGCAGGCCCAGGCCCGTCAGGGACGCCAGCTCGGCGCGGTGTGCACCGGCAGTTGGGCGCTGGCCAAGGCCGGGCTACTCGACGGCTACGAGTGCAGCGTGCACTGGGAATGTCTGGCCGCCCTGCAGGAAGCCTTCCCGCGGGTGGCCATCACCACCCGGCTGTTCTCTATCGACCGCAATCGCACCACCTCCTCGGGCGGCACCGCACCCATGGACATGATGCTGCACCTGATCGGCTGCGAGCACGGTCGCGAGCTGGCTGCCGGCATCTCCGAGATGTTCATCTACGAGCGCATACGCAACGAGCAGGACCACCAGCGGGTGCCCCTCAAGCACATGCTCGGCAGCAACCAGCCGAAGCTGCAGGAGATCGTCGCCCTGATGGAGGCCAACCTGGAGGAGCCCATCGACCTCGACGAGCTGGCCAGCTACGTGGACGTCTCGCGCCGCCAGCTGGAGCGCCTGTTCCAGAAGTATCTGCACTGTTCGCCCTCGCGTTACTACCTGAAGCTGCGTCTGATCCGCGCCCGCCAGCTGCTCAAGCAGACCTCCATGTCGATCATCGAGGTGGCCTCGGTGTGCGGCTTCGTCTCCACCCCGCACTTCTCCAAGTGCTATCGCGAGTACTTCGGCATCCCGCCGCGCGACGAGCGCGCCGGCCAGAACGGCAACGTGGTGCGCTTGGTGCCAGTGACCGAGGAGGCCCTGATGGCCAGCTCGGCGGCCCAGGCTGCGCTGTCCCGCGCGCAGAGCGAATCCACCTTTGCCAGCGTGCGCCTGTAACGCCGGGACGCGGAGCGGAAACCCGGAGCGGGCGGCGGCGCCCCTCCGGGTTTTTCGTGCCCGGGGAACCGCCAGGGATGGGCGGGTTGCGGAAAAAAAGCCCCCGTCAGGGCCGGTGCTCCGACGGGGGTAAGGGAGCAGGCTCGTGTCGAGCCTCAGTGTGAAGCCTTCGGTTACTGATTGACCTGGCGCAGCACCGGGGTGGCCGGGGGGTCGCCGAGGTTGGCCAGCATGCGTTCGCTGTACCAGTCGAGGAAGTTGATCACCCCGAACTCGTAGGTCTTGGAGTAGGGGCCCGGCTGGTAGGCGGTGGAGTTGATGCCGCGCTGATTCTCTTCGGCGAGGCGGCGGTCCTGGTCGTTGGTGGCGTCCCAGCCCTCGCGCAGGCGGCTGGGGTCGTAGTCCACGCCTTCCACTGCGTCCTTGTGCACCAGCCACTTGGTGGTCACGATGGTTTCCTGGGCGCTGACCGGCCACACGGTGAAGACGATCATGTGGTCGCCCATGCAGTGGTTCCAGGAATGCGGCAGGTGCAGGATGCGCATGGAGCCGAGATCAGGGTTCTGGATGCGGCCCATCAGCTTCTTGCAGCCCGGCTTGCCGTCCAGGGTCATGGACACGGTGCCCTGCAGCAGCGGCATGCGCACGATACGGTTGCGCAAGCCGAAGCTGGCATGGGCGTAGGGGATCTTCTCGTCTTCCCAGGCCTTGGTGCAGGCCGCCACCTGGTCCTTGAACTCCTGGGTGGCGCGCGGGTCGGTGACGTCGTCCCATTCCAGCAGGGTCTTCAGCAGTTCCGGGTGCGAACCGCTGCAGTGGTAGCACTCGCGGTTGTTCTCCATCACCAGCTTCCAGTTGGCCTTCTCCACCAGGGTGGTCTGCACCGCCACCTTGGCGTTCTCCATGTCGTACGGCTCCATGTAGTGCTCGAGGGTGCGCAGGAAGTCGTCGATCTCCGGCGGGTTGTCGGCCAGGGAGACGAAGATGTAGCCGCCGGCAGTCTTCACGTGCAGCGGCTTGAGGCCGTACTGGTTCAGGTCGAAATCGGCGCCCATCTCGGTGCCGGCGAACAACAGGCGGCCGTCCAGCTCATAGGTCCACTGGTGGTAGGGGCAGACCAGTTTGGCCACCTTGCCCTTGTCGTTCAGGCACAGGCGCGAGCCGCGGTGCCGGCAGACGTTGTGGAAGGCATGGATCCGGCCCTCGGCGCCGCGCACCACGATGATCGGGTTGTCACCGATCTGCAGGGTCAGGTAGTTGCCCTTGGCGGGGATCTCGCAGGTCATGCCGGCGATCAGCCATTCCTTGTAGAAGATCTCCTGCATGTCGATCTGGAACAGCCGCTCGTCGTTGTAGAAGGGCTGCGGCAGGGAAAAGCTGTGATCGCGCTCACGGAGCATCTGCGCAGTGATCTTGCGGGCAGGCTCCAGCAGGTCGCCGAGACCCGCGTTGTTGATGACATCCATCGGTAACTCCTCAAGGGCAGCTCGCCGTCGCGAGCGCCGCACAGTGGCTGTTTCGGTTGTGACGCAAGGCGCGTGATCCGTCCTTCTGCGGGCGGTTCGCTCTGGGGAGGAGTGTGGGTGCGATGCGAGGCCCAGCCTTGTCTACGGGCGACATGCGGAAAATCGTTTCCGACCAGAAAGGCCAGCAACGACCGGCAGTGCGCAATTAGCATGTGAATGTCGCGGACAGGCAAACGGGCCGCGGCACGGCTGCGCACAATCGCGGGCAACAGGCCGATACCCGGCTGTGCGCGGAGCCCTGTCCATGACCAACACTTTTCTCAATCCGGTGACCACCCAGACCTGGAGCAACGGCCGCCATCTGGTGCGTTGCGTCAAGGCCATCCAGGAGACCTGGGATGTGCGTACTTTCTGCTTCATGGCCGACCAGCCGATGCTGTTCTTCTTCAAGCCGGGGCAATTCGTCACCCTGGAACTGGAGATCGACGGTCAGCCGGTAATGCGCTCCTACACCATTTCCAGCTCGCCCTCGGTGCCTTACAGCTTCTCCATCACCATCAAGCGGGTGCCGGGCGGCCAGGTATCCAACTGGCTGCACGACAACCTCAAGGAAGGCGACGTGATCCCGGTGCACGGGCCGGTCGGCAACTTCAACGCCATCGACTTCCCGGCGGACAAGGTGCTGTTCCTCTCCGGCGGCGTCGGCATCACCCCGGTGATGTCCATGGCGCGCTGGTTCTTCGACACCAACGCCAACGTCGACATGGTGTTCGTGCACAGCGCGCGCACCCCGAAGGACATCATCTACCACCGCGAGCTGCGCCACATGGCCTCGCGGATCGCCAACTTCAAGCTGCACCTGGTCTGTGAGCGCTACGACATCGGCGAGGCCTGGTCCGGCTACCGCGGCTACCTGAACCAGCCGATGCTGGAGCTGATCGCTCCGGACTTCCTGGAGCGGGAGATCTTCTGCTGCGGTCCGACCCCCTATATGAACGCGGTGAAGCGTCTCCTGGAGGCCAACGGTTTCGACATGCGGCACTACCACGAGGAAGCCTTCGGCGCGACCCCGCCGGAGGTCGGCGAGGAAGTGCGCGAGCACGCCGCCGAGGCGGCCCGGGACGGCGGCCTGACCGACGCCGACCTGCGCGAGGTGACCTTCAGCGGGACCGGCAAGAGCATCCGCGTGGCGCCCGGCGAGACCGTCCACACCGCCGCCGCCAGGCTCGGCCTGCACATTCCGAAGGCCTGCGGCATGGGCATCTGCGGCACCTGCAGGGTTCTCAAGACCGCCGGTGAGGTGGAGATGGAGCACAACGGCGGGATCACCGATGAGGACCTGGCCGAGGGTTACATCCTGTCCTGCTGCAGCGTGCCCAAGGGGGACGTGGTGATCGACTACTGAAACGCTGCTCGTTCCCAGGAAGCCCCGGCCATGGCCGGGGCTTTTCTTTGCCCGAAGGAAACGCCAGGGGAGACGGCCTGGCCAGGCAGCGGCAGGCAAAAAAAGCCGCTGACCTTGCGGTGAGCGGCTCGGGTGGGGCAGGGGCTCAGCGCGGCGCCAGGGCCGGCAGCAGGGTGCGTGAAATCGCCTCGCGCACCGCCGGCAGCAGGGTGGCGCTGCCGCCCAGCAGTTCCTCCACCAGGCGGCGCAGGGCGGTGGAGCGCTCGGCGTTCAGGCCGCTCAGCGCATGGCTGCAGGCCTGGTCGGCGCTGACCCCCTGGGGAATGCTGAAGCCCAGGGCCAGCAGGCGTTCGCGGAAGTCTTCCTGATCGATCAGATCGGCATGCATCATGGTCCGTTTCCTCTTGTCGTGGGGCGTGCGGCCTAGCGCAGCACGCCCTCGTCCAGCAGCAGTTTGAAGATGGCTTCGGCGCCGGCCTGCGGGCTGACGTCCTTGAGCACCTGGCCGGTGCCGCCGGCGGCCTTGGCGGTGGCCGCCTTCATGCGCTCGGCGCCGGTCTTGGCCTTGATCACCTTGAGGCGCTTCGGGCGCGGCCGCGCCGGCTGCAGGGGGCTAGCGGCGAGCAACGGGTCCTCCACCACCGCCACCTCGTGGGCTTCGATGCGTCCGCGGCGGGCCGGACCGAAGGCGCTCTGCCGGGCGCCGGGAGCAGCGCTGTCGACGCTGGCGACGAAGGGCAGACGCACCCGCAGGCGGCGCCGCTGACCGCGGGGCAGGGCCTGGAGCACCTGGGCGCTGCCGTCCTCGACCTTCTCCACCTCGGCCAGGCCGACCACCAGGGGCCAGCCGAGGCGTTCGGCGAGCAGGAAGGGCAGCATCCCGGAGCCTTCGCCGGTCTCCGCCTGGCTGCCGGTGAGCACCAGTTGGGCGCCGGCATCGGCCAGGTAGTCGGCGAGGGCGGGCAGGGCGTCGGCGCCGGCCGGCTGTTCGAGCACCGCCAGTTCGTCCAGGCCCATGCCCAGGTAGCTGCGCAGGGCCTCTTCCCGCGGGTTGCCGGCGTGCAGCACGCGTAGGCGCTTGCCGGCCAGGCGCAGGCCGAGCTCGACGGCGCGGGCATCCTGTTCGGCGCGGCGGGCACGCCCGGAGGCCGGGTGGGCGCCGATGGAAACCAGGGCGACTATGTTCAGGTCGGTCATCGTTCGTACCTCTGACTGGAGGGGCGCCAGGGCTGCGCCCGTGGCTGCTTCAGGCCGCATCGCGCCTGCCTTCCTGGCGCCAGGCGGCGACTCGCTCGATCAGCGCCTGGAGGATCGCGGAGGAATCGCCGATCACCGAGAGATCGGCGCGCTTGATCATGTCGCAGCCGGGGTCGAGGTTCACCGCCACCACCTTGTCGCAGGCGCCGATGCCCTGCAGGTGCTGGATGGCGCCGGAGATGCCCACCGCCAGATAGACCCGGGCCGTGACCCAGGTGCCGGTGGCACCGACCTGACGGCTGCGCGGCATGTGGCCGTCGTCCACCGCCACGCGCGAGGCGCCTTCGGTGGCACCCAGGGCACTGGCGGCGCGGTGGAACAGCTCCCAGTCCTTGACGCCGTTGCCGCCGGAAAGGATGAACTCGGCCTCGGCCATGGGGATCTGCGCCGGGTCCACGGCCACCGGACCGAGGTCCTCGATGCGCGGCAGGTTGCGCGCCACCTGCCAGGCGAGTTCCACCGGGCGGGCCTCGTGGCGGGTCTCGCTGACCGGCTCGGCGCACTCGGCGGCGGCCAGGATCAGACGGGCCAGCGGCCGCTGGATGTCCTGCTGACCGGCCCCGGCGCGACCGACGCAGCGCTCGCCCTCGGCCTGCCAGACACGGGTTGCCGGGCGCTCGCCGAGGCTGGCGGCCAGCCGGCGGCCCAGTTCGCCGCCACCGGTGCGGCTGTCGGGCAGCAGCCAGTGGCGCGGAGCGAACTGGTTGTCCACCGCGCGCAGGGCGAGTACCCGCTGTTCCGGCGCGTAGCCCTGGTATTGCTCGCCGTCGAGCAGCAGTAGGCGGTCCACGCCGGCGCTGTCGAAGGCGCTTTCTTTGTGTTCGCCGAACACCACGGCCAGTACCGCACCTTCGCTGCCGGCCAGTCTGCGGGCCAGACCGAGGAGGTCCTTGTCGTGGCTGGACAGGCGACCGCCGACCATGTCCGGCACCACGGCGACGTAGTAGGCCGGCTGTTCGACGACGTGCAGCGGCAGCTGTACCTCGACGCTGGCGCTGCGCCTGGTCCCGGTGCCTTGCTGGGCGCCACTGCGGTCGATGCGCTTGATGCCGGCCGGGCCGATGAAGCCGGCGGCGATGGCGTGCGGATTCTTGCGGACGATGCCGTTGGGGCCTATCCAGACGGTCTGGTTCTGGCTCTGCAGGGCCGCGTGCAGCGGGTGCAGACGGTTGCGGGCGATCCACTCGGCACGCGGGTCGCGGCGGATGATCTCGCTCATGCTGCGATCTCCTGGTCAGGCATGAACATGTCCTTCGCCCCCTCGGGGGCGAAGGCTGGGAGCAGGGAGGAACGGACGGCGTCGCTGTGGCAGGCCGGGCCCCGACCCTCGGCCCCTCGCCCGGTGGGAGAGGGGCAACGGCTGCGGCAAGTGAAGGCCATCAGTGCACCTCCGCCGCTTCGCGCCGGGCCGCGGACTGGCTGGCCGGGGCCTCGGCGCCCTCGATCAGCACCTCGGCCACCAGCTCGGCGATGTCCTTGATCTCCGGCCGCGGGGCGACCACACCCTCGAGCATCGCGATGCATTGCGGGCAGCCCACGGCCACCAGCGCGGCGCCGGTTTCCTTGATGTCGGCCATGCGCATGTCCGGAATGCGCTGCTTGCCGGGGATGTCGGTGATGGGCGCGCCACCGCCACCACCGCAGCAGCGGGAACGGAAGCCGGAGCGCTGCATTTCCCGGACCTCGATGCCGAGGGCCTTGAGTACGTTGCGCGGCGCCTGGTACTCGCCGTTGTAACGGCCCAGGTAGCAGGGGTCGTGGTAGGTGACGCTGTCCGCCTTGCTGCGACCCAGTCGCAGGGCGCCCTGGCGCACCAGCTCGTCGATGAAGGTGGTGTGGTGCAGCACCTCGTAGTGGCCGCCCAGGGCGCCGTACTCGTTCTTCAGTACGTGGAAGCTGTGCGGGTCGCAGCTGACGATGCGCTTGAAGCGGTATCGGCTCAGGGTGGCGATGTTGCGTCGGGCCAGGCTCTGGAAGGTGGCCTCGTCGCCCAGGCGGCGGGCCACGTCGCCGCTGTCGCGCTCTTCCAGGCCGAGCACGGCGAAGTCCACCCTGGTGGCCCGGAGGATCTTCACGAAGGCCCGCAGGGTGCGCTGGTTGCGCATGTCGAAGGCGCCGTCGCCGACCCAGAACAGCACGTCGGCCTGCTTCTTCTCGCTCATCAGCGGCAGGTTGAGGTCGGCGGCCCAGTTCAGCCGGCCGCCGGGGGCGAAGCCACCGGGGTTGTCGGTGGCGATCAGATTCTCCAGCACCTCGGCACCCTTGTTCGGGGTGGCGCCCTTCTCGAGGGTGAGATGGCGACGCATATCGACGATGGCATCGACGTGCTCGATCATCATCGGACACTCCTCGACGCAGGCCCGGCAGGTGGTGCAGGACCACAGGGTCTCAGCATCCACCAGGGCTTTGCCGTCCAGGGAAACGATGGGCAGGTGCGGACCGCCGCTGTGCTCGCCGAGCGGCTTGCCGGGGTAGGGGCTGCCGGCGAACTTGGCGTCGTTGCCGCCGGCCAGGCCGATCACCATGTCCTGGATCAGCTTCTTGGGGTTGAGCGGCTGGCCGGCGGCGAAGGCCGGGCACATGGCCTCGCACTTGCCGCACTGCACGCAGGCATCGAAGCCGAGCAGCTGGTTCCAGGTGAAGTCGCTGGGCTTCTCGACGCCCAGCGGCGCGCTGGGATCGCTCAGGTCGAGGGCCTTGAGGCCGGTGGAGCGGCCGCCGCCGAAGCGCTCGGGACGCCGGTGCCAGGCCAGGTGCAGGGCGCCGGCGAAGGCGTGCTTCATGGGCCCGCCCCAGGTCATGCCGAAGAACAGCTCGGAGACGCCCCAGGCCACGCCCACGGCGAGGAGCACGGCGAGCAGCCAGCCGCCGAAGCCTTCCG
>Ga0182792_1003255_pt1 | contig 10567 bp, 9 predicted proteins | sample Passage237B_FD_130497 | JGI IMG/M metagenome (GOLD analysis project Ga0182792, IMG submission 130497) | Cellulose adapted compost microbial communities from Newby Island Compost Facility, Milpitas, CA, USA - Passage2 37B (version 2) (version 2) ... | reverse complement strand
GCCATCGCAATCGCAAGACCGAGCGTGATCACGCCTGCACCGACAAAGCTTTCCCGCCAGCCGAACATCTCAGTTGCATAGGCAAGCGGTGCCGTCGCCATCAGCGCGCCCAGTGTGCCGATGGAGATTTGCAGACCGGAGAGCATCGCGAACTTCTCCGGCGCGAACCACCAGCGATAGATCATCAGCGGACCCATCAGCATCGCCGAACAGCCAAGCCCCATGAGAATGCGCGCAAGCGTCAGCCCCGCCTCGCCCCGCGCCATCGCAAACACGAAGCAGCCGAGAATGGCAATGCCGATGGCACAGAGCATGGTGATCCGAGCGCCATAGCGATCAAGCAGGATGCCGACGGGGATCTGCGCGAGCGCGAAGGAGAGGAAGAAGGCGCCGGACAATATGCCGAGCCCTTCTGGCTCAAGGCCCAGATCCCCCGCAAGATTGGGTGCGATGACACCCGTGGACGAGCGCAGAAACTGGCTCACCGTATAGACAAGACAGAGAATACCGACGAGCGGAATGATCTGAAAACGGGACGCCGGTGCGGCAGCCATGAACGCACCTCCTCCGGCGCTCCTTCAATCGATGCGGATTAAGAGCGAAAATCCGCACTTTCGCCAGCCCCATTTCGGCATGGGCAATCGCCGGGCACGCAAAGCCTTGCCCCACGCTATCGCACCTCTATTCTCTAGCTCCCCCCAACAGCGCTATCGGAGGTCCGTCATGAAAGCTCGCATCCTCGCAACGGCCACCCTCGCCCTTGCCCTTTTCGCCACCCCGGTCATCGCCGAAACACCCGCCAGTGTGGCGACCTATGAGATCGACACCTCGCACACCTATCTCGGATTTGCGATCAGCCATCTTGGCTTCTCGACCACTTATGGCCGGTTCACCGATGTAAGCGGCTCCATCACCTTCAATGAGGAAAATCCCGAGGCAAGCTCGGTCGAGGTCCGGATCGTGCCCGCCAGCCTCTATACGGGCCATGAGGAACGCGACAAGCATGTGCGCGGCAAGGACTTCCTCAATGTCGAGGAGTTCCCGGAGATGAGCTTCATATCCACCGCCATCGAGCGCACGGGCGAGAAGACCGGCAAGATCACCGGCGACCTCACCCTGCATGGCGTGACGAAGCCCGTCACACTGGAAGCGACCTTCACCAGGATGGGTGAATACCCCATGCAGAAAGGCGTGAAGGCCATCGGCTTCGAGGCAACGGGCAGCCTCAAGCGCTCGGATTTCGGTATCGAGACCTATCTCCCGGCGATTGGCGATGAGGTGAGCATCACCATCTCGCTCGAGGCCATGCAGAAATAAAGACCGGGGTCGGGGCTGGCCGGTGCCCTTTTGCGCAGGGCCAGCCCCGTTAACCTTGCCCGCCCGCTCCTTTTTATACCGCGACTGCGAAGGAATTCTTGTGGGCGCGGCCCTGAGCGGTTATAAGGCGGGCCAATTTCCCGGTCGCCGCCGTGTTCCTGCTAGTGCGCGGTTGAGCGGCATATTTGCCCCGGCGGAACCCATGTCTATTCGGAATATTGCGATCATCGCCCATGTTGACCATGGGAAGACGACGCTGGTCGACCAGCTTCTGCGCCAGTCCGGCACCTTTCGTGAAAACCAGCATGTCGCTGAGCGCGTGATGGATTCAGGCGATCTCGAAAGAGAGCGCGGCATCACCATTCTGGCCAAATGCACCAGCGTTGAATGGGAAGAGAACGGAACACCTATCCGCATCAACATCATTGATACGCCCGGCCACGCCGATTTCGGCGGCGAGGTGGAACGCATCCTCTCCATGGTGGATGGCGTGGTGCTGCTGGTGGACGCGGCCGAAGGCCCGCTTCCCCAGACGAAATTCGTGACCTCCAAAGCACTTGCCCTTGGCCTGCGCCCCATCGTGCTCATCAACAAGGTGGACCGGCCCGACGCCCGGGTGGACGAAGTACATATCGAAGTCTTCGACCTTTTCGCCTCACTCGGCGCGACGGATGAGCAGCTCGACTTCCCGACCATCTTCGCCTCCGGCAAGGAAGGCTGGGCGACCGAAGACCTCTCCGCGCCGGACGCAAAGGAAAACGGTCTCCGTCCCCTCTTCTCCAAGATCGTGAGCCACTTCCCCGAGCCGACCGCGCTCAATGACGGCTCGCGCGACGCGCCTTTCGCCATGCTCGTCACCACCATCGAGAGCGACCCCTATCTCGGCCGCATCCTCACGGGACGGATTGAAAAGGGCACGGTGAAGCCGAACCTTCCGGTGCAGGTGCTCCGCAAGCCGAAGGACGGCACGGTCACAACCATCGAAAAGGGCCGCATCACCCGTGTGCTCGCCTTCCGCGGCATCCAGCGCGTGCCCGTGGAAGAGGCAAAAGCAGGTGACATCGTCGCCGTTGCGGGCCTCGAAGAAGGTACGGTTGCCGACACGATCTGCGATCTTGCCGTGACGGACGCGATCGACGCACTCCCGATTGATCCGCCCACCCTCTCCATCACCATCTCGATCAATGACAGCCCCCTTGCAGGCCGCGAAGGCAGCAAGGTGCAGTCCCGCGTGATCCGCGAGCGGCTGATGCGCGAGGCGGAATCAAACGTCGCCATTCGCGTCTCCGACAGCGAAACGCGCGATGCTTTCGAAGTGGCAGGCCGCGGCGAATTGCAGCTCGGCGTGCTCGTTGAAAACATGCGCCGCGAAGGCTTCGAACTGTCGATCTCGCGCCCCCGCGTGCTCTATCGTGAGGATGAAAACGGCAATCGCCTCGAACCCATCGAAGAAGCAACCGTCGATGTGGACGACGAATATACCGGCGTCGTCATCGAGAAGATTTCCGGTCGCAAGGGCGAACTGATCGATATGCGCCCGACAGGTGCGGGCAAGACGCGCATCATCTTCCACTGCCCCTCGCGCGGATTGATCGGCTATCACGGCGAGTTCCTCACCGATACGCGCGGCACCGGCGTGATGAACCGCATCTTCCACGCCTATGAACCCTGGCGCGGCGAGATCGAAGGCCGTCGCAACGGCGTGCTCATCTCCAATGGCGCAGGCGAGGCCGTGCCCTACGCGCTCTGGAACATTGAAGAGCGCGGCGTCCTCTTCATCGAACCCGGCGTGAAGGTCTATGAAGGCATGATCATCGGCGAGAATTCGCGCGCAGATGACCTGATCGTGAACCCGCTCAAGGCAAAGCAGCTCACCAACATCCGCACCACCTCGAAAGATGAGGCCGTGCGCCTGACGCCGCCCCGCCCGCTGACGCTCGAACAGGCCATCGCATATATCGAGCAGGACGAGCTGGTGGAAGTGACGCCGAAATCGATCCGGCTGCGCAAGCGCTACCTCGATCCGAACGAGCGCAAGAAGCACGCAAAGGCAGGCTAGGCCCCCTTCGCCACGCTCCACGTTTCAACCCCGCCATGCGCACCGCTGAAGTCGCTGGCGGGGTTTTTATTTCCACGCTCTCAGCCGATTTGCCTCTCCTGCGCGCTGGTGTCACTCTCCCTTCCAAACGGAAACGGGAGGATGAACATGGCAGGAAATCCGGAATGGCTCGCGCAGGTGAAGGAAGCGGCGCTGGAGCCTGACCTTCCGATCATCGACCCCCATCACCATCTCTGGGACCACCCCGGCTCCCGCTATGAGCTGGATGAGCTGCTTGCCGATCTCTCTCAGGGCCACAACATCCGCGCTACCGTCTTTGTTGAATGCGCAGCCATGTATCGCGCAGACGGGCCGGACGCCTTGAAGCCCATTGGCGAGACGGAATATGTGAACGGCATCGCCGCGAAATCGGCAAGCGGCGGCTTCGGCGAAACCCGTGTTGCCGCCGCCATTGTCGGCTTTGCCGATCTGCAGCTTGGCGCAGCGGTGGATGAAGTACTGGAAGCCCATATCGCCCGCGCGCCCGACCGCTTTCGCGGCATCCGTCACGCGAGCGCCTTTGATGACAGCCCCGCTATCCGTCCCTCACATACCCATCCGCCCAAAGGCTTGCTCGGCCTGCCCGCCTTCCGCGAAGGCTTTGCGCGGCTCAAGGATCACGGGCTTTCCTTCGATGCCTGGCTCTTCCACCATCAGATTCCCGAACTCACGGCGCTCGCCCGCGCGCATCCTGAAACAAGAATCATCTTCGACCATTTCGGCGGTCCGCTCGGCATCGGCCCCTATGAAGGCAAGCGCGAAGAGATATTCGCCCAATGGAAGCGTGACGTGGCGGAGCTTGCCACCTGCCCCAATGTCGTTGCCAAGCTGGGCGGCATCAACATGGCGGTAAACGGCTTTGGCTGGCACAAGCGTGCGACGCCGCCGACCTCCGATGAACTCGTGGCAGCCACCCGCGACTGGTATCTCTACGCCATCGACCTCTTCGGGCCAGATCGCTGCATGTTTGAAAGCAATTTCCCCGTGGACAAGCTCTCGTGCTCCTATGGCGTGCTCTGGAACGCCTTCAAGAAAATCGCGAGCGGCTTCACGGCGGAGGAGAAGCGTCATCTCTTCCATGATACGGCAGCACGCACCTACCGTATCTGAGGTACGATTTCCGTTCCGAGGTATCAGGGCTATAAGAGGGCGCTTACAAAGAGGTATCCATGCTTTCTTCTCAGGACATCGACGAACTCGCCACTTTCGCCCTTGAGCTTGCCGATGCGGCTGCAGAGGTGACGCTGCCCTATTTCCGCGCCGGTCTCGATGTTGACCACAAAAGCGGAAAATATGCCTTCGATCCGGTCACGGCAGCAGACCGCGAAGGCGAAGCCGCCATTCGCAAGCTCATCACCGCGCGCTACCCGGATCATGGCATTTTCGGCGAAGAGCATGGAAAGCACACAGGCTCAAGCGGCCTCACCTGGGTGCTTGACCCGATTGATGGCACACGGAGCTTTATTTGCGGTGTCCCGCTTTGGGGAACGCTGATCGCACTCAATGATGGCACACGGCCCGTCATCGGCGTGATGGACCAGCCCTATATTGGCGAGCGCTTTGTCGGGCGACCCGGCGGCACCACGCTGATCGGCCCGCGCGGCACGGTGCCGCTCAAGACCAGCAACTGCATCAGGCTTGCAGACGCAAAGCTCGGCAACACGGATGCCGGCATGTTCATCAATCCGGTGGAGAAGGAAGCCTTCCGCGAAATCTCGTCAAAGGTGCGCCTGCGCCGTTTTGGCGGCGACTGCTATTTTTATGCGCTGCTTGCTGCTGGAACGATCGACCTCGTGGTCGAAGCCGCGCTTGAGCCTTACGACATTCAGGCGCTCATCCCGATCATCGAAAATGCAGGCGGCATCGTCACAAGCTGGACGGGCGGCGATCCGCAGGCAGGCGGCCATGTGGTGGCAGCCGCAACGCCCGAACTTCATGCAGAAGCAGTGGAACTTCTCTCTGCTGCCATCGGCTGATCTCTCGCAAGCGGCGTCAGCCGCCTGCGATGAACTCATCAAACGTCTTCCAGAAGATCGCCCGGTATTCATCGCACTCGATCAATATTTCATGCCGCGCCTCCGGCACGGAAACAAGCCGCGCATTCGGCATATGTTCGACCGCACGGGCGAGCGCTTCCGGTGCCACAAGCGCATCGCGCCCGGCCTCGAAAATCAGCATGGGTGTTTGAATGGCGGCGAGATAATAGGGCCGCGATGTCTCATCAATGGTGCGGAAGGCCGCATGCAGCCAGCCAACCGTTGTCGAGCCAAGGCCGAGCATCGGCTCCTTGCGGATGAGCGCCTGTGTGAGGGCATAGCGCTTGGGATCATGCGTGAGAATGTTGCCCTCAAACGGTGCTTCATCCATCGCCTTGTCGGTGCCGCCCGGCACATAATCCCCGTTGCGACGAAGGAAGCGCAGAAGCCCTGTCAGGCCGCGTATGACGCGCATCAGCGTGGGCGTGAAACGCAATCCGAACATGGGCGCGGACAGCACTATGCGCGAAAACCAGTCCGGCCTGTCATGCGCCGCGCGCAGCAGAATCTGCCCGCCCATTGAATGTGCCAGTCCGAGCCACGGTTTTGGGAATCGCGGGGCAACTTCTTCCATCAGCCGCGCAAGATCGCCGTCATAGGTCGAGAAATCGTCAATATGGCCCTTGCGCGGGTCGGCCAGCATGCGCTCCGAAAGCCCCTGGCCCCGCCAGTCCATCGTGACGACCGAGAAACCGCGCTGGCGCAGCTCACTCACCACTTCGAAATATTTCTCGATGAACTCCGTTCGCCCACCAAAGAGAAAAACCGTGCCGCGCGAGGCATCATCGCTTGCCCATGTGACCACGCGCAGCCGCGCCCCATCATGCGCCTTGAGCCAGAAGGCTTCGCCTCCCTCCGGCATCGGATTTTCGGGGATGATGATAACCGGCGCTGTCACTCGCGCGCCCCGCTGCCCGCGGCATTTGCCTGCCGCATCATCAAAGGACGAAGCCGGGTGACAACACTGACATCCCCTACAATGCGGATCTTGCCCTGCCGGAAAGCCGTGTTCTGATCGACATGGCCCTGAAGGATCGAGAGATTGAGCAGTGCATCGACATGCACCGTGCAATCAGCCGGCACGTCGCGGCGATGCACCTCGTTCGGTACCTTCCGCCCGTCAATCACGACAACACCTGCGCCCGGATGAATGAATTTCAGCACCGCGCCAAGCGACAAATCTGATGTGAAAACCTTCCTCAGAATCGCCTCAATCTCGTCCTCGGCGCGCTTTGCCGCGCTCGCCGCAGATATGTCCGACTTTCCGCCCGCCATTTGACCGGTCTCTCGTTTTGCTTTGCAGAGCATCATAGCACTGCCGCAGGAGGGTCAACAGCCTTGGGGATCAGCAGCCTTATCCTCTAGACTCGGCCAATGTCGAAAAAGGAGGCAGCCCTACCGATGAGCTGGCAAAAGGAAACCGACGAAATCAGGCGCCGCCGCGAACTGGCGAAGCGGCAGGGCGGCGAGGAAGCGGTAAAGCGCCATCACGCCAGGGGGCGCCTTACCGTACGCGAGCGCATCGCAGCACTGGCCGACAAGGGCAGCTTCCGTGAAATGGGCGAAGGCGCAGGCGTTCCTCATTTCGATGAAGAGGGAAATCTCATCGATTTCGAACCCGCAAACTATGTGCTCGGCTTCGCCACGGTGAACGGGCGGCGCATCGCTGTGGGCGGGGAAGATTTCACGCTGAAGGGTGGCTCGCCCAACCCGGCGGGCCTGCGTAAAAGCGTTTACGCCGAAGAACTCGCCCTCACCTACAAGGTGCCGCTTGTGCGCCTGCATGAAGGCGCGGGCGGCAGCGTGGCGGGTTCATCGGGCAAGGGAAATGCGCGGCCGCTGGGCGACCCCGTCTTTGCAACACCCCGCTTTCGCTCGATCACGCAAGTCCTCGGCGAAGTGCCGGTGGCGACCGCCGCACTTGGCGCAGTTGCAGGCATGCCCGCCGCCCGCCTTGTCGCCTCGCATTTCTCCGTCATGGCGGCAGATGCACAGGTGCTGATCGCAGGCCCGAAAATCGTTGCCCGTGCGCTTGATGAACACATGACCAAGGAGGAACTCGGCGGCGCGGATGTTCATGCGCGCTCCGGCGTGATCGACAATGTGGCGGAAAGCGAGGAAGAAGCGCTGAACCAGGTCGCGCGCTTCCTTTCCTACATGCCCGACAATGTCTGGCAGTTACCGCCCCGCATCGAAACAGATGACCCCCGCGACCGCGCAGAAGAGGCGCTTCTCTCCATCGTACCGAGGGATGCGCGCAAACCCTTCAACATGCGCAAGATCGTGAAAGCAGTGGTGGACAGGGACAGCTTCTTTGAAATGACAAAGCGCTTCGGCCCCTCGCTCATCACCGGGCTGGCGCGGCTCAATGGCGTGAGCGTCGGCGTGATCGCGAATGACTGCCACTTCTATGCCGGCGCGATGACGGCACAGGCCGCGCAGAAGCTTCGCCGCTTTGTCGATATGTGCAACACGTTTCACCTGCCAATCCTCTCCTTCGTGGATGAGCCTGGCTTCATGATCGGATCGGCGTCAGAAAAAGCGGCAACCATTCGCCACGGCACCGCCGCCATTGCGGCCGTGATGCAGAGCCGCGTACCCTGGGCAAGCGTGATCGTGCATAAGGTCTTTGGCGTTGCGGGCGCGGCGCATTTCGGGCCGGAAGGATATGTTCTCTCCTGGCCAAGCGCCGCGACAGGCGCGCTTCCCGTGGAAGGCGGTGTAGCGGTTGCTTTCGCCCGCCAGCTTGCAGAAGCGGAAGACCCGGAAGCCCTGCGCGCCGAACTCGAAGCCAAACTTGCTGCCGGTCAGTCCCCCTTCCCGCGCGCGGAAGGTTTTTCAGTTCACGAACTGATTGATCCGCGCGAGACACGGGCGAAACTCTGCGACTGGCTCGACTGGACGGAGCCGCGTCGCAGCATCAGTCTCGGCTCCTACCGGACAACCATGCGGCCCTGACAAAAAAAGGGCCCCGCCGAAGCGGGGCCCTCTCCGTGGCTCCCCTCAATCAGTAATGCGAGAAGAGAATGGCGCCGGTGATGGCGCTGATGCCGAGCCAGAGCGCCACATTTGAATGGTCATGCGCCCGTACCCGGTAATAGGGGCCGTAATGCGGATGGGTTTTGTAATAAACGGGCGCACCGAAAGAATGGTAATGGTGCTGCATCACATAAGGGCGCCAGTAAGTCCACGGCCTTACCTGATGATGGTGATACACGGCCGGCGGTGGAGGCGGCGGGCGGTAATACCGCTTGCCATGATGATCATGCTTGCTGTGAGGGTGGTGATGACGCCCATGCACTTGCGTGACAAGCCCTGACTCCGGCAGGCTGATGGCGGGCTTTGCGGGCATTGCAACGGCAGATGCAGGCAACATGGCAAAGCCAAGGGCCGTGGCGAGACCGGCAGAAGCTACAATCTTCCACATGGTGCTGACCTCTCGATTTCGATTCGATACGTACCCTTGCGAGAGAGCATGAGCCGATGCAGCTGAACGGTTAATGTCATTCCCGTTCATCTGGCGTTCAGCTTCAGTGGCGGATTTCCGCCAATTCGGGGAAGGGTCAGCCGCCGAGGAAGAGGCGTCCTACATCCGGGTTGTCGAGAAGCGCGCGCCCCTCGCCCGCCAGCGCCACACGACCTGCCACCAGTACATAGCCTATATCGGCAAAGTCGAGCCCGCGTTTCGCATTCTGCTCGACCATGATGATGGTCTTGCCATGGGTGCGCTTGAGATCGGTCAGAATCTCGAACACCATGTCGATCATGCGCGGCTCAAGGCCGATGGAAGGCTCGTCCACCAGCAACACCTTCGGGTCCATGATGAGCGCACGGCTGATTTCGAGAAGTCGCCGCTCCCCGCCCGACAGAACCCGCGCGCGCTCCCCACGCCGCTTCGCCAGCCGGTCATAACGCGCGAACACCCGCTCCGCCGCTTCATGCGCCTTGGCGCTGCTGGCGAGGAGATAGCCGCCCATCAGCAGGTTTTCTTCCACCGTCATGTCGGGAAAGACGGAATTGTCCTGAAGAATATAGGCAATGCCTGCGTCGCGGAGCTTCTCGCTCGGCGTGAGCCGCGTGATGTCGCGCCCGCCTGCCATGATGCGGCCGGAAGAAATTTTCGTGAAGCCGAAGATCGAATGCAGCACGGTGGACTTGCCCGCACCATTCGGCCCCACAAGGCAAAGGCTCTGCCCCTGCCCCACGGCGAGATCGATGCCATGAAGTATCTCCATCGCGCCATAGCCCGCATGAAGCGCGTCAAGCGTGAGCAGAGGCTCGGTTGCGAGGCTCAGAATTTCCGCGCGCGGCACCGCACGCGCAATCGCCTCCGCCTCGCGCGCAACATCGCTGGCGGAGAGCAGCGTATCGACACCCCCCTCGCCATAGCCACCGGCAAGCCTTGGCCCCTTCGGTGCGTCCTTCTCCGCCATCACGCCACCCCGAGATAGGCGTCAAGCACGCGCGGATCATCGCGCACTTCTGCAGGCGTGCCCGCAGCCAGCACCTGCCCATGTGCAAGGCAGGTGATGCGATGCGCCAGATTCATGATGACGCGCATATTGTGTTCGATGACGAGAAGCGTAACGCCCAGTTCCGTATTGGCGCGGCGAAGCCTGTCGATCAGCCCGTTGATAAGCGTCGGGTTGATGCCCGCTGTCGGCTCGTCGAGCAGCAAGAGTTTCGGCTCGTTCATCAGCGCCATCGCAAATTCGAGAAGTTTCTGCTGGCCGAAGCTCAGGTTCCCCGCCTTTTCATTGCGCTTGTCGTAAAGCCCGACAAAGCCGAGCAGATCTTCTGCGCGCCGCTTGCTCGCCGGCGGCACGGGCTTCAACAGCGCAACCAGCCCGCCCTGCGCCTCACGCGCACTGATGGCCATGTTTTCCATGCAGTCCATCGCGCCATAAATGCGTGTCTGCTGATAGGTGCGCAGAAGCCCCCGCCGTGCGATTGGCGCCGTGCGCAAATGACGGATCGACTTTCCTTCAAAGAAAATGTCGCCCTCATCCACCGCATGAACACCGGCGATGCAGCCGAAGAGTGTGGACTTTCCCGAGCCATTCGGTCCGATCAGCCCGACAATCTCGCCCGTCTTGACCGAGAGCGAGACATTGTT
>Ga0182792_1003252_pt1 | contig 10595 bp, 8 predicted proteins | sample Passage237B_FD_130497 | JGI IMG/M metagenome (GOLD analysis project Ga0182792, IMG submission 130497) | Cellulose adapted compost microbial communities from Newby Island Compost Facility, Milpitas, CA, USA - Passage2 37B (version 2) (version 2) ... | reverse complement strand
AACTCAAAGTAGGCCGACTAAGTATGTAGAGCTACCTGCGGAGGGCTTGCGGACGGGGGTTCAATTCCCCCCGGCTCCACCAATATCAAAACCCCAACCGTTCTCGGTTGGGGTTTTTTCTTGTCTGATCGCGCCGGTTCCCGCGTGTTGTTGGGGGTTCCTGCGGAAGCCTGCGGACTTCGCCAACCGCCAGAATTGGCCGTTCCCGGCCACATTCCACTCTCTCCTGGCCATTCCTCGCTCCGACCTCGCTCCCTGAAACTGGCCCGAAGTCCGCAAAGGCCGCAAGTCAGCGCCATACAGATCAACGGGTTACGCGCGGACGAATCAAGCAGTTGTTTTTTGGCATCGGTAGGCGACGGAAACCGCCGTTATTCAGAGAATGAAGAATGCAGGCATCCCGTATGAGCGAAAAATCATCACCCTCGTGTCCGTGTGTGGATGAAGAGTGATCGCCGCTTTACAATTGACCCATATTTCCATGATAATGAAAATATGAAAGAGAAAGACGTTGTCAAAGCCTTGGCTGCCCTTGCGCAGCCGAACCGACTTCAAGTGTTTCGTACTCTTGTGGTCACTGGCAAGGAAGGAGCGACACCTGGCGCATTGGCGGATACCTTGGGTGTGCCTGCTGCCACGTTGTCCTTTCACCTCAAAGAACTCCTCAACTCTGGACTTGTGTCTCAGGAGCGCAGTGGTCGCAATCTGATCTACCGCGCAGAGTTCAAGCAGATGAACGAGCTCCTTTCCTATCTGACAAGCAATTGCTGTCAGGGTGAACCGTGCATGGATGAGGCAGCTACCAACTGTGGATGCGAATAAGGAATTTCAAATGAGGCACCTACCCATCCTTTGGCAACGCCTTGTGAGTGAACAGGGCACCACCTGTCCGCGCTGTCACAGCACCGGCGAAGAAGTGCAGCGCGCTGTTAAGACGCTGAAGCTGGCCCTGGAGCCGTTGGGCATCGAGCCCGAACTTCAGGTCACGGAGATTGACGAGGTCACGTTTCTCAAGGACCCCCTGCAATCGAACCAGGTGCTGATTGGTGGTCAGACCATTGAACACTGGCTGGGTGGACAAACCGGCAGCAGCCGCTGCTGCAACGAATGTGGCGACAACGATTGCCGCACGGTGGAAGTTGGCGGGCAGAGTTACGACGTGATCCCGGAGGACCTGCTGGTGCGTGCCGGCGTCATTGCTGCGACCCGCATGCTCGACCCCACGTTGTCCGCCTGAGTCATCGCCAGATACAGATCAACGGTCATTCCACTCCAAGGAGTTCCATCATGACAACCATTCAAGTATTCGATCCCGCAATGTGCTGCAACACCGGTGTTTGCGGCGTGGACGTGGACCAGAGCCTCGTGACCTTCGCGGCCGATGTGGATTGGGCCCAACAGAACGGTGCGCAGATCGAGCGCTTCAACCTGTCTCAGCAGCCCATGGCGTTTGCGGAGAGCGCCATCGTCAAAGGTTTGCTGGAGCGTACGGGTCAGACCGTGCTGCCGGTGACTCTGGTGGACGGTCAGTTGGCACTGGCTGGCCGGTATCCCTCAAGGGACGATCTGGTCCGCTGGGCAGGGCTTCAACCTCAGCCGTCCGAGACCAAAGAAGCCGCATCGTGCTGCTCTGGTAGCCGCTGCTGCTAAACCTAGGGAGCCGTTGTGCTATTTCTCCAGAATCCTCCTCGTTACCTGTTCTTCACCGGTAAAGGTGGTGTAGGCAAAACGTCAATTGCCTGTGCCTGCGCCGTCGAGCTGGCTGACGCTGGCAAAAAAGTGCTGCTGGTCAGCACCGATCCGGCCTCCAATGTGGGGCAAGTGTTCGGGGGCACCATCGGCAACCGAATTACCCCCGTCGACAGCGTGCCCAGGCTGTCCGCGCTGGAAATCGATCCGCAAGGGGCAGCCCAGGCCTACCGGGACCGGATCGTCGGGCCTGTGCGGGGTGTGTTGCCAGACGAAGTGGTCAAAGGCATTGAGGAGCAACTCTCGGGCGCTTGCACGACTGAGATTGCCGCCTTCGACGAGTTCACCGGGTTGCTGACCGATACGGCCCTGACCGCAGGCTTCGATCACATAATCTTTGATACCGCACCCACGGGCCACACCATCCGTTTGCTACAACTGCCCGGTGCGTGGAGTGGCTTTCTGGAGGCGGGCAAGGGAGATGCGTCCTGTCTGGGGCCGCTGGCAGGACTGGAGAAACAACGCGCTCAATACAAGGCTGCCGTTCAGGCCTTGGCCGATCCTGGGCGCACGCGCCTGGTGCTGGTGGCACGCGCCCAGGCAGCCACCTTGCGTGAGGCGAATCGCACCCACCAGGAGTTGGCGGCCATCGGCCTGTCCCAGCAATATCTGGTGATCAATGGTGTGTTGCCATTGGAGGCGCTTCAAGATGATCCGTTAGCCGCTGCGATCCACCAACGCGAAGCGTTGGCGCTGGCGAACATGTCTGCTGAACTCAAGGCCCTGCCGCAAGACAGTCTGGCTCTCAAGCCTTTTAATCTGGTAGGGCTGGATGCATTGCGTCATCTGCTCAACGACGCACCGGTGCCCTACAGCACAGTGCCGTCTGCGGTGCAGGCGCCCACAGCCCCGAATCTGTCACAACTGGTCGACGACATCGCCGCCGATGGCCATGGCCTGGTGATGCTGATGGGCAAAGGCGGCGTTGGGAAAACCACCCTGGCTGCTGCCGTGGCGGTCGAGCTGGCACATCGAGGCTTGCCGGTGCACCTGACCACGTCCGACCCGGCTGCGCATCTTGCGCAGACCCTGGACGGCACATTGAATCACCTGACAGTCAGCCGCATTGACCCCCACGAAGTCACCGAACGTTATCGCGAGCATGTGCTGTCCACCAAGGGGGCGAATCTGGACGCAGAAGGTCGGGCCATGCTCGAAGAGGACCTGCGTTCACCGTGCACTGAAGAGATCGCCGTGTTCCAGGCCTTCTCCCGCATCATCCGCGAGGCGGGCAAAAAGTTCGTGGTCATGGACACCGCACCGACCGGGCACACCTTGCTGCTGCTGGATGCCACGGGTGCCTACCACCGCGACATTGTGCGCCAGATGGGTGATAAAGGCGTCCACTTCACCACGCCCATGATGCAGTTGCAGGACCCCAAGCAAACCAAGGTCCTGATCGTCACCTTGGCCGAAACCACGCCGGTACTCGAAGCAGCCAATCTGCAGACCGATTTAAGGCGCGCCGGCATCGAGCCTTGGGCCTGGGTCATCAACAACAGTCTGGCCGCCTGCGCGCCGGCTTCACCTTTGCTTCGTCAGCGTGCCGGCAACGAGCTTCGTGAAATCGAAGCCGTCGCCACGCAGCACGCACAGCGGTATGCACTGGTCCCCCTGATGAAAAACGAACCGGTCGGTGTTCAGCGTCTGCTGGACCTGGCAGGCCACTCCCTTGAAAAGGTCTGATCGATGGGTGTTTTTGAGCGTTACCTGACCGTCTGGGTCGGGCTGGGCATTTTGGCTGGTGTTGGTCTCGGGCTGGTCATGCCCGACGTCTTCCAGACCGTGGCTGCGATGGAAATCGCGCAGGTGAACCTGGTGGTGGCCGTGTTCATCTGGATCATGATTTATCCGATGATGATCCAGATCGACTGGCATGCGGTGAAGGACGTTGGCAAGAAGCCTCAGGGCCTGATGCTTACGCTGGTGGTCAACTGGCTGATCAAACCCTTCACCATGGCCGCGCTGGGCGTGTTGTTCTTTCAGTACGTGTTCGCAGGCTGGGTCGATCCGCAGTCGGCCAGCGAGTACATCGCCGGCATGATCCTGCTGGGCGTGGCGCCCTGTACCGCGATGGTGTTTGTCTGGAGCCAGCTGGTCAAGGGCGATGCCAACTACACCCTGGTGCAGGTGTCGGTGAACGATCTGATCATGGTCGTTGCCTTTGCGCCGATTGCCGCTTTCCTGCTGGGCGTGACCAACGTGACCGTGCCCTGGGAAACGCTGCTGCTCTCGACCGTGCTGTATGTGGTGCTGCCGCTGCTGGCGGGCATGACGACCCGGCAGCTGCTCGTGAAGCGGTCACCCACCGCACTGGGCCAGTTTGTGGCGAGCCTCAAGCCCTGGTCGGTGGTGGGCCTGATCGCCACCGTGGTGCTGCTGTTCGGTTTCCAGGCCGGCACCATCGTCGAGAAGCCTGGCGTGATCGCACTGATTGCGGTGCCGCTGATCCTGCAGTCCTACGGCATCTTCTTCATCGGCTGGTGGGGCGCCAAGTGGCTCAAGCTGCCGCACGACATCGCCGGCCCGGCCTGCCTGATCGGAACGTCCAACTTCTTCGAGCTGGCGGTGGCCGTCGCCATTTCGTTGTTTGGCCTGAACTCGGGCGCTGCACTGGCCACCGTGGTCGGTGTGCTGGTTGAAGTGCCGGTGATGCTATCGCTGGTGGCCATCGTCAACGCCTGGAAACCCCGTACCGTCTGAACCGTAGAGCATCCCATGACCAATATCACCATCTATCACAACCCCGCCTGCGGAACGTCGCGTAACGTGCTGGCCCTGATCCGCAACAGTGGGGTGGAGCCGACTGTCATTGAGTACCTCAAGAATCCACCCAGCACGGAGCAGATCCAGTCCTGGCTGAGCGCTATGGGCGCTTCGGTGCGCGAGGTGCTGCGAGAAAAAGGCACGCCCTATGCCGAGCTGGACCTGGGCAACCCGAAGTGGACCGATGACGAGTTGCTGGCCTTCATTCAGCAGCACCCCATCCTGCTCAACCGCCCCTTCGTAATCACGCCGCTGGGAGTACGGCTGTGCCGTCCCTCGGAGATGGTGCTCGACATCCTGCCTGATCCGCAGCAGGGCCCGTTCATCAAGGAAGATGGCGAAGTGGTTATCGATGCTGAGGGGCGCCGTGTCTAAATCAGTCTCCAACCCCCTGGCCGATCTGCCGCAAGTTCAAGCCGAACATTTCCGGGCCCCCGATCCTGCTCAGTTGCTGGGTCCGCACTCGTCCCACCCGCCACGCATCCTGCTGCTGTACGGCTCCCTGCGCCCGCGCTCCTTCAGCCGACTGCTGGTTGAAGAAGCTGCCCGGCTGCTGCAGGCCATGGGTGCAGAGACGCGCATCTTCAACCCCAGTGGACTACCTTTGCCCGACGATGCGCCGGACACCCACCCCAAAGTGCAGGAGTTACGTGAACTGACACTGTGGTCAGAAGGTATGGTCTGGTGTTCGCCCGAGCGTCACGGCGCCATGACCGGCATCATGAAAACCCAGATCGATTGGATTTTATGCCCAAGGCCGACGTGCCCACCGCGTTGCAGAATCTGGCGATTGCCTTCGAGCATTACAACGAGCAGCATCCCCACAGTGCGCTGAAATACAGATCCCCCAGGGAGTTCAGGCGTCACCAGGATTTATCAACCCAAGGGTGATTCCGTGTCCGGTAATACGGGGGCAAATCCACCGGGTCTGCTCAACTCATCTTGGTTATTGTTTCGGGTCGAACAATTTCTATGACCTGGAACGTCTTGGATGCGCTTCCCGCAAGGTGAAGCACTACCTCGTCGCCTATGACAGCCCCGAGTATTGCCTGTGCCAGAGGGCGGCTTTCATTCACAATCCCGTTGGCAAAGTCGTCTTTACCTCTGGTGATCTGGACAGTCATTACGTCGTTGGGACGAGCAAGATCGATGTATCGAACTACGTCACCTACCTCGATTTCGAGGTCATCTTCTGTGTCGATCAGTACAGAGCTAACCGCTTCTCGCTCCCTCTCAGCTTGAACAGTGTTCGCAACCGATTCAATCTGCTGAGTCACCCGGGCAGTGAGTTGGCCAGCACCTTGTCCTTCTTCGATCCAGGCGTCTCCTGATGGGTGCTCTGGCTTCCAGCTCTCGCGCAAATACTCAAGGAAGTTGATGAGCTTCTCGGTTTCTTGTCGTGGAGTGCGGAACCAGTCCGTTGACCAGATGCGCCAAATGCGACCACGCCAGCCAAGAGCCTCAAGGATCTCTTGACGGATGCGGTCACGATCGCGAACTGACAAAGCAGAGTGGTAGGTTGCTCCGTCGCATTCGATTGCTGCCAGATACGATCCTGGCGCGTCTGGATGCTTGACGGCGATGTCAATGCGGTATCCCGCCACACCGAGCTGAGGGGTGACTTCATAGCCACGCATCTTGAGCATGTCCATGACGGAGATCTCGAAATCACTGTCTGGTTCGCGGTCTGTTTCCTCGATGGTCGGCAACGAACCTGTGCGAGCGTACTCGAGGTAATTGCGCAGCGCCTTGGTGCCGTCCGGAGTAGTGCCATCCATCACGATGTCTTCGGGACGAAGAGATGTGTACAGGGCGATTGACTTCTTGGCGCGGGTGAACAGCACGTTCAGTCGACGCCAGCCGCCTTGCCGACTGATGGGGCCAAAGTTCTGACGAACAGCACTGGACCCTGGTGGCTTGCCAAAAGTCGTTGAGATGATGATGGCGTCGCGTTCATCACCTTGTACGTTTTCCAGGTTCTTGATGAACAAGGGCTGACCCTCGGACGCCCAATGGTCTCGGTAGGAGTCAGCCCCGCGAACCGATCTCAGTCGCTCTTCCAGCAGTTCTGCGATCAAGTCGCGCTGCTTAATGTTCAACGTGACGACGCCAAGTGACTCATTGGGGCGTGTTGCTATGTGCTCAGCGACCGCATCTACGACCCGCTTAGCTTCGCGCAGATTAGTTTGGTTTTCATAGATGGCGTCGGCCAAGTAGACGGCACGCACACCGAGCTTGCCGCCCTGACCATACGGTGAAGGGAAGATCACCAAATTGCCACGGTAGAAGCTATGGTTTGAAAAAGCGATCAACGAATGATGCTGTGAGCGGTAATGCCAGCGCAGGGAGCGAGTCGGCCTGAAATGCGATGAGCAGACATCCAGAATGCTCTCGGCATCCGTAGTGGTGAAGTGATCGTCACCACCGTCACCGTCCTGAGTCATCCGGGAGAAGAACGACGTCGGGGGCAACTGCTTCGGATCACCAACCACCACCAATTGACCACCACGGGCGACCGAGCCAATAGCCTCCTCGGGCTTCAACTGGGATGCTTCGTCCATGATGACAAGGTCAAACTTGATGACCCCTGGAGCCAGATACTGCGCCACGGCTTGAGGTCCCATCATGAAGCAGGGCTTGAGCGCCTGAATTGACCCACCGGCTCGGGTAAGAATTTTCCGAACAGGCATGCGTGGGCGTTGCTGAGGCATGAGGTAGTTCAGGAGAACCATCTCAGTCCGATCATCGACGCGAGCACCGTTCCTGCCGGGAGGCGGAGAGGCCTTGCGAGTGCATTCGTATGCGATTGCCTTGCCACGCAGAGCAATAATCTCCTTGTCCAGTCGTTTGAACTCGTCGCGGATCTGGTTGTGCTTGAGGCCAGTAAAGCGCCCAAGCTGGGGGATGTTGCGGAAGGCTTCCCGAGTGATCGTGCTGTAGGTGCAATAGGCGTAGGCGTCTGACAGCTCATCAGGTTTGATGCGCTTTCTCTCAAGAAGCTCGACGAACTCAGACAAGGCCAGCTCGTTGGCCTCCTTGCGGCGGGTCAGATACAGCGACCAAGGAATCAGAAGGTCCTGATCCTCGACTGCCTTTTGAACTGCGCCATGCAGGGCGCTGACAAACAGCTCCAAGTCCTCGTCTGCAGGTGCGCCCGTCCAGGTTTCCAGTTCAAACTTCCCGAACTGAGACAGAGCATTGCTCAGGCTCTCAACCTGCTGCAGTCCCGTGTGGACGGGTTCCAGTGCGGCAGCCAGGGTGCGGCAGGCTTCAATCGGATGCCCGGTGCGCAGCTTGTACTTGACCTGTGGAGACAAATTGAGACCGTCGATGCTTTGACCGAAGGACAGCGCCTCGATAGCGGTCGCGCAGTCCGTATCCACGCTCGTGTAGAGATCGCCGAGGAGCGACTTGATGCGGGCATTGGCCTGAATCTGTGACTTCAGCGATGAGCGCTCCAAGGCTGCATCGCATCCGGCGATCACTTGGCTGAATGTCGCCTGGCTGCGAACCTCCAACTCAAGCCATTCGAATTGCTCTTTGAGGGCTTCTGTGAATTCACTGGTCTTCTCCAACACCTTATCGATAAGATTGCTGCCACCGAATTCAGAGATGCGTTTAAGCTTTGCGTTGATGTCTTTGACTGCTGCGATTGCGGTCGTGATCTCCATCTTGACCGTCGAGAATTCGCGGCGCAGGGCTCGGGCTTGGTCGGCGGTGAAGCTGACCGGGTCGATCAGAACGGCTTGAATATCTTCTGAGGCGACTTTGATGCCCCGATTCCACTTCGCGAGCGCAAGGTATCCATCCAATGGGGATGGGGTAGCTGGCGCGGGAATACCGAGGAATTGCTTCCATGTCGGAGAGGACTTCCACTGTTCTTTGAGACCTGTCAGTTTGACGATTTGTTCGAGCTGCTCCAGCCGCTTTTGGCCAGGCATTTTGCGCTTGGTGCGTTGGAGTGCCTTGTGCAGTCCTACCGCCTTGCGCCATCGACCTTGGAAGATGCGGTACCACGCATCGCCCTCTCGCAGGGTCAGGATGGCTTGCTTGATATCTCCTTCATGGGGCAAGGTATCCACGTAGAGTGAGTCCCCGAGTTCTTTTTCAAGAACGGTCCACTCTCCTTGGAGGGCAAGCAACTGTTCAAGAGCCTGGACCGCGCCATCGCGAGTCAGTCCAGGGGTCTGGAGGTGGAAGTGCTCCTCTGGGGCATCCAGCACGAGATTGGTAAAACTGAGCAACTGCTCCAGCTTCTGCGTCGATCCGTTATAAGGGATCTTCTTTTCGCCCAGGAATATCATCAAGTTGGTGTTTGCCGTCGAAAGCTTGCCTGCCGTCTCAACCAATTGTTGATGCAGAATGCGAAGCTCGTTAAGCGTGCCCAGCTCTGTACCCAAGCTCTCCGCGATTTGTTGCAAGCCCTTTAGGCCATCTGTGCGGGACTTCGTGACGCTGGATTCGAGCTTCAGCGCTGTGTTGACGGCCCCTTCAAGGCTGTGGAACTGTTCGACTTGTTTGGCGAAGGCGTCGAGTGCTTGAGCGGCTTTGGCTCCCGTCTCGTCGTCCTCAAAGAATTTTGGGATGAGGTGCAGCGGCAATTGCTGATTGGCAGTCTCAAGCAGGTTCTTCAGTATGGCAAGTTGCTCACCGCTGAACGCCAGAGAGAGGTTGTGGACACGGCCTCCGAGCACTTGCGAGAACTGCTTCGAGGACTCTACCAAGCCCCGGCCCCACTCATCAGCTGTTTCAAAAAGCTGGGTCAGCTTGACTTCATCGCCAGGGATTAGGCGCTCAGGGTAGAAGCCCCAGAAGGTGCAGCTTGCGTCAAAACCTCCGACCGCCTTGTATTGGGACCCAAGGTATCCCAGGTAGTCCATGCGCCGACCGAACTCGAATTCGGAAATTTGAGTTGCATCGCCAATACTGATCTGGCTGAGCATGCTCTCTTCGTTGCTCAAACGTTGGCGGTGCTTCTCGGCTCTCCACATGATCTGATGTAGCGTCAAACCAAACGCGTTATGCGCGATGGAGTTGATCAGGTCTGTGTAGGCTTTGAGATCCTGGCGGTGAGCTTCCAGTTGCTGCTGCAGACGGGGAAGGTCATTGGGGTAGGTGGGCCTGAAGGTGGTTCGCTTAGAAATTTCCTCTAGGACTCGCTTCTTGTTGGCCTTGTTGCTGTGCAGCTCAAGAACAAACGGATCAAGGCCAGCCAATGACAAACGGTTTTTTACGACTTCAAGAGCCGCCAACTTCTCGGCAACGAAGAGCACCTTCTTGCCGTCAGCCAGGCAAGCAGCGATCAAGTTCGTGATGGTCTGAGACTTACCTGTTCCCGGTGGACCTTCGATCACCAGGTTCTTCTTGAGTGACAAGACGTCGATGAGGGCACTGTGCTGAGAGCTGTCGGCGTCGTAGACCAGTGGGATGCTGGCACCAGGGCCTTCTTCCACCAGGTGTTCTTCGGCTAGGCTAAGTCCAGCTCCGCCGTCATCTGCTCGTCCTTCGAACACCTCTCTGACAATGGGGTGGTCGATCAGTGAGTTCTCGTCGCCGTTCTCAGGCCATTTGGTGGGGTCCAGGTCGCGAACCAGCAGCATGTTGCTGAAGCTGAGCAAGCACAGGCGTAGGGTCCCCCGTCAAGTAGACAACGGCTGATAGAGATTCGGAGCAAGGGTTAGCCGGGGCATAAACTGCACCGGCGGGATGTCGCCCAGTGATTCATGTGGGCGGTATTCGTTGTACTCAATCAGCCACTGCTCGGTGATTTCCTGCACCTGCTGCAGATTAGCGAACAGATGTGCATCAAGCACCTCCGTGCGATATGTCTTGTTGAAGCGCTCGATGAACGCATTCTGGTTCGGTTTTCCGGGCTGGATATAACGCACGGCGATGCCTCGGGCAGCAGCCCATTCGGTGAACGCCAGCGAGACCATCTCCGGCCCGTTGTCCAGACGTATGGCCTCAGGAGCCCCATAGCAATTGATCAGGCGGTTGAGCACACGGATCAGACGCGCCGAAGGGATGGATGTGCCAACCTCTATGGCCAGGCACTCCCGGTTGGCCTCGTCGATCACGTT
>Ga0182792_1003249_pt1 | contig 10602 bp, 9 predicted proteins | sample Passage237B_FD_130497 | JGI IMG/M metagenome (GOLD analysis project Ga0182792, IMG submission 130497) | Cellulose adapted compost microbial communities from Newby Island Compost Facility, Milpitas, CA, USA - Passage2 37B (version 2) (version 2) ... | reverse complement strand
TCGCCCTCTCGCGCGGGGCCCCCGGGAACGTCCCCCGGGGGGGTGGTGCGAGACGCCCCCCCACCCCGCCCCCCCCCGGCCCCCCCGCCCCCACCCCCCGCCGCTCCTGCCGTTCTAACCCCACGTAGGCGAGCGGCAGCTCGACGTTGGCCAAAGCGGTAGTCCGCGGGATCAGGTTGAAACCCTGGAAGACGAAGCCGATTTTCTGGTTGCGCAGGTCGGAGAGACCGTCCTCGTCGAAATCCCGCACGTCGGTACCGTCGATCAGGTACCGGCCGCTGGTCGGCGAGTCGAGGCATCCGACCATGTTCATCAGCGTCGACTTGCCCGAGCCGGAGCTGCCGATGATCGCCATGAACTCGCCGGTCTCGATGGTGAGCGAGATGCCATCGAGAGCCCTCACGTCGTGCCCGCCGAGATGGTAGGTGCGGGTCAGGCCTTCGACTTCGATCACCGCGCGGCCGGCCGTCGCCGGAGCGGCGCTCATCATCCACCTCCGGGGAACCCGCCGCCGCTCGGTGGGCCACCGCTGGGAAAGCCGCCACCGGAGGGCATGCCACCGGACATCGACGGGAAGGCGCTGTCGGAGTCGCCGGAGCTGGAGTCGGTGCCGGCGCTGATCGTGGTCTGGGGGATCACGATCTTGTCGCCGGCCGAGAGCCCGGAGACGATTTCGGTGCTGCTGTCCCCGCCCAGTCCGGTCTCGACCATCTTGGTCTCGGTATCGCCGTTCGAGTCCACGACCTGGACTGAGTTGCCGGTCAGTGCCTGGTTGGGCACGGCGATGACGCCGGAAGCCTGGTCGATCACGATCGAGACGTCGGCCGACATGCCCGGCCGGACATCCTCCGAATCCTGCGAGATCCGCACCGTGACCGGGTAGGTCACGACGTCGCTGGAGTCGGTGCTGGCCAGCAGGCCGACCTTGCTCACCTCGGCCGCGAGCTGTTCGTCATCGGCCGAATCGATCGAGACCGTAGCCCGTTGACCGACGTGGATCTTGTTGATGTCGGCCTCGGAGACCGAAACCTCCACCTGCAGGGCATCGAGCTGCTGGATCACCGCGAATGCCGAGCTGCTCGAACCAGAGCTTGCGTTCGCCGCCGTACCGGCGCTGCCCCCGGCGGACGAGTCGCTGGAGCTGCTCGAATCCGAGGAAGACGAAGAGCTCGAAGATTCCCCGCTGACCGTGTCACCGACCGCTCCCTCAAGCGAGACGATCGTGCCGGAGTACGGTGCGCGCAGAACCGTGTCCTTCAGATCCTGGCGGGCACTGCGCAGATCGAGCCGGGCGCTCTCGATCGCGGTCTCGGAGGTCTCGGTGCCGGTGCCGCCCGAAGATCCGCCAGCGCTGCCGCTCATCGAACCGCCGCCGGTCGAGCCTCCGGATGGCGTCACCGAGCTTGGATCCTCGGTCTCACCACCCGGATTGGTGGTGCCGCCACCGGTGCCGTTTCCGCCCGAAGGGCCGGTCGTGCCCGTCGCACCGGTGGTGCCGGTCTCCCCCGTCTCGCCGGTCGCTCCCGTTGCTCCGGTCGTCGTCATGTTCGACCCGTCGTCGGCCAGCACGGAGATCGTCGAGTTGGCGCTGCTGCCGTAGTAGACGGCGGCCTGGAGGCCGACGTCGTCGCCTCTCGCGGAGACCCCGGTGGTCGACGCGGTCGAACTGGCTTCACCATCCTCGGCAGCTTCTAGGTTTTTCTCCGCCTGGGCCACGGCCAGTTCCGCCTCGGCGCTGTTCAGCCGGGCGATCGCCTGGCCTTTCTTGACCTGGTCGCCCTCCTCGACGTAGACCGAAGCCACCTGTCCACCAACGTCGAAGTTCAGGTCGGAGGCGTTAGCGGACTCGATCGAGCCGCTGCCGGTCGAGGTCAGTTCGACCACTCCCTTGGCCGCTTCCGTCGTGGTCTCCTCGGTCTCGCCGCTGGCGCTGTCACCACTCGAAAGGGCAACGACCAGCAGCACGATCAAGAGCAGGACACCGAGCAACCAGGTCGAAGGATCGATCCGTCCGAGGTCGATCGTGCGCCCGCGGACCCGGAACGAGGGCAGGTGGGCCGACCGGAGGGGGAGACGACGCCTGAGGGACTTCACAGCAGGGGAAATTCTTGGTCTGGACATCGGCGCCAACACTGTCGGCCGAAGCTGGGATTCACCTGAGATCCCGCCCAGAATTCGCCGGGTCCGGCAACTCTCAGTACTCGCTCAGCAATCTCCGAGGTTCGGGCTCCAGCATGGGCTTGGCAAGCGACCGAAGGAGAATCGTGGACACCACCGACCTCAAGGAAAATCGACCGAGTCTGGGCACCCGCGGACGCAAGGTCGCCTGCGTGGCGACCCTGACCGCGGCTGGGCTCAGTTTCGGTCTAGTCGCCTGCGGCGGCAGCGCAACCGACGCTGCCGCCCAGGCGGAGACGACCGCCCAGGCACAGACCCCGGCCGATGCCTCGGCCTCGACCGGATCGACGGGCATGACCGGATCGACCGGCCAGGCGTCGCAAGGAATGCCGCCAGGTGGTCCCGGCGGGGGCATGGAACTCACGGCGAAGCAGGAGAAATGCCTGGCCGAGCAGGGTGTCGAGACACCCAGCGGTGGCGACTCCGGCGACGGTTCGCAATCCACGCCGCCGGACCAGGGATCGATGCCCGATCAGGGCGAGATGTCCGCTGCCTTCGAAGCCTGCGGGATCGACCTGCCGGAGCCGCCCGGCGGTTCGGGCGATACGACTCAGCCCTCCGGACAAGACCCAACGAGCGGGGCTCCGGTTCGTGGATCCGACGATTGAAGATGTGGGCCGGGGTTGACACCCTGAGGCCATGCCTGCGCCCGATCCTCTCGACTTCATCGATATCTCCTCACGGCTCTCTGACGAGGAGCGCCTGATTCAGGACACGGTCTCCTCGTTCGTCGCCAATGAGCTCCTGCCCGACGTCCCAGAGTGGTTCGAAGAGGCACGCCTGCCACGCGAGGTCGCGAACGGCCTCGGAGGCATCGGCGTGCTCGGGATGCACCTCGAGGGCTACGGCTGCGCCGGCTCGAGCGCGACCAGCTACGGGCTCGCCTGTCTCGAACTGGAGGCGGGAGACAGCGGGCTGCGCAGCTTCATGTCCGTGCAGGGCTCACTCGCGATGTTCGCGATCTGGCGTTACGGCAGCGAAGCGCAGAAGGAGCAGTGGCTGCCTCGCATGGCGCGTGGCGAGGCGGTCGGCTGCTTCGGCCTGACCGAGCCCGATGCCGGCAGCGACCCCGGTTCGATGCGCACGCGAGCTCGTCGCGACGGCGATGACTGGGTGCTCAACGGGCAGAAGATGTGGATCACCAACGGTTCGATGGCTGACGTAGCGGTGGTCTGGGCGAAGACGGAAGAGGGAGTACGCGGCTTCCTCGTGCCGCGGGGAACCCAGGGATTCTCGACCCAGGACATTCACAACAAGCTCTCGCTGCGCGCATCCGTCACCTCCGAGCTGCTGCTCGACGATTGCCGCCTCCCGGGTGACGCACTCCTCAGCGATGCCAGCGGGCTCGGGGCGCCCCTCTCCTGCCTCGACGAGGCCCGCTACGGCATCGTCTGGGGAGCGATCGGGGCCGCCCGCTCCTGTTACGAAGCAGCCCGCGAGTACGCGATGACCCGCGAACAGTTCGGCCAGCCGATCGGCGGCTTCCAGCTGACCCAAGCAAAACTCGCAGACATGGCGGTCGAGGTAAACCGAGGCCTGCTCTTGGCCCTGCATCTGGGCAGGCTGAAAGACGAGAACCGGCTACGGTCCGAGCAAGTGAGTCTGGGCAAGTTGGCCAACGTGAATGCCGCCCTCAACGTCGCCCGCCAGGCGAGGACCGTGCTGGGAGCAAATGGGATCACGCTCGAGTATCCGGTGATCCGGCACATGAACAACCTCGAATCCGTACTCACCTACGAGGGAACCGCGGACATCCACGCGTTGGTCGTCGGCGGCAGCGTGACCGGCATGCAAGCGTTCCGCGCCACCGCCAAGCGATCTGGCTAGAGGGTCTCGGTGGCCAGCGCGACGTACAGGGTGGCGATCACCGCCGGGTCCTTGAGCGATCCGCCGACTATCGTCTCGACCTTGTCCAGCCGGTAGCGCAGCGAATTCGGGTGTAGGTAGAGCGACTTCGCCGCCGCCGAGACGCTCTGCTGGTTGCGCAGGAAGGCGACGAGGGCGTCGTAGGCAAGCGGGTCCGATCTGAGGTCCTCGATCAGTGATCGGAGCCTCAGGCCAACGCGGCTCCCAGCGCTCTCGGTGGCGATCAGTCCTCCCAGGTCGAGTTCTTCGAATGACATGACGGCGGATCCACCGTCCCGGAGGACCTGGTCGATCGCGACGATCGCGTCGCGCTTCGATTCGCAGACGAGCGCAAACTCAACGGTCTCGCGTCCGATCCCGATCACAAGCCCAGGCCAGAAACCGGGCAGCGGATCCAGCGCGAGCCCGATCGCCGAGCCGGAACCCTGCGCGAGCCCGATCAGCTCGCCCTCTTCCGTCGCCACGATCAGGTGGCGAATGCCGGCGGCCGAGAGGGCTTCTTCGACACAGCCGAGAAGAAGTTCCGTGTCCTGCCGCTCGGATGCGGCGATCCTGGCGACCACGGCGCGGGTGGGTTGTCCGCGGTCGAGTCCGGTCGCGACGGCCTGAGCGCTCAGAGATTCTTCCTCGGCACGATCCCGGGCCGGGCGTCTTTGCATCAGTCGCCGGACCAGGGCCTGCCGGTAAGCCGTCCGTCCGTCCCGCTCGATCTGCTCAAGCTGTCTGACCGCGGCGATCAGCGGTGCCGTACTCCCGACGATCATCCGTACCAGGTTCCTGCTCTCGTTGCCCCAACCACGACGTCGGCAGGCGACGAGCCAACCATGCCGGGCTTGCTTTCCGATCGGGGCCAACTGAGCGCCCCACTCGGGTGTGGATCTGCTCCGCGGATCGCGGGGGCGATCCTCGACCAAACGGCGGGCGGCATCCGAAGGACTCCTGACCGACGACCTGATCACGGTCAAGTCCGCCCCGTAGATGGTGACCTCGGCCTGGAGCAGATCTGCCAGGCGGGACATGATCACCGCTTCGGGATCGCCTTCGTAAAGCGAGCTGGACAGGTGCTCGTAGGCGAATGCCAGGCGCCGGCCGAGAGAGAGGTCGGGGGCGAACTCGAGCTGCATCCCGTCGATATCGCTGCCCTGCGTGTCCGGCCGGAGTTCGAGCGGGACGGTCATGCCGCTGGTTCCCAACCGGCGTTGCGGATCTCTGCCGTGTGCTGCCCGAGCATCGGGGGCGGGAGCTCGGTCCGGGGGGCCACGCCATTGATTCGGAACGGGGATTTGACCAGCTCCAGGTCGCCGGCCACCGGGTGGCAGATCGAAAATACCGGTGACTCTCCCGCCGCGCCCGCGGCACGGATCGCATCCAGCACACCGCGGATCCGCCCCACCGGGACACCCGCTTCTTCGAGTCGGCTGATCCATTCGTCGGCCGATTCCTCGCGGAACCGCTCGGCCAGGATCGGGACCAACTCGTCGACGTGTTCGAGCCGATCCGAGTTGGTCGCGAAGCGCGGTTCCTCGCCGGCTTGGTCCAAGCCCATGGCCTTGCAGAGCGAACGGAACGTGCGGTCGTTCCCGACCGCGACCGCGATCTCGCCGGAGGCGGTCTCGAAGGTCTGGTACGGCACGATGTTGGGGTGCGCGTTGCCCCAGCGACGCGGTTCCTCACCGGTTGCCAGCGAGTTGGCGGCAACGTTGACCATCGCCGCTATCCCGGCGTCCAGGAGCGAGACCTCGATCCGCTGGGCCCCTTCGCCTCGATCCCTGGCCCGGAGTGCCGCCAGCAAGGCGATCGTGAGCTGCTGACCCGCGATCACGTCGATGATCGCGACCCCGACCTTGGTCGGGGAATCGGATCCAGTTGCCGCCATCATGCCGCTCTCGGCTTGGGCGAGGAAGTCATACCCGGGGCGGTCTGACGGATACCGGGCACTCCCGAAGCCGCTCACCGAGCAGTAGACCACATCGGGGTTCCGGCGCCGCATCTCTTCGAAGCCGACCCCGAGCCTTTCGGCCCTCCCCGGGAGGAAATTCTCGATCACCACATCGGCCTCGGCGCCCAGGTCCAGGGCGAGGCCGCGGTCCCCCGGGTCTGACAGGTCCAGCTCGCAGCTCCGTTTGCCCCGGTTCAGGGCGAGGAAGTAGCTCGACTCTCCACCCTGGTAGGGAGGTCCCCAACCGCGCGTCTCATCGCCCTCGCCCTGGCGCTCGACCTTGATCACCTCTGCGCCGAGATCGGCCAGCAGCATCGAGCAATAGGGGCCCGCCAGGACCCGCGAGAGGTCGAGAACCCGAAGCCCTTCGAGCGGCCTCGGTCCCACCGTTTCAGATCGAGACGGCGCCGCCACTACGTGGCCGCTTCCGGATCGTCCGCCGGGACCACGGGGGCCGGTCGGTCCTCCTCGTCGGCCGGCTCCACGTCATCGGTCTCGCGATGGCCCATGAGCCCCGACGGTCGGAAGATCATCACCGCGATCACGATGCAGGCGAGCACGATAGCGGTGACGCCGTCATGCAGCGTGGCGTGAATGGGGCCAAGGCCTTCTCCGTTCTCGAGTCGGCCCAGCATCTCCTGGATGGTGGAGATGAGCAGCGCCCCGACCACGGCACCCTCGAGCGAGTACAAGCCACCCACCACCAGCATGGCCAGCGTGGTGAACGTGATCTCGAAGTAGAAGTCGTCCGGTGAGAATGAACCGACGAAATGGGCGTAGAAAGCCCCGGCCAGTCCGATCAATGCGCCGCTGATCCCGAACGCCACGACCCGTTCCTTGGTCACGCTCACCCCGGCGGCGCGGGCGGCCGGCTCGTCGTCGCGGGACGCTCGCAGCAACAGGCCGATCCGGCTGCGTCGGAACCAGATCGCGACGAAGATCGCCAGGATCGCGCCGACCAGGGCAACCTCGGTGGTCGTCGTGACCGGCACCCCGATGAAGGTTTGGTTGCCGCCCGTGATCGAACTCGACTGGGTGATCAGCACGTTGGAGATGATCAGCAGTGAGAGGGTCGCGATACTGGCCGACAGACCCGACAGACGCATCAAGGGGATCCCGACCAGAGCCGCTATCAGCCCCACCAGCACCACGACTATGACCAAAGCCGGCAAGGTGCCGAGGTGAAGCGAGGAGAGCCAACTGGGGAGATCGGGAAGCAGGAACTCCTTGCGAGATGCCTCCACAGTGATTAGGCCCGTCATGTAGGCGCCGAGCGCCATGAAGCTGATCTGACCGAAGGAGACCACGCCCGAGTTGCCGATCAGGAGGTAGAGACCGACCACGATCATCACGTTGATCAAGGTCGTGATCACGAAGGACTCGACCGCAGGCGACCAGTTGCTGAGCAACTCGGCCGCCACGATCAGCCCGACCAGGCCCAGGGCGAGTCGAACTCGCCCGTCATGCCACAGCGCCGATCGAACGGAACGGCTCCTCTTCTCATCCGCCATCAGACCCTCTCCTCCGCTGCTCGGTTTGCGAACAACCCCTGTGGCCAGGCGAGCAGCACCAGGATCACGAACGAGAAGACGAACGCGTCGCGATAGCTCACCACCGATTCAGGTAGCACGACCTGTAAGAGCACCGTGACCGCGCCGAGCGCGAAGCCACCGACGGCCGCACCGGTCAGGCTGCCCATCCCGCCGATCACGGTCGCGACGAAGCCGATCAGCACCGGCTGCAAGCCCATGTACGGACTCACCGAGCCAGTGGTGGCAACCAGCAGCAGGGCGGCGATTGCGGCTAGCACGCCGCTCGCCACGAACGCTGCGACGATCACCGAATCGGCCCGGACGCCCATCAGGCGAGCCATCCGGAAATCCTCGGCGGCGGCCCGCATCTGGACGCCGAGCTCGGTCTTGCGCATGATGAAAACGAAGAGGATCAGCGATGCCGCCACGACGCCCAGGGTGACCGGCTCGACGATCGGGACCGAAGCGCCGGCGATGTCCACCGGCTCGGAGAGCGACGATCCAAACGAAACCCCCTTGGGACGGCGCCCGGCGATCCAGACCGCGATGTTCTGCAGCAGGATGCTCACCGCGAACGAGGTGATCGGCATCGTGGTCGGGTCGGCTTCACGGACGGGCCGGAAGGCGATCCTCTCCATGAGGAAGGCGACGATGCCCACCGCGGCCAAGGTGCAGGCGACTATCAATGGCCACGGAAGGCCGGCGGTCAGCAGGACGACGTAGCCACCGACCATCAACAGCTCTCCATAGGCGAAGTTGACGAGCCTCATCACCCCGAAGACCAGCGCGATGCCGAGTGCGATGACCGCATAGAGGCTGCCCGTCGCCGCCGCGTCGAAGATGTGCTGGAGCATCAGAAAGCCCCTCCTTCGCCGAAATATGCGGCATCGAAATCTTCCTGCGACTTCAGGCTTTCGGCACTGCTGGCCGTCTCGACCTCCCCGTTGCTGAGGATGTAAGCGTCGTCCGCGACTTCCAGGGCCTTGCCCGCGTTCTGTTCCACCATCAGTACCGTCATCCCTTCTTCCTTGAGCCGGACCAGCTCCTCGAATACGCTTTCGACCGTGAGCGGAGCCAGACCGAATGACGGCTCGTCAAGCAACAGAATGAGCGGCTTGGTCAAGAGCGCCCTGGCGATCGCCAGTTGCTGCGCCTCTCCGCCCGAGAGCTGGCTGGCGGGCGAGTCGAGCCGGTCCCTCAAGACGGGAAACCGGTCGAGGGTCCGTTCGTAGAGTGCCTCGTCACCTCCGCGCCTCCGGCCGGCGATCCGCGCCAACCTGAGATTGTCCGCAACGGTGAGGGAGAGAAAGTTGTGCCGCCCCTCGGGTACGATCGCGAGACCCCTACGGGCGATCGTCTCGGGCTTGAGCCCGGAGATCGCTTCGCCCTCCAGCTCGACCGATCCCGCGGCCGGCTTCAGCAGGCCGGTGATCGTCCAGAGCAAGGTCGACTTTCCCGCGCCGTTGGGACCGATCACGCTGACCGTGCGCCCGCGCCGGACCTCGATGCTAACTCCGCGAAGGGCTCGCACCGGGCCGTAAGCGACGCTCAGGCCATCGACTTTGAGTATCGGCTGGTCATTCATGTCGCCCCCAGATATGCGGCGCGGACGTCGGGGTCATTCCGCACCTCTTCGGGTGTGCCCTCCATCAGGGTCTGGCCGCCGTCGAGCACGTGGATGCGCCGGCAGAGACGCATGATCACCGGCATCGAGTGCTCGACGATCACGACCCCGCACCTGCCCTCGTCGCTGATCTCCTGCACCAGGCCGACCAGCTCTGCCCGTTCCGAGTCATTGAGTCCCGCGGCCGGTTCGTCGAGCAGCAGGAACCGGGGCTGCGAGGCCAAGGCCCGTGCGATACCGAGGCGACGACGCAAACCGGCCGGAAGCGTCTCCGCCCGCCTCTGCGCGTATTCCCCAAGCCCGTAGTGGCTGACCAGCGCGTCGGCCTGCTCGCCAGCCTCGACCCGCGACGCGCCGACCGCGACCGCGCCGACCTCGACGTTTTCGCGAACCGTCAAGCGCCCGAACACCCGCGCTCCCTGAAACGTCCTCGCCACCCCTTTCCGCACCCATTGTTGGGGCGTCCACCGGGAACCGGTCTCGCCGTCCAGATGGACCTGACCCGCGGTCGGCCGTTGAAACCCGGTCAGAACGTTGAGCAAGGTCGTCTTCCCGGCTCCGTTGGGACCGATCAATCCCAAGAGATCACCCGTGGAGAGCGCCAGGGTGACGTCGTTCAACGCCCTCAGACCCCCGAAGTCGACGCTCACGCTCTCGGCGCGCAGTTCCGCGACGTGCTGTCGCGGAACTGCGTCGCCGGTTCGCGTTGCGGAGCCGGTATCCGAAATCGCCAACATCAACCTTCGAGAGTCGGCGGCTGTCGGATCTGCCACATCTGCAGGAAGCTGATCTTGCCGTTTTGGATCTGCATGATCCGCATCGGTCGATCGAGCGCGATGTGCGCTTCCTTCGTGTACGTGGTGTCGCCGACGATGGTCTTGACCTTCTTGAACTTCTCGAGGGTCTCGACCAGCTTGGAACTGTCCGTCGTGCCGGCCTCTTCCACGGCCGTCTTGTAGAGGTCGAGCAGGGCCGGGCCGAACAGCGAGTAGGACGTGTCCGGGGGCGCGCCGGTCTCCGACTTGATCTTGGCGACGAACTCGTTCACCCGCGGATCGGCGTCGTCGCCGAAGATCGAGGCGGCGGCTGGGTAGTAGAAGTCGGAAAGGTTCGGGACCGACTTCAACCAGTAGGTGCCATCGATGGCCATGTCCGAGAGAATCGGCTGATTAACCCCCGCTGCCCGAATCTGGCGCAGCCAAGTCGCTTCGCCTGGCGTCTGCGAGCAGATGTAGACGAACTCGGGATTGGTCTCCTTGATGTCGGTGATCGTCGATGCGATCGACGAGTCCTCATTGTGGACATCAGCGGTGTCGATGACATTGCCACCGAGGCTCTTCCAACGGTTGAGGAACCCGGTGCAAGCGTCGATCGTGTAGGTGAAGCTCTTGTCGCGAATCACGTACGCGTTCTTCCACTTCTTCGCCATGGAAGCCCACTCGGCCATCACGTAGCCCTCGAGG
>Ga0182792_1003247_pt1 | contig 10616 bp, 10 predicted proteins | sample Passage237B_FD_130497 | JGI IMG/M metagenome (GOLD analysis project Ga0182792, IMG submission 130497) | Cellulose adapted compost microbial communities from Newby Island Compost Facility, Milpitas, CA, USA - Passage2 37B (version 2) (version 2) ... | reverse complement strand
CGCCGCTTCGTCGGCGAGCAGCGCCTGATGCCCTTCGTGCAGGCCTGTGGTGGGCGTCTCAACGCCAGCACCGGGGCACGTAGCACCGAATTCTTCTTCGAACTGCCGGCGGCGCGTCTCGCCGAGGGGCTGGCGCGTCTGCAGGACATGCTGCTCCACCCCGCCCTAGAGGAGTCCATTCAACTGCGCGAGCGCGAGGTGCTGGAGGCCGAGTTCCGCGCCCGCGCCGCGGACCTGGACACCCTGGCCGAGGCGGCGTTGGCCTGGGCGGTGGCGGACGGCCATCCGCTGCGGGATTTCCACGCTGGCAACCGGGCCAGCCTGGCGGTGGAGCAGGCTGCCTTTCGCCATGCCCTGGCGGCCTTTCACCAGCGCCATTACCGCCGCGGCGCCTGCTCGCTGGTGTTGCTCGGCCCGCAGCCGCTGGCGGAGCTACAGTCGCTGGCCGCTCAGCTGGCCCGCAGTCTGCCGGCCGGCGCGCCGCCGCCACGCGGGGCACCGCCGGAGCTACTGCCGCTACGCAGCACGAGTCTGGCCATGCATCTCGCTGCCGGCCTGCCGCGGCTCTGGCTGGGCTTCGTGCTGGACGGCCAGGCGCACCTGGAGCCGGCCGTGGGCCTGCTCGACTGGCTGCTCGGCGACGAGTCCCCCGGCAGCCTGCTGGCACGGCTCGGCGAGCTGGGGCTGGTGGACGGGCTGCGCCTGCGCCTGCCCTACCAGCACGCCGGGCAGGGGCTGCTGGTGCTGGACTTCAGCCTGGTCGACGCCGGCGCGGAAACCCGGGCGCTGGTGGAAGCGGCGCTGTTCGACTGGCTGGGCTGGTTGCTCGGCACGGCGGACTGGAACGTCCTGCTTGCCGATTACGCCGCACATCTGCGGCGCCACCTGGCCGGGCTGGCGCCGCTGGAGCGGGCGCGCGAGTGGCCGCGGGCCCGGGGACCAGAGGTCGAGGCGGTGCGTGCGCTGCTTGCCCAGCTGCAGCCGCAGCGGCTGATCCGTCTGTGTGGCGCCGAGGAACTGCGCGGCGCGCCGCGGCTGGCAGCCGGCTTCACGGTGGAGCTGGCCGAGGAGAGCGCGCAGCCGCTCCCTTCGCGCAGACCCGACTGGCGCTTCGGCGTGACGGCCAGGGCAGGGCAGCCGCTTCTCCCTCCGGCAGGGGCCGCCGTCGAGCTGCCCCGGCTGTCGGGGCCGGAAGAATACGGCGCGCTGTTTCTGCGCTGGCGACCGGCCGATCGTGCCCCTTTCCCGGCGCTGCAGTGGCTACTGCGACCGCTGGCCGGCCTGGCCCGCAAGCAGGAGGTGGAGCTGCGCTTCGCGCGGCTGGGCGGGGACTGGCAGCTGAGCCTGCAGGGCGCCGGCGCGCCCTTGCCGGCGCTGCTGGGCGAGGTCATCGCGGCGCTGCGCGAGCCATCCGCCGAGGTCTGTGCCCAAGGCCGGCGCCTGGCCCAGGCGGAGCTGCGCCGCCAGGCCGCCGAGTTGCCGATCCGCCGCCTGCTAGGCCTGCTGCCGGAATATCTGGCCATGGGCGAACTACCGAGCGAGCCGGCGGAAGCGGTCAGCCCCGAGCGCATTCGTGCCGGTTGGGCGGAGTCGCACTGGGATGGGCTGCTGCTCGGCCTGGGCGCGGAGCAGCGTGTGGAGGTCGGCCAGTGGCTGTCCGCGCTACCCGGCACACCCTGTCCCGATGGCCTGCCGCTGCCAGCGTTGGCCGAAGGCCGCTACCGTCGGGATCTGCCGATGGGCGGCGAGCAGGCCGTGCTGCTGTTCCTGCCTCTGGCGGATCGCAGTGCCCGCGGTGAGGCTGCCGCGCGGCTGCTTGCCCGCTGCCTCGAGGAACCTTTCTACCGCCGCCTGCGCAGCGAGCTGCAGCTCGGCTACGCGGTGTTCTCCGGCTTCCGTCAGGTGGCCGGCTGGCCGGGGCTGCTGTTCGCCGTGCAGTCACCCTGGGCCTCGCTGGAGCAACTGGTTGGGCATATCGAGACCTTTCTGCACGAGGTCAGGCTGCCGCAAGGGGAAGCCCTGGAGACCCTGCGCCAGGCCCTGCCGGCCGCGCTGGAGGTCCCCGCGCGCCTTGCCGAACGCGCCGCCCAGGCCTGGCAGCTGCACCTGGCCGGACGTCCACTGGACTGGCCGGAGCGACTGCGCGCCGCCCTGGCCGAGCTGCACCACGCCGACCTGCGCGCCGTCCATCAGGCCCTGCTGAGCCAAGCCGGCGGCCGCTGGCTGCTGACCGCCGTCTGAACCCCGTAACCTCCCGGAATCCCCCTGGCTGGCAACCCGGTGTCGCCCAGGGCCTCCCTGTGGACGAGTCCCTACGACTTAAGCCTTGCTCCATCCGGGTACTGGCGTCTTACGCCTCTCAGCGCGGCCCTGCGCTACGCGGCGAAAGCACTAGCCGAGTGCTGCCATGGCAGCGTATGGCCGCCTGGAGGGCGTTTCGATAATCGCCTCCGTCACGACTCACACGTCAGTCGTCCCACCCGCGGAGAGCGTCATGAACAAGAACAAGACAGCCAGCCCCCGAATGCTTCCCCTTGCCCTGGCTTCGGCCGTCGCCCTGGCATTCGCCCAGTCGGCCAGCGCCGAGATCGTGCTGTACGACCAGGATGGCACCACCTTTGCCACCGACGGCTACATCAACGCCTTCTATGTCAACAGCGATATCGACCGCCCGGGCGAGCAGTTCGACCGCACCCAGTCGCGGGTGAAGATGGGCTTTCTGCCTAACTGGATCGGTTTCAACATGAGCAAGCAAGTGGGCGACCTCAAGCTCGGTGCGCGCTCGTCCTTCTGGGTCACCATCAACGACAGCGAGACCAACGGTACCGACACTGCCATCGACGTCCGCCAGTTCTACGGCACCATCGCCGGCGACTGGGGCGAGGTGCTGATCGGTAAGGACTTCGGCCTGTTCGCCCGCTCCAACATCCTCCTCGACGAGCTGCTCGGCGGCTACGGCCAGGTCAGCGACACCCTGGGCCTGGTGGACGGCGGCGGGGTGTCCTTCGGCAACATCGGCAGCGGCTACCCCTATCCGTTCCCCACCTCGCAGATCACCTACCGCACCCCGGTGGTCAATGGCTTCCGCCTCGCGGCCGGCATCATGGACCCGGTGGACACCAACGACGACAGCCCGGCCGGCAAGGCCTACCAGGAAGAGCCGCGCTTCGAGGCCGAGCTGACCTACCAGTTCGACCTGGGCGGTGCGCAGATCTACACCTGGCTGAACGGCGCCTACCAGTCCTCGGAGAACACCGACAACAGCGTCGACACCGTCAAGTCCAAGGGCCTTGGCTACGGCGTGCAGGCCAAGATCAGCGACCTGACCCTGGTGGCCTCGGGCTTCACCGCCGAGGGCATCAACCCGTTCTTCACCAACAACCTCGGCGAGGCCTCGCTGCGCGAGATGGACAGCGACGGCTACCTGTTCCAGGGCGCCTACCGCTTCGGCAAGAACCGCATCGCGCTGTCCTACGGCAAGACCCGCGACGATGGCAACGGCCTGGGCGTGAAGGCCGACTTCGAGACCCGCGCCATCGCCTACACCCGGGACATCAACGACCACCTGCGGCTGATCGCCGAATACAACCAGTTCGAAATCGACGGCCGGGATGGCAGCGGCAGTCTGGAGGACACCGACACCCTGGCTCTGGGCGTCTCCCTCAGCTGGTAAGTGTGACTGCTCCGTTTTGGCGGGGGCCGGCGACGGCGTCCCGCCTTTTTTGCGTGTGCGGTCGGCCGCTACCCAAGCCGGCGGCGAGCGTTTAGGCTGCGCGCGAAGGTGGCGGAGGAACGGGCATGGGGCTGATACGGGAACTGGCGGTGGAAGCAGGACTGGATGCCGAGCGCGAACTGCTCGCCCAGGTGCAGCGCGGCGAGGGTGATTGCGGCCTGCTGCTCTGGCGGCCCCGCGCGGCGGCGCTGGTGATGCCGCGCAAGTTCGAGCGCCTGCCCGGCTTCGCCGCGGCCTGTGCGCTGTGCGAAGCACGCGGCTGGCCGGTGGCGCTGCGCGATAGCGGCGGCGAGCCGGTGCCTCAGTCGCCGGCGGTGCTCAACGTCGCCCTGGTCTACGCGGTGCCGCCCGGGGAGAAGGAGGTGACCCGTCTGGAGACCGCCTACCTGCGCCTGTGCCAGCCGTTCTCCGCCTGGCTCGCTGCCCAGGGGCTGACGCCCGGGCTCGGTGAGGTGGCCGGGGCCTTCTGCGACGGCCGCTACAACATCACCCTGCGGGAGCGCAAACTGGTCGGCACCGCCCAGCGCTGGCGGCGCCGGCTGGCCGACGGGCGCAACCTGGTGCTGGCCCATGCCGCGGTACTGATGGACAACCAGCGCGCCACCATGGTCGAGCTGGTCAACGCCTTCTATGCCGCCTGCGGCCTGGACGACCGTTGCCGCGCCACCAGCCACGTCGCCCTGGCCGAATGCCTGGCCGAGCCCTGGCGGCGTGTCGGGGAGCTTCCCGGCCACTACCGCCGGGCCTTGGCTGCCGCCGGGCTGGCGCTGCCGGTGCTGGCGGGGGAGGCCTGACTCAAGCCCGGCGCAGTGCCTGCTCGCCGCCCTCGCGGACCCAGAACAGGGTCGCCCCGGCCACCGCCGCAGGCATCGCCAGCAGGTTGAGCAGCGGCACCAGCAGGGCCAGGTAGGTGATGCCGCCGAAGCCCAGGCAGGCCCAGCGCCGCTCGCGCAGCCAGGCGAGCATCTCGTTCCAGCCCAGCTTGTTGTTGTCCGCCGGGTAGTCGATGTACTGCACGGCCATCATCCACACCCCGAACAGCAGCCACAGCGGTGTGGCGATCAGGTTCAGGCCGGGGATCAGCGAGAGGACGAACAGAGCCAGGGCGCGGGGCGCGAAGTAGAGCAGCTTGCGCAGCTCGCGGCCGATGGTGCGCGGCACCATGGCGAACAGCTCGGCCCAGCTGAAGGGCGGGAAGTTGTCCTCGCCGCGCACCACCACTTCCACCTTCTCGGCGAGGAAGCCGTTGAAGGGCGCGGCGATGATGTTGGCGAGCATGGTGAAGGTGAAGAACACCATCAGCAGCACCAGCACCACGAACAGTGGCCAGAGGATGTAGTTCAGGAAGCCCAGCCAGTCCGGCAGGGTCGGGATCAACTGATCGACCCAGCCGCCGAAGCTGCGCACGGCGAGGCCAATCAGCGCGGCGAACAGCAGCACGTTGACGGTCAGTGGCAGCAGGACGAACAGCCGCAGGCCGGGACTCAGCACCAGTTTCAGGCCTTCGCGCAGGTATTGCGGGCCGGACAGCACCGGGGTGGACATGGCATCTCCTTGCGTGTCGGGAACGCGCCGACCATACCGGTTTTCGCCCGCCGGAGTAAGCGTCGGGGCGGGTTCATAGGCAGCGTCTATGGACGACATGGGAAATCGAAACTTCCTGCCGGGCAGGCGGCTGCGTAGCCTGATTTCCAGCAGTCCGGTGGCCGGCGGCCACCCCAACCCTTTGCGGGATCACCTGTCGACGAGCCCCCCCCTGGTTCGGGTGATCCCTTTTTTTTCCGCCAGGAGAGCATCATGTCCGCAACCCGCCATGCCCGGCTCATCATCCTCGGCTCCGGCCCCGCAGGCTACACCGCCGCCGTCTACGCGGCGCGTGCCAACCTCAAGCCGCTCTTGATTACCGGCCTGCAGGCCGGCGGCCAGCTGACCGCCACCAGCGAGGTGGATAACTGGCCGGGCGATCCCCACGACCTCACCGGTCCGGCACTGATGGCCCGGATGCAGGCTCATGCCGAACGCTTCGCCACCGAGATCGTCTTCGACCACATCGCTGCCGTTGACCTGGCCGGGCGACCCTTCGTGCTGCGCGGCGACAGCGGCACCTACAGCTGCGATGCGCTGATCGTCGCCACCGGTGCCAGCGCCCGCTACCTGGGCCTGCCCTCCGAGGCGGCGTTCATGGGCCGGGGCGTCTCGGCCTGCGCCACCTGCGACGGCTTCTTCTACCGCAACCGCCCGGTGGCGGTGGTCGGCGGCGGCAATACCGCGGTGGAGGAGGCGCTGTACCTGGCCAACATCGCCAGCAAGGTGACCCTGGTGCACCGCCGCGAGACGTTCCGTGCCGAGAAGATCCTCCAGGACCGCCTGCAGGCCAAGGTCGCCGAGGGGCGCATCGAATTGTGCCTGAATGCTGAGGTGGACGAGGTGTTGGGCGATGTCTCGGGGGTCACCGGGGTGCGCCTGCGCCGCCGCGACGGCGCGCTGGAGGAACTGCAGGTGGACGGGCTGTTCGTCGCCATCGGTCATACCCCCAACACCGGGCTGTTCGAGGGCCAGTTGGCGCTGCGCGACGGCTATCTGGTGGTGCAGGGAGGACGTGACGGCAATGCCACCGCAACCAGCGTGCCGGGGGTGTTCGCCGCCGGGGACGTGGCCGACTCGGTGTACCGCCAGGCGATCACCTCTGCGGGAGCAGGCTGCATGGCGGCGCTGGATGCGGAGCGCTACCTCGACGCGCTCTAGCCCCGCGCTGGCGCCGTCCCTGGCGTCTCCCGGCCGGGCGTATCCGCCCGGCGTCCGGGGCTTCCTTGTCGCTCAGCCCTTGCGGCTCAGCGGCAGGCGCTCGAAATGCACGCCGCCGAGGCCGTTGGCCATCAGCGCGCGGATGTTGCCGTGGTCGTTGCCGTCTGGAGTGGCCAGCACGCTGCGGTAGTGCTCGCCGAAGGCACGCAGGGTTTCCTCCAGGCTCAGCCCCTCCAGCAGGGCGAGGCCGAGGGTCTTGCAGGAGCCTTCGTTCTGGCCGGCCTCATTGCGCTGCGTGCCGTTGGTGAAGGCACTGGGCTGGTAGTCGTAGTGCTCGGCAATGAAGGCCAGGGTGTCGGCGAACTGGTGCTGGTCGCTGCGCAGGCTGGCGCGGAAGTCGTTCAGATCGCTCATTTGCTGTTTTTCTCGAAGGCGGCCTTCTGTTCCGGGGTGGCGTCCTTCTGGTAGCGGGCCTTCCATTCGGCGTAGGGCATGCCGTAGATCTCCTCGCGGGCCTGCTCGAGGGTCAGTTCGATGCCGGCATCGTCAGCGGCGGCTTTGTACCACTTGGACAGGCAGTTGCGGCAGAAGCCGGCCAGGTTCATCAGGTCGATGTTCTGCACGTCGCTGCGCGCCCGCAGGTGCAGCACCAGCTGGCGGAAGGCGGCGGCTTCCAGTTCGAGTTGTTGCTGTTCGGTCATGACAATGCACTCCGTAGAACAGGATCGGTTGCAGGGATGAATGCCGTGCCGGCACCGCGCTCGCGGAGTCCGCGGCGTTCCTCGGAAAGTCGGTCGTCGCTCGGCGGGGAGAGTTTGTCGCGCTCCGCGCCCGTAGGGAAGCCGGCAAGCGGGTTGGAAAACGCCATCGCTGTGCCTCGCCCGTCGCTCAGTTGCCGCGCAGGTGGCGTCCGCCGTTGACCACGATGTTGCTGCCGGTGCTGTAGTTGGACTCCAGCAGGTAGAACACCGCCTGGATCAGCGGCTCGGCGCCCGGCTCGTACTGCAGCACCGCCTTGCCCAGGACCTTCCGCTGGTAGTCCGGGGTGCTGTCCTCCTTGAAGATCAGCAGGCCGGGGGACACGGCGTTGACGTGCACCGCGGGGCCATACAGCGAGGCGAACGACAGCGTCATGTTCTGCAGAGCGGCCTTGGTGGCGGCGTAGGCGATGTGGCTCTTGCTGCCACGCGAGGAACTGTCGTCGCAGATGTGGATGATGTCCGCGCGGTCCGCGCGGCGGAGAAGCTCGCCGAGTTCCAGGTTGAGGTGGTAGGGCGCCTCCACGTGGATGCGGAACATGGTCTCCAGGTTGTCCAGTCCGTCGTCCAGCCACAGCGAGGCGTTGTGGATGATGCCGCGCAGCGCGGCGTAGCGTTCGCGTACGAAGGCGAGCAGCGCCTCGCGCTGTTCGCGGCTGCGCAGATCGGCCTGGAAGTGGGCGATGCGCGGGTGCTGGCTGGTCGCCGGCGAGCGGTTGACGGCGAGGATGTCGAAACCTGCCTCGGCCAGGCGCTCGGCGAGCTGCTGGCCGACGCGCTTGTTGGTGCCGGTGATCAAGATGGGACTGGTCATACGGGCTCGATCCGTTGCGAAAACTCTGCCCGTGCGGGCTCGGCCGGGGAGCCGCGGGCTGGGGCGCGGGCGCCAAGCCTTATGCCCGGTGCGGCCTGGCGGCGTCAAGCCCGACCTGTGCACGGGGTCAACGTTACCCTAGTCTGTCACGGGGCAAAAGCCGGAGGAGCGGGCGCGGCGGGGCGGGGAGTCAGTTGGCGGCCTGGCTGTGCCGCAGGCGCTGGAGCTGGTCGAGCAGGTAGGCGCGCAGGCGCTCGATGCTGCGGCTCTTGCGCAGGGTCTGGCGGTAGGCGTAGAGCCCTTCGCTGGTCTTGCGGACCAGGTTGCCGGTCAGTTCCAGCGGCTGCTGGCCGTCCACGGGGAGCCAGAGCGCCAGGTGCTCGGGCGCTTGCTTGCGCTCGCGCAGTTCGACCAGCAGGCCGCTCTGCGACAGTTCGTGCAGCCACATGGAGGTGGACTTGCCGACGGCGTCGATGAGGTTGACCGGCGGCTCGAAGTGCAGTCGCCAGGGCCGGTCGGCGACGTGCTGCTCGACGATGGTCGGAGCGCCCAGCTGCAGGTGCAGGCCCTCGTGCTCGTCCGTCACCACGCGCACCGGGAAGGTGATGCGCTGGTTGTCGATGTGCGCCTCGATGGTCAGTTGCTCCTCGCTGGCCAGTTGGGTGAGCAGCTTCTTGGTGCGGTCGCCGCCTTCCAGGATGAGCAGTTGCGACCTGGTCGTCGGGACTTGCGGGGCATCCTGCAGACTGCGGATGAAGTCCAGCTCCTCCTGCGTCAGTATTGAAACCGTGTCGTCTTGCATCTATCGAACTCGCGATGATGGAACCGCTATGACCTTGGGCGAAATGAATGGTTGCCGAGAGAGCTCCCTTTCCCGGCCGTGCGGATCGCTGGCCTTACCGCCGCTCTGTGCTGGACCTGTGCGCTGCGCCTGCCGGGGCAGGGAATCGTGTTTCCCGACGCTTCCGCGGTCGCGGGTGGAGGCCGAGTGAATGCAGGCGCATGACTTCAGTATTGATCATTTCCGTCGCTTCGCTAGGCAGGGGCGGCTTGCGGCATAATATCCGACCTCGTTTGTCAGACTCTGGAGCAGTTCATGAAAATCGCCATCCTGTCGGGTTCGGTCTACGGCACCGCGGAGGAAGTCGCCCGCCACGCCGAGCGTCTGCTGCGGGCAGCGGGCCACGAGGCCTGGCACAAGCCGCGCGCGAGCCTCGAGGATGTGCTGGCCTTCGCTCCCGAGGCCTTCCTGGTGGTGACCTCCACCACCGGCATGGGCGAGCTTCCGGACAATTTGCTGCCGCTGTACTGCAGCATCCGTGACCGCTTCCCGGCCTGGAGCGGGCTGCCCGGCGGGGTGATCGGTCTGGGCGACTCCAGCTACGGCGATACCTTCTGCGGCGGCGGCGAGCAGGTCCGCGAGCTGTTCGCCGAGCTGGGCATCCGCGAGGTGCAGGAGATGCTGCGCTTGGACGCCAGCGAGACGGTTACCCCGGAGGCCGACGCCGAGCCCTGGCTGACCGAGTTCGCCGCCGCCCTGCGTGGCTGATGCCCGGCTGCACAGTCTGGCGGCCCCGCCCTGGGCCTGCAGCCAACCTTCCTACAGTAGCGGCCGTTCCCGCAGCAGCGCCAGCCAGGCCTGGGCGGCGCGGGACAGGTAGGCGCCGCTGCGCCAGATGAAGGCGATGTCCCAGCGCAGGTCCGGTTCGCGCAGCGGCAGCAGCACTACCCCCGGGCGCTGCAGGCTGCGCGCCACCACCCGCGGCAGCAGTACCACGCCTTGGCCGGCGGCCACCAGCGCGGCGAGGAAGTCGGCCTGGCCGCTGCGCCCAGCCTCGCGCGGGGTGAAGCCAGCCTCGCGGCAGGCGCGCAGCAGGCGTTCGTTGAGGATGAAGCTCTGCTGATAGAGCAGGAAGGGGGTGTCGGCCAGTTCCGCCAGGGCGATGTCCGCCTGCCCGGCACGGGGATGGTCGGCAGGCAGCAGCACTTCCAGCGGCTCGTTGCAGAACGGCTGGCAGGCGAAGGCCGGGTTGTCGCGGGTCAGGCTGGCACCCAGCTCCAGCTCGCCGTCCAGCAGCAGCCGCTCGATGGCCAGGCTGCCGCCTTCCTGAAGGTGCACCTCGATGTTCGGGTAGCGCCGCCGGTACTCGGCGATCAGCCTGGCGAACAGCGCGTCGCTGCCGAGCAGCGGTAGGCCCAGGCGCAGCTCGCCGCGGGCCAGGTGGCCGAGGTCGTCCAGTTCGTTGAGCAGGTCACGGCGCAGGCGCAGCATCTCGTCGGCGCGTCTGAGCACCAGGCTGCCAGCCTCGGTGAGGCGGATCTGCGGGCCGAGGCGCTCCAGCAGGCGCACGCCGAGACTCTGCTCGAGTTGCGCCACCTGCTTGCTCACCGCCGACTGGCTGGCGTGCAGCACCCGGGCGGCCTGGGTGAAGCCGCCCTGACGCACCACTTCGACGAAGCTGCGCAGTTGCTTGAATTCCATTATGGAATTCCTATCAGTCAAACAATTCGCTTTTGTGATGATAGCCGCAGGCGTAGCTTGAAGCCATCCAACGGGAGGATCGTT
>Ga0182792_1003245_pt1 | contig 10619 bp, 6 predicted proteins | sample Passage237B_FD_130497 | JGI IMG/M metagenome (GOLD analysis project Ga0182792, IMG submission 130497) | Cellulose adapted compost microbial communities from Newby Island Compost Facility, Milpitas, CA, USA - Passage2 37B (version 2) (version 2) ... | reverse complement strand
CAAAAAAGGGCTTCCTTGCCGTCTGTCAGCCTGTTGGGAGGTTATGCCTACCGTGGTACGGGGATCGGCCCGAAAGGAACGGTATCGGGTGCTTGGAAAGACGGCTTTAGCAACACCACCAATAATTTTTTGGCAGGTATCGGCATTACGTGGAATATCACAAGTCTGCATACCAACCGTATGAAAGGCGAACAGCTTTTTAAAGAAGCCGAAAGCACCAAACTGCTCCAAGCGCAGTACGAGCAGACCATGCAAGCGGATTTGTCAGCCTCGCAGACCAAAATCCTGCAACAATACGAGCAGTTACAAAAGACGAAACTTGCCGTACAGCAGTCGCAGGATGCTTACAATATGTACCTCGCAAGGTACAAAAGTGGTCTGATCACATTGAGCGAACTGTTGCAGATCAGGACCCTATTGGAACAGGCGGAAAATACACATATCGAGGCCTCACGGGATTATTGGCTGTTGCTTGCTTACGAAGCAGAGCTTACCGCCGATTTCGATTTTTTGTTTAACAACCTTTAAATAGTCGTATATGAACATTATAAGATTTGCGTTAAGGAAACCAATTGCGATTATGGTTGTCGTACTGTCGATAGCATTCTTTTCCTATAACACCGTAAAAAAGATAAACGTAGATATATTCCCCGAAGTGGAATTGCCTGCGATATATATCGCTATGCCCTACGGGGGATTATCCCCAGCCTATATGGACGGGTTTATGGCGAACGAGTTCCAAAAAGTGCTTTTATTCGTCAGTGGCGTAAAGAACATTGATTTTAAAAGTGTACAGGGATTGACCCTGATGAAGCTGACCTTTTACCAGGGCACGGATATGGCACAGGCTGCCGGAGAGGTATCTACCTTTACAAACCGGGCAATGGGCTTTCTGCCGCCCGGAGCGGTTCCGCCTATGGTCGTCCGGTTTGACGGTAGTTCGCTACCTGTCGGACAGTTGGTTTTCGAGAGTGAACAGCGTTCGGTCAATGAACTGCAAACCCTCGCCATTACAAGGATTAGACCGATGTTTACGGAAATCCCCGGCATTACTTCTCCTGCACCCTTTGGCGGTAACGTCCGTTCAATCGTTGTAAATATCAATCCCGAAGCCATGCAGGCTAACGGGTTAAGCCCCGAAGAAATTACGGCAGCCATTACCAGAAACAGTCTTCCGTCGCCTGCCGGAAATATCCGTATAGGCGATGAAAACCTGATGGCTCCGATCAACTCCATTTCCAAGAGCCCCGAAGAATTTCTGAACACACCCGTCAAAACAAGCGATAACAGAACGGTCTATGTCCGTGATGTCGCAAGTGTATTGGACGCAGCAGACCAGACCGTAGGTTATGCCATTGTCAATAGTAAAAGGTCCGTTTATCTGCCGATTATCAAAAAAGCAGATGCTTCAACATTGGATGCCGTTGAGAACCTAAAGTCTTCTATTCCGATGCTGAAAAACCAACTGCCCGAAGATGTGGACGTCCGTTATGAGTTTGATCAATCGACCTATATCGAGCGCGCACTTTCCACGCTTATCCATGAGGGAATTTTAGGTGCGGTTTTCACAGGATTGATGATATTGCTGTTTTTGGGCGATACCCGTGGGGCGATCATCGTTGTATTGACCATTCCGATTGCCATTCTGTCGGCAGTTACGGTATTGCACCTTTTCGGGCAGACGATCAATATCATGACATTGAGCGGTCTTGCTTTGTCTATCGGTATTCTCGTGGATGAAGCCACCGTAACGATAGAGAACATTCATCAGCATATGGAAATGGGCAAGCCCAAGCAACGGGCTATTGTGGACGCATTGCTCGAAATATCAATCCCCAAATTGCTGATCTTGCTCTGTATTCTTGCTGTACTGACGCCTGCCTTTATCATGACAGGTATTCCAAAGGATATGTTTATGCCTTTGTCAATGGCAGTAGCATTCGCTATGATAGCATCATTTTTGGCATCACAGACCTTTGTGCCGATTTTGGCCAACTGGATGATGAAGAACAAGCATAACAAGGAAGCCAATACACCGAGAAAAAGGGCTTTCTTTGAAAAATTCCGTGTCAATTATTCCTACCGTATGCGAAAATGGGGAAAGAAAACACTTGTACTCTTCATAGGTTATGTAGCCGTTGCCGGAGGCATTGCCGCACTGTTGCTGAATGTGGTCGGAACAGATGTCATGCCTGTTTCCAACAACGGCGATTTTCAGTTACGTATTCAGGCTCCGCAGGGGAGCAGGCTCGAAAAGACCGAGAAAATCGTCAGTGAAATTACCGATGAAATCCGTGGGATTATTCCCGAAAACGGTATCAACCTTACCTCTGCATTTGTAGGAACTCATTCCGCAGGAACACCTATAAACCCTATCTTCCTCTTTACGAGTGCTTCACACGAGGCTGTTTTGCAGGTCTCCGTCAATCAAAAAGTTTATACAGGATCCATAGAAGATCTGAAAGAAAAAATAAGGGTAAAATTAAAAGAAAAGCACCCTGATGTCGCTTTCAATTTCGAGCCAATGGAATTGACCGAAAAGATTATGGGACAGGGCGCAATGACACCGATTGAGGTAAAAATAGGTGCAAGGCAGATCAACGGCGCTTTTGCACACGCATCGAAGATCGAAGAAAATTTGAAGAAAGTACCTTACCTGCGTGATGTCCGAATTGCAGAAGCGGTTGCTTATCCTACATTGGAAATCAACGTAGACCGCGACCTCGCAGGACAGTTTGGGCTGACCATGCAGGACGTAACCCGAAGCCTTGTAACCGCTACTTCGTCCACACGCTACACGGATAAAAACCTTTGGATCGATCCTAATTCGGGATTGGTGTTCCAAACGCAGGTGCAGATCCCGGAGGCGACCATGAAGTCGGAAGAAATGCTACGGTCAATTCCATTAAAGAAAGGCAGTCTTCGTCCTGTACTGGAAGACGTGGCGACCATACGCAAGGTTACGTCTCCTGCACAGGTGAACCGTAAAGGCCCAAATCGTTACGTTACCGTTGTAGCCAACGTGAACGGAAAAGATTTGGGTACGTCTTCGGCGGCGGTAAAGCAAGCCATTAAAGATGCCGGAGAACCGCCACGAGGCACAACGGTTTGGACAGAGGGAACATTACAGTTGTTGGACGATACGCTGGACAGTCTTTTGGCAGGTTTGGGCGTAGCTATTATCGTTATCTTTTTGATGCTTTCAGCCTATTATCAATCGTTCAAAGTACCGTTAGTTATTTTATCTGTATTACCTGCCGTGATTGCAGGAAGCCTTATTTTGCTATTCCTTACAGGAAGTACGCTCAATCTGCAATCCTATATGGGTATCATTATGTCGCTTGGGGTGTCGGTGTCCAATGCCGTTTTATTGGTCAATCAAGCGGAATATTATCGTAAGAAATTAGCATTGAAACCCGCCAATGCCGCAAGGCTTGCCGCTTCTTCCCGATTAAGACCCGTGTTGATGACCGCCGCAGCAATGTTTGCAGGTATGTTGCCAATGGCAATGGGGATAGGCGACGGAGCCGAGCAGGTTGCACCATTGGGCAGGGCGGTTATCGGTGGGCTTATCGCTTCCACAGTTACCATTCTGTTATTGGTTCCGCATTTCTTTTCCTCTCTAATGTCGAGGACTTCCATTGTCAGTCCGTCATTAGACCCTGACGATGACGAAAGCAGATATTATGCAGAGCAATCAGAGCAACAAACGATATAATAAACTTTAAAACAATAAATACAATGTATCACAGCATTTCAATAAATAGAAAATCAACAGCATTATTGGCTATGGCAACCTCGTTGGTATGGGTTCTTTCTGCCTGTTCGCAAAAGGAGGAGAAAAAGGAACAGCCACAGAACGAGGAAACGAAATCGGTTAGTTACCCTACGGCTCCTGTACAGTTCATCAATCCCGAATATGAAATATCGGTTCCGGCAGAGCTGAAACCTTACGAGCAGGTAGCGGTATACGCAAAGGTCAGCGGATTTGTACAGCGGTTGTACGTGGACAGAGGCGACCGAGTTCGCAAAGGACAGCTTTTGGCAGTATTAGAAGCTCCCGAAATGGAACAGCAGTACCTTTCGAGCAAATCATCGGAACAAAAGGTATATAACGATTATCTGTACGCAAAACAGGCGTATGACCGATTGGTTGACGCTTCCAAAACAACGGGAGCAGTAGCGGATATTGAATTAGACAGAGCCAAAAGTGCAATGGAAAGTGCCAAATCGGCTTACGATGCTTCCAAAGCAGGTACGGCACATTCCTCACAGTTACAGCAGTATTTGCGTATCACAGCACCGTTTGACGGTGTGATTACGCAGAGGAATGTTTCGGTCGGAGCATTGGCAGGAACGGGAAGCAACACGCCCTTGTTTATGATGGCACAGGGCAATAAGCTCCGCCTAACTTTATCCCTGCCTGAAAAACACGCCGCATCGGTAAGACAGGGAATGCCTGCCACATTTACCGTAAGCTCACAGCCCAACAAGGTATTTGATGTCGTACTTTCCCGTACATCGGGCTTGCTCGACCAACAAGACCGCTCCCTTACATTGGAGTTTGACGTGGACAATCCGTCAGGCGAATTGCAGGGAGGCGATTATGCACAGGTTAAGTTGAAGTTACAGCGTAAAAATCCCTCACATTGGGTACAGAGCAAATCGGTCTTAAATACCCAATCAGGCACTTTCGTACTCACATTGAATGACAACGAGATAAAAAGGGTTCTCGTAAACGAGGGCATTCGTTTAGATACGCTGACAGAAGTCTTTGGAAATCTTTCGCCCGAAGACAACATCATTCTGAAACCATCGGAAGAAATCAAAGAGGGGAAAACCGAGCTTTAGCGAGCTCATCGAAGATAATTAAACTAATAAAACATTAAGGATATGAAAGTAAGATTGAATAAAAGAGCAATGCTCACGTACATTTTAGTAACAATGGGAGGCTTCTGTTTTGCGGGCTGTAACAACAATGAGCAAAATAAAAACGTGGAGCAATCCGTACCAACCGCAATCGCGGAAGAAGAAACAACATCATTACCGGAACAGACCGGTAATGATGTAGCATTTAAAGACAAGGACGGAAAAACCGTATCGTTAAAGTCCTTAAAAGGCAAGGTCGTATTCATCAATTTTTGGGCGACGTGGTGTCCGCCCTGTATTCACGAAATGCCCTCTATCAACGAGTTGAAAAAAACATTTAAAGGCAATGACAACATTGTTTTTTTAATGGTAGATGTGGACAATAACATCAAAAAATCCAAATCTTTTATGAAAAATAGAAAATTTGATCTACCGGTATATACGCCAGCCAGCGATATTCCAAAAGATTATTTGGAAAGTTCTATTCCGACTACGGTTATTCTTGACAAAAATGGGGTTATGGTAGGCCGTATAGAGGGTAGCAGGGACTATGCTGATCCGAAGATGATAAAGGCTTTACATGAACTGGCCGAAAGTGATTAACTTAGCTAACACGTAATTTTAAGGAGTATGTCAAACAATAAAAGTATCTCAAAAGAAAAACAGTCTGCAAATAAGTTTTGGCAGTATATTCGGAAAAATAGTTTTTCTATAGTTATGGGTACTGTTCTGCTCACTATGTTCGTCAGCCCGGATGCAAAATCATTCGTACTTCGACAATTAATGGCAACAGGGCTTTTTAATGCAAGCATGGACAAAAAAAGTGCGGATACATCGTCCGTCAATGATTTTGATTTTACGGACGAGAAGGGAAATATTCAAAATACTTCGTCCTTGCGGGGAAAAGTGGTATTCATTAATTTTTGGGCCTCGTGGTGTCCACCTTGTCGAGCAGAATTTCCGTCCATTGAAAAGCTATACACCCAATTCAACGACAACTCGGATATGTTCTTTCTGACAATCAATGAGGACAGCGATCTTCCCAAAGGGCGAGCCTATTTGGATAAAGAGAATTTTTCAGTTCCGTTATATACAACGGTTGGTAATGTTCCGCAAGAGGTGTACTCCGGAGCATTACCCACCACAGTGGTACTCGATAAAAAAGGGAAAATCAGATTTCATCATACAGGATTTGCTAACTACGCCTCCACAAAATTTATCCAACAAATGGAAGAATTGATTCGGGAATAACAATCATCGTATAATATAAAAACTTTACCCCTCATTCCCCTGTCAAAAACACTTTTATTTGCTTAAATTTGCATTCTTATTTTTATCAAGTCAATAATGAGTTTAGCAAAGACGTACAATCCCAAAGAAGCTGAAAACAAATGGTATGCCTATTGGATGGAAAAAGGTTTTTTTCGTTCCACGCCCGACCATCGTGAACCGTACACCATCGTGATGCCTCCACCCAACGTGACGGGCGTCCTGCATATGGGACACATGCTGAACAATACCATACAGGATGTACTGATACGTCGTGCCCGCATGCAAGGCAAGAATGCCTGTTGGGTACCTGGTACGGACCATGCCTCCATTGCTACCGAGGCCAAGGTCGTCGCTATGCTCAAAGAGCAGGGTATCGACAAAAAATCCTTGACACGTGACATTTTTCTGAAACATGCCTGGGAATGGAAAGAAAAATATGGTGGTATCATTCTGAAACAATTGGAGAAATTGGGGGCGTCCTGCGATTGGGAGCGCACCAAATTTACGATGGATCCTGACCTTTCGGATGCTGTGATCGATACCTTTATCCGCTTTTACAAAGAAGGATATATCTACCGTGGTGTACGCATGGTCAATTGGGATCCCCAGGGCAAAACAGCGCTATCCGACGAAGAAGTCATCCGTAAAGAAGTCAACCAAAAGCTTTATTACGTTCGCTATAAAATCAAGGACAGCAACGAATATATCGTGATTGCAACCACCCGCCCCGAGACGATCATGGCCGATACTGCTATCTGTATCAACCCCAACGACGAACGCTATACACACCTAAAAGGCAAAACCGTATTGGTTCCGCTCATTGATCGTGAAATCCCGGTTATCGAAGATGACTATGTGGAGATGGAATTTGGTACAGGCTGTCTGAAAGTGACGCCAGCACACGACTTGAACGATTACGAACTGGGCCAAAAGCACAACCTCGAAGTGATCGACATCCTCAACGACGACGGAACACTTAACGAGAAAGCTCAAATCCTGATCGGCGAAGATCGCTTCATAGCCCGCAAGACAGTAGCCAAGTTGTTGGAAGAAGCTGGGCAGATCGAAAAGATCGAAGACTATAAGTCCCAGGTTGGATTCTCTGAGCGTACCGATGCCGCGATCGAGCCCAAACTGTCCATGCAATGGTTCTGCAAGATGGAAGAATTGGCCAAACCGGCTTTGGAATATGTAGAAAACGGCACCATCAAACTCATTCCCGAAAAATTCTTTGCCTCCTACAAACATTGGATGGAGAATGTCAAGGATTGGTGTATCTCCCGTCAGCTCTGGTGGGGACAGCGCATACCGGCCTGGTACAACGAAAAGAACGAATGGGTAGTCGCCAAAACAGAAGAGGAGGCCATACAAGAATTTGAAAAGCAAGAAAAATCCGCTCTAGGTATACGTCAGGAAGAAGACGTATTGGACACTTGGTTTTCTTCCGGCCTATGGCCAATGTCTGTATTTGACGGTATACGAAATCCCGACAACGAAGACTTTAAATATTATTACCCGACCAATGATCTGGTTACAGCGCCCGAAATCCTGTTTTTCTGGGTGGCACGTATGATCATCATGGGACACGATTATACACAGCAACCTCCGTTTCGCAATGTTTACCTGACAGGGATCGTACGTGACAAACTGGGTCGCAAGATGTCCAAATCTTTGGGCAACTCGCCCGACCCTATCGAACTGATGGAGCAATATGGCACCGATGGGGTGCGTGTAGGTATGCTCCTGTCCTCCCCTGCCGGCAATGACCTCATGTTTGATATATCCTATTGCGAGCAGGGACGCAACTTTGCCAACAAAATATGGAATGCTTTCCGTCTGGTCAAAGGATGGGAAACGATAGAAGCTCCGGCCACTGTCGCACAAAAAAGTGCTGCATATTGGTTTGAAAACCGTTTCAACCAAGCCGTCGTCGAAATAGACGAACATTTCAAAAGCTACCGTTTATCGGATGCTTTAATGGCTACGTACAAGTTGATATGGGACGATTTCTGTGCATGGTATCTTGAACTGGTCAAACCAGCCTACCAGGCACCTATCGAATCCGAAACCCTCGCTACCGTCAAGCTGTACTTCCAGAAAGTATTGGCATTGGCACATCCATTCATGCCTTTCCTGACCGAGGAACTATGGCACGATGAGCTATTTGGCGAGCGCCAGCCCAAAGACTGTGTCATCGTAGCGACTTACCCGGAGATACGACCTTTTGACGAGGCCATCATCAAGGAATTTGAGATCGTACAGCAGATCATTTCCGAAGTACGCAATATCCGTAACTCCAAAGGTATATCGCCCAAAGTTGCTTTGCCTTTGGCCATCAACACTACAGACGTGGACTTGACCAAGTTCCGGGACGGCATCACCAAACTGGCCAATATCGTCGACTTATCTTTTGTACAGGAGAAAGTGACCGGAACAGTAAGTTTTCTAGCCGGAAAAAGTGAATGCTATGTCAGGCTGGACAACGAAAACGTCGATATTGCAGCCGAACGCGAACGCATCACCAAAGAAATCGAATACTTAAAAGGTTTCTTGGTATCGGTAGAGAAGAAGCTTTCCAACGAGCGTTTCGTACAGAATGCCAAACCGGAAATCGTACAAAACGAACAAAACAAAAAGGCGGATGCCGAAGCCAAAATCAAGATTTTGAAAGAGAGCCTAGCCGGGTTGGAATAGATAGTAGAGACGCAATGCCTGTCTATCCGACAGGTAGACATTGCGTCTCTACCTATTAACCTATTTCTTCTCATTGATCAATAGATCCGTCTTATATCGTACATAGTGCTCATATGTACCGTTCATCCACATTAAGATGGGTTTTCCAGTATAACCATCCACCACATAGGGACGAATATTATTGGCCGACGAATTGGCCGTAACCGCTTTTTTATTCCATCTTCTTCCCTTTAGCTGCCAATGTTCGATTTCAAACACGCCATTCACCTGACGGGACAAAAATACATTTTGAGGATGATGGTGATCCAACACTACCCCACCGGAATAATGTTCTTCCAATACCTTGCCACTTTTCTCAGGCTTCGTAATGTAGCCTCCGGAATTTAACAATTCCTGATCCTGCCATTGCCTGCCATCCCAACGGGCATAGTGATAGATATGATCACTCACCGAAGGATAACGGGCATATGCCACAACAGGATATCCTTTCTTGTCCAATGCAATATCCCATATCCACGATCGGGTCTTGCCCTTATCCGAATCATACAGCTTATTTATACGAGCTATATCCAACGGAGTCTCGGTAAATGCGGCAATAGGTTCCCCTCCGGTCTGATGAAACTTTCCTTTTTCATAGTACATGTGGTACACAGATGACAAACCCAGTTTTGGATGCCCATCAGTAAACAGAAAATGGATTTTTGATTTATTGTCCGAGACAATCTTCAAATATGGTATTTTATTATAACTCCCACCACTGTTTAAATAGCTTTGCGCATTTGACCATGTTTCTCCCAAATCGTCACTAAACGCATAATTCTGTTTCCAATTTACCTCTTTTCCCTGTTTTTCGTGGCTTCTGAAAAACATATAAATACGATTGTTTTCATCCGAAAGCATCACCGGATTGGAGTAACAGATTCGGTCTTTAAGACCAAAAGTCAGTACCCTTTCTTCCTCCCAAGCACTTATATCCTCGGAATTTTTGCTTTTACGCATAAAAAATCTACCATTGTGCTCGGTATAAAATGTCAAGATCTTACCATCGGGCAAAAACAAAATTGACGGCACGTTGTGATCATCTATCTGCAACTTTTCGTGCAAGACAAAAGTTTCTACCACCTTGCTACGCATATCGCGGGCGCTGATGACCACATCCCCTTTTGAATTAATGTAGCCATAATAGATACGTTCCTGCTTTGCTTTATAATAGACGGCTCGAGGATCCGCATACCAACACCAGGTGCCGTCTTCAGCTGCAATGCGATAGGTAGATGCAACAGGCGCATTAGCTTGTGCGGTTACGTTAACGAAATAACATAAACCTATAAAAAACAAGAAGATAGGCTTTACATTTACGGTACAGTACATATTAAAGTTTTCTTTCATAAGATTTGTATTTTAGGCTACAGTTTTATTCAACTACGATTAAAGTGTTTCAGATTAGATTTTTAATCTCCTACGTTTAAAAGTACAACTTTTTTCAAAAAAATCATAGACTTATATAGACGGCAACCCCAATTCCTTCAAAAATTCATTGTGCCTGTCCGTAGCTTCTTTTATCTTTTTGTTGATATCGACTAGTTCTTCGTTTACCTTTTTTAAATCTATCTTTTCTTCTTCAACCGCTGTGCTTACATAGCGGGAAATATTGAGATTTATTTTGCCTACTCATTCTCCACCGCCTTTAAAATGTTTTCTACCGAGTTTTTATCTATTTTAGAAAAGGCAAACCATTTTTTACCCAAATCTTTGAGCGATGCCCCCAAATGAAACACGTCTTT
>Ga0182792_1003244_pt1 | contig 10629 bp, 7 predicted proteins | sample Passage237B_FD_130497 | JGI IMG/M metagenome (GOLD analysis project Ga0182792, IMG submission 130497) | Cellulose adapted compost microbial communities from Newby Island Compost Facility, Milpitas, CA, USA - Passage2 37B (version 2) (version 2) ... | reverse complement strand
GTGGGATTGACATTTTTTTTTCTATCATCATGTCACCCCTCCGGGGTTTGGAGGAATCAAGCCATATTGGGAGCGTTCCTATTATCATATCACCCCTATGGGGTTTGAGAAAACGGTTGCATGCCTCAGGTATATTCCCTTCATGACGAAGTGGCGTACTGGCTTTTCTGCAACGTTTTTATAGAGGCGTCATTCGACTCCTCTCGGGAGGTGATAGCCGGGGTGAGATGTGCGAACCCATTATAACAAATATTAGGCTTGTTCCGCTAAATTCCCTTTACCCACCTCCCTTTAGAAAAAGTAAATTGAACATACGCCCATTTCGTAGGCAAAATATCCTTCGGAAATTGACATTTCAAAAACAAAACAATCCCGAGAAATAAAACGGAACTCACAAAGCCGAATGAATAAAGAGCTTTGAAAAACGGAAGAAGTTCTTACGAAAAACGATTTGGAATACCTCCGATTAGGCAAGTAATATAAAGTGACATTCTGTTTGGCTAATTACAATTTTTTAGGCGATTTATACAAGCATTAATTGCAAAATCTTTTCCCTCTGTCATCTGTCTAAAAAATATCGCGACTGTCGTTCCAACCTTAACTGCCTGCTTTAAATCTTTAGGCTAAAAGCTACTCAATTGAAACCCAATTCCTTAAACCTCAATGAAAAAACTATTGATTGCCTCCACACTGTTTTTAATGCTGGGATGTAAGGATGGAGAGGTCCCTTCCGTTACGGACGTTGAAATCCTGAAGACCGGAGAATCCTATTTGACCGACGCGCTGGAGCCTCGTATTCAGGTAAAAGCGATCGGCATCCAGGACAACCGATGTCCTATAAACGCTATCTGCGTATGGACAGGCTATGCGCAGGTAAAATTCGAAGTAACCGTAAAAGGTCAAACGCTACAGGACTCGCTGGCCACTCCTGCAGTACCTGCGCAGAATCTGGTTTCGCGCAAGCACTACCGTCTGGGCGGTGAAGAATTCGGTATCGTGCTGAAAGAGGTAAATCCTTATCCCGGTTCAACCAAACCCGGAGAAGAAGAACCTGAGAAAACCGCAATACTGGAAGTTACCAGATACTGATTTGATCCCCGGTCGGGCATTACAATGGCTCGTAGACAGCGAAACGGCCATCGAAGAAAGTCAGCCGGTAAAAAGGTATGATCTTCTGTCCTGGCCGGGGATAAAATGCTTCCGTCAGATAGGCGTAATCGAAAAGGATAAAATCCACGTCCATTTTCTTGCTCCAGGCAGCCATGAGGTGGGGTGACAGATTTTTCTTCTTGTACTGCAGCTTGTAATTTTCGTGTGACAGTAGCTGATCAAACTCCTCATACTCGTTGAAAAAGAAAGTCAGGGGAACGAGCCCCGTTCCGTCTTCGGGAAGGTGTTTACGGATCGCATCATAATTCTCGGGAAGGTCTCCATATTTCATGTTATTATGGATCAACTGGCCCATTCCTACCACCCCAATGATCAGATACGCCGCCGCGCAGGTTTTCAGACCCGTATTGACAAAAGGACGCAGCCGGTAAAGTTCGTACACTACGATCATCATAAAAGGTATAAAGAGCACCATATACATGGCCGAATTCCCCTTGGTGATCACCCAGAAAGAGAAAAACATTGTCAGTGTATAGACTTTCAGTTCTACGGGCAGTTTCTTCAGAAAACTCCGCTGGTACCATCCCACGAACAGGAGCACCAGGGTAAGGGCCTGTTGTTCGGGCGAATGCAGGAACATGCGCGGATAGGTGAGGAGCTGAATTATTTTTTTATCCAGTTTCATGCCATGACCGGCAGCCGGATCATTTGAAAACTGGTAAATCCAGGTGGAGATTCCCCCAGGTTCGTCAACTACGTCGATAAAATAGATCAACGAAGCCGCTCCCCCGGCAAGGGCAAAAAGCAGCCCCCGATAATATTGCTTGGTCCAGACCAGTGTGCATAGTCCGGCAAGGAGGAATATAATCCCGTTCATATGCCCTACAAAAGCCAGTCCGCCCAAAATTCCCGCCAGGGCTGCCTTCCACGATTTTTCCTTCCCCATGAAGATCAGCAGGTAGGATGCGAAGCCCAAGGCGGCCAGAAGCATTTCCGGACGGTTCTGAAAGCTGATTTTCACAAGCAGTCTGTTCGCAAAAATCAGAAAAAGGAGAGCCAGCAGCATCGGGCTGTTCCAGTTCTCTCCCCGCTGCCTCAAATAATAAATCAGTAGACCACAGAGCACCACATAGGGGATAAACCCGGTAAACTGGACGACCGGCAGCTCATATCCAAACAGGTACATAAGTGCCGCTCCAAACCAGAGGAAAAACTTATGACTGACCAGGAGTTCCTTATCCCAGTCATTCAAACCGCGGAAAAACTCCGAGCGTATAACCCCTTCTTCCAGAAACCAGTAGGACTGCTCGGCAAACCAGGCATCATCACCTGTGGGAACACGTTCGATATACGTGAGTACCGACAAAACAAATAGGGCCGCTACCAGCGGATAGGCAATCTTGCCGCTTAACATACAAGATGAGTTGAAATGGTATAGGTTTTTGCTTTAACTCACCTCATGCAAAATATACCGCATTGATAATCAGGATGGGGAGATATCAGGCGATGAGGAGTTGAAAAAACAGTCGTGTTATTCTATTAAGATACGAATAATTGTCCAATTCTGCAAATCAATCACCCAGCAACCGGTAATTCCGGAATTCAAACAGGCGGTTGCCGGTCTTCTTTTCATACCAGTATAGAAGTCTGTCCGATAGACTGAATTTCTTTTTACTCAGATCGAGCTCAATTTTCCAGTCCTGTCGTGCAATCCGCTCCTTCATGACAGCAGGATGGGATCCCTCAAACCGGACAAGAGAGTCGAAATCGGAAAAATCAAAGACATCATCCGACTGCAGAGTCTGCTTCCAGTCTTCGTCTTCCTGCCAGAATCGGGCTACGTCCTTCATTTTAGCTTTCATTCTTTCCGGACTTTTCACCCAGCCATAGTGATAAATCGCTGCACCGCAGGGCTTTACATTGAGCTTTTGTCCGTTTTTCCGAAACCCCTGAGCATCCCTAAAAGCCGAAATCGCCGCCTCCTGCGGCTGATTTTTGCGCCGTATAATCCGAATTTCCTTCCGGTACCAGGTTCGACTGTCCCCCACATAATCGTAGGTGCCGTAAAAATGCAGATAATCGAACAGCAGGCCTTCCACACGCAAGTCGTCCTTGTATTTCGAACAGGCCTCACGGACAGGCTGCACATATTTTTCGTGCATAACTTCATCGGCCTGGATATAAAAAGCCCAGTCGGCATCGGGCGCGACCAGTTCCAATGCCTTGTCTGTTTCCATGGCAAGAACTTTCCCACCCTGGCGGAAAGACATGTCCCATTCACTTTCAAAAATGCGGATTTTGGGATCCTCTATCGAACGGATGAGGTCAAGGGTTGCGTCTTCGCTTTTTCCTACCAGAACCACCATCTCGTCCACAGCAGGCAGGATGGAACGGATGGCTTCAACGATAGGATAGTCGTTGACGATAGCATTACGAATGATCGTAAAACCGCCGATTTTCATGGAATGAAAAGAAAATTAATTATAAAAAAAGTCGTGTTACGGGGCTAATATAAAAATACGTCAAGACCAGTACAACTGATCCTGACGTATTTGATGTATTACAGTACAGATTATTTTCCCTAAACCACTAAACGTCGATCGCCTCTCCGTAAGCAACTTCCGTTGCCCCTTTGATCGCTTCCGAGATCGTAGGGTGAGGATGAACCGACCGCATGATTTCGTGAGCGGTGGTTTCCAGCTTGCGGGCTACCACTACTTCGGCGACCAGTTCGGTCACGTTGTAGCCGATCATATGAGCTCCGAGGAATTCCCCATATTTTGCGTCGTATACCACTTTCACGAAACCATCAGGTGCACCGGCCGCCTTAGCCTTACCCGAAGCCTGGAAGGGGAATTTACCCACCTTAACTTCATAACCGGCTTCCTTCGCTTTTTTCTCGGTATAACCCACTGAAGCGATTTCAGGCTGACAATAGGTACATCCCGGGATATTGCCGTAATCGAGCGCCTCGGTCTTGTGACCGGCAATTTTCTCTGCAGCAATGATACCCTCTGCCGTAGCCACGTGCGCAAGTGCCGGACCCGGGATACAGTCGCCAATCGCATAGAAACCGGGAACGTTGGTTTCGTACCACTGGTTAACCGCAATCTTGCCTTTCTCGGTCTTGATACCTACTTCCTCCAGTCCGATATTCTCGATGTTGGAAACTACCCCGGCAGCCGAAAGTACGACGTCCACTTCGAAAGTTTTCTCTCCGTCAGGGGTTTTGACAAACGCTTTCACGCCTTTGCCAGAAGTCTCCACTTTTTCTACGGACGAGTTTACATAGATGTCGAGTCCTTTTTTCTTAAGCTGCTTGTTCAGCTCTTTGGAGACATCCTCATCCTCGATCGGAACAATCTGAGGCATGAACTCAACGATGGTAACTTTGGTACCCAGGGATGAGTACACGTAGGCGAACTCGATCCCAATAGCCCCTGAACCGATGACAAGCATGGTCTCAGGCTGCTTCTCCAGGGTCATGGCCTTACGGTAATCAATTACCTTTTCGCCATCGATCTTGATATTTGGAAGCTCACGGGCTCTCGCACCGGTAGCGATAATTACACCTTTGGATGCACGATAAACGGTTTTCTTGCCTTCCTTGTCGGTCACTTCCACCGATTGATCCTTTACTACCTTTCCGTAGCCGCTGATCACATCGATTTTGTTTTTCTTCATCAGGAAAGTGACCCCCTTGTTCATCGCTTCAGCAACACCGCGGCTGCGTTTGATGACCGCAGAGAAATCAGCAGAGCTGTCTGACACATTGATGCCGTAATCTTTGGCATGTTTGATGTATTCGAATACCTGCGCGCTTTTAATCAAAGCCTTGGTGGGAATACAACCCCAGTTTAAGCAAACGCCCCCCAGGTTTTCTTTTTCTACGATCGCTACTTTTAATCCCAGCTGGGATGCGCGGATCGCAGCGGGATATCCTCCGGGTCCGCTGCCTATCACTATAACGTCATAATTCTGAGACATCTTCAGGAAATTTTAATTTAGTTCTATGATTGATACATCGGTCAGCGCGCCAAAAGCGAAAAACCACTTGCAAAGGTAAAAGGTTTTAAGTTAAATGACAGAATTTCCTCTTGTTTCAGCAGTCAGGATTTGCAGTAACTTCCCGATTTTGCTCCATATCAAACCCGGCAAAGTTTTAAGCAGGGGCGTTTTTTTGTACCTTTGTGCGCTAAAAATCAAACGACGAATAGATCGATGACGTCAGAACAGCTAAGCGACCTCGCAGAACGGGTAGATGCCCTGGGTAAATACCTGGATTACAATACAAAAAAGGAGAAACTGGCGGAGTTGGAAGCACAAACAGCCCAGCCTGAATTCTGGGGGGATTCGGTACGGGCGGAAAATATTATGAAGGAAATCCGCGGCCTCAAATTCTGGGTAAACGGCTACGAGGATCTGACCCGTCAGCGCGACGATCTGCAGACCATCTGGGAATTTTATGAAATGGATGAGGCATCCATGGAAGAGGTCGACGCAGAAGGGAAAAAACTCGAAGCCAAACTGGAAGAGCTGGAATTCCGCAAGATGATGTCGGATGAGGGGGACGAACTTTCGGCCGTCATAGAGATTAACGCCGGAGCGGGTGGTACCGAGTCGCAGGACTGGGCATCGATGCTCATGCGTATGTATATCATGTGGGCGGAAAAGAACGGGTATAAGGTTAAGGAAGTGGACCGTCAGGATGGGGATGTGGCCGGTGTCAAATCCGTGACCCTGGAAATATCAGGTGATTACGCCTATGGTAACCTCAAATCAGAGAACGGTGTACACCGGCTGGTAAGGGTATCTCCCTTCGACTCCAACGCCCGCAGACATACCTCTTTTGCTTCGGTATATGCTTATCCGCTGGCGTCGGACGATATCGAAATCGAAATCAACCCGGCCGATATTACCTGGGATACCTTCCGTTCAGGGGGAGCCGGAGGACAGAACGTTAACAAGGTGGAAACGGCCGTACGGCTGCACCACAAACCCTCCGGAATTATCATTGCCTGTCAGCAGGAACGTTCTCAGCTGATGAACAAGGAGGTAGCCCTGCGCCTTCTGAAATCGCGGCTTTACCAGATAGAACTGGAAAAACGGAATGCCGCCCGGGCTGAAATCGAAGCTTCCAAAAGAAAAATCGAATGGGGGTCACAGATCCGGAGTTATGTACTGGACGACCGCCGCGTGAAAGACCACCGCACCAACTATCAGACATCTGATACAGAAGGCGTACTGAACGGTGAAATCAACGAATTTATCAAGGCTTACCTGATGGAAGCCTAACTCGTACAATGAAAAATCAACTGGAAAAAGAAAAGGAACTGGCCGCGTTGGCTGCCGTTCAGTACGTTCGGGACGGGCAGGTCGTCGGGCTGGGCACAGGATCATCGTCAGAATATGCCATTCGTGCCCTTGGAGAAATGGTCAAAAATGGCCTCCGTATCACCGGGGTGCCCACTTCCATCCGCACCGCTCAGCTGGCCGAAGCGCTTGGTATCCCCCTGGCCGACATCAATACGATCAACGAAATCGATGTTACCATCGATGGGGCTGATGAATTCACCACCGACCTGCTCCTGATCAAGGGAGGCGGTGGCGCCCTGCTCCGTGAAAAAATCGTAGCTTCCCTGACAAAGCAGCAGATCATTATTGCGGATTCTTCCAAACTGGTCGAAAAACTGGGCAAGTTCCACCTGCCGGTCGAAGTGATTCCCTTTGCGTCCAATTATGTACTCAATCAGCTGAAGAAAATCGGTGGGGAGGCGAAAATCCGTCAGTCAGGTACAGAACCCTACAAAACGGATCAGGGAAACTATATTCTCGATACCGATTTTGGTTTGATGGAAAACCCGCGGGAACTGGCCGAAAATCTCAACCGGATTGAAGGAATAGCCTGTTATGGACTGTTTATTGATCTGGCCGAAAGAGTGATCATGGCGAAAGGCGACGAAACTTTCGAGTTCACCCGCGCCTAACCTTCTTGCAGAAGATAGGGATATTTCAGAAATTAGTTTGATTAAACTAATTTGGCGGACGCAGGTCCTACTATGAAGTTACTATCCCTGTTCTTCACCCGAATCCTTAACCGCAGGCAGCTAACCCACGCTTTCGGCATAACGGCTGTTACCCTGTCGCTACTCGCAGGATGCCGGCCAGACAAGCCCGCGGAAGTTGCGGAAGCTGAAAAGTTACTTCCCCGAAAAATCGACTTTAATTATCATGTTAAGCCGATCCTGTCGGACAAATGCTTCGCCTGCCATGGGCCGGATATTAAAAACCGAAAAGGAGATCTGCGGCTGGATACCGAGGAAGGTGCCTATGCAGCCCTGAAAAATGCCGGCAATGCACATGCGATCGTCCCGGGCAGTCTGAAAAAAAGTGCTGTCTATGCCCGGTTGATCTCGGATGATCCCGAGCTACGGATGCCACCGCCTGAATCGAACCTGAACCTGACAGCAGAAGAGATTGCCATCCTGACGCGATGGATCGAACAGGGGGCAAACTACGAGCCACACTGGTCGTTTATACCGCCAGAAAAACCGAAACTCCCGAAAGTCAAAGATAAATCCTGGGCACAAACGCCCATCGATCATTTTATACTCGCCCGGCTGGAGAAGGAAGGTCTGAAACCGGAGGCCCGTGCCGGCGCGGAAGAACTCATCCGCCGCGCCAGTTTCGACCTGACTGGATTACCTCCTTCCCTCGAGGAAATTGACCGGTTTAAGGCAGATCCCTCCGCGAAAGCTTTTGAGGAACTGATTGACCGTCTACTCAGTTCACCGGCTTATGGAGAGCGGATGGCAGCCGACTGGATGGACCTGGCCCGCTACGCCGACAGTGACGGCTACCTGGATGACAAGCACAGGGAGTTTTCCCCCTGGCGGGACTGGGTGATCAAGGCATTTAATGAAAACATGCCCTATGACCGGTTCATTACCTGGCAACTCGCCGGTGACCTTATCCCCGACCGCACGCGGGAAAGTATTCTTGCGACCGCGTTCAACCGTCTGCACAAGAAGAATTCAGAAGCAGGTATAATTTTCGAGGAATATCGGGTCGAGTACGTCGCAGACCGGGTCCAAACCCTGGGTCAGGGGATCCTGGGCCTGTCTTTGCAATGTGCCCGGTGTCATGACCACAAGTATGACCCTGTCAGCCAGGAGGATTACTTCCGGCTTTTCGCTTTTTTCAACAGTACCGACGAAACGGGTAGTCCGGTCTACGGACCCGACCAAACGCCAGGACCTGCCCTGCTCCTCACCAAAGACAAGGAGGAAGAACGTATTCGTCAGCTGGAAAAAGAGATTTCAGACTATGAAAATCAGCTGGCTGCTATAGAAAAAGGCGCCGAAAATGCTCTCAGTCCCTGGCTGGAACAAAAGCACCTGACCGCTCAGTCGTTGGATAAATCAGTTCGGCAGGCATTGGTTGCCCATTATCCGCTGGACAAGGCGATCGATCAGAACGGCAGGAAAGTAAGTCCCAATCTCAACGACCGGCAGCTACCGGCGACTTGTAACGATCCACTGTTTAAACCAGGTGTAAAAGGCAATGCCTACTTTGTTACCGACTATAATTCGGTCGTTCTGGGAAAGAATGTAGGATGGTATGAACGTACGGAGCCCTTCTCCGTTTCGCTTTGGATATACCCCGCCAAAAATTACCCGGATGCAGGGGTTTTCTACCATTGTGAAGATCTGCGCCTGGGTCTGAAAGGATATTCCCTCAAACTGGAAAACAACAAGCTCCAGTTTATCATGGCACATTCCTACCCCCAGAATTCCTTCCAGGTCTCTACAAAAGAGCCGCTGAAAGAAAAAGAATGGGTACACGTAACCATCACCTACGATGGATCAAGCCGGGCGGAGGGGGCAGGTATTTACCTGAATGGTCAAAAAGTACCGGTCAGTATCGATTATAACAATCTTTACAAGGGTATTCTCTACGAATGGAATATCCATACCTATGGCTTCAAGGGTTTTCAGCTCGGACAAAGGTCGCTGCTGCTGCCGTTTAAGGATGGGGGTATCGACGAAGTCAAAATCTTCAACAGGGAACTCACGCCCCTGGAAGTTCTTCATGATCATAGTCCGGAAGGAACTAAAGCGGTTTTACAGAATCCCGGCTCTTCTGAATACCAGGCTCTCGTAAAAAGCCACTTCGTCAGCCATGGTATTCCGCAGAAAAAACCCTTGCTGGATAGTTTGCGGGCAAAGCGGCAGCAGCTGAACGAGCTGATGAATGCCATCCCGGAGATCATGGTGATGGGAGACCTGCCCCAGCCCCGTCCGACCTATGTACTCGACAGGGGTATGTATAACGCTCCCACAATCGAAGTGGAACCTGGGACGCCTGACGCCATCTTTGGTTTTGACAATAAATGGCCACGGAACCGGCTCGGACTGGCAAAATGGCTCTTTGACCGCAAAAATCCCCTGACCGCCCGGGTCTTCGTGAACCGCATCTGGCAACAGCATTTTGGCAACGGCCTGGTCCGTACGCCTGGGGATTTTGGCAACCAGGGAAATCTGCCCACCCATCCGGAACTGCTCGACTGGCTGGCGGTATCGTTTATCGAATCGGGCTGGGATATCAAAAAATTGCACAAAATGATCATGATGTCGGCGGTGTACCAGCAGAGTTCGGTGGTGAATCCTGAAAAACGGGAGCGGGATCCGGAAAACCTGTTGCTGGCTCGGGGAGCGCGTTTCCGGTTGAGCGCTGAGATGATCCGGGACAATGCCCTGGCTACCAGCGGACTGCTCGTCGATACAATCGGCGGCCCCAGTGTGTATCCGTACCAGCCCGAAGGATTATGGGATGAGCTGAGTGACAAGGTCTGGCGTTACAAATATCTTCAGGAGCCCGGGGATGGACTCTATCGCAGGAGTCTCTATACGATCTGGAAGCGCTCCGCACCTCCCCCTTCCATGTTGATATTCGATACCCCCGAAAGGGGAGAATGTGCCGTCAACCGACGGAAAACCAATACTCCGCTGCAGGCACTGGTACTGCTGAACGATCCACAGTATATTGAGGCAGCCCGTGCACTGGCAGGGAAGTTATTGAAACAACACTCCGCCGAACCCGTCGAAAAACAACTGAATCTGGCCTTCCGGTTAATCACCGGCCGCACTCCACAGAAGGAAGAGAGTGAGATCCTGAAAAGTTACTTTTCCGAAGAACTGTCCCGGTTTACTGATTCCCCCAAACTGGCGGAAGAATATCTGAGCACCGGGTATCTGCCGACCGATGAGGCCCTACCACGACCACAGCTGGCTGCAATGGCTACGGTCGTACATTCGATCATGAATACCGATGAAGCGATTACCCGAAAATAGCAGGAAACCATGGAGGAGATAAAACAGGTACTGACACAATTAAACCGGCGCGATTTCCTTACGAAAGCCGGTCTTGGCCTGGGTTCGATCGCATTGGGAAGTCTGCTGGGCTCCAATCTATCCCCGAGAGAACGCAAGGCACTCAGCAGCGCGGCGGGGGAAGTGC
>Ga0182792_1003237_pt1 | contig 10643 bp, 6 predicted proteins | sample Passage237B_FD_130497 | JGI IMG/M metagenome (GOLD analysis project Ga0182792, IMG submission 130497) | Cellulose adapted compost microbial communities from Newby Island Compost Facility, Milpitas, CA, USA - Passage2 37B (version 2) (version 2) ... | reverse complement strand
CTGGTAGGGGGTGTAGCGGTCGTAGCGGCGGGTCACCTCGTACTCGGTGACCTCGAAGGTCTTCTGGTCGATGACCCGGATGCGCCGCTGCGGCAGCTCCAGAATGCGGGGTTCGCCGGTCTCGATCACCAGATGGTGGTCGAGCAGCCTGCGCTCGACGCGCTCCTCGTGCTCGCTGCGTTGCGGCAAGTGGTTGGCGCAGGCGCTGAGCAGCAGGGCGCCGCACAGGGCGGCGCCGAGGCGAAGGGGACTGGGTGCGAACATGATGGCTCGTGGATCAGCGCGCGACGCGGCCCTGGATGAACGACAGGATCTCGGCGAGGGGGACGAGCTGCGGCTCGGTCTCGCGCCGGCTCTTGTACTCGACGTTACCGTCGGCCAGGCCGCGGTCGCTGACCACGATGCGGTGCGGGATGCCGATCAGCTCCATGTCGGCGAACTTGATGCCGGGGCTGGTCTTCTTGTCACGGTCGTCCAGCAGGACCTCGAAGCCGGCGGCGGTGAGGTCCGCGTAGAGCTTGTCGGTGGTGGCGCGGACTTCCTCGTTCTCGTAGCGCAGCGGCACCAGGGCGATCTGGAAGGGCGCCAGCACGTCGTTCCAGATGATGCCGCGCTCGTCGTGGTTCTGCTCGATGGCGGCGGCCACCACGCGGGAGACGCCGATGCCGTAGCAGCCCATGGTCAGCACCGTCGGCTTGCCGTTTTCGTCCATCACCGTGCAGTTCATCGCTTGGCTGTACTTGGTGCCGAGCTGGAAGATGTGGCCCACCTCGATGCCGCGGCGGATCACTAGGGTGCCCTTGCCGTCCGGGCTCGGGTCGCCGGCCACCACGTTGCGCAGGTCGGCGACTTCCGGCAGCGGCAGGTCGCGTTCCCAGTTGACGCCCAGGTAGTGCTTGTCGTCGATGTTGGCACCGGCGGCGAAGTCGCTCATCAGCGCCACCGAGCGGTCGATGATGCAGGGGATCGGCAGGTTCACCGGGCCCAGGGAGCCGGGGCCGGCGCCGATGGCGGCGCGGATCTCGGCTTCCGAGGCGAACACCAGGGGGCTGGCGACCTTCTCGTGGTTGGCTGCCTTGATCTCGTTCAGCTCGTGGTCGCCGCGGACGATCAGGGCGACCAGGGTGCCTGGCTCGGCGCCATGCACCACCAGAGTCTTGATGGTCTTCTCGATGGGCAGGTTGAAGCCTTCCACCAGGTCGGCGATGGTCTTCACGTTGGGGGTGTCGACCAGGCGCATCTCTTCGCTGGCGGCGGCGCGTTCCTTCTCCCGCGGGATGGCCTCGGCCTTCTCGATGTTGGCGGCGTAGTCGGAGCTGTCGCTGAATACGATGGCGTCCTCGCCGGACTCGGCCAGGACGTGGAACTCGTGGGAACCGGTGCCGCCGATGGAGCCGGTGTCGGCCTGCACTGGGCGGAAGTCGAGGCCCAGGCGAGTGAACACGTTGCAGTACGCCTGGTGCATGCGGTCGTAGGTTTCCTGCAGGGAGGCCTGGCTCAGATGGAAGGAGTAGGCGTCCTTCATGATGAACTCGCGTCCGCGCATCAGGCCGAAGCGCGGGCGGATCTCGTCACGGAACTTGGTCTGGATCTGGTACAGATTGATGGGCAGCTGTTTGTAGCTGGACAGCTCGTTGCGCATCAGGTCGGTGATGACTTCCTCGTGGGTCGGGCCGACACAGAAGTCGCGGTCGTGACGGTCCTTCACGCGCAGCAGCTCGGGGCCGTACTGCTCCCAGCGGCCGGACTCCTGCCACAGCTCGGCGGGCTGGATGGCCGGCATCAGCACCTCGATGGCGCCGGCGGCGTTCATTTCCTCGCGGACCACCCGTTCCACCTTGCGCAGCACCCGCAGACCCATGGGCAGCCAGGTGTAGAGGCCCGAGGCCAGCTTGCGGATCATCCCGGCCCGCAGCATCAGTTTGTGGCTGATGACCACGGCATCGGCAGGGGTTTCTTTCAGGGTGGAGAGCAGAAACTGACTGGTACGCATGGTTGACCGCTGTATCTCGGTGACGAAAAGGGAAGGAAGCTGGCCGGCATTGTACGGGGACTGTCCAGTGGCGTACAGGCGCGGGCTCGCTCAGCCGTCTAGGGGCAATAAGAAAAGCCCGGCATTTGCCGGGCTTTTCCACGTGTCGAGCGGAGAGCTGGAAGTTACAGGATTTCCAGCGGGTACTCGATGAACAGGCGCCACTCGTTCAGGTCGGTGCCGAAACGGTTGTCGGTACGATAGATCGAGTTGCGTGCCTTGAAGGACAGGTCCTTGGCCGGGCCGCTCTGGATGGTGTACTTGACCTGGTTGAAGAACTCACGCTCCTTGGCGTCGCTGTCGTTCGCCACCTTGATGTCGTAGCCGTAGACATAAGCGGTCTTCCAGCTCAGCCCCGGAATGCCGTAGCCACCGAAGTCCAGCTCGTAGCTGGCCTGAACGGATTTCTCGTCAGCGTTGTTGAAGTCCGAGTAGTAGGAGTTGGCTACCCAGATCGCGCTGCCGCCGTCGCCCATGTCGTAGGCATAGCCCACGTCGCCGCTGTTCTGCTGGTAGGCCAGGATGAAGGCGTGCGGGCCGGTGCTGTACTTGCCGGCCAGGCTCCAGATGGTGTTGTCGTCACCTTCAAGACCGTTATCGAAGAAGACATTGGCAGTGGTGTCTTCGTCGTACTTGGTTTTGTAGATGTTGAAGTCGAAGTTCAGGGCGCGATCTTCGCCCAGCGGGATGTTGTAGTTGATGTTGGCGTACTTCTTCTTGTAGACGTCTTCGACGTCGGAGAAGTACAGAGCGATGCTCAGATCGTCGGTGATCTGGTAGCTGCCGCCGTAGACATTGATGCTTTTCAGGTCGCCTTCGTCGCTTGCCGGAGACCACATCGGGCTGTCCTGAGTGAAGCGGCCGACGTTCAGTTCAAGCCCTTCGATTTCGCTGCTGGTCAGCAGGGTGCCCGTGAAGGACTGCGGCAACAGGCGGGAATCGTCATAGGCCAGAACCGGCAGTTCCGGCATCTGGTGGCCGTACTTCAGCACGGTGTTGGAGACGCGGGCTTTCACCGCGGCGCCGGCTTGGGACCACTCGTCTTTCGGGGGGAGTACGCCTTTGCTGTTCGGCGTGCCTTCGGTGTTCAGCATGCCGCCCAGGTTATTGTCGCCTGCAGTGCCGGCACCGCCATCCAGTTTCACGCCCAGCAGGCCGAAGGCATCAATGCCGAAGCCGACGGTACCCTGGGTGAAACCGGACTCGAAAGTGCCGATGAAGCCCTGAGCCCAGACCTTCTGGTCGGCTTTGCCCTTGTTGTAGTCGCGGTTCCAGTAGGTGTTACGCAGCAGCAGGTTGGCGCTAGCGTCTTCCACGAACCCCTTGGACTCGGACTGCGCGCTGGCGAAGGCGAGTTGGGTGCTGCCAGCGGCGACGGCTGCAGCGATTAGGCTCCACTTCATCACTTGCATGGTGATTGCTCCTTTGGTTTAGAAGAGTTGTGCTGCCCATCTAGTTGTTGTTCGGGCGGCTCTTTCTTTTTCTTTGCGCGGGCTAACGTATAGCACGTCAGCAATAATCGCGATAGTTGTTGTTTCCTGGTTGCGAGTTTTGCCCGGAGTTGTCGCAAAAATGGATGGGCTCCGTCGCAATTTCATACTTTTCCGAATTCGCGTTGTCCCCGTGGTCTCGCTTTTCCTCGGCTTTTCAACATCTAAGCTGCTGTAAGCACAGGTTGGAGGACGGATCTTTCATTACCGCAGGCCCGAACTTTTCGCGGCTAGATGAGATTGATTGTCAAATCCGGATTTTCGTCCTTGCGCGCCTGAGCTTTCAGCGTTCGGCCCCTTGCTCAAGCAAAAGACGTGCACAAATCGTTCCTCCCGGTATTTTTCGCCCGTTTTTTACCCGCGATCTCCAGGTTCGTCCATATGGGAGGCGCCGGAAAGTGCGTGGGTGCACGGATTGCAGGCCGGATTTTTCCGGAGCGCCCTTTTTTGGTGCGCGTTTTTCCGGGTGCTCGGCCGACGGCTCACGGTTATCCTGATGCAACGTGACCGGCGGTGCTGACGCCCGCGCCGATCCATTGTCTATCAGGAGGGAGTTCGATGTTCGTTCTTGATTCGCGACTTGCGCAGGACACCCTGCCGGTGGGTGACTTTCCGCTGTGCCGGCTGCTGCTGATGAACGAGGCGCGTTATCCCTGGTTCATCCTGGTGCCGCGTCGTGAGGAGGTCAGCGAGATCTTCCAGCTGGATCTCGCCGATCAGCGCCAGCTGTGGCAGGAAACCGCCTTCCTGGCCGAGACGCTCAAGGACACCTTCGGGGCGGACAAGATGAACATCGCCACGCTGGGCAACGTGGTCAGCCAGCTGCACATGCACGTCATCGTGCGGCGGCGCAGCGATGCGGCCTGGCCGGCTCCGGTGTGGGGCAAGTACCCGCCCGAGCCTTACAGTGCTGAGCAGATCGCCGAGATCCGCTCCAGGCTGCGTCTGGTGCTGACCGAGGATTTCCATTTCATCGAGGAGGCAGGCCGTGAATCTTGAAGATCGGGTGACCGAACTGGAGAGCCGCCTGGCGTTTCAGGATGACACCATCCAGGCCCTGAACGATGTGCTGGTGGAGCAGCAGAAGCTGCTGGAGCGCCTGCAGGTGCAGCTCACCGCCCTGGCCAAGCGCCAAGAGGAAATGGGCTGGCTCGACGGGCCTCAGGACGAGGCGCCGCCGCCCCATTACTGACGTGGATGAGCGCTTTTTGCCGGGCAAGAAAAAGGCGGCGGGGATGAACCCGCCGCCTTTTGCATTTCCGTCCGGTGCGATCAGCGCCGTGCGGCGAGGGGCACCACGTCCTCGGCCTGCAGGCCCTTGTCGCGCTGCATCACCGAGAACTCCACGCGCTGGCCCTCCAGCAGGATGCGGTGGCCTTCGCCACGGATGGCACGGAAGTGCACGAAGATGTCGTCGCCCGAGTCACGGGAGATGAAGCCGAAACCCTTGGAGGTGTTGAACCACTTCACGGTGCCGGTCTCGCGCTCGCCGATCGGCTGTTCGCTGGCGCCGGTGCGGCGCTGCAGGCGCAGGTTGGCGGCAAGGTGCAGCACTACGGCGAGCACCACGGTGAGCAGGGTGAGCAGCACGGCCGGCTGGCCGCCGATCACCGGCAGCGGGGCGAGCAGAATCAGGCCCTGCAGCAGGGCGGCGAACACCAGCATGGCGGACACCAGGCCCTGCAGCTGGTGACGGGCACCGGCATGCCGGACCGGCAGCAGGGGCGCCAGGAGCAGGTTGAGCAGGCCGATCAGTGCCAGGTAGAGCGCATCGGGTTGTTGCAGGTAGGGTAGGGATTCGGCGTGCAGACTGGGGACAAAGGACAGCAACAGGGCCGTAACGCCCGTCAGCAGGTGGACGATTTTCAACATGGGGTATGAACTCGCTTGAAAGATGCATTGCGGTAGTAAGAGCGAGCGTGACGCTGGCGCCTGTGAACAAGAGGGCGTGCGCGGACTGCGCGGCGTCAGGCCCGGCACCGTAGGGCGAACAGCAGCCGTGCGGCACCGGGCTATTTAACCGCAAAGCGTAAGGCTACTCAAATCAAGCGCTTAGAGCCTGTTCGCGGTTCCCTGAAGTGGTGGTGCGGTCTTTCCGGCTACCTGGGGAAAGGTTTCCGGAAGGACCGCGACAGCGGCAGATGGAATCAGAGCCTGAGCTTGCCGATGGCGGTGCGCAGTTCCTCGGCCAGCTTGACCAGCTCGGCGCTGGTGGAGGCGGATTCCAGGGTCTGCTGCACGGTCTGCTCGGTGACGTCGCGGATGCCCACCACCGAGCGGGTCATCTCCTCGGCCACCTGGCTCTGCTGCTCGGCGGCCACGGCGATCTGCACGTTGCTCTGGCGCATCGCCGAGACCGCCTGGGCGATGGTCGCCAGCGCCTCGCCGACCGCATTGGCCTCCTGCACGCACTGGTCGGCCTTCAGCGAACTCTCCTGCATGAACTCCACCGCATCGCGGGTGCCGGACTGCAGCTTGCCGATCACCTGGGTGATCTCGTCGGTGGAGGTCTGCACGCGCTTGGCGAGGTTGCGTACCTCGTCGGCCACTACCGCGAAGCCACGGCCCATCTCGCCGGCGCGGGCGGCCTCGATGGCCGCGTTGAGGGCCAGCAGGTTGGTCTGTTCGGCGATGCCGTGGATCACCTCGACCATGCTGCCGATCATCCGGCTGTCCTCGGCCAACTGCTGGATCATCTCGGCGGTCTGCTGAACGCCGGTGGACAGCCCGGCGATGGCGTTGCCGGCGCGCTGCGCCACGTCCACGCCGACGCCGCACAGGCGCTCGGCCTCGGTGGATTGGTCGCGGGTGTCGGCGGCGTGCTGGGCGATGTGGTGCACGGTGGCGGACATCTCGTTGATCGCCGTAGCGGTCTGGTCGGTCTCGCTCTGCTGGCCGAGCATGCCGCCACGCACCTGGTCCATGCCGGCGGCCAGGCGCTTGGCGCCTTCGTCGAGATGGGCGGCGGCCTGGGCGACGATGCCGACGATCCGCTGGTAGCCGGTCTGCATGGCGTTGAAGGCGCCGGCCATCTGGCCCACCTCGTCCTGGCTGCTGACTCGGGCGCGGGCCGACAGGTCGCCGCTGCGTTCGGCGTGCAGCATGGTGTCCTTGAGGTGGTTGAGGTTGGTGAGGATGAAGCGGATCAGCAGCTGCGAGGCGGCCAGCAGGGCCAGCATCAGCACGAATACGGCCAGCGCGTAGGCGCCGGCGCGCTCCTGGAATATCTCCCAGAGGCTCGGGGCGCGAGCCAGCACGGCGACTTTCTGGCCGGCAGCGGTGTCGCCCACCCAGGCGCCGACCAGCGGCCGCGCGCCCCACACCCGCTCGTCCTCCAGCTCCACCCAGCCGCGGGCGCGGACGAGGGCATCGGCCTGGCTGGCCGGCAGGGCCGGGCGGCCGACGGACAGGTTCAGTACATCCGCCTGCGCCGGCAGGGTTGCCTGGTTCCAGGAGGCCAGCAGCTCGGCGTGTGCCCTGGCGGCCGCGCGGGCATCCTCGATGCGCCCGTCCTGCTCCAGCAGCATGGCATAGAGCACGAGCAGCAGGGTGGTGGTGAAGGCCACCAGGTTGACGGCCCAGAACTTGTACTTGAGGGAAAGATTGCGGATCCAGGTGCCCATAACGCTGATGTGTACTCTCGGTAATGGCAGCAGGCCATATTCTGCCGCGACGATGAGGTGGCCCGTTGATCAGTATCAACCGTGCCGCGAGCTCTGCCTTCTATAGCGGTCGCGACGCCAGGATCTTTAATGTGATTTTCGCCGATCTGTGGCTGCTGCGGCGCTCTGGCGTCCCATCGCCGGGCCGAATCTGCGACAATCGCCCCCCTTTTTTCGTCCAGCCGCATGCGCAATGACCGATATCGACGCCCTGTTGAAGAACCTCGACCGCGCCCTGATCGCCGATCGCCATCGCCTGCGCCGCCAGCTCCACGAGCTGCGCAAGCAGCCCGACGAGGCGCGCCTGGGGCAATGGCTGGAGCGTTTCCAGGCGTCCTGCGCCAAGGTCGAGGCGCGGCGCCAGAGCGTCCCGGCGATCCGTTACGACGAGGCCCTGCCGATCGCCGCCAAGCGCGACGAGATCAAGGCGGCGCTGGAGAAGCATCAGGTGGTGGTGGTGGCCGGCGAGACCGGTTCGGGCAAGACCACCCAGTTGCCGAAGATCTGCCTGGAGCTGGGCCGCGGCCGTCACGGTATGATCGGCCACACTCAGCCGCGCCGGCTGGCGGCGCGCAGCGTGGCCACGCGGGTCGCCGAGGAGCTGGGTTCGCCGCTCGGCGAACTGGTCGGCTACCAGGTGCGCTTCGAGGACCAGAGCCACGACGGCACCCTGATCAAGCTGATGACCGACGGCATCCTGCTCGCCGAGACCCAGCACGACCGCTTCCTCGAGCGCTACGACACCATCATCGTCGACGAGGCCCACGAGCGCAGCCTGAACATCGATTTCCTGCTCGGCTACCTGAAGACCCTGCTGCCGCGCCGCCCCGACCTCAAGCTGATCATCACCTCGGCGACCATCGACCTGGAGCGCTTTTCCAAGCATTTCGACGATGCGCCCATCGTCGAGGTGTCCGGACGCACCTACCCGGTGGAGGTCTGGTACCGGCCGCTGGCCGCCGAGCTGGACGAGAACGGCGAGCCGCTGATGGACGACCTGAGCGTCGACCAGGGCATCCTCGCCGCGCTGGAGGAGATCGCCGCCCACGAGCGCGCCGAGGGCAAGCGCCCCGGCGACGTGCTGGTGTTCCTCCCCGGCGAGCGGGAGATCCGTGACTGCGCCGAGGTGCTGCGCAAGGCCAACCTGCGCCACACCGAGGTGCTGCCGCTGTATGCCCGGCTGACCCCGGCCGAGCAGCAGAAGATCTTCCAGCCCATGCCAGGGCGCAAGATCGTCCTCGCCACCAACGTCGCCGAGACCTCGCTGACCGTGCCGGGCATCCGCTACGTGATCGACTCTGGTACCGCGCGCATCAGCCGCTACAGCTACCGCGCCAAGGTCCAGCGCCTGCCCATCGAGGCCATCTCCCAGGCCAGCGCCAACCAGCGCAAGGGTCGCTGCGGGCGCGTCGAGCCGGGCATCTGCATCCGCCTGTACAGCGAGGAGGACTTCCTCGGCCGCCCGCAGTTCACCGATCCGGAGATCCTGCGTACCAACCTGGCGGCGGTGATCCTGCAGATGCTCCACCTGCGTCTCGGCAGCATCCAGGAGTTCCCCTTCATCGAGCCGCCGGACGGCAAGGCGATCAGCGACGGCTTCAACCTCCTGCAGGAGCTCTCCGCGGTCAATCGCGAGGGCCAGCTCACCCCGCTGGGCCGCCAGCTGGCGCGTCTGCCCATCGACCCGCGGCTCGGCCGGATGATCCTCGAAGGCGCCAAGCTGGGCAGTCTGGAGGAGGTGTTGATCGTCGCCAGCGCGCTGTCCGTGCAGGACCCGCGTGAGCGCCCGCTGGAGCGCCAGCAGGCCGCCGACCAGGCCCACGCGCAGTGGAAGGACCCGGACTCCGACTTCGCCGCGCTGATCAACCTCTGGCACGGCTTCGAGGCGCAGCGTCAGGCCCTGGGGTCCAACGCCCTGCGCAGCTGGTGCCGAAAGAACTTCCTCAACTACCTGCGCCTGCGCGAGTGGCGCGACGCCCACCGCCAACTGGTGCTGATCGCCCGTGAACTCAAACTGGGCGGCGAGCCTCGCGCCGGGCAGGGCGACAAGACCGCCCCGGCGCCCGCCGGCAAGAAGGCCGCGCCGCCGGCGCCGACTACGGATGGCCGGGTCAACGCCATCGCCCGCCAGCAGGCCGAGGCCGGCGAGGCGGCGCAGCGCGCGCGCAACTACGCCGCGGTGCACAAGGCGATCCTTGCCGGCCTGCTCAGCCAGATCGGCCAGAAGAGCGAGGAGGGCGACTATCTGGGCGCCCGCCAGCGGCGCTTCTGGATCCACCCGGGCTCGAGCATCGGCCGCAAGAAGCCCAACTGGGTGATGGCCGCCGAACTGGTGGAGACCACCAAGCTGTTCGCCCGCATGGTGGCGAGGATCGAGCCGGACTGGCTGGAACCCCTGGCCGGCCATCTGGTGAAGAAGAACTACCTGGAGCCGCACTGGGAGAAGAAGCGCGGTCAGGTGGTGGCCTTCGAGCAGGTCAGCCTCTACGGGCTGATCATCGTCGGCCGCCGCGCCGTGCACTACGGCCCCCACGACCCGGCCGTCGCCCGCGAGCTGTTCATCCGCGAGGGCCTGGTGCGCGGCGAGATCAACAGTCGCGCGCGCTGCCTGGTCGCCAACCGTCAGCTGCTGGAGCGCCTCGACGAGCTGGAGGCCAAGGCGCGCCGCCGCGACATCCTCGCCGACGAGGAAACCCTGTTCGCCTTCTACGACGCACGCCTGCCGGCGGACATCTACCAGACCGCGACCTTCGAGAATTGGTACAAGCGCGAGAGTGCGAAGGATCCGCAGCTGCTGATCATGCGCGAGGAGGACGTGCTGGCCCGCGAGGCCCGCGAGGTCACCGCCGCCCAGTATCCGGACAGCCTGGTCCTCGGCGAGCTGCAGCTGCCGTTGTCCTACCACTTCGAACCGAACCACCCGCGCGATGGGGTCACCCTGCGGGTACCGGCCCCCCTGCTGCCGCAGCTGCCAGTGGAGCGTCTGCAGTGGCTGGTGCCCGGGCTGATCGAGGCCAAGTGCGTAGCCCTGGTGCGCAACCTGCCCAAGGCGATCCGCAAGAACTTCGTGCCGGTGCCCGACTTCGTCGCCGCCGCTCTCGAGAGGATTTCCTTCGGCGAGGGCCGCCTCAGCGAGGCGCTGGGTCGCGAGCTGCTGCGCATGACCGGGGTGCGGGTGCCCGAGGAGGCCTGGGCCGAGGCGGAAGCCGAACTGGACGAGCATCTGCGGATGAACATCGAGGTGGTGGACGCCCGCGGCAAGTTCCTCGGCGAAGCCCGCGCCCGGGCCGAGCTGACCGCGCGCTTCGCCGAGGCCAGCCAGGCGGCCCTGGCCATTCCCCAGCAGGCCGGGGAGCAGCAGCCGGTGGCCGCCCGGGACTTCGCCCAGGTGGCGGAAAAGGCCCAGCAAAAGATCGCCGGGCTGTCCATGACGGTGTTCCCGGCCCTGGTGGAGGAAGG
>Ga0182792_1003235_pt1 | contig 10645 bp, 9 predicted proteins | sample Passage237B_FD_130497 | JGI IMG/M metagenome (GOLD analysis project Ga0182792, IMG submission 130497) | Cellulose adapted compost microbial communities from Newby Island Compost Facility, Milpitas, CA, USA - Passage2 37B (version 2) (version 2) ... | reverse complement strand
GGCGGCTGGTGATCTTCTCGCAGCTCCGGCACGAGTGCTTCTCGCGCACTGGGCGTTTGCGAAGCAAAGCGCCTAGCTGGATCACCTTCCATTGCCGCGGCACCAGCTCCAGCGTCTCGGTCACGTCCTCGCCCAGCTTGTGGAGCACGCCGCCGCAGCACGGGCAGGCCGCCGGCATCGGATAGACCACGCGCTCGCGCGGCAGATGCTCGGGCAAGGGCCGCCGAGCAGGCTTGCGCCGCGTGAAGGCCTGCACGGCCTGCGTCTCGTCAGCCTGCGTCGCCTGGGCCGCGTCTGACGCGGCCTGTTCGGCCTGGGCCCGGTCCTCCTTCAGCTCGAACAGCTGTAGCTCGAGCTGGTCAAGCAGCGCCTGGTCGCGGGCATTCGTCTACGCCGCCGTCGCCCGTGCTTCCGTCGAAGCCAATGCTTCGCGCTGCCGCCAGGAACATTGCCTTCAGCGGGGGGAGCTGCTTTCACTCAACCGAAGGGTAGGGAACGTTTGAGGAAATTCGGCGTTACCCCGCTTGATCACAGTTTGATCACGGCACGTCGTGAGATGGCGGAGGCGGCGCTGCAGACACCGGGAATCCTGATCGTGGAAGACAGCGTGCTGCTGGCGGAAAGCCTGGCTGCGTTTTTCCATGATGAGGGGTTCCGGCCGGTCGGGCCATACGCGCGTGTTTCCCAGGCGCTGGAGGCCATCGCACGGGGCGGCATCGACGCAGCAATCCTGGACGTGGACCTCGGGGAGGAAGGTACCAGCATACCGATCGCGGAGCGCCTGGAAGCCGCCGGCATACCGGCGGTGTTCCTGACAGGCAGGCCGCAGCACATTCCGCAGCACCTCAGGCGCCGCATGCCGGTGATCATCAAGCCGCACGACATGAACGAGCTGCTGGACACGATCATGCGCTTGATCGGCCCGGAGGCGGCAGACCGGTAGCGGGCGGAAATCGTCGATAGGTCTTCGCGCCGGCCCCGAACCTGGAGCCCCGAACCTGGGGCCCCGGACCGGGGGCAGGATTCCCCAGGAGACAGCCGTGCTTGCGCGCCTCTGCCGTCCCTACCGGGGGCGTCGCCTCGGTGGTATTCTCGTCGCGGTTTCAATCGCGTGACCGAGAATTCAATCATGGCGGTCCTGAACGCGCGCAAGGCTCGGCTCTTCTTCGGTGACATACTCGACCCGCTGCAGAAGCACCTGCGCAGGCTGTACGACGGCGACCGGCAGGCCGATGCCTTGTACCTGGCGGCCAATCTGGTGACGTTCGCGATTCGCCAGGGAATCCTGCGGGATGTCGTCTCGTTCGTCGACCGGCAGCAGACATCCGGCTCGTCGAATCCGATCGGGTTTGCCGCCGAGGTCGCACGTGGAGTCGCTGGCCTCGGCCGCATCGATCTTACGGCATTGCCGGCCGCGACCTCGCTCGTGGGGCTCGGCCGCTATCTGGGCATCGATGATGCGCACTACGAGGACATCTATGATCCCGACCGCTTCGTCGCCCTGTCGGAACGCATCCTGAATGGATGTCGTCAGGTGTCGGAGGACGTTCCGGCATCCGTCGTGTCCGGTGCGCTGGCGTCGACCGCGCGGATCGCCTCCCTCGACGGCCTTCCGGAGGTGCAGTCAAGGGTGCTGGCGGCGCTGGACGAGCACCTGTCGCACCTGAACCAGGCGGCTGATGGAGGGTGGTGGGCCAACGCTCGGGAGGCGGCGCCCGCCGCGGAACTGGGCCTGGCGGCGAGGCTGGCGCAGGAGACCGGCGATCCCGATACCGCCATCGCGTTCGACCTCTTCGCCGATTCCAGCAAGCCGGACCGCCTGGCCGACCTGTTGGGCGTCGACCAGGACGACGGGTACTTCCCGATGTTCAGGGAGTATCGCGAGGTGGGGCAGGCAGGAGCGGCGGCGCTCCTGTTCGATTCCGCGATTGACCAGGCCGCAAGATCGAGATTCACGATCGCGAAGATGATGCAGGACGAGGGGACGCGGCGCGCGGCGTCGCGTCGAGGGCGCGCCGGGCGTTCCGTGTCCTCCACGCCATCGGACGAATCTGCTGCCGCTGCGGCGCTCGCTTCCGGCCCATCCTCTGAGACCACGTTGGATCTCGTGAAACGAGAAAGTGCGAAGCCGGCCCCCGCGCCCTCGGCCGAGGCGCGGATGGAGATGACGGCATCCACGGCAGAGGCGGTGCCTGCGGAGGGCGCAGCGGCCGGTTCGCAGAAGCGCCACGTCAATGCCTGGTTCGAGGATGGCGAGCTGCCGCTCGAGACGATGCGCCGTTACAGCCTGGCGGTGAATATTGGCGCCGCGCGTGGCGACGGGCTCGGGACGAAGCCTCTGGCCGAGCCCGACTTCGCCGATAACGAGGGCATCGACCTGCTGGTGGTGGTCGGCGGCCAGGGCTATTCCGTCGTGCAGCGCCAGCAGCCGCTGCGCCTGCTCCGCGTCGGTGAAAGCGACGTCGCCCGTTTCGCCATCACGCCGCTGGACGAGACGTTCCTGCTCCGCATCAGCGTCTATCTGGCAGACGACCTGGCGCTGCTCGAGGAGTTCGAGTTCCCGCTGGTGGCGCAGGCGCGAAGCAGGGCCGCGTGATCCGATGAACTATCCTCTCGATACCCGGTCGCACAACACCGTCTCCAATTCGGCCGCGCTCCTGCAATGGGGCGACGCGGATACCGATGGGGCCAATCCTGACCTGGGGCTGCGCGTCGTCCGCCGGGCGCAGAATCATCTGGATTTCTCCCTGTTCGGGCCGCTGGTCAGGAACGTGGACGGCCTCCTGGCCGGCTCGTCGGAACGGTCGGCGAACGAGGTCTTTGCCCGATGCGACGACTGCCGGACTGCCTGGATGCAGGCCGTCGTCGACGCGACCCGCCGCATGACCGACCCCGAGACGCAGAAGGAGAAGTTCGCGCATCCCTTCCAGGATGCCTGGAATCATGCGGACGATCCGGAATTGCTGGCTGCGGCCGCACCGCGCCTCGCGCTCGCGGGCGACAGGCTGTTCAACGCGATCTTCGAGGCGAAGGCCGATGCCGGCCTGGCGGAGATCGCGGGCACGCTGCGTACGATGCTCGCCACGAGGTCATGCCATGTCGCGATCACCTCGTCCGACCTCTTCGTGCCGTGGGGCATGCTCTATACGCATCCCGTGCCGGGCGAGCGCCTGGCCCCCGACGGCGCCAATTGGCGCAGGGAGGGCTTCTGGGGCTACCGCCATCTCGTCCATCAGAATACGGCGCGCCTTTCCGCCAAGGCGGAGCGCCTCGATCCCGCGGCCTCGGCCCTGCTCAGCGTCAACTTCGACGATCGCCTGGCCGTCGACCTCAAGCTGCCGGTCATCGATACCCATATCAGGTCCATCGCCGAGCTGGTGGCGGAGCCGCGTATCCGCCGGACGAGGAAGGCCGAGCTGGCGCTTGGCTTCACCAGCGGTCGGGAAAGCCTCGAGCGCATCCTCTATTTCTACTGCCATGGGCGGGGGGCCGGCGCCGATTCGACCCGCCCGGTCGAGCCGCACCTGATACTGGGCGATGGCGACGAGGTGAAGGCTGCTGACTTCGAGTACTGGTCCGATGGCGACAAGCCCCTGCCGACCAATCCGCTGATCTTCATCAATGCCTGCCAGGGCGGCCAGATGCAGACGCTCTTCTACCAGAGCTTCGCGGTGACGCTCCTGGGGCAGGGGGCGACCGGCCTGATCGGGGCCCAGATCGACGTCCCGGCGGTGTTCGCCGCCGAGTATGCCGAACGTGTCTTCCGCGCCTTCTTCGAGAGGGGCGAAAGGCCGGTCCGCATGGGGCCGCTGCTGCTGCAGGTCAACCGGGCCCTGTGGGACGATCATCGCAACCCGCTGGGCCTGGTCTACTCGCTCTATCGCGGCGCCAACTGCTTCATCGATTGGAGAAGCAAGGCCGGATGACGACCGACGCCCGACATGCCGAGCCGGCGGCGAGAATCAGACGTCGTCGGGCAAGGTCCTGGGCCAGTCGGCATCGGACGAGGTCTCGATCTTGACGTCGTGATCCGCGAGGACCTTGGGCTCGTCGCCCCATAGCGCTGGCAGCTTGAACAGGGCCAGGCCGATGACGCCGCGCTCGCCGATCAGGTCGAGGCCGATATCCTGCTTGCGGGAAGCCTCGATGCCGACGGCGACGGCCCCCAGGTCGAACTGCTTCAGGGCGTCGGCCTTCCCGGACAGCTCTATGCTGGACTCGCCGGACTTGGAGGAGAGGACGGCGCAATCCTGTGCAGAATAGATGCCGGACACGACGCGATACTTGCGCTTCCAGCCGAGCGCGTTGGCAAGCTTCCGGGCGACGTTGGCGAGGTCCTGCATCTCGACGCTGCCGAGGTTCGCCTTGAGCAGGAACGAGTTCGAGCTGGAGAAGGCGACGGTGAGCTTGGCGTCAATGGAATTGTCGGGAAAGGCCTGCACTTCGACCCCGTTCGCGGAACGGACGAGGGTGGTGCCCTTCGACGTGAAGTTGAGCTTCGATTTCTTCCCCGGCGCGACCTGGAAGCTTACGCCGTAGTCGTCCTTGATGTTGCCCGCCTTGACCAGGACTCCGTCGCTCACGAGCCCGTAGTCGCCGACCTTGAACGTGTTGGTGATCGGCAGCCAGGCTGCATGGATGTTCAGCTCGTCCTTCAATATCCCATCGAACCGGCTTGCCGTTCCCATGAACCGCCTCCGTCGAACTATCCCTGTCGCGCCAGGCGATCCTAGCACGCTCGTTTAGGTTGAGTCTCGTCTAGGGCGGGGCAATTCTCGTGGCTCCGAGCGAAGCCGCTCGAAGGGCGGTATGGTCGGGGCAGCCTTTCGTCGACGACTACATGCTGGACAGATCCGCGACGGCGCCGGCGACGAGGCGGGGGCCGACCGCCATCATCAGGATGTCGTTGGCGACGCGCACATACTCGTAGCCGGCCGGCGCGGGCGTGAGCTGGACCAGCAGCGGTCCTGGCAGCGGATAGTAGGCGACGCCGACCGGCAGCGGCTGGCCGATGGTCCACAGCTTCTTCGCCTGACCCGGGGGCAGGCAGCCGTTGTTCTTCTTGGCCAGGCCGGGCGGGCAGTTCCCCGCCGCGTATAGCGGCCGGTAGTAGCCGTAGATGGCACCGCGATCGCGCTCCGTCACGATCACGTTGGGCGCCCCGACGTTAGGATTGCCGGGCTGTGCCGCGACGCCGGGACTGCGCTGCACATTCCCGCGGCCGGGGGAATCGTCATCCTGCGCCTTTCCCTGGCCGCGTCCCTGTCCGGGGCCGTCACCGGCCTGCTTGGGGCCGCCGCGTCCGTGGCCGGGATTGTCCTGGTTCTTCTGGGCCTGCACCGGCAAGGCGGCTGCTGCGCAGATCATTGCGGCGAGTATGCAGGTGGTCGTCTTCATCGTGGCCTCCGATGCCGCGCGCCGTCTCTGGAAGGCTGCGGCGCTGGGATGTAATAACGTTGGTGGGCGCCGATTGTTTCGCCGAGAAGCATTCGCATCTGGTGGCCGATTATGTTGTCTCCCGTGAAGCGCTCGCGAAAGGAGCAATCGCGGCCCCTCGATCGCGAGTCAACGGACATGCTGCCGGCGGCGGCACGCTTTTCGGTACGCGCGGGCCGACCTGGCGATCAGGGACCGGCGCCAGCGCCGCAGCCGTGGGAAATCGATGGAAAGGAGAGCGAAGGCCGCCGGCAGCAGCACTGGGCCGGCGGGCGGCAGAAGCCCGCGCAGCAGCAGTGCCAGGCCCAACGCCACCCTCAGGCCACGTCGCTGCGGTACGCGGATCCTGAAGCGGCCGACGGCAAGATGGCGCGCAGGCTCCCGGTCGAGGCTACTCGTCCTCATCGGCCGGCGTCTCGCCGGCGAGCAGTCGGCGGGCGCGCTGCTCGGCGGCTTCGGCACTCGGCGCCACGGCGAAGCGCAGGCCGAAGGCTGCCGTGACGGCCAGTGCCTGGGCCCGCTTGAGCATCCTCCTTGCCGCGTCGGGTTCGACGGCGACGGCGCCGCGGCACAAGCCGGCCAACGCCTTCTTGTTCTTCTTGAGCCACTGCATTTGCGCCTTCTGGTCCTCGTGCATCGGGTTCTCGACATTGTCGAGGAAGACGAAGGAGAAGGGCTCGTCGCGTGCCAGCAGCGCCTCCATCTCGGCGATCCATTGGGTGGCATAGCCGGGCGGCAGGCGGCTTCCGGCGATCGTCACCAGGGGAAAGCGCGATACGTCGAAGAACTTGAACGTGCCGCTCATCGCCGCTTCCTTCCGGCCTTGTTCATCTGTGCGGCGGTTCCCGGCCGGGGGCGCACCAGGCCGAGCACGATCTCCAGGAAAGCGTCATCGGAGGGCAGCGGGTCACCGGTGACCGCCAGCGCGTCGCGGATCTCGACGTAGCTGTGCAGCCAGAACTGGATCAGCGCGCCGGCGATGATCAGCGCCAGCCCCGGCGGGATGTCGTTCCGGACGAAGCCCGCCTCCTGGGCGCGCTGCATGAGCGGCACCGAACGGGCATTGAGCGTGCGGGAGCGCTGGGCGCGCTCGTCCGCCGGCCCCTCCAGAAGGCGCCACAGGTTGAAGCGGAACGCCTCGGGATGCTCGCGCCAATAGCGCATGTAGGTGCGCATGGCGCCGGGAACGGCCTCGGCGGCCGGTGTGTCCGGCCGCAGCGCATCGGCGACGTAAGCCATGAAATCGTTGGAGAGATGCTCGCCGGCCGTGCGCCACAGCCGCTCCTTGTTGCCGAAGTGATGATGCAGCAGGCCCTGCGAGACGCCGGCGCGCTGGGCGATGTCGCGCATGGTGGTTCCATGGAAGCCGCGCTCGGCGAACAGCGCCACGGCGGCCTCCATGATGGCGTTCCGCGCATCTGCGGGAGGGTAGACCGGCCGAAACACGGGCATGACAGACGCTCTCCAACGAAGGGGAGGCGACTGTAGAGGCGGCGGACTGACTGGACAATCGATCAGCATTGACTGATCAAACAGTCAACGATAGTGAGAGTCAATCGCAATCTTGGACCAGCGTCGTGCAATGACGCCGGTCCTTGCTTTCGGAGGGCTCGATGCGTGTGCGGGACATCGCCGTCGGGGGACGGCTGGGCGTGGGACTGCTGGTATTGCTCGCGAGCGCACCCGCGCCGGCATGGACGCAGCAGGCGGCGCCGGCGCTGGAACTGCCGCCGGTCACGGTCACCGCCCGCAAGCGTGGTGAGGACGAGCAGACCGTGCCGATCAGCATGACCATCCTGGAGGGCAGCCGCCTGGATGTCGTGCCGACGGCCTCCAACGCCGGACTCGCCCGCTCGGCGCCCAACGTGGGCTTCGTCGATCTGGGCGGCCAGTCATCGAACCTGTTCACGATACGCGGCGTCGGCTCCTTCTCGCCGATCGCGGCCGACGACACCTCGACCGTCCTGTACGTCAACGAGGCGCCGCAGTCGCTGTATGGTCCGGCGCCAACCCTGCTCGACATGGAGCGGGTGGAGGTGTTGCGCGGTCCGCAGGGCACTCTTTTCGGCCGCAACACGCAAGCGGGGGCCGTCAGCTTCGTGCCGAACAGGCCGGTCTTCGACTGGCAGTTCGCCGCCACGGGCGAGGTCGGCACCTCCGGCTTCGGCCTGGGCGAGTTCATGTGGAACGCGCCGCTGGTCGCCGACCGCCTCGCCGCGCGCGTGGCGATGCGCTACTCCGGCTATGCCGGCGACGTGCCGAACATCGCCGCCGGCGGCAAGGATGCCGCGCAGAACATCTGGGCGGGACGGGGCACCTTTCTGTTCGAGCCCTCCGCGGAAAGCTCGGCGGCGCTCACGCTGTCCTACAATCGTCAGCAGGATACCTCGCCGCGCTTCCTGCTGCGCGATTACGCCTCCTTTCCCACCAGCGCCGTCGATCCGCGCACCAGCGTGGACGGCGATTCGCTGGGCCTCAATCTCCGGGTCCGCCACGATTTCGGGCCGGCGGTCTTCGAATCCGTCACCACCTTCCAGGACAACCATTCGCGGCAGATCTTCGATCCGGCCGACGGGCTGGTCTTCTCCAGCCTGACCGGGCTGCCGCCTGCCTTCTACAACGTGCCGGGGGCGGACCTGGCCGATCTCGGCATTGCCGAGACGATCTTCACCCAGGAGATCAGGCTGTCGGCGCCTGCCGGCAGCGCGGCGTCATGGACGGCCGGTCTCAACTATTTCCGCTCGGCGCTGTGGATGGACCGCAGCGGCCGCGCCACGACGCCGGCCTTCGCCAGCATCCGCGGCCTCATGGACAATGGTTTCGTCACCAACAGCTGGTCGGCCTTCGGCGAGGCGACGATCCCCGTCGTCGACCGGCTGAAGGCGACGCTCGGGCTGCGCGGCACGCTGGAGGCCAAGACGGCTAACTACGCCTTCAACGGCGCCGGCCAGGCCGGCGTCGTGCCCTTCTTCGCGCAGGCAAGCGCGCTGTCCGACAACTTCATCACCGGCCGCGGCGGGCTGAGCTACGACTGGAGCGACTCCGTCATGACCTATCTCTCCATCGCCCGCGGCTACGTCGCGGCGGGGTTCCCGTCGCTGTCGGTGAACACGCCGCTGGGCAAGCCGGAGCCGGCCTTTCCTGCCTCCACGAGCTGGACCTACGAACTGGGCTTCAAGTCGGAACTGGTAGGCCGGTGCCTGGTGTTGAACGGCGCCGTCTTCTTCAACGACGTGAAGCAGGGCCATCTCGTCGTGTTCGATCCGTCCAGCGCCTCCTTCACCATCGCGGCGCTGGACTATCGCAGCTTCGGCGGCGAGCTCGAGGCGACGGCGCGGCCGCTGCCGGGGCTCGAGCTCTTCGCCGGACTTGGCCTTACGCGTGCGGTCCTGGGGGACGTGCCGGCCGGCAGCGCCACCGGCGCGCAATCGGGCAATCTGGTGCCCAACGTACCGGGCGTCACCGCGACCGCCGGCGCGCGCTACCAGGTCGCCGCGGACCTCGTCGGCCTCGACGGTGACTTCTTCGGCCATGCGGCCTGGCAGTATGTCGGACCGCGGGCGGCCGACGTCGCCAACAGCTTCACGCTCGCCCCATACAGCGTCGTCAACCTGAAGGTGGGATGGAAGGCGAAGGCGGTCGAGATCTACGGGTTTGCGTACAATCTGTTCGACCAGCGCTATCAGACCTGGGGACAGAGCTTCGGTCCCACGACGCCCACCGTGCGCGTCGGACAGGGCCAGATCCTGGGCGTGGGGACAACGGTCCGGTTCTGACGGAGCGGCACCATTCACGAAGACACTTGACTCCCTCACCGGAAATTGTGGCTTGGTCTTGTCGGCACGGCCTCCGTGCCCGGCAAGCGCGCCCGATCCGCAGCAGCGGAATCGGAGCGTTGCTGCCGTCCTGTTTCTGACGAGAGGACGGCCATGAACTTCTCATGCGAACCGTGATGGCAGTACCTGCATCGCGCCTCGCCACTGGCGCCGCGCCCCCGCGGCGCCTGCATTTTCCGGTCCCTTATACGGAGCGCAAAAAGTCGGCCGGGCTGCCTGGACCGCTACTTGGGCAGCGCGTATTTCAGCGTGACCTCGCCCAGCCCCTCGATGCGGCCGACGGCGGTGCTGCCGGGCGGGACGAACTGGCAGGCGACCATGCTGCCGGTCGACACGATCATACCCTTCTTCAGCGTCTTCCCGTGCTCGCCCAGCTTGTTGGCCAGCCACGCCAGCGCGTTGTAGCAATGGCCCAGCACGTCGCCGGAATGGCCGGTGCGCACCACCTTGCCATCGAAGGCGATCGAGCCCTCGAGGTTGCCGAGGTCGAGCTTGCTCCAGTTGCGGTTGGGCTTGGCCAGCAGCGAGCCGCCGTTCCAGCCGACATCCATGACCAGCCACGGCACGGTGAGCTTGCTGTAGTCGGCGCCGCGATCGTCGATCAGCTCGAAGCCGGCGCGCGCGGAGCCGACATACAGGGCGATCGAGTCCTTGTCGTAGCCCTTGCCCTTGGCGCGCGGCACATCGGCATTGACGGTCAGCACGATCTCGAGCTCCACGCCCAGCCGCGACCACTGGTCGGCGCGGACGGTCGCCTTGTGCTCGAACACGCGCTTGCGGCGGATCGGCCCGTAGGCGGGGCCTTTCAGGCCGGTCTGTTCCCAGATCTGCGGCGAGGTGAGCGCGATCTTGTAGCCGACCAGCGGGCCCTGCCGGGGCACCAGCTTCTTCAGCAGCGCGTCCTGCACCTTGTAGGCCGTGCGTTCGTCGTCGGTCGCGAACTTCGCCGGCCAGGTGCCGACGACGGCGCGCGCGCGATGGACCTGATGCAGCCAGTTGGCCGCGGCGCCGATGCTGAATGCCATGAGTGCTTCCCCCTTTGCGTGTCCGTTGGCGGCCCGCATAGTGCCGCCCATGACGGAGAAGGCGAAGCGGGAATTGCGGCCGGAGGCAACGGCGGCTCTGGGGCCGGTGCGGTCGGGCGCGCTGGTCGGCGTCGTGCTGGCAGGCGGTGAGGGGCGGCGCATGGGCGTCGGGCCGCTGAAGCCGCTGCGGCCGCTCGGCGGCAGGCCGATGGTGGCGCATGTCATCGAGCGCCTGCGGCCGCAGGTGATGGACCTCGTGGTGGTGGCCAACGATCCGCTGCCCGGCGTGAAGGCGCTGGGCGTGCCGGTGGTCCCCGATCCCGCCGATGTGCGCGAGACGGCGGCGCG
>Ga0182792_1003232_pt1 | contig 10650 bp, 7 predicted proteins | sample Passage237B_FD_130497 | JGI IMG/M metagenome (GOLD analysis project Ga0182792, IMG submission 130497) | Cellulose adapted compost microbial communities from Newby Island Compost Facility, Milpitas, CA, USA - Passage2 37B (version 2) (version 2) ... | reverse complement strand
TTCCTGCGCGTCCTGCGGGCGCGGCTGGCGGGTGAGCAGGGCCAGCAGCGAGGCCAGGCGGTCGCGCAGCTCGCGGCGGTCCCAGATCTGGTCGATGGCACCGTGCTCGAGCAGGAACTCCGAGCGCTGGAAGCCCTCGGGCAGCTTCTCGCGCACGGTCTGCTCGATCACGCGCGGGCCGGCGAAGCCGATCTGGGCCTCGGGCTCGGCGATGTTGACGTCGCCGAGCATGGCCAGGCTGGCCGACACGCCGCCGGTGGTCGGATGGGTGAGCACCGAGATGTACGGCAGCCCCGCCTCGCGCAGGCGCCCCAGCGCGGCCGAGGTCTTGGCCATCTGCATCAGCGAGAACAGGCTCTCCTGCATGCGCGCGCCGCCGCTGGCGGAGAAATTGACGAACGGGGCGCCGATCTCGAGCGCCTGCTCCGCGGCCAGGGTGAACTTCTCGCCCACCACCGAGCCCATGGAGCCGCCCATGTAGGCGAAATCGAAGGCGCTGGCCACCAACGGCCGCCCCTTGAGCAGGCCCTGCATAGCCACCAGCGCGTCGAACTCGCCGGTGGCCTTCTGCGTGGACTTGATGCGGTCCACGTACTTCTTCTGGTCGCGGAACCGGAGCACGTCGGTCGGCGCCAGGTGGGCGGCGATCTCGGCGGTGCTGCCCGGGTCGAACAGCGAGGCCAGCCGCGCGCGGGCGCGGATGGGCATGTGGAAGGCGCACTTGGGGCAGACCTCGAGGTTCTCCTCCAGCTCCGGGCGGTACAGCACCGCGCCGCAGCGGTCGCATTTCTCCCACAGGCCCTCGGGGACGCTGCGCTTGCGGCTCGCGCCGGTGTCGGTGCGGATGCCGGAGGGCATCAGTTTGCTGAGCCAGCTCATTCGGGGATGTCGCTTCCGTCGTAGGGGCCGTCGCCGGCCGGAAAAGGCCGACAGTCTAGCTCACGTGCCCCAAAGCGGTGCCTGACCGGCAGTCATCCGTACCATTGCGTATGGTAGGCTTCCAGCCTCCTGCCCCACCCGATCCCGCGATGAAGCCCTCCACCCTCCGCCTCGGCATGAACCTGTGGCCGCCGTTCCTGTTCGCCGGCATCCGCGTGGCCGAGATCGCGCCGGACTGGCGCCGGGCGCGGGTGGAACTGCGGATGCGGCCGTGGAACCGCAACTACGTCGGCACCCACTTCGGCGGCAGCCTGTTCGCCATGACCGATCCGTTCTGGATGCTGCTGCTGATGCAGCGGCTGGGCCGCGACTACTACGTCTGGGACCGGGCCGCGGCCATCGAGTTCGTCCGTCCGGGCCGCGGCACGGTCTCGGCCGGGTTCGTGCTGGACGACGCGGTGCTGGACGGGATCCGCGCCGCCACCGCCGGCGGCGACAAGCACCTGCACTGGTTCGAGAACGAGATCCGAGACGCGGAAGGCCAGGTGGTCGCCCGGGTGCGCAAGCAGGTCTACGTGCGGCGCAAGCCCGACCGGCGGCCGGCGCAGGGCGGCGCGCCGGCCGGCTGAAGGCGGCGGGCACCGGTGGCCGCCGGCCCGGGGCGACGGGTGGACGCTACAATCGCGCCATGTCCCCCGACCCCCACGCGCCGCAGCGCGCCTCGCTGCAGAAGCTGTTCCTCACCGGCCTGCTCACGCTCCTGCCCATCTGGCTGACCTGGGTGGTGGTCAAGTTCGTGTTCGTGCTGCTGTCGGGCATCAGCAGCCCGTGGGTGGTGCCGGTGTCGCAGCGCATCGCCGGCTCGTTCCCCGACTCGCTGGGCTGGTTCAACGCGCTGTGGGTGCAGAACACCATCGCCATGCTGGCCACGCTGCTGGTGATCCTCGGCGTCGGCGTGCTGGCGCGGCGGGTCATCGGGCAGCGGGTGCTGCGCTGGGTCGAGGCGCTGATCGCCAAGGTGCCGCTGGCCAACGTCATCTACACCAGCGCGCGCAAGCTGCTGGACATCCTGCAGACCAAGCCCGGCAGCACTCAGCGCGTGGTGCTGATCGATTTCCCGCACCGGGACATGAAGTCCATCGGCCTGGTCACCCGCGTGCTGCGCGAGGAAGGCAGCGGCCGCGAGCTGGCGGCGGTGTACGTGCCCACCACGCCCAACCCGACGTCCGGCTACCTGGAGGTGGTGCCGGTGGAGCTGCTCACCCCCACCGACTGGACGGTGGACCAGGCGATGAGCTTCATCATCTCCGGCGGCGCGGTGGCGCCGGAGACCATGCCCTTCACCCGCGCGGGCGAGCGCAAGTGAACGGCCCGGCCGCGCGCACGCTCGACGACCGCGCGGTCCGGCTGTTCATCGCGCTGGCCGCGTTCTTCTGCGCCAACGCGGTGCTGGCCGAGTTCATCGGGGTCAAGATCTTCGCGCTGGAGGACACGCTCGGCGTCGCCCCGCTGGAGTGGAACCTGTTCGGCCAGACCGGCTCGCTGAGCTTCACCGCCGGCACCCTGCTGTGGCCGGTGGTGTTCGTGATGACCGACACCATCAACGAGTTCTTCGGCCGCCGCGGCGTGCGCTTCATCTCGTGGCTGGCGGTGGCGCTGATCTGCTACGGCTTCCTGTTCGCCTTCGCCGCCATCGCCCTGGCGCCAGCGGGCTGGTGGCGCGGGGCGGCGCAGGCGCAGGGCGTGCCGGACTACCAGGCCGCGTTCGCCGCGGTGTTCGGCCAGGGCCTGTGGACCATCGCCGGCTCGGTCGTCGCCTTCCTGGTGGGGCAGCTGATCGACGTGGCGGTGTTCCACCGCATCCGCCGCGCCACCGGCGAGCGCTGGGTGTGGCTGCGCGCCACCGGCTCGACCGCGGTCTCGCAGCTGGTGGACAGCTTCGTGGTGATCTGGATCGCCTTCGTGCTCGGCCCGCAGAAGTGGCCCACTTCGCTGTTCCTGGCGGTGAGCACGCTCAACTACGCCTACAAGATGCTGTGCGCGATCGCGCTGATCCCCCTGCTGTACCTGATGCGCCGCGGCATCCGGGCCTACCTGGGCGCCGAGCGCGCGCGCCAGCTGCGCGAACAGGCCGCGGCCTGAGCGCGCGGCGCTGGCCTGCGCCGGCGCGATGCGGCAAGCTCCCGGGCTGGCACCGACGGAGTACCGCATGCATCCGCTTCCCCGTGTCCGCGCCGGGCTGCTGGCCTGGCTGGCCCTGCCGCTGGCCGCCGCGCTCGTTCCCGCCACCGCCGACGCGGCGCGCCAGTCGCAGCGCCCGGCGCAGGCGGCCACCGCCGGGGACAAGGCCCGGCACCTGCAGCGGCTGTACGAGGAGTACTGGGAAGCGTCGCTCCGGCTCAATCCGCTGCAGGCCACCTTCCAAGGCGACCCGCGCTACAACGACCAGCTGCCCAACTACCTCTCGCCCGCCTTCCGCGAGCAGAGCCGCAGCTTCACCGCCGAGTGGCTGGCGCGGGTGGAGGCGGTGGGCGAGGACGGCCTGTCCGGCCAGGACCTGATCAGCTACCGCATCTTCGTGCGCAACGCGCGCGACGCGCTGGAGGCCGAGCGCTTCCCCGGGTGGATGCTGCCGGTCAACCAGTTCAACAACCCCGCCACCCTGGTGGCGATGCTCGGCTCGGGCACCAGCGCGCAGCCGTTCCGCACCGTGCGCGACTACGACGCCTGGGCCCGCCGCGCGCTGGGGGTGCCGGCGCTGTTCGACCAGGCCATCGCCAACATGCGCGCGGGCATGGCCGCCGGCGTGGTGCAGCCGCGCCCGCTGATGGAGAAGGTGCTGCCGCAGCTGGACGCGCTGATCAGGCCCACCGCGGAGGACACCCTGTTCTGGGCACCCATCCGCGACATGCCCGCCGACATCCCGCAGGCCGAGCGCGAGCGCCTGGCGGCCGAGTACCGGCGGCTGATCGAGCACCGGCTGATGCCGGCCTACCGGCGCCTGCGCGGCTTCATCGCCACCGAGTACCTGCCCGCCGCGCGCGCCAGCGACGGCCTGGGCGCGCTGCCCGACGGCGCGGCCTGGTACGCATGGAACGCGCGGCAGAGCACCACCACCGAGCTGACGCCCGAGCAGATCCACCGCATCGGCCTGGACGAGGTGGCGCGGATCCACGGCCAGATCCGCCAGGTGATGAAGCAGGTCCGGTTCCGCGGCTCGATGCAGAAGTTCTTCCGCTTCATGCAGGAGGACGAGCGCTTCCAGTTCGGGGACGAGGCCGCCCTGCTGGCGCACTACCGCGGCCTGGAAGGCAAGGTGATGGCCAAGGTGCCGGCGCTGTTCTCGCTGCTGCCCCGCGCCGGTTTCGAGATCCGCCCGGTCGAGCCCTACCGCGCCCAGTCGGCCGCCGGTGGCTCGTACATGCGGCCGAGCGAGGACGGCAGCCGCCCCGGCATCTTCTACGTCAACACCTACGACCTGCCCACGCGCAAGACCTGGGACGCGGAGGACCTGTTCCTGCACGAGGCCATCCCCGGCCACCACTTCCAGCTGGCGCTGCAGCAGGAACTGGAGGGGCTGCCGAAGTTCCGGCGCTTCGGCGGCGAAACCGCCTTCACCGAGGGCTGGGGCCTGTACGCCGAATCGCTGGGGCGCGAACTGGGCCTGTACCAGGACCCGTACTCGTACTTCGGCTACCTGCAGAACGAACTGTGGCGCGCGATCCGCCTGGTGGTGGACACCGGCCTGCACGCCAAGGGCTGGAGCCGCGAGCAGGTCATCGACTACATGCTGGAGAACTCGGCCACCAGCCGCACCGACGCGGTGGCCGAGGCCGAACGCTACATGGCCATCCCCGGCCAGGCCCTGGCCTACAAGATCGGCGAACTGAAGATCATGGAACTGCGCCGCCGGGCCGAGTCCGCCCTCGGCCCCCGTTTCGACGTGCGCGCCTTCCACGCCGAGGTGCTGAAGGACGGCTCGGTGCCGCTGGACGTGCTGGAAGCCAAGATCGACGCCTGGATCGCCGCCCGGCAGGCCGGGCCTTCCGCCTGAACGCACCGACAGGAGCACCGCATGCCCCGTTTCCTGCCCTCGCTGCTGCCGTTGCTGGCGCTGGCCGCGCTGCCCGGCGCGCACGCCGCGCCGCCGGCCGACCCGCTCGCCGCGGTCGACGCGCTGATGCGCGACTACCAGGGCCGCGTGCCGGGCGCGTCGGTGCTGGTGCTGCGCGACGGCCAGGCCGTCGTGCGCCGTGGCTACGGCATGGCCGACCTGGAAGCGGGCACGCCGGCGGGGCCGCGGACCCATTACCGCCTGGCCTCCATCACCAAGCAGTTCACCGCCGCGGCGATCCTGCTGCTGGCCGAGGACGGCAGGCTGACGCTCGACGATCCGGTGAAGCGCTGGCTGCCGTCCCTGCCCGCGGCCGCCGACGGCGTCAGGCTGCGCCACCTGCTGGCCCACACCTCGGGCGTGGTCGACTACGAGGACGCGCTGCCGCCCGGCCTGGACCGGCAGCTGCGCGACGCCGACGTGCTGCGCATCCTCGAAGGCCAGGACCGCACCTACTTCCCGCCGGGTAGCGCCTACCGCTACAGCAACAGCGGCTACGCGCTGCTGGCGCTGGTGGTCGGGCGCGCCTCGGGCACGGACTTCGCCCGCTTCCTGCGCGAGCGCATCTTCCTGCCGCTGGGCATGGCCCACACGCGGGCCCACCAGGCGGGCGTGGACGTGGTCCCGGACCGCGCCTACGGCTACAGCGAGGTCGACGGCGTCTGGACGCGCACCGACCAGAGCCCCACCAGCGCGGTGCTGGGCGACGGCGGCATCTACTCCTCGATCGACGACCTGGCCCGCTGGGATGCGGCGCTGTACGACGGCCGGCTGCTGCGGCCGGAGTCGCTGGCGCGGATGTTCGCCCCGGCCGCCGCCACCGACGAACCGGACGTGCCGCACTACGGCTTCGGCTGGCGGCTCAACGGCGACAGCGTCTGGCACAGCGGCGAGAGCATCGGCTTCCGCAATGTCCTGGTGCGCTGGCCGAAGGAACGCCTGACCGTGGTGGTGCTCACCAACCGCGACGATCCGGAACCCTATCGGCTGGCGCTGGAAATCGCCCACCTGTTCCGCGCGCCGCGCTGACCGCGCCGGCGGCAGACCCTGCGGCGAAGCAGGCAGGCGCCGCGGCGGGCACGCGACGGGCGCGCGACGGGCGCGCTGCGGCCGCAGCCGCCGCTACCCGCGGGACGCCTTCCCGCGCCACGAGGGGAGGGGCGTGGCGGCGCGCTCGCCGGCCTCAGCCGAGGTCGGCGATCACCACCTGCGCGGCGTTGTGCCCCGGCGCACCGGTGACGCCGCCGCCGGGGTGGGTGCCGGAACCGCACAGGTACAGGCCGGGGATGGCGCCGCGGTAGCCGGCCTGGCCCAGCATCGGCCGCGCCGAGAACAGCTGGTTCAGGCTCAGCGCGCCGTGGAAGATGTCGCCGCCGACCAGGCCGAACTCGCGTTCCAGGTCCAGCGGGCTGAGCACCTGGCGCCCCAGCACCGAGGCGGCGAAGCCGGGCGCGTAGCGGTCGACGGTGGCGATCATCAGGTCGGCCACTTCCTCGCGGTGGTCGTCCCAGTTGCGTCCGCCGGGAAGCTGCGGGGCCACGTGCTGGCAGAACAGGCTGGCCACGTGCCTGCCGGGCGGCGCCAGCGAGTCGTCCAGCGTGGAAGGGACCAGCATCTCGACGATCGGCTCGCGCGACCAGCCGTGCTCGCGGGCGTCGCGGTAGGCGCGGTCCATGTAGTCCAGGCTCGGCGCCAGGATGATGCCGGCGGTCAGGTGGTCGCCCTCGCCCGGCAGCGCGGCGAAGTCCGGCAGCCGCGACAGCGCCACGTTCATGCGGAAGGTGCCCGAGCCGCAGCGCCAGTGGCGCATGCGCTCGCGGGTGGCCGCGGGCACCGCCGCGGGCGGGAGCAGGCGCTCGTACAGCAGCTTCGGGTTGACGTTGGCCACCACCGCGCGGGCACGGAGCGTCTCCCCGCCTTCGGTGACCACGCCGACGGCGCGGCCCTGCTCCACCAGCACCTCGCGCACGCCGGTGCCGGTGCGGATCCCCGCGCCCGCGGCGGTGGCGGCGCGGGCCATGGCCCGGGTGATGGCGCCCATGCCGCCGATGGCGTGGCCCCACGCGCCCTTGGTGCCGTTCACCTCGCCGAAGACGTGGTGCAGCAGCACGTAGGCCGTGCCCGGCGCATAGGGGCTGGCGTAGTTGCCGACGATGCCGTCGAAGCCGAACAGCGCCTTGATCGGCGCGCTCTCGAACCAGCGGTCCAGGTATTCGGCCGCCGACACGGTGAACAGGTCCAGCAGCTCCTGCCGCAGGGTTTCGTCCAGCGCGTGCAGGCGCCGCCCCAGGCGCGCGGCGCGCAGCAGCTCCGGCAGCGCCTGCCACCAGCCGCCGTCGGTGACGTTGGGCGGCGGCTGCAGCGCCAGCGCGCGCAGCACATCGGCGATGGCCTCCAGCCGCGCCTCGTAGGCCGGCAGCGCCTCGGCGTCGCGGCGGGAGAACCGGGCTACCTCCTCGCGGGTGCGGCCGCCGCCGGTGAGCAGGTAGCCGCCCTCGGGCAGCGGCAGGAAGTTGTTGCGCCGGCGCTGCACGATGCGCAGGCCGTGGCCGTGCAGGTCCAGGTCGGCGATCACCTTCGGCTGCAGCAGCGAGACGGTGTAGGACGCCACCGAGTTGCGGAAGCCGGGATGGAACTCCTCGGTCACGGCGGCGCCGCCGACCACGTCGCGGCGCTCGAGCACGGTCACCTTCAGCCCGGCGCGGGCGAGGTAGGCGGCGCAGACCAGGCCGTTGTGGCCGCCGCCGAGCAGCAGAACGTCTTGTCGGTCGGGAGAGGATCGGGACATGCGCGCGCGATGCAGGGCCAGCCGGCACGTTACCGCAAGCCGCGCGCGCCGGGCAGGCGGGGCCATGCGCCTATAATCGCGCCGTCACACCAGGGCCATTGCCGATGATCCAGACCCCGCTGCACGGACCGCAGCATGGCAGCGCGGCGCGCCGCGCCGTCCGGCGCACCGCGCAGGTCGCGGGCCTGCTGCTCCTGCTGCTGGCCTGCATCCAGGCCGTGGCCAGCGACTGGGCCTACCGCGTGCGCCCGGGCGACACCCTCTGGGACCTGGCCGAGGCGCACCTGCGGCCCGGCATCTCCTGGCAGCGCCTGCAGGCGCACAACGGCATCGGCGACCCGTACCGGCTGCCGCCCGGCTCGATCCTGCGCATTCCCGCCGCCTGGCTGCGCGAGCAGCCGGCGCCGGCCACGGTGAAGGCACTGCGCGGCCAGGCCACGGTGGTCCACGCCGACGGACGCAGCGAACCGGCGGCCGAAGGCGCGCGGCTGGGCCCCGGGGCGCGGCTGCGCACCGCGCCCGACGCCAGCCTGTCGCTGGAGTTCGCCGACGGATCGCGGCTGCGCCTGCACGGCGACGCCGAACTGGTGCTCGACCGCCTGGTGCGCTTCGGCCGCAGCGGCATGGTCGATACCCGACTGCGCCTCCAGCGCGGACGCGTCAGCAACGAGGTGCGGCCGGTGCGCGGCGCCGGCGGCTTCGTGATCCAGACACCGCAGGCCACCTCTTCCGTGCGCGGCACCGAGTTCCGCGTCGATGCCGGCGGCGCGCTTACCCGCACCGAGGTGCTCGAGGGCGGCGTGCAGGTGGGCGCGCAGCGGGGATCGACCCTGGCGCGGCGCGGCTTCGGCGTGGCGGTGGACGCCGATCCGTCCACGCCGCTGCGCCCGGTGCGGCTGCTGCCCGCCCCCGACGCCGCCTCGCTGCGGGCCGCCGGGGACCGGCTCCCGCCGCGCCTGGCCTGGGCCCCGGTCGAAGGCGCCGCCGGCTACCGCGTGCAGGTTTCCGCCAGCCCCGGCTTCGACACGCTGCTGGCCGACGCCACCGTGGAAACGGCCGAGGCGGTGCTGCCGCCGCTGCCCGACGGCGGCTACCACGCCAGCGTGCGCGCCATCGACGCGCAGGGGCTGGAGGGTTTCGACGCGGTGGCCGCGTTCCAGGTGGTGGCGACGCCGGAGCCACCCTACGCCATGGCCCCGGCGCCGGACGGGACCGTCCGCGACGCGCGCCCGGCGTTCGCCTGGAGCCGCCCGCAGGGCGCGGCGAGCTACCGCTTCGAACTGGCCGCCGACCCGGCCTTCGCCGACGTGCTGGCCCGCGCCGACGCGCTGGACGCCACGGCCTACACCCCGCCGGAGCCGCTGCAGCCCGGCCGCTACCACTGGCGGGTGGGCTCGCGCGACGCGGCGGGCAAGGCCGGCCCGTGGGGCGATGCCATGGCCTTCGAGTTGCGCCCGCTGGCCGAGGCCGGCCGCATCGACAGCGCCGCCGCCGACGACGGCGCGGTCACCTTCCGCTGGCGCGCCGGCCCGCCGGGGCAGCGCTACCGTTTCCAGCTGTCCCGGCGCGCGGACTTCGGCCGGCTGCACGTGGACCAGGTCGTCGAAGGCTCGCAGATCACCCTGCCGCGCCTGCGTCCGGGCACCTGGTACCTGCGCGCCCAGGCCATCGCCGAGGACGGCTACGCGGGGCCGATGCCGGCGCCGCAGTCGGTCCAGGTGCCGTGCCGCCCCTGCGCCGCCCTCTTCGGCGGCGGCGCGCTGCTGATCCTGCTGGCGCTATGAGCGGGAGCGGCCCGGTCGCGCCCCCGCTGAAGAACCGGCTGGTCGCGGCGGTGGTGGCCACCGCGCTGACCGCGCTGCTGGTGCTCTCCGGCTGCACCTGGCGACTGGACGCGTGGCTCTACGACGCCCTCGCCCCGCGCGTGGCGCCGCCCGCCGACGAGCGGATCGTCGTGGTCGCCATCGACCAGCAGAGCCTGGCCGAACTCGGGCGCTGGCCCTGGCCGCGCAGCGTGCACGCGCGCCTGCTCGACGCGCTCACCGTGGCCGGCACGCGCGGCGTGGCGCTGGACCTGCTGTTCCCGGAGCCGTCGGCCGACCCGGCCGAGGACGCCGCGCTGGCCCGCGCGCTGGAACGCAACGGCCGCGTCGTGCTGCCGGTCTACGCCGAGGAAACCGCGCCCGGCGCGCCGGCCATCGAGCTGTTGCCGGCGCCGGAGCTGGCCAACGCCGCGCGCCTGGGCCACGCCGAAGTGGCGCTGGACCGCGACGGCGTGGCGCGCGCCAGCTTCCTGCGCGCCGGGCTCGGCGCGCCGCACTGGCCCTCGCTCGCGCTGGCGCTGCTGCTGCCCGGCGCCGAACCCGCCGCCCTGCCCGGCCGCCGCAACCCGGACCGCGACGCCGGCTCGCCGATGCAGTGGGTGCGCGACCGCCAGGGGCTGGTGCCCTACGTCGTGCCCGCCGATGGCTTCCGCCATGCCTCCTACGTCGACGTGCTCGAAGGGCGCGTCCCCGACCACATGCTGCGCGGCACCTGGGTGCTGGTCGGCGCGACCGCCAGCGGCCTGGGCACCCCGGTGCGCGTGCCCGGCGGCGACCCGGTGCCGGGCCTGTACCACCAGGCCAACGCGGTGAACATGCTGCTGGGCGGCCACGCGGTGGCGCCGCTGGCGCCGCCGGCGCAACTGCTGCTCTCGCTGCTGCTGGTGCTCTCGCCGCTGGCGCTGTGCAGCCTGCCCGGCCTGCGCGTGCTGTGGCGGCCGACGCTGGCGGTGCTGGCGATGGTGCCGGTGCTGGCGCTGCTGCTGCTGTGGCTAGGCCGGACGTGGTTCCCGCCGGTGCCGGCCATGGCGGTGCTCGCGCTGGGC